>Ga0326597_10010275_pt1 | contig 12487 bp, 11 predicted proteins | sample RVTome_12_FD_203789 | JGI IMG/M metagenome (GOLD analysis project Ga0326597, IMG submission 203789) | Soil microbial communities from uranium-contaminated site in the Upper Colorado River Basin, Wyoming, United States - RVT100D185 | ecosystem: Environmental > Terrestrial > Soil > Contaminated >... | reverse complement strand
CGGCAGGATTGCGAAGAAGTAGGTTACCCGCGCTCGTGAATCCGGCAAGGGGGCGGGCGCCCGCCCGTCCCCGGCCGATCCTGCGGGCCCCGTTCCGGCCGTGACCGCCCCCACCGCGCCCGCTTCCCGGCCACGCCTCGTGGTCGAGGGGCTCTACTACCTCACCGCGGTTTTCTTCTTCGTCTATCTCTTCGCGTATTTCTGGACCAGCGCGGGCGGGCCCAGCCTGCTGGCGATTACGCTGGTTCCCGTCACGTTCATCCTCTACACGCTGGACGGGCTGCGCAAGAATGAGTTCTACCCCCGGCTGCCGGCGACCGCCAGCCACGCGATCGCCGCGATCTACATCGCGATCTCGATCGCCGTCGCCGTCTACATGCACGCGGAATATTTCGAGATCGGCACGGTGCGGGCCGGCATCTGGAACGCGACCGACCTCGCCATGGGCGCGCTGATGGCCTTGCTGATCATGGAGTACGCGCGCCAGCGCTACATGGCGCTGTTCGTCCTGAACATCCTGCTGATCCTCTACGCGGTGTACGGCAAAGTGGTGCCCGGCATGTTCTTCCATCCCGGCCTCACCTGGGAGCGCATCATCAGCGCCATGAGCGTCGAGATGTCGACCGGCGTCTTCTCCAACCTGCCCCAGCTCGCGCTCACGCTGATCGGCTCGTTCATCCTCGTCCTGGCCGTGCTGCGGGCCTTCGGCTGCGTGGACTCGATCCTCAAGGCCTCCACGCAGATCGCCGTGCGCTCGCCGCACGCGCTGCCGCAGGCGGCGGTGCTCGGCTCGACTGCTGTCGCCGCCGTGAGCGGCAGCGGCGCCGCCAACGCGATCACGACGGGCTCGGCGACGATCCCCGCGATGATCGGCGCCGGCATGCCGCGCGTGACCGCGGCCGCCATCGAGGCGGCGTCATCGCTCGGCGGGCAGCTGATGCCGCCGATCATGGGTATCTCCGCCTTCCTGATGGCGGAATTCCTCGGGCGCAGCTACTTCGACGTGGTGGCGCGCGGCTACGCGCCGGCGCTGATCTATTTCGTCGGCGTCGCCGTGTCGGTCTACCTGCTCTCGACGCACTATCGCAGCCGCCTCGGCAGCGTCGCCGCCGAAGCCATGCGCTGGATCGACTGGACGAACGTCGGCATCTTCGTCGCCGTCGTCGGCGGGCTCATCGGCCTGATGGCGGTGTTTCACCTGCCGCCGATGTTCGCCGCGCTCTACGTCTTCCTCGCCGTCGGCGGCGCCCTGATCGTTGCCCACGTGGCGTCGCTCGCGCGCGGCTGGTCGTGGCGGGCGTTCGTCGCCCCGCTCGGGCGCTTCGTCGACACATTTGCCAGCATGACGGCCGATCTCACGCTGCTGCTCGCGACGCTGTCCATCATGACCGGGGCATTCGTCATCACCGGCGTGCCGACGAAAATCGGCGCCCTTCTGATCGAGGCCGCCGGGGTCAACCTCGCCACCATGGCGATCGTCGCCTTTTTCTTCGGGGCGCTGCTGGGAACCGGGCTGCCGCCGGCGCCGACCTACATCATCACCGCCCTCGTGATCGCGCCGCCGATGATCAAGGTCGGCGTCGACCCCTGGGTCGTGCACTTCTTTGCGTTCTTTCTCGCGGTCTGGGGCGAGCTCACCCCCCCCACCTCCGTGACCGCCGCCGTCACGGCGAAGATCGCGGACGCGCCCTTCCTCCAGACACTGTTCCACGCCATTCTGATCTGCTTTTCGCTGTTCGTCCTGATGGCAGGCGTCTTCACGCGGCCGGAGCTGGTGCTGGAGCCTGGGACCGCGCAGATCGGGGCCATGCTGCTGATCATGACCGCGACGATCGGGCTTGCCTTCAGCCTCCAGGCGCGGTTCGCCGACCGGCGCGAGATCGACGTGCCGCTCCGGCTCGCGCTCGCCGCCGCGGCGCTGGTGGTGCTGCTGCACCCGGACCGCCAGCTCGCGTGGCTCACCTGCATCGTGGTCGGGGGGTTCGTCGGGTACTGGATACTGCGGCGCAGGAATGCCCCGGTCGTCACGCGGACAGGCGCGCCTGTTGAGCCTTGATCGCGCCGCGTTTACCGCGCGCCCCATGAGCGCCTGCACGATCCGCACCGCGACCCGTGACGATGCAGAGGCCATCAACGATATCCAGAACCATTACGTGGTGCACTCCACCGCCACCTTTCTCACCGAGCCGCTGACGCTGGCGCAGCGCCTCGCCTGGCTGCTCGGACGCACGGCGGCGCATCCGGTAATCGTGGCGCAGGACGACGACGGCGCCGTCGTGGGCTGGGGCTCGCTGGAAACCTTCCGGCCGCGCCCCGCCTACCGGCACGCCGCCGAGTTGTCGCTCTACGTCCATCCCGAGCGCCACCGGCTCGGCATCGGGCAAGCGATCGTGAGCGAGCTGATAGCCCGCGCCCGCGCGCTCGGCCATCACGCGCTCGTCGGCGGCTGCTGCAGCGAATCCACCGGCGCGATCGCGCTGCTCGAGGCCTGCGGCTTCACCCGCGCTGCCTGCTTCCGCGAGGTCGGCCGCAAGTTCGACCGCTGGCTCGACGTGGTGTTTCTCGAGCGCCTGATCTGAACGGTGCCACGGCCCGGCACGAACGCCGGCCCGCGGGTTCGCGCTGTCCCGGTCGCGTTCTTCGCCATTCGCGCCACGCGCGCCTTGAATCGCCGACGGCAGGCAGCCGGGCGTAGAAATCCTCGCTCCCCACGGTCCGCGCTCCCGCGACGGGTTACCGGCCCCGGATTCCACGAAGCCCGTCGCGGCGATCGGGACCGCGTGCACCAGCCGCGACCCGCGAGCCGCGCCGTCCGGCGCTCACTTGATGCTGATGTTCGCCGCCCGGATCACTTTTTCCAGCTCGGCGTACTGCCGGTCGAACCGGGCCTTGAACGCCTCGGGCGTGGACGGCGGATAGGGCTCGGAGCCGTCGGCGGCGAGCCGCCTCACCGTGTCCGGCGCGTTCATGCCCTCGCTCATGACCCGGGCAATCAGCCGCGTGATCGCCGCCGGCGTCCCCGCGGGCGCGAAGTAGCTGTAGCTGTTGGTCAGCTCGAAGCCCGGCACGCCCGACTCGGTGACGGTCGGCATGTCGGGATAGGCCTGCGTGCGGCGGGCGCCCGTCACGGCGATGCCCTTCAGCCGGCCGCTGCGGATGTGGGCCGCGCTCGCGACCGTGCTCGCGAACGTCAGGTGGATCTGGCCGCTCAGCACGTCGATCAGCGCGGGGCCGGACCCCTTGTAGGGCACGTGCACCATGTCCGTGCCGGTCATGGACCTGAAGCGCTCCATCCCGACGTGGCCGTTGGTGCCGAGGCCCTGGGAGCCGTAGCTCAGCGCGCCCGGCTTGGCCTTCGCGTAGGCGATCAGTTCCGTCACCGTCTTCACCGGCAGCGAGGCCGTCACCGCCATTACGTAGGACTGCGTGGACAGCTGCACGATCGGCGCGAACGCCTTGCGCACGTCGTATTGCGCGCGCTTCAGGACGCCATTGAGCATCAGCGTGTCCGACGCGCCAAGCAGCGTATAGCCGTCGGGCGCCGCCTTGGCGACGATGTCCATCCCGATCAGCGTGCCGCCGCCCGGCCGGTTGTCGACGATGAAGGTCTGTCCCAGCCGCTCGCTCAGCTTCAGGGCGCCGACGCGTGTCATGGCATCGAGGCCGCCCCCGGGCGCGATGCCGATCACGACCCGCACCGGCTTCGTGGGATATCCGGTCACCGGTCACGAGTCACTGGTCACTGGTCACCGGTCACCGGTCACCGGTTTTTCAGGTGCGGCTCCAGCCGGCTTTTCAGCCGCTCGAAATTCGAGCGGTCCATTGCCAGCTCGCGCGTGTTGATCCTGCGGTCGAGCTCGAGCACGGCGTCGTTGAACGGCGTCGCGATGCCGAGCTCCCGGCCCTTGCGCGTGACGACCCCGGTGATGAAATCCATCTCGCTGCGGCGGCCCTTGATGTGATCATGGATGGGCGCCGTGCGCGACTGCCCGCCGACGTGATGCATCAGCGTGTCGCGCGCGATGACGAGGTTCTCGTCGCTCGATCCCGCGAACTCGTCCGCCCGCAGCCCGAAGATCGGCTCGATGCGGTAGCCGAGCGCGGCGCCGACCGCGAGCGATTCCCGCCCGATCCGCACGGCGATGTCCGCCATGCCCGGGAGGGGCGCCGCCTCGCCGTTTCTGAGGCCCAGGAGGCCGTGCGGCCCCATCGTCATCGTGTTGGCGATGAGCTTGGTCCACTTCGCGCCGTAGATGTTGTTGGTGACGTCGCACCGCCCGACGTTGGCCATCAATGACTGAACTTCCTTCACGCGCGGCGTGTAGAAGCCGTCGAGCTCGCCGACCGAGAACCAGGTGCCCTGGTGCGTGGTATTGCGGTGGACCAGCCCCGGCGTGAAGATCTCCGCCGACAGCTCCACCACGCAGCCCATCGTCCGCTCGCGCCCGACGATGGAGGCGAGCGAGTCGTCGTTCATGCCGTTCATCACGCCGACCAGAACGCCGTTCGACTTGAGGTAGGGCTTGATGAGTTCGGCGAGCCAGCGGTGATCGTACGACTTGACCGCCATGAACACGATGTCGAACTCGAGGTTGGCCGAGGCGAGGTCGCACAGGTTGAGCGCCGTCAGCGGCGGCACCACGACGTCGCCGTCCTTCATCTCGACGCGCAGCCCCTTCGTGCGCAGCGCCTCCACCTGCGCGGGCCACTGATCGATCACCGTGAGATCGTGGCCCGCCTTCGTCAGATCGGCGATCACGCTCGAGCCGATCGCGCCCGCGCCCACGACTGCCATGTTCCGTTCCATGCCCCCCGCCCCTCCTGTACTGGCTAAAGGCCGATTGTGCCAGCAATCGGTCCCCTTGCCCCGGCCCGGTCCCCGCGCCTAACCCCGATTCCGGGCCGGCGCCGTTCATAGCGGACGAGCACCCGCGCCGCGCGCCGGCAAGTCATTGATTCACCGGCGCCGGGGCGCCCAACCCACAAGGAGAAAACGCATGAAGAACCGTTCCCTGTCGAGGACCGCCGCGGCGTCCGCATTCGCGCTCCTCGTTCTCGTCGCCCCGGGCGCGCACGCCGCGCCGCAAAAGACGATGCAGGCTTTCGCGAGCGAGCAGGAAATCTCGGATTTATTCAAACAATGGGCGGCGGAGCACCGGCGCCGGGCCGAGGCACGCCAGCGCCGCCATGCCGAGGCCAGCCCGGCGGCGCCCGCGGCAGGCCTGGGCAACGCGATGTCGGCGGCGCCGATGGCCAAGTCGGCGGACATGGCGTCCGCCGAGGAGTCGATCACGAACGTGCAGCACGCGGGCGTCGACGAGGGCGGCATCGTCAAGCGTCACGGCGAGCACCTGGTGATCCTGCGCCGCGGCCGGCTCTTCACCGTGAGCGTCGGCGATGAATCGCTCGCCCCGGTGTCCGTCGCCGACGCCTACGGCAACGGGATCAATCCGCGCGGCGCCTGGTACGACGAAATGCTGATCTCCGGCAACACCATCGCCGTCATCGGCTACAGCTACGCGCGCGGCGGCACCGAGATCGGGCTGTTCGAGATCTCGGACTCCGGCCGCCTGAGCTACCGCGCGACCTACCACCTGCGCTCGAACGACTATTACTCCTCGCGCAACTACGCGAGCCGGCTGATCGGGAGCAAGCTCGTGTTCTACACGCCGCTGCGGCTCAATCCCTTCGGCGGCGAGCCCTGGGCATCCTTCCCGGCGATGCGCCGCTGGCGGCCCGGAGCGACCGCCGCCGATTTCCGCCCGATCGCGCCGGCAACGCGCATCTACCGCACCGACGAGCGGCTCGATCCCTACCAGGGCGTCGCCCTGCACACGGTCACGGTATGCGACCTGGCGCAACCGGAACTGGACTGCGAGAGCACGGCGGTGCTGGGCGCGCCCGGGCGCGTGTTCTACGTCTCGGGCGGCTCGGTCTACGTCTGGACCACGCCGTGGCATCGCAACCGGTCCGCTTCGGCGCCCGCTTCCGCCTTGTTCCGAATTCCGCTCGACGGCGCCGCGCCGAGCGCGCTGAAGGTCGCGGGAAGCCCGATCGACCAGTTCTCCTTCCTGGAAGGCGCGGACGATCACCTCAACGTGCTCGTTCGCTCGAACGGCCGCGGCGACGGCATGTGGGCCGCGGAGTGGAACAGCGGCGATTTCGCGTTGCTGCGCGTGTCCCTCGACAGCTTCTCCGACGGCCGGGAGAGCGCGCCGGCGGCTGCCTACCGCCGCCTGCCGCGGCCCCGGGGCCAGGCGGTGCAAAACCGCTATGTCGGCGCCTATCTCCTCTATGGCACCGGCGCTGGCTGGCGCCGCCCCCAGCGGACGCTCAACGGCCAGGTCGTCGCGGTGCGCTATGCCGAAAGCCTGCCGGCGCACGAGATCCCGCTCGCGCACGGCGTGGACCGCATCGAGGCGCTCGGTACCGACGCGGTCGTGGTCGGGTCGGACGGGCGCGACCTCCATTTCACCAGCTTGCGGTTGGCGTCCGCGCCGTCCGCACGCGACCGCTATACGCGTCCGAACGCGGCGCAGGGCGAGACCCGCAGCCACGGCTTCTATTACAAGCCCGAGAGCGGCGATGCCGGCTTCGTCGGGCTGCCGATCGTCGGCGGCACCCGCGCCGCATCGCGCCAGCTGCGGCAGGCTTCCGCCGCCGTGCTGTACCTGCGCAACCGGTCGCTGCGGCTCACCGAGCTCGGCGCGCTGGACGCGCAGCCGCAGGGCGCGAACGACGGCTGTCGTGCTTCGTGCGTGGACTGGTACGGCAACTCGCGCCCCATCTTCCTCGGCGGCCGCGTGTTCGCGCTGATGGGCTACGAGATCGTCGAAGGCCGGATCGCCGGCAACCGCATCGAGGAGACGCAGCGCATCAGCTTCGCGCCGGTCGCGGTGAGCTGGCTCCGCTGATCGCTCGCGGCCCGCAGGCGCGAATCGCTGCGGGCCGCGAGTCGTGGGTCGTGGATCGTGGATCGTGGGTCGTGGGTCGTAAATTGAACTTTCGCAGCCAGTGCCCAGTATTCCTTTTCCCTTTTCCCTTTTCCCTTGCCTTTCGGGCGGTCACGATCCGGACTTCGCCGCGATTTCTCCGCGATGCTGTTGTATATTCGGGAATCCCCTCCCGAGGAATCCGCCGTGAACGCCCCGACCCCTGCCGCGCTGACCCGCAACGTCACGCCGCTCGCCCATCTCGACCTGCCGGGCGCCGGCCAGGTGTACGTCGAAGGCCGCTACGCCTACATCGGCCACCTGACCAACCCCGATCGGCTCGGCACGACCATCCTCGACGTTTCCGATCCGCGCAAACCGCGCATCGTGTCGCAAATCTTCCTCGACGACCCGAACTCGCACAGCCACAAGGCGCGCGTCGTCGGCGACATCATGATTGTCAACAGCGAGCAGAACGGCTCGCCCCTGGGGCGCAAGGCGGAGCAGCTCGCCTCGGCGCGCACCGCGCTCGAGCAGTCGCTCGGGCGCGCGCCAACACACGCGGAGCTCGCCGCCCGGCTCTCGGTGCAGGAGTCGGACATCTCGCAGCTCGAGGCGGCGGAGCGCAACCCCTACGACCAGGGCGGCTTCCGCATCTACGATGTTGCCGACCGCACACGCCCGAAACTGCTCGCGTTCCAGAAGACCGGCGGCAAGGGCGTGCACCGCTACGACATGGACGCGAATTACGCCTACCTCTCGACCGAGATGCCCGGCTACCTCGGCGCGATGCTCGTGATCTACGACATCCGCAATCCGGCGAAGCCGGAGGAAGTGTCGCGCTGGTGGCTGCCGGGGCAGCACACCGCGGGCGGCGAGAAGCCGGACTGGCCGGGGCGCCGGCACCGGCTGCATCACGCGCTGCGCGTGGGCGACCTGCTGTGGGCCGGCTGCTGGATGGCGGGCGTGCGCGTGATCGATGTTTCAGACATTCGCCGGCCGAAGACCGTCGGCGCCTACAACTACCACCCGCCCTTTCCCGAGCCGACGCACACCTTTCGCGTGATGCCGGAGCCGATCGGCGGCCGGCGCATCGCGGTCGCGATCGACGAAGAGGACCAGGCGCACAGCGCCGAGGAGATGGCGCGGCGGCGCGGGCGGCCGCACGCGGCGCTGTGGGTGTTCGACGCTACGGACCCCGGCAAGCTGCAGCCGCTTTCCGTGTTCCAGGCGAGCGAGCTCGATTCGCCCTGGAGCCGGGCTGCGCCGGGCCGCTTCGGCGCGCACCAGTTCTTCGAGCGCATGAAGCGCGGCACGCTCGTCTTCTGCACGTGGTTCGCCGGCGGGCTGCGCATCGTCGACGTCGCGGATCCGGCGGCGCCGGTGGAAGTGGGTCACTTCGTGCCCGAGCCGGCCCGCGGCCGGGCCGGGCCGATGACCAACGACGTGGACGTGGACGACCGCGGCGTGATTTACGTGGTGGACCGCGGCCCGCGGTTCGACATACTGGAATGGAACGGAAGCGCCTGAGCGCGCAATAACGAGGAGACTCGACATGACGGCAACAACACTGGCAAGGCTTATCGCAATCCTGTGCGCGGCCGTGGCGGCCGCCACGGCGCCCGCCGCGGAGTACCGGCCCGAGCGGGCGATCGAAGTCATCGTCGGCACGCCGCCGGGCGGGCCGCTGGACCGCACCGCGCGGCTGCTGGCGCAGCTCCTGGAGAAGCGCGATGTCGGCGTCCCGGTCGCGGTCTTCAACAAGCCGGGCGGCGGGCACGCGATCGCGATGGCCTATCTCAACCAGCATGCGGGGGACGGCCACTACGTCTCCATGGCGCTCACCAACCTCATCACCAACCGCATCGTCGGCAGCAATCCCGTGACTTACACGGACGTCACGCCGCTCGCGCTGCTGACGAGCGAGTACATCGGGGTCTCGGTGCGCGCGGATTCGCCGGTCAATGACGGGATGGATCTCATCGCCCGGCTGCGCGAGAACCCGGAAGCGCTCACGTTCGCGATCACCAATCGCGCGAGCGGCAACCACATCGCCGCCGGACGGGTGCTGAAGGCGGCGGGCATCGCGCTGAAGCGCGTGAAGTTCGTGTCGTTCAGGGGCTCGTCCGAGACGACGCTCGCGGTGCTCGGCGGACACGTCGACGTGGTCATGGCGACGCCCACCTCCGCCAGGAAGCACATTCAGGCGGGAAAGATGCGCATGCTGGCCGTGTCCGCGCCCAAGCGCCTCTCCGGCAAGATGGCCGGCATCCCGACGTGGCGGGAGCTCGGCATCGACACCGTGTCGCCCAACTGGCGCGCCCTCGTCGGGCCGAAGGGATTGACCGCCGAGCAGGTCGCGTACTGGGACCAGATGCTGGCGGCGGTCGTGAAGATGCCGGAATGGCAGGACGCGGTGCGCAAGAACCAGTGGGAGGACGAGTACCTCGACAGCGCGGGCGCGGTGAAGTTCATGCGGGAGGAGTACCGGAACCTCGAGGCACTGCTGACCGAGCTCGGCGACGCGAAAAAGTAGCGCCGGCCCGGCCCCGGCCATGAACCGAGCGAAGGACAAGCTGCGCCGCGGCGGCACGGTGCTGGTGATCAACCCGAACTTCCCCTCGCCGGCGCTGGTCGAGCATTTCGGCGCGCTCGGCTTCGACTGCGCGTTCATCGATTGCGAGCATGGCAGCGCCGGGTTCGAGCGGGTGGAAGAGCTGGCGCGCGCCGCCCGCGCGGCCGGCATGACGTCCATCCTGCGGCCGTGGTCGCGCGAGCGCGGCCTCGTCACGCGATTCCTCGATTGCGGGGTAGGCGGCATCCAGTTTCCGGGCATCGAGGACGCCGACGCGGCGCGAGAGGCGGTCGATGCCGTCCGGGCGGCGCGCGGCGCCGATTTCCCGGATACGCTGGTGGCGGTCATGATCGAGTCGGCCACGGCCATCGACAACCTGCCCGCGATCGCCGGGGTCGAGGGTCTGGACGCGGTGGTCGTGGGCCTCGCCGATCTCGCCGTCTCGCTCGGCCATCCGGGCAACGGGCAGCACCCCGAGGTGCGGCAAGCGGTGGAGCGCATCGTCGGCATCGTCGGCCGGTCGAAGGGCGCCGTTCCGGGGTTCAACCTGCACCGCTGGGAAGAAGGGCGCGGCCTGATGCAGCTGGGCGTGCGCTGGCTCACCATTCACGCGAAGACGCTTCTCGCCCGGGGATCGAAGGAGCTTTTCGGTCTGATCGGCACACCCGGGACGTAGCGCCGCTGGCTCTTCCCTTCCCGCCCGGCATACCATAGGCCGGCGACCGGGAGGCAAGACCATGATCGACGGGCTGGTGCGCATTCTCCTCTTCCAGGGCATCGGGGAGGTCGTCGCGAAATTCCTGCTGCCGCTCGTGCCGGGGCCGGTGATCGGGCTCGTGCTGCTGCTCGCGTTCCTCGCCTGGCGCGGCGCGGTGCCGGAAGGCGTCGAGCTGGTGTCGGATGCCTTCATGCGCTACCTCGGCGTCCTGTTTGTTCCCGCGGCAGTCGGCGTCGTCATGTACTGGCCGCGCCTCGCGCAGCATGCGGCCGCGATCGCCGTCGCGCTGGTGGGCAGCGTGGTGGCCACCATCGCCGTGTCCGCCCTGATCGCGAAGGTTGCCGCGCGAAAGGACGCCGATGCGTCCTGAGCTTCCGGCCATCCACGAGATCTGGGTCTACCTTTCGGGCAGCCCGCTGCTCGCGCTGATCCTCACGCTCGCGGCGTACCAGATCGGCGTCACGGTCTACGAGCGCACGCAGCTCAACCCGCTCGCGAATCCGGTGCTCATCGCCGTTGCGCTCATCGCCGCGACCATCACCGCGATCGACATGCCCTACTCGCGCTACTTCGAAGGCGCCCAGTTCGTGCATTTCCTGCTTGGAACGGCGACGGTGGCGCTGGCGGTGCCGATCTACCGGGGCCTGCCGTCGCTGCGCGGGCGGCTGCTGCCGCTCGCCGCCGCGCTCGTGGGAGGCGGCGTGACCTCGGTCGCGAGCGCCGTGCTGCTCGCCCGCCTGCTCGGCGCCGACGAAACCGTCGTCGGCGGGCTCTACGCGAAATCCCTGACGGCGCCGATCGCGATGGGGGTCGCCGAGCGCATCGGCGCCTCGCCAACGCTCACCGCGGTCTTTACCGTCACCACGGGCATACTCGGCGCCGCGCTGGGAAGATTCGTGCTCGACGCGGTGCGGTGCCGGGAATGGTGGCAGCGCGGCTTCGCGATCGGGGTCGCCGCGCACGGCATCGGCACCTCGCGCGCCTTCAGCGTGCATCCCGAAGCGGGCGCCTACGCCGGCCTCGCGATGGGTCTGCACGGCGTGCTCGGCGCAATCCTGATTCCCTGGGCGGTCTCGGCGCTTCGCTGACGCGCGCGAATCGTGACTCGTGACTCGTGACTGGTGACTGGTAACTAACGGCTGACGGTTTTCCCCATCCCGATTCCCGATTCCCCCTTCCCGCTTTCGGCCTCCCGCCTCCCGCCTCTCGCCTCACGGCCAAGCCTTCAGGCGGGCACGGGGATGCCTTCCTGCTCGCAGGTATTGGCGACGTCGCTGACGGTCGCGCGCCGCATGTCGCGGACAAAGCGCAAATCGTCGTAGTCCGTGCCGCGGTGCATCGTGCAGCGGTTGTCCCACATCACGAGGTCGCGCGGCCGCCAGCGATGGGTATAGACGAACTGGCGCTGCGTCGCGTGCGCGATGAGCTCGTCGATGAGCGCGCGGCCCTCGGCATCCGGCAGCCCGAAGACACGCCCGGCGTGCGAAGCGACGTACAGTGACTTCCGGCCGCTCTCGGGTATCGTGCGCACCATCGCCTGCGGCACCGGCGGCAGCCGCCGCGCCTCATCGACGTTGAAATCGGTGAAGCCGCTCTTGCGGCGCGACGTGGCGATCGAATGCTCGGCAACGAGCCCGCGCAGACGCCGTTTCATCTCCTCCGACAGCGCGTCGTAGGCCGCGCGCTGGTCGGCGAACTCGGTGTGGCCGCCCACCGGCGCCACCGTGCTCGAGTAGAGCAGCGACGCCAGGCCCGGACGGTACTTGAACGAGCTGTCGGTGTGCCACAGGCGATTGCCGGCCTTGTAGGCGCGCTGCCGGCTTTCCCCGTCCCAGATTCTCCCGTCCGGCGCGAGATTCGAGATGTCGGCAAACTCCGGATCGAGCCGGTGCGGCGTGACTTTCGTGTCGAGCACGCGGTCCGACTCGACCGGCCCGAAGTGCCGCGCGAACGCGAGATGCGTCGCGGCGGAAAGATCCTGGTCGGGAAAGATCAGCACCGCGTAGCGCCAGAAGGCGCGCTTGACGGCGTCGAGGTCCGATTCCGGCAGCGGACGCGACAGGTCCACGTCGCCCACCTCCGCGACGAACGCCGGCGTGACCGGGTGAATTGAAATGGCCATGGCTGACGGCTGACGGCTGACGGCTGACGGCTGACGGCTGACGGCTGACGGCAAAAGGCTACGCCGAGACGCGCTATTTGTCAGCCGCGGCAGCGCCCTGATCCGCACGCTGCTGCATCTCGCGCGCGGCCTGCTCGACC
>Ga0326597_10010274_pt1 | contig 12488 bp, 12 predicted proteins | sample RVTome_12_FD_203789 | JGI IMG/M metagenome (GOLD analysis project Ga0326597, IMG submission 203789) | Soil microbial communities from uranium-contaminated site in the Upper Colorado River Basin, Wyoming, United States - RVT100D185 | ecosystem: Environmental > Terrestrial > Soil > Contaminated >... | reverse complement strand
TTCCGGCGCCGCGCGCACGCTCAGCGCCTATTTCCTTCGCTTCGCGGTCCTGGCGCGTCGGCGGTCCAGCTAGGTGGGGTGGAGTACCGGATCGAGCAAGGTGCGGCTAGGTTAGAGCGCGGCCGGGTGGGGCGCGCTGGTCGTGGCACCACGGCGTAGACCTCTCGACCAATGCGGTAAGTCGTTGCTGGACAACAACGCCACCGTAGCTCAGCGGTAGAGCTCTCGATTCGTAATCCTGCACGGCCGGCGCACGCCAGCGCTGGCCGTCGTGTTTTCAACGAGTTAGGCCTCGCGCGCGCTGGCCCGCAACGGCCAGCAACGTCCCGTTTGGCACCACCGTTGGCACCACGGGCGGCAGCCCGCGAATGGAAGCTAGAGACGTCCTGCGAGAAACTTCTCCTGGTCGCGTTGCAGTACCTGAACTGCGGGTTCAAGCCAGCCTAGTCGCTCAAAGAACCATGCTGATGCTTGGAGGGAGACTTCCGAGCTTGCGGATACGAGTTCTCGGCTCTCAAGCTGCCACGTACGGCCGATGTTCGCCTCGGACGCGGCACGCACGTCGGACCACGCGCGATCAAAGTCGGGTGTCAGGACGAACCCCTTCACATTCTTCAACTCTACCGTCACCGCGAGTTCACCGGGGTAGACTCCGCGCTGCACCAGACGCGCCGCAAATTCGAAGATTTCAGTGACGGTATAGAGAAAATTGAGCAAGGAGAAATAGCCTGGGACTTTGTCCCAATCGACGTCCGTGCGGTAGGATCCGTGGCTCTCTGCGGCATCACGGAGCTGAGCACGCCACTGAGGTTCAACCGCCTCCCTCACTACGAACAAGTGGAGGAACTGGGCGCTCTGGTAGAGTCTCCAATATTCGATGTGGCTCGCGAAATCGGACCATGCTGCAATCCAGCGGTTGCCGGTACCGCGTTGGTTCGGTCGCTGGCTCAGATGCGGATAGTCCCATCCGCGTAGCGACAGCTTAGTGGCCTGGATGAGGTCGAAGCAGGCACTCAGCGATGGAATGCGCTGAGGCTCGTAAGGTAACGGGCGTATGTTGACGCGCCAATGTGGATGCTCTAGCACCGGTACCGGAAGGTTGAGTGCGGTCACAGTCCCTCGAGCTCCTCGTCGAAGCTGTCAGCGGCCGCGATTCCTTCGACGAGTCCAACTCTGCGTGCCGTCTCCAGGAGTCTGCGCGCCCGCTTCTCGGCCGCTAATTCCAACAGTTCATGCATCTGCTGAGCGTTTGTTACAGAGGTCGTTCGCGGAGGGGCGGGAAGACGGACATACACCTTACCCTCGACGATGCCCGACTTGTCTGGGCCGTTCTTCTTGCAAACCAATGGGGTGTCGCGAAACTCGCGCACGTATAGGGCGAGGTATTGGTGACCGTCGCGATGGTCAACGACGACGACATCTAGGTCCGCGTGAGGTGAGACATAGGCATTGACGTGGGCGGTAATGAGGTCCAGATCGTAGGTCCCAAGGTGAGCGGAGTCTATGCCTGTTAGCGCCCAAGAGTCATCGCGCTGGGCAACGCCGATGACAATTATTCCGCCATCGCGAAGGTTTCCCATTCCGAGCGCGGAGTGTGTGATCCGCCACATGAGAGTCGTCCAAGCGGCCGACTCCTTGAAATCGACCTCTTCGGATTCCTGACAACGGTCAAGAGCAAGCGTGGCGCGGTCGTGCAGACGACGATGGCCCGGCAAGTTTGATTTCGGAAGGGCGCCCATTGGTCGTCGCAGGGGATCCGCTACGGTGACGCTCTAAACGATTTCAGGAACGCCTCGATCTCGTGCTGCACGATGAAGTCGGTGAAACCGCCCGCCGAAGAGAGGAACTCGCCCGGTCGATCTAGGTTGTTCTTCAAGTTCGTGATGACTTCCCTTGCCAGCTCAGGCATTCCGGCCACGACCACGCCGCGGACTGCTTGCCGGCCGCGGTTGTGTATGAGCTCGAGGAATGGGGCGTCAGTCGCGCGCCAGCCGATGACCAGAAGTCTTCGCACTTGGGGTAGGCACTCGTCGAGCGCTTTGAGGTGCTCGGCCGGGCACTCGAAGGCCCCCTTTCGTAGAAGCGGAAGGGCGATCGCGGGGACCAGCGGCCGCTGCGCGTCGAGTCGGACGATCGACCGCTGGTTCACCACGTGATACCGCTCGGTCACCTTGAGGCTGGCGGCCCGGTCGATCAGTTCGACGACGAGCTCCTGGTCGCCGACGGCGCCGACGTGGTCCACCGGCGGCTCGACCTCCCGGCCCCAGTTCAAGGATCCGTGCAGCTTGATGACCTTGTAGCTCTTGCTGGCCACGTAGTCGTTGATCGAGCGGATGTCGATCCCGACGGACTGCGGGAGCGCGGCCTCGAGCATCGTGTCGTAGTTGAACGTGACGAGGCACACCGTCTCGTCTCGCGCGCGCGTGTGCTCGATGGCGTCGAGCAGGGCCTTGTAGTTCGTGACGCCGCGCGTCGCCTCGCGGTGCCACGCCGCCTCGCAGTCGTAGAGGGCCGACTGCAGGTAGTAGCGGACGGCCGCAAGCTGCCGATGCCGTCGCGGGTCGCCGTCGGCTTCAGCCTGCAAGGCTTCCATGACGCTCTCGACCGACTCGCCGGGTTGGAGATTGCGAAGGCGTGGCACGACTGGCTGGGCCTGCGGGAACCGCTCAAGAATCGCGGCGAACATGTCCCGGTCCTCGAACAGTTCATTCGCGAGCGGCGGCCGCTCGTTCCCCACCGCGTCCGGCAAATCGTGGGTCGGCAGGGGCTGGGACGGCGCGGAGTCGTACGACGCGCCGGCCCCGAACACGACCATCAGCATTGCGCTGCATCCGGTCCAAGCAGGAAGCCCGGGGGTGGCGAGCAGAGCTTGCGGAAGTCGTAGTCGCTGCCGTCGGCGTAGACCCACCGGCTGCGTTTGGGGATCGCCCTGTTCGCCAAGTCGAGGTCACCACCCACCTGCGCGCGTAGCGACTGGACTGTCTGGAGACGGTCTGCGCCTTCACGGCTGCGGTGGACCCTGTTATACGCCTCGACGGCCGAGAAGTAGTCGTCGAGGCGCATGGCGGCCTGATTGACGGCGAACAGAAAAGCGGCCCCGAGCGGCGCAAACAGCCGGCTGGCCTCGCGCAGCATGTGACGGGGGTGCGTGTTGAAGTCCGCCGGGATCTCCGTCAGGGGCCACACGTTCGCCTTCCTGAATTCCGCGACGAGATCGAAGGCGAGCCGAACGAACGTGCCGACCGCCTCGTCGACCCGCCACTCGGCCTGCTGCGCTGCGAGGGTGGTCTGCCGGTCGAGAATGTCGGTCTGCCTCGCCATGATCCTCAACTGCACGGCGAGCAGGAGCAGCGTCGCCACGCCGATGACGACGACGGGCCACTGGCTCGGGGCCTCGACGATGATGGTGGGCGGCTGAGCGACGGCTTGAGGTGCGGTGTGCCGAATCGGCGCGGAGCGAGCCGCGGTGTCCCGACGCGGGGCTTGGCTGGCTCCCGTACCCGGTGCTTGCAGCTGGGTGACGACGAGCAACACCGAGCAGAGGAGCACTGCAGTCACGATGCGGTCCAGAGCTGCTGGTTCTCGAGCCACGCGCCCTGCCGCGCTGCGAGGAGCCCGTTACACAGGGCGAGGAACCGCCCCGTGTGCAGCGCCGGAAGGTGCATGACGAGCGGGCCCGGGTTGACCCATTCCATGACCGAAATCTAGTAGACGCGTTAGGTTGCGCGGATCGACGGCAGCACACGAGCGGCCGGCTCTGCCGCAAATAGACCCCTTCGCGCCGCAAAATCGCCCCCTTTCAGGCCCGTCAGTACGAAATGCAATTCTGAGATCGTCTTGGCTTCCGACCGTTACGGTCGAGGGCTATGATAGCGCGCTATTGATGGCTGTACTGGCTACTTCGGGAGCGCTTAATCGGATGGCACGCAAGCAGCAGACGAAGGCGTCGAGGATCGCGCAGCGCGCGAAGGCCACGAACGGCGTCACCGTCGGCTACGAGGCCGAGCTCTGGCAGATGGCCGACGCCCTGCGCGGCGGAATGGACGCCGCGGAGTACAAGCACGTCGTGCTCGGACTGCTCTTTCTCAAGTACATCTCCGACGCCTTCGAGGAGCAGCATGACAAGCTCCTCGCCGAAAAGAAACACGGTGCCGATCCCGAGGACCCGGACGAGTACCGCGCGCACAACATCTTCTGGGTGCCCCCAGAGGCGCGCTGGTTGCACCTCAAGGGTCAGGCGAAGCAGCCGACGGTCGGCCAGTTGGTCGACGACGCGATGGCGGGCATTGAGCGCGACAATCCCTCGCTCAAGGGCGTGCTGCCCAAGGACTACGCTAGGCAAGGACTCGACAAGGCGCGGCTCGGCCAGCTCATCGACGTTGTCAGCAACATCAAGGTCGGCGACGAGGAGAGCCGTTCCAAGGACGTGCTGGGCCGGGTGTACGAGTATTTCCTCTCCCAGTTTGCGAGCGCCGAAGGAAAGAAGGGCGGGGAGTTCTACACGCCGCGCAGCGTGGTGAAGGTCCTCGTCGAGATGCTCGAGCCATTCAAGGGGCGCGTCTATGACCCCTGCTGCGGTTCTTCCGGGATGTTCGTGCAGTCGGTGGAGTTCATCCGCGCCCACGCGAAGGGCAACGGGAACGGCGGCAAGGCGAAGGCCGACATCGCCATCTACGGCCAGGAGTCGAACTACACCACCTGGCGGCTCGCGATGATGAACCTCGCGATCCGCGGGATCGAGGGCCTGATCGCCCACGGCGACACGTTCCACAACGACCGCCATCCCGATCTGAAGGCCGACTTCATCCTCGCCAACCCGCCTTTCAACGTGAGCGACTGGCGGGGCGAGCTGTTGCGCGACGACAAGCGTTGGAAGTACGGCGTGCCTCCTGCGGGCAACGCCAACTTTGCCTGGGTGCAGCACATCATCCATCATCTGGCGCCGAGCGGTCTGGCGGGTTTCGTGTTGGCAAACGGATCGATGGCGTCGAACCGGTCGGGCGAGGGGGAGATCCGCAAGAACATCGTTGAGGCGGACCTGGTCGACTGCATGGTCGCGCTGCCCGCACAACTCTTCTATTCCACTCAAATCCAGGCGTGCTTGTGGTTCCTTGCGCGTGACAAGAAAAACGGCCGGTTCCGGAACCGTCGAGATCACGTGCTCTGCATAGACGCTCGCAAGCTGGGGCGGCTCGTGGACCGCACGCATCGCGAACTGAATGACGAGGACGTGGCCCGCATCGCCAGCACGTATCACGCGTGGCGCGGCGAGAAGGAGGCAGGCGCGTACCAGGACGTTCCCGGATTCTGCAAGAGCGCGACGCTGGACGACATCCGCAAGCACGGCCATGTGGTCACACCCGGGCGTTACGTTGGCGCCGAGGCGCTGGAGGACGACAAGGAGCCGTTCGAGGAAAAAATGAAGGGACTGTTAGCGACGTTGACAGAGCAACAAGCGGAAGCGGCAAGACTGGATGCGTCCATTGCGGCCAGCCTGAAGGGGTTGGGACATGCCTAAAGCGAAAGCGGCGCGAGTACCGCCGACGAACACCGAAATCCGGCGCATCATGCTGCAGTACTTCTATAACCGGAACAAGAACGCTACGAGTGCCCGCGGGAAAAAAGGCTCGGCCATCAAGATTAGTGACGTGAAGAAGAATCTCAAGATGGGACCTGGTCTCACGCAACAAGAAGTGCAGAGCAACCTTACCTATTTGATCAGCCAGGGCTGGGTCGAGGAGGATGCGGTGGAGAAATCATTTACCGCGCCTGGTGGGACAGTGATCCCTTCCACTACTAGGTTCTATCGAATAACCGCTGCTGGTATCGACAAGATCGAGGGGCCCGGAGAGTTCACTATGTCCAAGTTCCACGGTATCAAGATAGAAGCGACCGGCCAGAACATCATCACTGTTGGCGACGGAAATCTGGTGAACGCCAGGTTCAGCGAGCTTGGACAGGCTCTAGCAGATCTCCGTAATGCAGTTACTCAGTCGGACATGCACGAATCGGAGAAAATGAGCTTCGTTGCCGATATCGAGACGATCCAAACGCAACTCGCAAAGCCAGAACCGAATCGGGGCATCATCAAGGCCGCCTGGGAAACGGTGAAGGGGGCGGCTGCGATCAACGGATTTGCGACACTCGTGACGAAGGTCGCCGACCTCATCGCCGCGATGCTCTGACGCGATGGTGCCGCGTGAGGAGTTGAACTGGCGGAAGATGACTCTTGAGGATGCCGAGGTTGACGTGTTCGACTGCGAACATAAGACCCCAGCCCCTGCGGACCGTGGAGTCCCCTACATCGCGATTCCTCAGATGAAGGAAGGGCGGTTGGACGTCTCGAACGCGCGACTGGTCGCGCCGATCGATGTCGCCAACTGGAATCGTCGCGTGACGCCGAAAGAGGGGGATGTCATTCTATCGCGGCGTACAAACCCCGGTGTCACAGCCGTGGTTCCCGCAAGACTGCCCTGCGTGCTTGGGCGAGGAGACCGAGCGGAAGGAGAAACTCAAGAGCAAATGGGCGCAGCTCGAGGCCGTCGTCGGCTCCGACAAGCGCCTCAAGCTCGTGGCCAGGGACATCGTCGAGCACTTCGAGCAGCGCCTCTCGGCGATGGACGGCAAGGCCATGGTGGTCTGCATGAGCCGCCGCATCTGCATGGACCTGCACGACGAGATCGTGAAGCTGCGGCCGGGATGGTACCAGAAGGATGACGAAAAGGGCACGCTCAAGGTCGTTATGACCGGCAACGCCTCCGAAGGCCCGCGGGTCGCCGAGCACGCCCGCAACAAGGCGCGCCGCGAGGCGCTAGCTAATCGCTTCCGCGACGCCAAGGACCCTCTGAAGGTCGTGCTGGTCCGCGACATGTGGCTTACAGGGTTCGACGCGCCGTCCCTGCACACGATGTACGTGGACAAGCCGATGCGTGGGCACGGGCTCATGCAGGCCATCGCGCGCGTGAACCGGGTTTTCAGCAACAAGCCAGGCGGCCTCGTTGTGGACTATCTCGGACTGGCCCACGAGCTCAAGGAGGCGCTAGCGACGTATACCGAGAGCGGGGGGACGGGGAAAACAGCGATTGACCAGCAGGAGGCCGTCGCACTGATGCTCGAGAAGCATGAGATCTGCTGCGGTCTCTTTCACGGCTTCGACTGGTCCAAGTGGGTCTCCGGGAAGCCTGGCGAGCGGCTCGGGCTACTGCCGCGAGCTCAGGAGCACATTCTCGCGCAACGGGATGGGAAGGACCGCCTACTCCGGGCTGTGCTGGACTTATCGCAGGCTTTCGCGCTCGCGGTGCCGCACGAGGAGGCGCTCCGTATCCGCGACGATGTCGGCTTCTTCCAGGCCGTGCGGGCGAGCCTGGCCAAACGCGCGCCCGGCGAGGCGAAATCCGGCGAGGAGCTCGACCTGGCCGTCCGCCAAATCGTTTCCCGCGCCGTCGTGTCCGAGGGCGTCGTGGACATCTTCGCCGCGGCGGGGCTCGCCAAGCCCGACATTTCCATCCTGTCCGAGCAGTTCTTGGCCGAGGTAAAGGGAATGCCCCAACGCAACCTTGCCGTGGAGCTGCTGCGCAAGCTGCTGTCCGGCGAGATCCGAACGCGCCGGCGCAAGAATGTGGTTCAGGCCCGCTCCTTCAGTGAGATGCTAGAGCAGTCGCTGCGGCGGTATCAAAACCGGGCCATCGAGGCCGCGCAGGTCATCGAGGAGCTGATCGGGCTCGCCCGCGACATGCGGGAGGCCGAGCGGCGTGGCGAGGACCTCGGCCTCTCCGAGGATGAGCTGGCGTTCTACGACGCGCTCGAGACCAACGACAGCGCGGTGAAAGTGCTGGGCGACGAGACGCTCCGAACCATCGCACGTGAGCTGGTCGCGACCGTCCGCGCCAATGTCACGATCGACTGGACGGTGCGGGAGAACGTGCGAGCCCAGCTCCGAGTCCTCGTGAAGCGCATCCTGCGCAAGCACGGCTACCCGCCTGACAAGCAGGAGAAGGCGACGCAGACGGTGCTGGAGCAGGCGGAGGTGCTGTCGGAGGCGTGGGCGGCGTAGCGGACCGACATCGAGTCAACTCGTGAGTCTCACCGTCAAGATAGTCGTCGTGCCAAGCGGTGAGAGGTCCATACGCTAGGTAGCCCGGATAGGCGCAGTCAGGTGCCCTTGAAATCCGCCATGGCGGCTAGCCTGCGAAGGCGGTCCAAGTAGAAGTCCCAAGTTCTGAGGGTAATGCCAGAGGCCTTTAGATGGTCCCGGAGCGCGACCCAGCTGCGCTCGTCAAAGTCAGGTTCGAGTACGCTTCCCACAACTAGCAGGTAATCGAAGCCCCAGGAGTCTGGCTTCGAGAGCTGCGCACGCATCTGTGCCCCGAGGGGCCCACTGAAGAACAGCTTGTAGGAGGTGATTTGAAAGACGGCGGCAGTGGTTTGCGCGGCGGGGCGTCGGAACGTGGTCTCTTTCTTCTGGGTGAGCAGACGCTTCGTCGCCGACTCTATTTCAACGGCCAAGCTTTGGTGGTCGAAGAGGTGATAGATGAAGTCCGGGATCAAGCGATGGTCCTGTGTGGTCCCATTGGCCAACCGCTCCGTGGCAAGCACGGAAGGTCGGGGCAACACAGATTCAAAGTCAGCCTCGGGGACAAGGACCCAGGGGCGTGCCTCGAGGAAGGCTTGGAGGGCCTGCTCGTTCTGCTTTGAGAGGGAGAGGACTGCGCTTTGCAGCTCCCTACAAGCCACCTCGTAACGGACCGCTGGAGGAATGTCTCTTAGGCCGGCAGAGTAGAGGATGGTGTCGGCGGTGCTCCGCGCCAGCAGGATGGGATCGGGGTCGAATCCCTTGAGCAGCTCTTCCGGCTGCCCGGTGGAGATGAAGCCCACCGTCCACGGCGGTAGGGCAAGTCGAGTCGCAAAGGCGGCGAGTGCCTTGGCGGAATGGTCTTGAGCAAGGCGTTCAGCGTCGGCCTGGGTTAGACCATAGTACTGAGCAGGGCCCACAACCCCGAACGCGGCATCGTTCCCCTCAACATCGACAACCAGCTCGTTCTCATTGCTTACACTGAAAGAAGTCTTCGCGTCGCCACGATAGTTCTTGACGGCGAGAGCGAAGAAGAACTGAGTGTTTGGAATCAGCTCAATGTTTCGGAAGTACCCGCCCAATCTACGGCCACCTCCAGGCCGGAGCTTTCCTACGACGGGTTTTTTGAGCCAGGAATCAATGACGCGAGCGGAGAAGCCCTGCTCGGTCCAGTCGATCAGCATGGACCGCTTATGGCTTGCAAGGCCGAGCCACTCGGGGCCGAGGTGGCTGGCGTCCGGGCGCAAATACACCGAGAGGGCAAGTACGAAGTCGGCGAAGTAGGCCTCGATCTGCGATCGGTGCTGCAGAGCTGACCTCCGGTACCTGAAAGGATCGAAAAGGACTATTGCGGAAGGAAGTAATGCCCACGGAGCGCGTTGCGGGATCCCCTACGATCCTCGAGTCTCGAACTCGCCAAATATAGTTCCTCGGGTGGTTCCTCCGGTACTTCCTCACGGTGCTTCCCAGCCGTTTCCTCGGGCATTTCCTGGCCATTTCCTCCCGTGTTTCCTCTGGAGTTTCCGCCGCTGTTTCCCAGGTCACCGGGACGTCTACCGGCGCGTCTACCGGGGAGTCCACCGGAGTTCCGAACGGGGCGCCGAACAGGTAGCCGAACGGCAGGCCGAACGATCCGCCGAACGGCGCGCCAAACGGTTTGCTAGGCATTCCGGGTCGTTCAACGCGGCGTTCAGTACGGGTTCAGGATGGCGTTCATTATGACGTTCAGCCGGGGTTCTAGGTTGGTTTTCCAGTTGGGACGGGCCGGTGGGACGGCACGCGGGATGGCAGTTGGGAACGCACACAGGATCGAGCCAGGATAACGGACGCGCGACGGGTGAACAAAGCCGAGGCGCTCCGCCGGCTGGCGGAGGCGGCCGCGCCGTACGGGTTGAGAGTAGTCCGGACGGAGAACTCGCTGCTGTCCGAGCTGATCCTCATCCGGCCGTCAGACGGGCCGCCCGTTGCCCGGCTTCAGTACTTCGAGCCGGACGCCGGGCGACGGCGCTTGCGATCGCTCATTCGGGAGTATGTGTCCGAGGCGGCTCAGGCGGAGATCGAGCAGCACATGCAGGAACGGCTCGCTCCAGTGGTTCACGAGGTCTTTTCGTTCACTCTATGCATGTCGCTGGCGGATCGCCCAGCAGGAGCCGGCGCATCTTAGCCAAGCTTAGCGCTCAGGAACCGATCCGCTGAACTCGCGGCTCTCCGAGCGCGTCGGCGATGACATCTGGCGTACCGCTCTCAACCTCGATGAAGAGGCACTGACCACGATGGTCCGCAAGTCTCGCGAGGAAGTCGGCGGTGCTGGGCTCCTCAACGATGAGGAGGTGGTATCCGGCATCATGCTCTCGCTCACCGGAGCGTTGCTGATATATTCCCATGTCAACTTGCATGATCGGCATCGAGAGCGCGAGACGCCTAAGAAGACCGTAGACCTCGCCACTGCTCCCGGGAATGACTTCGATCAGCAGGTCGACGTCGCCTCGGGGTACGCCTCCACGGGCGCGAGAACCGAAGAGCCCGAGCCTTGCCAGAGGGTCCCCAAGCGTGGCGTTGATTTTCGCAAGATCGTCACTGAGTGGGCTGTTTGGCGGAATCATGTGAAGATCTCCTTTACGGCCCTTCCCGCCGCATCCGCGTCAGGGAATAGCGCCGCCTCGTGAAACCCAAGTGCGTGTAGGTCGAATCGGATCCGCTTCTTAGCACCGCTTGGAATCTTCCACTGACGTAAGAATGTACTTCCTGGTTCGCACGCCGCCGCTAGCTGAAGAAGTCCCTTCGGATTCGGCAAGTCGCTTCCAGAGAGCTTTTTCCCGCCGTGAAGGGTAAACACGCTCCTCTGCTGTAGCGCGCGCCATTCCTGCTGCCGGGGCAATAGGGCGATGGGCGTCGCGTGAAAATCGCAGGCTGCCGTTGGGACGCCGCTCGTATGGTAGGTATTCGCTGGTGATATCCTTTCTCTGACATCTTCCCAGTCCCAATGAAACTCCTTGTAAGCGGCAACCCTGTCGAACCACTGTTGCCGACTGACCGCGTGGACGAACTCGCCTCGAAACAGGGCGCCGTGGTCGTCCTCGTTGTGAATATTGGTCCACTCACCGCGCATTCCGGTGAGGTAATTGAGCTTGCGGGCGTTGAGACAGAACAACCAAGCATCACCGCTGGCCGAGGCGCTTACAGCGAAGTACAGGGCGGCACCCAGACTCTCGGTCCAGTCAAGCAATCGGGTCGGCACGCGATAGTGCTGCATCTTACAAAGGCTAGGAAGAATGCCCGGGGATGAGGCATTCAACTGAGGATAGCGTCCGCGGGCGTACTCGAACATCGCAGCTTCGTGAAAGTATTGCCCAGCGTCATTCTGCCGAAATACTGCGGGTTCGAGTTGCGTTTCCGCGCAATCGGGTTCCCCTCGGAACCAAATGTGATATGGGTAGCCGTTGCGGAGCGGATGGAGGAAGGTGTCATCCTTCGTGTCAGCGCGGTCATACTCATCTCGGAGTCTACCGAGCAGCCCAGCCGCATCGCTTACGCTGTTGAGAATGTCGTGGTCTGGCGTCATCGTATCGTGCCACCCTGTCGCGCTGAGTCGTCTCCTTTCGCTGACATCATGACGGGCACAAACCAAGCAGCTCACGCGTAGTTGTATGTTGTCCTTTCGGACCCTCCCATAGGAGACACTCTGAGATACCTTCGGGGAGCACCAAGTCTACGTTCTTGTTAGTTGCCTTGAGGAGTTCGAAGAGCCGCGTTCCATCAACGAGTTCGAGCTCTAACCTACACCAGCTCGAGCGTAGCCGGCCCGGAACTGCGCGAGCAGGCTCTGAGTAGCGATCTGCGGTGGTAACGAAAACCCCCTTGTCCACGCCCTCGACAAGCAGAGCGCCAATGAACTCTCTGACGGCTGAAACGGGTTCAACCTCTCGTGTGATCCGCCGCTTCACTTGAACGGCCCTCTCGATTTTGCCGTCGACGCTGCAAACGTACAGGTCGATGCCACCGTCCGGCGCATTGACGTTTGCCGTCGTACGAAGGACATCACAACGCAAGTGCTCTCGCAGAATACCTGCCACAAGCTCTTCAGCCTTCGACGGGCTTAGTATCCGCCTGTCCTCCCAACGTTTCAACAACTGAGACCTAACATCCGCTAGTGGAATGTCGTCAGAAGAAAGATCCAAGCGCTCAATTATTCCGTGATACCACAGCGCACCATTCGCGACGAACCCCGCGCGATCCCAGGCGTCTCGCTTGATTTGCCACCACCCACACGGCTCACAGACGAACAAGTAGCTGACCATTTCGATCGCGGTATCAGGCAGTTTGGGGTTGCGCTCGAGCACGCCGGGCCGATGAACATGAGTCGACAATGGGCTTGAGCAGTTGGGGCAGTCGCCTGAGTGAAACGACATCCAGATGT
>Ga0326597_10010273_pt1 | contig 12489 bp, 9 predicted proteins | sample RVTome_12_FD_203789 | JGI IMG/M metagenome (GOLD analysis project Ga0326597, IMG submission 203789) | Soil microbial communities from uranium-contaminated site in the Upper Colorado River Basin, Wyoming, United States - RVT100D185 | ecosystem: Environmental > Terrestrial > Soil > Contaminated >... | reverse complement strand
GAGAATCCCGACGCCCCCAATGGAGGGCAAGGCCTCATCGGCGAGGATCAACGCGATCTCCGCGCGCTCGAGTATCTCGAGTCCCTCGGAAGCCTGGGTTGCAGCGTGAATTCGATAGCCGGTACCGAGCGCGAGCTCGAGCGACTCCAGACTCGCGGCGTCGCTGTCGACGATGAGGATCTCGTAGGGATCGCCGCCTGACTGCCGACGAGCCGCTTCGATGCGCTCGCCCGCTCCCGTCGGATTCGAACTCACGGGCAGCCTTCCGAATGGGCGTTTCGCACCCGGAACGGCGAGCGTCCCGCAGCCCGGGATCGACGTCGGCGCGTGTCGGCGCCAAAGCGCGAGGGATACACGATCGAAAGGTAACAACTGCCGCTGGGCGTCGCTGCGGCAGCAAAGGGACCGCCGGGCCGACGGCTTGAACCGTCGGCCCGGCGATTGCCTTCTAGCGTCGCGCGCGGCGACGAGCGGTCTTCTTGCGGGCGGTCTTCCTGCGAGCCGTCTTCTTGGCTGCCTTCCGCCGTCCGGTCTTCTTGCGCGCCGTCTTCTTGCGCGCGGTCTTCTTGCGCGCCGTCTTCTTGCGAGCTGTCTTCCGGCGCGCCGTCTTCTTGCGAGTGGTCTTCTTGCGGGCCGTCTTCTTGCGCCCGGAAGATCGCTTCATCTTCACCTTCGCGACGTTTCCGCTCTTGTCGATGAAATAGAGGAAACCTTCCTCTCGCTGGATCCCGCACTTGGTGACCTTCTCGCGTCCCTTCGGACCCTTTCCGCCGCCCCGCGCCATGCGGGCGCGACTCACGTCACCGCGTTTGTCGAGATAGTAGAGCCAACCCTTTTCTCGACGGATACCCGTCTTTTCTACAACTGTGGCCATCGGCCATCTCCTTCGTGTGAGCCCTTCGTGTGAGCATTGCGTTTCGTTCCACGCTGGAGGGGAAGACGCGTGGAAACCGGTGCTACCTGGAGGAGGTGCAATTCGCGCGCGCCTGGGGGAAGGCAGGCTTGCACCGACGGAATGATGGGGTGCGCGATTGGCGGTGTCAATGGTTTCGAGCAGCTTTCTGACGGTGTGGAAAGGAGCCTCCGACGGGCGAAATGCTCCGATTTCGCGCAGCCTCTCAGCGATCGCGAAGGCGCCCCTCGGCGGCGTCGAGAATCTCCGCCTCCAGGCACCGATTCTCGAGGGAATCGATCTCCTGAATTCCCGTCGGGCTCGTGACATTGACCTCCGTCAGAAAACCACCAATCACGTCGATCCCGACGAAGAACAAGCCGTCCCGGCGAAGCGCGGGGGCGATCGCCTCGATGATCTTGTGATCACTCGGATCCAATCTCGCGCGATGGGGGCGACCGCCGACGTGGAGATTCGAACGAACCTCGGTCGCGCCCGGTACCCGGAGCACGGCGCCGATCGGCTCTCCGTCGACGAGCAGGATCCGCTTGTCTCCCTCCCGCACGGCCGGCAGATAGCGCTGCGCCATGATCCGTCGGGATCCGAAGCGGGTCGATTGCTCGAGTATCGAGCTGAGGTTCCGGTCTTCCCCGCGCAGGTGAAAAATCCCCTCCCCGCCCTTTCCGTCGAGCGGCTTGACGATCATCTCTCCGCCCAGCTCGTCCATAAAACCCAACAACTCCGGTATTTTCCGACTCACGAACGTCTCCGCCATGAGTTCCGGAAACTGCAGCGTGTAGAGCTTCTCATTCGCGGCCAGAATCCCCTCGGGTCGATTCAAGACAACCGCGCGCCGGCACAAAGTCAGGATCTGGGTCGCGATCACGTACTCGGCATCCACCGGTGGGTCGACCCGCTGAAATACCAGATCGACTTCTTCGTCCAGCAACACCGTGCGGGCCTCGCCCAGATCGAAATGCCGACCGCGCTGCCGGCGCAATTCGACAGGCCGCGCGAGGGCGGAGGGGCCGCGATTGGAGGCGGCGAGGTCCGACGGGGCGACGTAGAGAACCTCGTGGTTGCGCCGCTGGGCCTCGAGCATCAGCGCGAAGGTCGAATCTGCGTCGATGTCGATCGCGTCGAGCGGGTCCATCACGAACGCGAAGCTGCGGCGGCGGGTGGGCACTTCAGCGATCCCTCCTGCGAGCCGAAGCGGTAGCGCAGAGCGCGCGCCTTCGGCTACGGTCCCATAACCCCTGGAGTTTCGATGGCTTTTTTACGGTCTCGGGCGCTCAAGTTGCTCCTGGCGTCGGCGGGTCTGCTCGTCGTCGCGGGCATCGGCGGCGCGATCGCCTTCTATTTCGCATTCCTCCGGGATCTTCCCGACCTGCGAACGGTCGAAGATTACCGCCCGCCGATCGCGAGCCGCGTCCTCGATCGCAACGCCGAGGTGATCGGCCAGTTCTACACGGAGCGGCGCACGCTCGCGCCGATGGAATCGCTGCCCCCACACCTCGTGCAGGCGTTCGTGGCGGGCGAAGACAGCTCGTTTTTCGAACATTCGGGGATCGACTACAGCTCGATCGTTCGAGCGGCTTGGGTGAATCTGCGCGCTGGCGGCGAGATCAAACAGGGCGCGAGCACCATCACCCAGCAGATGGTGAAGGGCCTGTTGCTCAGCCCCGAGAAGAAGTTCAAGCGCAAGATCCGCGAGATGATCCTCGCGCGCCGGATCGAAAAACGCTTTTCGAAGCAGGAAATCCTCTATCTCTATCTGAATCAGATCTACTTTGGACACGGCGCTTACGGAATCCGCGAGGCGTCGGACACCTACTTCGGCAAAGACATCAGCGAGCTGAGCGTGTCGGAAAGCGCGCTTCTCGCTGGCCTGCCCAAGGCGCCCTCGCGCTATTCGCCATTTCAGAGCCCAGACGAGGCAGAGGCGCGCCGGCACTACGTGCTGTCGCGGATGCGCGAAGAAGGTTTCATCGACGAGGAGGCCTATGCGGCAGCGATTGCCGAACTACCCGTCCTGGCCGATCGCACCGCGAGCCAGGACGATCCCGCCGCCGCCTACTTCACCGAGGAAGTGCGCCGCACCCTGTTCGATCGATTCGGCGGCGGATTGGTGCTAGAGGGCGGACTGACGATCGAAACCACCCTGGATCGGAACCTGCAGCGCGCGGCCATGCGGGCCGTGCGAGCGGGATTGGTCGACCTCGACCACCGACACGGTTATCGGGGTCCGATTCGCCGGGTCGCGCCGTCCGACATTCCCGAAGAGACCCGTCGACTCGCGGAAACGAACGAACTCGTAGTCGCGATCTCTGATCCCGCTATCCCGCCGGATTCGCCGGAGCCGGTCGAACCGGTCGACGAGGCGTTCTCCGAGCTACCGGACGAAGCGCTCTCGGAATCGGCGCCCGAAGAGCTGGCCGGCGCGGCAGAGCAGGCCGCTGCGCGCGGGATTCTCGCAAAAGAGGGTGGAAGCCTGCTGGGCGTGGTCACGGGCGTCGACGCGGCGACGAAGAGTGCCCGGGTCGCCTTCGCGCCCGCTGTCGAAGCGGTCGTGCGACTCGAAGACGTCGACTGGGCGCGGGTGCCGGACCCGAGCCGCTCGCCCTACAAGGTGCGCTCGATCCGAGACGTGTTCACCGAGGGCGACGTCGCGCGATTTGCCGCCGTGCCCCCGCAACCGGCAAAAAGCGACGAGGCAGACACCGAACAGCCCGCGGAGCTGCGCGTGACCCTCGCCCAGACTCCCGAGGTTCAAGGAGCGCTGCTTTCGATCGAAGCGGAAACCAACGAAGTCATCGCGCTCGTCGGAGGTCTCGACTACGAGCGGAGCCAGTTCAACCGCGTGACCCAGGCGCGCCGTCAACCCGGATCGGCGTTCAAACCGCTGATCTACGCGGCTTCTCTGGCCCGCGGATACACGCCGGCGAGTATCGTATTCGATCGGCCAATTGTCTACACCGACGAGGAATCTGGCTTGATCTGGCGCCCGCGCAACTACAAGCGAAGCTTCTACGGGCCCATCACGCTTCGCGAAGCGCTCGCGCGCTCGATCAACAACGCAACCGTTCACCTATTTCGCGATGTCGGGATCGATTTCGTGATCCGATACGCGCGGCGGCTCGGCATCGAGTCGCCGCTCAACCGCGATCTTTCTCTCGCACTCGGTTCGAGCGGCGTGTCGCTGCTGGAACTCACCCGCGCCTATGCGGTGTTCGCCTCGGGCGGCCGACGCGTCGTTCCCATCTTCATCCGACGCGTCACCGATCGAGACGGAATGGTATTGCTCGAAAACGTCGTGTTGGGCGCCTCGGGAGAAGCCACTTCCGATCCAAACGAGATGGCGGATGACTTCGTCGATCTGGCAGCGGCCGTAGAGGACGAGGCGGTCCCGGCCGACTCGGAAACCCCGATCGACGCAGAGTTTGAATCCGATCCCGATCAGCTGATTTCGCCCGAGGAGGCGTACCTGGCGGTTTCGCTGCTGCGTGCGGTGGTCGAGGATCCGCAGGGCACCGGCCATCGGTTGCGGGAGCTTCACCGTCCCGTGGCGGGAAAGACCGGCACCACCAACGATCAGGCCGACGCCTGGTTCATGGGTTTCTCGCCCGAAATCATCACGGGCGTCTGGGTCGGTCACGACGAGACCCGCTTTCTCGGCCACGGCGAAACGGGTTCGCGGGCAGCCGCGCCGATCTGGGTGGATTACATGCGCGTCGCCCTCGAGGGTCGGCCCGCTCGTGATTTTCCGGTTCCGGAGTTGATCGAATTCGCGCGCATCGACCGCAAGACCGGGCTTCTGGCCGGGGAGAGCACCGAGTCGACGGTCTTCCAGCCATTCCTGCAGGGGACTGTGCCGACCGAGATGGCGGACTCCGCGCGCACCCACTCCGAATCACGCCGCCAGCTGAGGCTGGACTCCTTCTGACCGAACCCGCTCGCCCGCAGCGGCAGAATTCATTCCGACAATCCTGAATTTCCCGAAACCCTCCGCAACGCATCCACAGCAACAACGCCCGGACAGACCGCGCGGGTGGCGCGCTGCGCTCCACGGGCCGGGGCCCAGTTGGCCGGGTCCTGCACGGACAGACCGCGCGGGTGGCGCGCTGCGCTCCACGGGCCGGGGCCCAGGTGGCCGGGTCCTGCACGGACAGACCGCGCGGGTGGCGCGCTGCGCTCCACGGGCCGGGGCCCAGTTGGCCGGGTCCTGCCCGGACAGACCGCGCGGGTGGCGCGCTGCGCTCCACGGGCCGGGGCCCAGGTGGCCGGGTCCTGCACGGACAGACCGCGCGGGTGGCGCGCTGCGCTCCACGGGCCGGGCTAGACTCGGGCGCGGTGGGGGAAGAGTTCGTTCAATCGCAGGCGGGCCGGCGGATCGCGCGCAATCGGCGCGCGACGTCGAGAGCGTCGGGTGGTGATCCGACTCGCGATCTGCAGACCCTGCTGTCGGCTGCCGTTCAGCGCGTGCAGGAAATCAGCCAGGCGACCGCCGTCGTCGCCTGGACATTGCGCGAAACCGGCGAACCCTACGTCGCGGCCGCGGCCTTCAGCGGCGATCCGCCCGTCAACCCGGATGCATCGGATTTTCGAAGCATCGCGACACTTCCCGGATTGACGCGGCTGGAGGGATCGTCCGACCTGATCGCAATCGGCCGCCGCCATTGCTCATCGGTCGCGGTGCCGATCCTGAGCGAGATCGGCGATGCCGGCGCCGTGCTGCTGCTGGGCCCCGAAACGCTGCGACCGCGGATTCTCGGTGAACTCAAGCGGGAGGCGCACCGGCTGCAGACGCCCATCGCAACCGCTCTGGCGATCGCCCGCGTCGAGCGGCTCGATCGCGACGTCCACCAACTCAATCGCCTCGCCGCGCTCGGGGCGCTCAGCACCGAAATCGCACACGAGATCCGAAATCCGTTGGTGTCGATGAAGACTTTCTTGCAACTACTGCCGGAGCGCTGGGGGGATCCCGAGTTCTCCAATGCGTTCCTGGCATTGGTGAGTGACGAACTTTGCCGCATGGAGCGCCTGCTGGACGTGATCATCGAGTACGCTCGACCCGACGGAAAAACCGCCGACCATCGACCCGCCGACGTCTCTGCGGCGATCGACGTCAATCTCGCGCTGCTCGATCACCGCGCCCGCAGGCGTGACGTGCAACTCGAATCGAAGATCCCCGACGATCTACCCGCGGTGTCACTCAGTGAAGACCGCTTGAGGCAGGTGCTGCTCAATCTGCTGCTCAACGCGATCGACGTGACCCTGCCGGGCGGCCGTGTCGTGCTGAGTGCAAAACGCGTGGGCGATTCGGTGGAACTCGTCGTTTCCGATCAGGGACCGGGCGTCCCCACCGAGCTGCGCGCGGAGATCTTCGAGCCGTTCTTCTCCACGCGAATCGACAACGCGGGTGGATTGGGATTGGCGATCACGCAGCGGATCATTCGGGATGCGGGTGGAGAAATCCGCGTGGGTGATCGGGACGCGGGGGGGGCAGAGTTCGCGGTGCGGCTGGCGGTGTCCGAAGATCAGCCGGCCGTTTCCAGAGAAGGCGACGGGTGACCGCTCGGCCGCCCGACCAAGTGAAGCGCGGATTCCGGGTGGTCGTCTCCACGGAGCGATTCACACTCCCGAGCGGGCGCGAACTCGAACTCGACATCGTCAAGCACCCGGGAGCAGCCGCAATCGTGCCCTTCATCTCGGACAGCGATGTCCTGCTGATCCGACAGTACCGACACGCAACCCGCGATACGATTCTCGAGGTTCCGGCGGGCAAGATCGACGCCGGTGAATCTCCGTCCAAGACGGCCGCTCGTGAACTCGAAGAAGAGATCGGCCATCGCGCTGGCCGCGTCGAGGAGCTCGGTTGGATCTGGACGACGCCGGGTTTCGCCGATGAGAAGATCCACCTCTACGCGGGCTTCGATCTCGAAGTCGTCGACTCGAGGCCCGAAGACGACGAGGTCATCGAGGTGTTTCGCATTTCGCTCGCAGACGCGCTCGAGCTGATCTGGCGCGGCGAGCTCACCGATGCAAAGAGCGCTTTGACGCTGATCCACGCTGCGCGGCGCTTCGGGAAGCTGGCGTGAAGCTCGGCGTCGCGTTCGGCTGGTACGCCCATCCCTGGGAAACCCTCGCAGAGCTGGTCGAAACCGCGGAAGCGCTCGGCTACGCGGCCGCGTTCGTGGACGGCGACGTCTCGATGCTCGGCGGATCGCGCAAGGCCGACGTACTCCACGGTTGGACGCTGACGACCGCATTGCTCGCGCGAACCCGGCGGATCCGGATTGGATCGATGCGGTTGGTCCACCATTGGAATGCCGCGCATCTCGCGCAGGCGGCCGCCACCGCCGAGCAGATTGCACCCGGCCGCCTGCAATTCATGATCTCGATCGGCGACCGCCCGCACGACGAGCGCTTCGGCCTGCAGCGGCCGAGCGCGGGCGAGCGGGTGCTCTGGCTCGACGAGATGTTGAGCGCGGTGCGCGGCCTCTGGCGGGGGGAATCCGTCAGCATGAGCGGGCGCTTCGTCCGGCTCGACGGGGCGCGCATCCAGCCCAGACCGCCCGGCGGACACATCCCGATCTCGATCGCAGGGCGGCGCCCGAAGCTGCTCGAACTCGTCGCCGCCCACGCAGACACCTGGGACATCAATCTCCCCCCGCTGCCCGATCGCGTCGCCGAGGCCAGTGCAAAACTCGAGGACGCCTGCCGGCAGCGCGGGCGCGATGCATCGGAAATCGAGCGCTCGATGTGGATCTTCACGCGGGTCCAGAAACCGGGGGATCCGGCCGGCGCGCTCGACGGGTACCGACGCCTGAACCCGTGGTTTGGCGATCTCTCCGACGCGGAGTGCGCGGCGGCGATGGTCGTGGGCAGCGCCGAATCCTGCCGGGCGCGCCTGACAGCGCTCGCTGACGAACTGAAGCTGGACTTCCCGGTAATCGACCTTTCCGGCCTCGATGCGGCGGCCAGCCGCGTCACCCTGGAGGGGATGGCTCCCGAAGAGCCGCGTTGACGCGCGCAGTTAGACTGCTTAGTCTATAGGGCGAGGAGACTCTGAATGGTGTACGGACGCGGCCAACAACCGGGCATGCGGATCGGCCCGTCGATCACGCCGCCGATCATCAAGCAGATCATGATCGCAAACGCGGTGGTCTTCCTCGTGCAACAGTTCGCCTCGGAAACGACGACCTACGGCTCGATCGTCCCGATGGCATTCTGGCAGTTCGGATATCTCTGGCAGCCGTTCAGCTACATGTGGCTGCATGCGAGCTTCGGCCACATCGCGATGAACATGTTCATGTTATGGATGTTTGGTTCACAGCTCGCGCTGGCCTGGGGGCCCAAGCGCTTCTTGCGCTTCTACCTGATCTGCGGTGTGGGTGCGGGTTTGATCATCGCATCCTACCCCTACCTGATGTATTCCGTGCATCCGGCAGGCTTGACGGAATACACCCTCGGCGCGTCCGGTGCCGTTTACGGCGTGCTGCTCGGCTACTCGCTGACCTGGCCCGATCGCACCATCATGTTGATCTTCCCACCGGTCGCGTTTCGCGCGATCTGGCTGATCCCCGGACTCTTCTTGATGTCGATGATGTTTCAGAGCGGGCAGAACATCAGCCATATCGGACACCTCGGTGGCGTGATCGTCGGCTGGATCTACCTGCGCCGGCAGGGGCACGCGAACGCAATCTTCTCGCTGAGCCAGCTGAAGTCGCGCTGGAAACGCCATCAGATGCGCAAGAAACTGCGGGCCGTCCGCTACGACGAATTCGAAGCCCGACGCCGCGACAACGAAAAAGACAACGACCGCCGCTTCCACTAACCGCCCGAACAGACCCCCTGTGCGGTGGGTCCGTGTGGATCGGGGACCAGCTGGCCGGATTTGACTGTCGCGCTTTGCATCGCGGCGGATCGAACCGATTGCATCCGGTGATCAGCTGCCGACGTTGTATTTGACTTCGATGCCGTCGTGGCTGAAGAGGACGCTGCCGGGGTTGATGGATTCGATGACGAGGGGGCCGATGGCGTCTCCCTCTTTCAGACGCAGAACCTCTTCGCGGTCGATCAGCTTCACGATCGCAATGCGCCGATCGGTGTCGGGATGCCAGATCGTCTTCTCGATCCTGAGCGCGGGAAGTTTCGCGCGCTGGATGACCTTTTGCTCGGGCGCTCGCATCGCGGCCGGGATCGACGCGGGTAGCGCCGCTCGAGCCGGTTCCACTGCGAGCGCTGCGATCTCGATCGGCGGCGGCGGTTCCTGTGCCGCATTCGCGGGTACGAAATCTCCCGATACCGGGGTCACAGGAGCCTGGGCGTTCGCGACCTGCTGTTCGGCAACTCGCGGTTGCGGGGCACCGTGGGCCACCGGGGTGTCGGACCTGCGTGCACCCGGCCGTCGCGCGGATCTCTTGGTCTCGGCTTCGGCTGTCGGTGCAACGCGATTCGGCTGCGCGGCGGGCCCGGCTGAATTCGCGGGCTGCGCGTCGAGGCGTTTGACGACTTCGACCACAGCAGCGAATTGGGCCTCCGACAAATCGCCCTGCTCAAGCTCAGCGGGTTCGGTTCGAGCCGGCGCACTGCGACGCGGAGTCTCGGCGGCCACCTGCTGCGCGGTCGAGGGCGCTGCCACGGGCGCCGTTGCGGGAGGCGGGGGTTCCGCGGCCACCACCGCGTCGGGATCTCCCTGGGTCGGCCAGAGCAGAAATGCCGCGGCGGCAACCGCGACGCCGCCGATCGCGACGATTCCAATCCGCAGTCCGCGGCGGTCGGGGGCGGGCTGCGAGCGGTGAGCGACGACCTGCTCGTCGAGGGAGCGCGCGACGCCCGCGCTCTTCTCGTCTTCCAAGCGCTGGAGCGCCTTGAGAATCGTACTCACTCGAATTCCCAGTCTGTCGCCGCAACCTCGCCCTCGGCTCCGGGCGCGTCGACCCGCGACGAAAGTCCTCCAATCTCAGCCGCGGACGGCGGTCCGATGGCGACCGTGGGCGGCACTGAAGACACGCGCTCGATCGGCTGGCGGCTCTTGTCGGTGACTCCGAACCAACTGACGGCGCCGACAGCGACTGCAAGTAGGATCGCGGCCGGAAACGCGCGGCGAAGCACGGATCGCCAGGGACGGCGGCGCGATCGCACGCTCAAGATTTCGCGAGCAGCGCGGTTGATCGCATCCGGACCCATCGTCGGCGTGCTGGCCGTGTAGCCCACCAGCATCGCGCGATCACAGAGGACGTTGATCAGGCGCGGAATTCCACGCGCTCGACGCTGAATCTCTCGGAGTGCCTTGTCGCTGAAAAGATTGCACTCCTTACCCGCGGCCACCTTGAGTCGATGCCGAACATAATCTCGCGTTTCCGCGGCGTTCAGCGGCGTCAGCGCCCAGCGAACCGTGATCCGCTGCCGCAACTGACGCAGCTCGCGAGAATCCAACATCTCGTCGAGTTCCGGCTGTCCGAAGAGCACGATCTGGATCAACTTCGACGATGACGTCTCGAGGTTGGAGAGCAGGCGGATCTCCTCGAGCGTAGCGGGATCGAGATTCTGCGATTCGTCCACGATCAGCAGTGCCCGGCGACCCTCGCGGCTCGTCTGGAGCAGAAACTGGTTGAGTTGGTCGTTGAGATCCGCACGCGAATAGCCCTCGGTGATCAGGCCAAACTCGATGCTGACCGCGCGCAACAATTCTTCGCCCGACATGATCGGGTTGAAGACGAACGCGACTTCCGTAATCGGAGCCAGCCGTTGCAGTAGCGCGCGACAGAGGGTCGTCTTGCCGGTTCCGACTTCTCCGGTGACGGCGATGAACCCCTCGCCCTGCTCGATGCCGTAGAGCAGATGGGCGAGCGCCTCTCGGTGGGATTCCGAGAGAAACAGGAAGCGGGGATCGGGGGTGAGCGAAAAGGGCTTTTCGTTCAGCCCGTAGAACCGGGTATACATGCTCAGATCACCACCAGACGGAGAAGTCTAACCCATGGATCCAGATACCGGATTTGCCACGGTTCCGCCCGGGCAGCGACTCCGCTGGAATCTGACACCGCGCGGAGGGGCAAGTTCACCCCGCACGGGAGCGACAGGCCAGCGCGGGGCCAGCACTGTCGGACGCCCATGGCGAGCTACTTGGCCGGTTGGCTGGGTTGGCGCAAGGCGGGCTCGGTGGCCTGCTCTTCTTCGGACCGGCTCAGGCTCCGGAGCGCTCGCTGTGTCCGCGCGATTGCAGCGCGCTGCACGCGAAGTTCCTCGCTCTGCGCGGCAACCTGACGCTCCAACCGCTCGCGACTGTCATTGGCCTCATCGAGTCGGGTTTCGAGAGTTGCGATGCGACTTGCGAGCTCCTGGACGAGTTGGGAGATGTCGCTATCGCCGCCGCTCATGGCGGTGACGGGCGGCATAGCGAAATCATCGCGCTCGGTGGGCAGATCTCTGGTGGTTTCCATGTCCATCGGTTTCTCTCCCTCGGAGTCCTCGTTGTACAACCCGGTTTCCGGCTCGTTTGCATTCGCAGCCACTTCACTCAGCGAATAGGCTGCGGTGTTCTGCTCTTCCACCTGCGGCGCGTAGTCGTCGCTGGGTGAATCGTTCAGTGTAAATCTCTCGGAGGCGATCTGGTCACTCGCTTCGCTGTCGGAAGCTTCGGCATCGTCGTCGAACGCGTCCGCGAGAGCCGTCACATCGAGATCCTGCGGAAGTGATCGCCTGCGGAAGAGTCGGACGGTCACGAAGACGACGACCAGCACACCGGCTGCGATCCCCGCCAGCGTAATCATGTTGAACGGCAAGCCAGAATTGGCGGGCTTGGGCTGGTCACCGCGCCGATTGATGTCGGACGGGCTCGGCACCCGCTGCTGCGCATCATCGCTGGGCGGGGTCAACACCCGCGAAGAAGAATCCTGTGGCGCATCCTGGATTGCATCTGCCGCATCGGCGATCTGCTCGGGAGTCGCTTCCGCGCTGGGATCACTCGGGTCCCATTCCGATGTCGGGTCACTCGGAGGCTCCAAATCACCCCGCTTGTGGACACCGGGAATCGCGTCGCGAATCGCCGCGCGGCGCGCGGCCTCTGCTGCGAGTGAAGACGCGGTTGCTTCGGCGCCCGGCTCCGGATCGATGATCCCGATCTCTTCTGCCAAAGCCGCAGGCGCGACCGGGGTCGCTACGGGCTGGGGGTTCGGCTCGACGACCTTCGCGATGGCGGGCTCGGGATCGACCGCCTCAATCTCTTCTGCCAAATCCGCAGGCGCGACTGGGGCCGCTACGGGCTTGGGCTTCGGCTCGGCGACCTTCGCGATCACCGGCTCCGGTGCGGGCTTCGCTGCAACGGCGGGCTTCGGCGCGGGCTTCGGCTCGGCGACCTTCGCGACCACCGGCTCCGGTGCGGGTTTCGCTGCGACGACGGGCTTCGGCGCGGGCTTCGGCTCGGCGACCTTCGCGACCACGGGCTCCGGTGCGGGCTTCGCTGCAACGGCGGGCTTCGGCTCGGCGACCTTCGCGATCACCGGCTCCGGTGCGGGCTTCGCTGCAACGGCGGGCTTCGGCGCGGGCTTCGGCTCGGCGACCTTCGCGACCACCGGCTCCGGTGCGGGCTTCGC
>Ga0326597_10010272_pt1 | contig 12492 bp, 5 predicted proteins | sample RVTome_12_FD_203789 | JGI IMG/M metagenome (GOLD analysis project Ga0326597, IMG submission 203789) | Soil microbial communities from uranium-contaminated site in the Upper Colorado River Basin, Wyoming, United States - RVT100D185 | ecosystem: Environmental > Terrestrial > Soil > Contaminated >... | reverse complement strand
ACCACCGTGTCGTCGAATTTTCCGGCGAATTCGAACGCCTTGATGAAAAGAAAATCTCCGGCTACCAGCGTCGATTTGAGGCCGAATTTCTTGAACGCCGATTCCTTGCCGCGCCGGGTTTCCGCTCCGTCGAGGATGTCGTCGTGGAGCAGGGTTGCGGTATGAATGAGCTCGATCGAGGTCGCGATGTCCACGATGTCTTGAGTCCGCTTGCCGTCGAAGGCGAGAAAGGCCAACAGGGTGACCACTGGCCTCACTCTCTTCCCGCCCCCCAGGATGAGGTGGGCGGCGATATCGGTTAAGCTCTGTTCACGGGAGCGGATGGCACGGGCAAGATTTTGTTCGACCAGTTCGAGCTCTTCGGAAACGTAACTGAAAGGATCGCCAGCGCCGCCCAGGGAGGGAATCCTCCGCGGCGCAGCAGAGGGAATGGCGGAATTGGGTTTCACGGGCTTAGGTCTCGAATGGCGAAACGACGGAAAGTAAAAGATAGCAGGAAAAATGTCATAGATCGGTAGTCAGGTCAAGCTAATCTGCTGCGCTCGAAGCTCGCTCCGATCGGCGTGCGCGGCTGCCCCACGTATGAGAAGCAGGCATGGGCGCAGTCCATCTTTGTATGGCTATGTATGAAAAGCGGAAACGAAGCGACTAGGTCATCCTTGCCCGGCGTCCTCTCGCCTTGCCCCTAAAAAGTCTTTTTTGCCCGCCGCAGATTCGTGTTCTCTATGTTCGTTCGGCCGGTACGAGCACGATGACGTTGAACATGTAAAATATTCTGACAGCATCGACGCCTCACTCCATTATTAATTCGATTCGCCTAGTTAGGCCAAAAATTGGTCAAACCTCGACATGAGAGTGTAAAATCATTTTACGCTGTCGCGTATGCCTTAACCTGCGTATTTCAGTAGGTTCTGTTTTGGCAAGGCAATTGCTCCACGTCTCGCCGAGACAATCTTCAATAGAAAAGGGAAGACGGCAAACGTCAAATACGAGTTCTTACGGGCCGCTTTGGGCTGGCCCTTATTTTTTCCCAGGTCCAACGTCCAGCATAAAACCAGTTTGACGTCGTGCTTTTTCCTTCCTGATCTTGCTAGCCCCTGCAGGGGTGTACTCGCGAACACTAGCGCGGGTGTTGATGTCATTCTTCGACACGAAAGGAAGCACCACCAGACTGCGCTACGGGGTTTACCGGAAAATCGTACTCGGCTCATACACTCCACGGCATTCTGTAATAGTAATGAACAAAGCACTGCTTAAGGAATTAAAATTAGGTATTTCCGACACGATGGCGAACGAGGCAAAACCGTTTGTTCTCCTTATCGAAGACAATGCCGAATGTCGTCAGGTCATAAGCCGGTTCCTTGCCGACGAGTTCTACGTGGTGGGGGTTGCTAATACGGACGAGGGGATAAATATCGTTCGCGAAAAAGGAATTCCAGTAACGTTGTTAGGAGTTCGAGATGGGCTGGATGCAAACTTGGGACGGAAGATCGTGGAGTTTGTGGCGCAAGTTCGGGAGCTTGAAAACAGTACGAAAATCATCGCGTATACTCTGGAGAATAGACTGCCTCTTGCGACCGAATTGATTCGGGGGGGAGTGTACGACTTGCTGATCGTAGGAGTGAATTTCGCGGGCCTGAGGTCGGTTTTGTGGCACGCGAGTTGGGCGGCACAACATACCTCCAGGAAATCTGCGACGGCGCCCGTTGACTCTCTCGTGATCAATGAAGTGATCGGCATCAGCGAGAAAATCCGCCGAGTCTTTACCTTGATCCATAAGGTGGCAGTCGTCGATTCCCCGGTACTGATTACCGGTGAGACTGGCACCGGAAAGGAGCTGGCGGCAAAAGCCATTCATGATCGGAGTTCGCGCAAGCACGGTCCGTTCGTGCCGATCAACTGCAGCGCGATTCCTGAAAGTTTGCTCGAATCGGAGTTGTTCGGCTTCGAGAGAGGCGCCTTTACCGGCGCCACGCGACAAAACAAAGGAAGGATCGAATACGCCCAAGGGGGCACGCTCTTCCTTGATGAGGTGGGCGAACTTCCCCTGCCAATGCAGAGCAAGATTCTTCGTTTTCTTCAAGATCGAAAAATTACGCGCATCGGCGGCGGGCAGCAAGAGATTCAAGTAGAGACCCGAGTTATAGCCGCCACTAATAAAAATCTTCGAGACGCAGTACGACAGGACGCTTTTCGCGAGGACCTCTACTATCGACTTGCCGTGGTTTCCATTGAATTGCCTCCCTTGCGAGAGAGAGGCGATGACGTATTGCTCATGGCGAACGTTTTTTTCAACCACGCGAATGAAACATGTTGCAAGAATCTCCGTGGCTTTACCCCCGAGGCGGTTCGAGTAATCAAGGAGTACGGTTGGCCTGGCAACGTCAGAGAGCTGCTGAACAAAATCCAACGGGCGGTCGTGATGGCCGGAGGACTTGATATCACTCCCGAAGACTTGGAATTGCCCCAGTTCGGATCGCAACCCGTCGAGGAACCAGTTTCTTTGAAAGAAGCCCGGCGTCGACTCGGCGAAAAACTTTTGATCAGCTCGTTCACCCGACACAATGGCAACCTGAAAAAGGTCGCTGCCGAGCTTAAGATCAGTCGCCCCGCCGTGTACTACTTGCTTGATAAATACGGTCTTCGGGAACAAACACGCTCGTCTCACTGAATTTCATCTCGCCTCTTTGCAAGAATTTCTTACAGCCTTTTGTTTTGTGAAGAAAAATATTGTCCGAAGAGTGACAACAAATACAAATCAGAGTTTTTAGAAGTTCCCTTATGCTTCGGTCAGTTGCGCCAAGCAACTGCTAAGCAATCGCCGGAGCTAGGATGAAATCTCCTATGGTAACGAAACGGCAGACGAGCGAACGCGTACTGAAATCCACGATCTTTATATGGCCATGTATGGAAAGCGGAAACGAAGCGACTAGGTCATCCTTGCCCGGCGTCCTCTCGCCTTGCCCCCAAAAAAGTCTTTTTTGCCCGCCGCAGATTCGTGTTCTCTATGTTCGTTCGGCCGGTAAGTGCGCGCTTTCTAAACGATGACAGTACACTAGCTGCACTCTCACATGACTGGCGCAACACTTGCTCTAATGCGGTGACAGTAAAATCTGAGATGAGGAGAATTAATTATATGGCACTACCAAGTATCATTTATCCCTCGGTCGGAGTCCCTAATGGGAGCACTTCCGTCGCTAGCAGAAGGAAAAGCGCTGCCGAACCCATCGGAAGGTTAAAGAACTATATCGCGCGGCTTTTGTTCGCGGCTCTGCTAGGGCTGTCCAGCCCGGCCTTTGCCTTGCCATTTATTAATGACGGCTTCGAGCTTGGTAATTTGACCGGTTGGACTGCTCAAGGGGACGTAGCCGTTGTGTCGTCTTATACCTCCGCGTTGGGAAACGTTTACTCGCAATTTGGGGGCGCATTCTTCGCGCGTCTGGATGATGGGTTTGCCGTTGACGGCTTGGGCCAAAGAACTAATGTCGGCGCACCTACGAGTGGTTTCCCCTTCCCCAACCCAGCGCCCGCGGGCTCAATACTTTCCACCCTGCCAGGATTAATCCCGGTTGGGTCTAATGGAGCGATCCTATCCAGACCACTACAACTAAACCCAGGCGAGCCACTCATGTTCAGCTGGGCGTTTCTCTCTTTCGAGGGGGAAGCAAACACTTTCAATGACTTTGCGTTATTTGCCGTCGATAGCGGATCGAACGGAAGCATAGACGAGACTTTTTGGCTAATGGATTCGCTTACACTCGATACTAACCTGGCATCCACCTTTGGAGACACCGGCTGGCAACCTTTTTCTTGGGCAACGCCGGGTGGCTTTGACGGCACAGCATATTGGGTAGTTAGCAATGGGGATATGTCAACGTCGGACCCAAGCTCTGCTGACGATTCCTTTCAGTCAGTGCTGCTCATTGACACTGTTCCCGAGCCCAGCAGCTTCCTGCTGTTCGGTTTCGGACTGGTTGGTTTTGTCTGGTGGTTTTCTAGCCGGAACGATAGTCAACAACGCGCCCCGCTGTCTCCTTGTTAAACCAGCGTCGTGGCAACGTCAATATGTCAGGGATTACAGTTAACAGTTAATGGTTATGGGTTGCGAGTTTGGGAAGGGGTCCATAGAGGGCCCCTTCCCGCTTGTCGATCGTTCGAGATAGGCCCGGTGCGTCCATCTGTTTTGGAGTCGAAGCGAGTGATTTTTTTGTTTTTGGTAGAAAAACTCCACCGCGCCGTCCAACAGCACATGGACATCGATTCTTTTATTGGTATTGCCGTAGGATCGGTGCGGAGAGTTTTTCGGGTGACCACTGAATTTCATCTCGCCTCTTTGTCAGAGTTTCTTACACCCTTCCGTTTTCCGGTACGTCCTGGTACTGCGCAGATTGCAATTGCGCATGTTTTGAATTTCGTTGGCAGTTTTCACGCCGTTATAAAAACCACCCGGCCCTAGAATTCAAATCAACTTGTCAGAAATTTTACACCTCGGCCTGCCACGACAGATCAACGCCGAGGGTTTTTTCAACGATAACAATATGCTAGCTGCATTCTCACGTGACTGGCGCAACACTTGCTGTAGTGCGGTGACAGTAAAGTCTCAGCTAAGGTGTTCTAATTATATGGCACTACCTGTTCGGTTTTGGCTGGCGGTTTTCTAGCCGGAACCGAGAGGCATCAACGCGCCAAGCTGTGGCCTAGTCAAATTTGTCTTGACAATCTTGTGGCGTCATCTTATACATAGGGTTTTTATTGGAGGAATGGCGAGATGAATATGAAAATGAGTTTAGGGATGCAAAAGTCAAAATTTGTTTCTTGCCGCTTTGGCATGTTGAGCAACGCTGCCATTTTGGCAACGTTGCTGCTGCTGTTTAACTTTGCCGGCTCGGCGACGGCGGCTACTTGCTATCGGACGATCACGGCCGATGTCGTGGCCCTAGATCAACCTTTCATGTGGAACCGTCTTGGAGCGGCCCAGCCGCAGGGAATGATTTATGCGCTCAAGCGAGACGTTGTCCCGATAAGCGGTACATCGCTCACATTCGGCAACGTCAAGTTGCGTGAGGACAAGCGACCGAGGCCTATCGTGCTACGTATGAACGTCGGCGATTGCCTGAAAATCAAATTTACCAATCTCTTGGCTGCGGTGCCCGAAGATGATGAGCAGCCGGCGACGCGAACGGCTTCCGTGCATGCTGTTGGATTGCAGCTTGTAGGCGGCATTGCCTCTGATGGCTCCAACGTAGGCACCAATGCCAGCAGCTTGGTGGCTCCTGGGGTTTCTACCGAGTACACCTATTTTGCCGAGCGTGAGGGCCAGCATGTGATCCACAGCGCCGGTGCGATGACCGGCGGCGAAGGTGACGGAGGATCTCTAAATTCCGGCCTCTTCGGCGCGATCACCGTGCAGCCCAAGGGGGCTACATGGCTGCGAAGCCAGGTGACCGCTGGGGATCTGGTGCTCGCAAAAACTGGAGAAACGCCGCAGGGACATCCCATTATTAACTACGAGGCGGTATATCCCCCTGTACACCCGCACGCCGGGTTGCCCATTTTTAACATGCTCCAGGGTTACGAGATCGTCCACACGGATCTCACGGCCATTATCCGCGGACCCTTTACTACTGCGTACCCGCCAAATCCTGTCTTGCCGAATCGTGGCCAGTCCTTCCGCGAATTCACCATCATGTATCACGATGAGATAGGCGCGATGCAGGCCTTTGAGATTTTCGAAGACCCGGTCTTCGAACACACGCTCGCTGGCGTCCGGGACGGCTTTGCCATCAATTACGGGACTGCGGGCGCCGGCGCGGAAATTCTAGCTAATCGACTCGGTGTCGGTCCTATGGCTGATTGCGTGGAATGCAAATACGAAGAGTTCTTCCTCACTTCCTGGGCGATCGGCGACCCGGCTATGGTTGTGGACATGCCGGCCAATGCAGGGTGCGGGCCAACTAATTGTACCGGCGCGACTGGACCCAAAGCCACCAAGGCGCTGTATCCTGACGACCCGTCGAACGTTTATCATGCTTACATCCGAGACCATGTAAAGTTTCGAATTTTGCACGGCGGTTCGAAAGAGCATCATATCCATCACCAACACACCCACCAGTGGGTTTACGCACCTGACAGTGACAACTCAGCCTACCTCGACAGCCAGGCGATCGGTCCGGGCGCCAGCTTCACGTTAGAGATGACACACAATGGCTCGGGCAACCGCAACGGGGCAGTCGGAGATTCGATCTTCCACTGTCATTTCTATCCGCATTTCGCTCAAGGCATGTGGGCGCTCTGGCGCGTGCACGATGTTTTCGAGGATGGCAACCGGAAGTTGCCCGACGGCGAAATCAAGGTGGGCACACCTATCCCAGGTCTCGTGCCGATTCCTGAGTTGCCGATGGCGCCTATGCCTGGAGCCGTCGTCACCGTAGCCGTTGACCCCGCCCTACCCAACCGTGGTGGGCAGGTTAAGATCAATGGCAAGTTCGTACGGGAAATGACCGATGCAGACCTTGAAGGTCTGGGCAATCCTGGTTACCCATTTTTTGTGCCGGGGGCGGCAGGATCTCGCCCGCCACATCCGCCTCTCGATGTGGTTGACGATGGCGGACTTCGACGTCACGTCGTCTTGGGCAAAGAACTCGGGGTTGCGAGCCGAGAGGTACACACGCGGCTCGACTTTACCAAAGAAGTGCTAGCAATTAAGGCGGTCGAGCTTAAGGAGGAGGGTGTGCCTGTTGAAATAGCGGCTATGAAGTTTCACGAAGCGCGCACGCATGATACCTTCTTCCCAAATGGCGACCTAGCTCTAGGCGGCTTTATTACCAACGGACGACCACCTGTGGCAGGCGCGCCGTATGCAGATCCATGTGTGAACGATAAGGGATACGCTGTTGGTGTTGATACGCCGCGAATCTACAAGGCGGCTGACATTCAGCTCGATGCTATCTTTAACAAGTCGGGCTGGCATTTCCCGCAGATGCGCATGGTGTCATTGTGGGAAGATGTGGCGGCTACATTCGCCGGTACGCGCGCCCCTGAGCCTCTATTCTTCAGGGCCAACACCAATGACTGTATCGTTTACCACCTGACCAGCCTGATCCCAAGTATCTACGAGTTGGACGATTTTCAAGTACGTACGCCGACCGATGTTTTCGGCCAGCACATTCATCTTGTGAAATTCGACGTTACCGCGTCCGATGGAGCCGGAAACGGTTGGAACTACGAGGACGGCACCTTCAGCCCGGACGAAGTTCGGGAGCGGATAGCCGCGATACGGAGCTTTAATTCTGGATGCGGCACGCCCTCGGCACCCGCACCGGATGGTAGTTTTTTGTGTCCAGTGGCCAAGCCCCATCCCTATTTCGGCGCGGGACCGGATGGGAAATTCCTCGGCGCTCAAACCACCGTCCAGCGCTGGTTTGCCGATGACGTCTTGAACAACGATCGTAAAGACCGCACGCTACGAACGGTCTTTACTCATGATCACTTCGGTCCTTCCACACACCAGGAAGTCGGGTTATACGCGGGCCTGGTGATCGAGCCGCAAGGATCGACCTGGCGCGATTCTGAAACGGGCGTGACTATGGGCACCCGCGGTGATGGCGGCCCGACGAGTTGGCGCGCCGATATCATTACCGGACAATACGGTAGCGACAGCTATCGCGAGTTCCTGTTCGAGTATCAGGATTTCGCACTCGCCTACCGAGAAGACAGTCAACAGAACGTGACCCCGCCCTTGAAGGTCGGCGGCGGACCGACATTCCCGCGGTCCTGGGACGGAGTTGCGCGCGCGCCCGGCCAGGGTTTTGACGATCCCCAAAAAGCGATAAACCCTTCCGCGAAGAAAGAAGTCGGCCTGCCTTTCTTATCGGCGGCGGCCGAGATCTGTCCCGGCGGTGCTCCACTACCGTGCCCGGAAGCTATTGCTGCTGGCGATCCAGGAACTATGACGGTAAACTATCGCAATGAACCGATTCCAATGCGTGTGCGCGATCCCAATGACGGTCCCAATAAGAACAAGCAAGCGATCGGGTTGGCGGGGGATCTGTCGCATGTTTACCGTTCGGATATCACGCGGGCCGATCCTGCCCTGAATAATGCGCCTAGTCTGTGGCCGTATGCAGGCGCCAGCCTTGGTGGCAAGCCGGGTCAACTCCTAGGAGACCCCTTTACGCCGCTCATGCGGGCTTATCAAGGTGACAAAGTGCAGTTCCGCCTTCTGATCGGCGCAAATGAGGAGGGGCATAACATCTCTATTCATGGAATGAAGTGGTTGTTTGAGCCCTCATGGAAGAATTCGGGCTACCGCAACTCGCAGATGACGGGAATCTCGGAGCACTTCGAGCTGGAGGTGCCTTCCCTTTATACATCCCGAAGCGGCGGAGGCCGCAAACCATTTGCGGATTATCTCTTCAAATTAGGCGCGTCCGTAGACGATCAGTGGAACGGTACATGGGGACTCCTGCGAGCGTATCAAGGTACGACGGCCGGATCGGGTTTGCTGGCATTGCCCAATAATGAGGATGGCAAAGGGCCGCCCAAAACCGTGTTAAATGGCGGTGCCGGCGGGGCGTGTCCAATGACTGGCGCTCCCCTGAGAATGATGAAAGTCTACGCCGTGCTTGCCCGCGATGTCTTGCCCGGCGGAAAACTGGTCTATAACTCCCGCGCGGCCAATGGTGGCCCGCTTTACGATGACACCGCGATCATGTTTGTCCGCGACGGCGATCTTGACGCAGCCGGGAAGCTTAAGGCCACCGTGCCCGTGGAACCGCTGATTCTACGGGCCAAGGCGGGCGACTGTATCCAGGTAACATTGGTGAACAAATTGCCGGCCGTTATGCCGGACAAAGCGGGATTCAGCGGGATGCCCATGATCGTGGAGAAATTTAATGCCAATCAGGTTAAACCTTCTTCCCATGTTGGATTGCATCCGCAGTTGGTCAACTATGATGTGAATAACAACGACGGCGCCAATGTCGGGTTTAATGCGTTCGGCACTACGGGACAAACAGCAGCGCCAGGAGGTACCAAGATTTACAGATGGTACGCTGGTGATCTTATCTTCAATGGCAGTAAGTGGGTGGGCGTGCCGATCGAGTTTGGCGCCATCAACTTGTCGTCTTCCGATCCGATCAAGCATAGCAACAAGGGCGCGGTCGGAGCACTGATCATCGAGCCGAAGACCGCCACTTGGGCCGAGGATGCGACTTCTCGTGCGTCGGCGACTGTCTGTCCGAATGGCACTAGTCCTTGCAACACCTACGCTCCGAGTGCTTTCCGTGAGTTCGTCATGGTGTTCCAGAACGACATCAATCTGCGCTGCACTGAAGCGTGCCCGCAACCGGCACCCGACCCCACGCATCCTCCTGTTCCACTACCGCCAGGTTCGTTTGAAGATCCGAATGCGGTTCCGAACCTGGCCGATGCCGAGGATCCTGAAGATTCCGGTCAGAAGGCGATTAATTATCGCACCGAACCGATGTGGCAGCGCATGGGTTTCGCGCCGAATGCAACGCTGGAGTCTACACGCACGCTGGATTTCACCAACGCCCTGTCGAACAGTCAGGTCGGTGGAGATCCGAAGACGCCGGTGTTTACCGCCAAGGCGGGAACACCAGTCCGCTTCCGCGTGCTCCAACCCGGCGGGAAGCAACGCAACCACGTGTTCACTGTGAATGGCCACGTGTGGCAGCAAGAGCCGTATGTCTGTCCCGGCTCTAGCGATGGTGGTGTGGCTGGACAATGCGGCTCCACAGACCTTGTTGGTTCAAGAGCGATTGGCGACAACAAACATTCGCTGTGGGAAGGCGCGCGCATGGGCCATGGCCCGTCGAATCACTTCGACGCGGTGCTGCAAAACGGCGCCGGCGGCGCATTCAAAGTGCCGGGCGATTACCTGATCCGCGACTTTCAGTCGTTCCAGTTCGACGCCGGGCTGTGGGGGATCTTGCGTGTGACCCCATAGTCCCTGCTGAAGTGACTACCATAAATGCGCAGCCCTTTGTGTTGAAACATCCGACGCAAGGGGCTGCGCAGTCGGATGGGAGAAGCACCTGCACCTCAATCCCGTCGGAGACCGTGTGGCAAAGGAGAAAACGGCGCGTGTGTCGTTCTGAACCCTTCGCAATCCGTCATCCTGAGCGACGGCGAATGATCTCGCATTCGGCTCAAGGTAAAATCCGTCAAGAATCTCATGCATTCGATGCGTCACACAACAGATTCTTCGGCTAAGGCCTCAGAATGACATTGCGGCACAGTCTCTTGAGGGAGAGAAGGGGAATAGAACTTGGTCGGTCGCTTGCCGGACATAGATAACTTTTGACAAACGCTATAACTCGGCTACAGCTTAAAAAACCAGTGCGTGGGTAGAATCGATGCACGATTCAAAAAACAAAGTTTCGACCCTCTGCTCGCCGAGCAATCCGGAGGCTGCCGGCCTAACCTTCGAAACCTCCGACTTGAAGCTGGCGAGTTTTCTTGTTTGCCGCAATTTCTATCTTGCCGGCTTTAGATGCTCGGACGGCAAGCCGGTGTTTATTTTCGTTGACTCTTCGGCGCTGCGTTACGCCGTCGTCGATTATTCGGAAGACGGAGTCGTACCGGTCCGCACCTTCTGCAATACCCTGCGAAACCTTCAGGACGTGTGTTGTTAAAACCCTTCTATTTCGTCTCAGAAAACCCAAAGGACTGAACATGATCCGAACACAGTTGGCAAACAGATCTCTTTACCCACAGAAAATCCGCAAGAAAGTAATCTTCTTAGCGGCCCTGGTTGTTCAATTGATGCAGGCCGGGTCGATAAACGCGGTTGAACCGGGCGAGAAAAGCCGTCCCGCTCAGATTTCTCAGAGCGTCGTTCGAGACGGCATTGCCGTCGAGATGAGCATTAAATCCGCAAGCACCGGGAGCAAAGATTCTGACGTTTTGATGGAAGGCGGCGATGCTAGCTTCCGGTTTGTCATTCGCGACACGGCGGCAAAAAACCCTCTTACCGGTTTGCGGCCGGCGGCCTGGTTGGACCTGCGCAAGGGTAAAGAGCCGACGAGTGCCGACGAGTGCAAAAAAAACATTCAAGCGTTCGTTGGAGGTAGCCTCGGCGCGCGCAGCGAATCGGATCTTAACTCGTACTACGTGCTGGGGTTAAACAATGACGCGACCATTACTGTCGTTGATCCTCTCTTCGGCTACGGGGGCAGCAAACTCCTTGCTCTCGTCAATCTTAAAGCTCCCGGCGAAGACTGGGTTCTCAGCCGTGACCAAAAACGTTTGTTCGTTAGCGTTCCCGCCGCGAACGAAGTGGCAGTGATCGACACTGCAACCTGGAAGGTTGTGCAGAATATCGAAGCCGGAACGAATCCTACCCGTTTGGCCCTGCAGGGTGACGGCAGGTACCTCTGGGTAAGCAGCGACAAGGTCGAACGCGGCAAACCGGCTGGCGGAACAGTAGTCATCGATACCGATTCTCTGAAAGTCGTGGCGCGGATTGCTACGGGGGCGGGACCGCACGAAATCGCGTTCGGAAAAGACGACCGCTGGGCATTTATTGCTAACAAGACCGCCGGGACGGTCAGCGTCGTGGATGTCCGAAAACTGGCCAAGGTGAAGGATATCAAAACCGGCCGCCTCCCGACATCCGTCGCTTATTCAACAAGTAGCGGCGCTCTATTTGTTCCGCACGAAGGCGAGGGAACAGTTGCAGTGATTGACGCGGAGAGCCACAAGGTGCTCAAGCAAATTAAAGCCGAGCCTGGTTTAGGCGTGATCCGCTTCGCGCCGAATGGCAAGCTGGGATTTGTGGTGAACCTGCAACGACACCTCGTCCACATCATCGATGCCTCGACTAATCAGATCGTGCAAACGGCGGACGTTGCCGAAGTCCTAGGCAAGAGGCCGTTTGAGGTTACCTTTACCAAATTTCAGGCCTATATCCGCTCGCTCGATAGCGAACACATTTTGATGGCGCCCCTGGATCTCCTCGGAACAAACAAGCCCGTCCACCTGGCGGATTTTCCAGGCGGGCAGACTCCGGCAGGGAAAGCGCTGAGACTAAGTCGCGCAGACACCATCGTTCCGGCGCCGGAGGCGACTGCGGTACTGGTGGCAAGCCCGGCGGACCGCATGATCTACTACTATCGGGAAGGAATGGCCGCGCCGATGGGCAGCTTCCAGAACTATGGAAGGGAACCGCGCGCGGTGCTGGTGGTGGATCGAAGTCTCCGCGAGACCGAGCCGGGCGTGTATGCCACTAATGTCCGCCTGACAAAGAGCGGCACCTATAACGTGGCCTTTTTAGTTGACTCACCCCGGGTTATTCACTGCTTCGAAGTCAATGTGGCGGCCAACCCCGCGGTGAAAAAAATGGCCGGCCCCTCCATAAAGATCGAGCCGCTGTTTAAGGAAAAAGAAATTCGCGTCGGAGAGACGATCGAGCTGCGCGTCAAGGTCGTCGATGCGGCAACCAATCAACCAAAGACAAATCTCAAGGAT
>Ga0326597_10010271_pt1 | contig 12495 bp, 7 predicted proteins | sample RVTome_12_FD_203789 | JGI IMG/M metagenome (GOLD analysis project Ga0326597, IMG submission 203789) | Soil microbial communities from uranium-contaminated site in the Upper Colorado River Basin, Wyoming, United States - RVT100D185 | ecosystem: Environmental > Terrestrial > Soil > Contaminated >... | reverse complement strand
TGCTCGCCACCGAGCAGGGCGCGAAGGCGGTGGAGGCGGGGGCGAAGCAGTCGGCCGAGGCGGGCGAATCGATCCGGGTGCTGGCCGAGAGCGTCGCTGAAGCCGCGCAGGCGGCCACCCAGATCGCCGCTTCGAGCCAGCAGCAGATGGTGGGCATGGACCAGGTGGCGCTCGCCATGGACAACATCAAGCAGGCGAGCAGCCAGAACGTGGCGGGCACCCGGCAGGCGGAGACCGCCGCCCAAAGCCTGCATGAACTGGGGCAGAGGCTCAAGAAACTGGTCGAGATGTACAGGCTCTGATCGCCGGGGGGCGCCAAGAGACCAACAGTGCCATGCAGCAGCAGGTTGCGGGAGGAATCATGAAAAAGCACCGTGTTTTTCTGATCTGGACAGGCGCCGTTCTTGGGGTCGTGGCCCTGGGATTCGGCGGCTATGGTTGGCTCGGCCAGAAACAGGTCACAGCAAGGGACAAAATTACCATCGCCATTCCGGGCGAGCCGCTGAACGCGCTTCTCATCATCGCCAAGGAACGCGACCTGTTATCCCGCCAGGGCCTCGATGTGACGGTGAAAGATGAATTCTCGAGCGGGACCGGCGCCAGGGCTCTGGAAGGCATGTTGGCTGGAGACGTAGATGTAACTACATCTGCAGACACAGCAATTGTTTTTAAAAGCTTTGCACGACAGGATTTCAGGATTGTTGCCTCACACGGGTCTTCCGACAATGACCCACGCATCGTCGCCCGCAAGGATAGAGGAATTACGAAATTGTCGGACTTGCGAGGCAAACGCATCGGCACGCCAAAGGGCACAACCATGCATTTTTTCTTGCATGTGCTGCTCGTAAAAAACGGCATTTCTGAAAAAGACGTATTGATCTCGCATAAAAATCTTGAGGAGTTGCCTTCCGCGTTAGCCAATGCGGAATTTGATGCCCTTTCCGTAAGGGAGCCGTACGTCAGCGAGGCAACGAAACTCTTGGGGGGCAATGCAGTTGTTTTTGCCGAAACGGGTCTTTACGTCAAGACGCTTAACGTCGTGGCACGGAACAGCTTTATCAAGGAGAGGCCCGAAGCGATCAGGAAATTACTGCGAGCGTTGATACAAGCAGAAGAATTCACCAGGAAAGAGCGGAATCAAGCGATGAAAATCGTTTCAGGCAAGCTGAAACTTGCTGAGTCCGACATTGCTGCTCTCTGGCCGGATCTCAACCTCCGGATTTCCCTGGACCAGCGTCTTCTGCTCAGCCTTGAAGACCAGGCCCGGTGGGCGATCAAGAACAAGCTGACGGAGGCGACGCAGGTCCCGAATTACCTGAACTTCATCTATCTGGATGGCCTGAAGGCCGTGAGACCCGAGGGGGTCAAGATAATTCATTAGGAGGCCTGTGATGAAAATCGCGACCAAGCTTCATATCACCACCATATCTTCCGTGACGCTGATCCTGATCATGGTCGCCGTTCTTTTTTCCGCAACCCGTCAGGTGAAAGAAGAGCTGAGGAAGAATGAACTGGCGGGACAAATCGCGGACGGGGTGAGCGCCCTGAGATTTCTGACCCTCGAATACCTCGTGCGTCGCGATGAACGGGTGCAGACGCAGTGGAAGCTTAAGCACGCGTCGCTCGATAGGCTCCTGGCACCGAGGGAGTTCTCGGAGACCGAGGAGCAGGCGGTGTTGTCCACGCTGCGACAAGACCACCAAAGGCTGGAAAGCCTGTTTTCCGGGATCACGCAAAGCTACGAAAAGCAGAGTCCGAACCAAGCCAAGATCACCGTCCAGGAGTACGAGGAAAGGATAGCGGGCCAGATCCTGGCCAGGGTGGAAGGGATGATTTCCGACGCGTCGCGGTTGGCGGAAAGAAGCCGCAATCAGGTGGCGGACGCGGTCGATTGGGCGCGCGCCGCCGTCATGGGCTTTGGCGGAATTCTCGTCGTCGCCATGCCGACGCTATTGTTCCTGGTCACGAGGAGCATCACGAAACCGCTGGCGCGGCTTCAGGAGGGGGCCGAGGCCGTTGGCTCCGGTGATCTGGATTATCGACTCGGCATGATTGGAAAAAATGAAATCGACCGGGTTGCGCAGGCGTTCGACGAGATGACGGAAAAGCTGGACCGGCTCATGCGGGAAACTCGGCAGACGGTGAATGTTCTCGCCTCCTCCTCCAAGGAGATTCTCGCCACCACGACGCAGTTGGCCGCGGGCGTGGCGGAGACGGCGACCGCGGTGAGCGAGACCACCGCCACGGTGGAGGAGGTGAAGCAAACGGCGCAGGTCGCGGGGCAGAAAGCGAAATACGTCTCCGAGAGCGCGCAAAAGGCCTCGCGAGTCTCCCAGACTGGGCGCAAATCGGTGGAGGACGCCATGCAGGGCATGCAGCGCATCCAGGAGCAGATGGCATCGATCGCCGAGAGCATCGTGCGCCTGGCCGAGCAGAGCCAGGCGATCGGGGAGATCATCGCCAGCGTCAACGATCTGGCCGAGCAATCGAACCTGCTCGCGGTCAACGCCGCGATCGAGGCGGCGCGGGCCGGCGAGCAGGGCAAGGGCTTCGCCGTGGTGGCGCAGGAGGTGAAAAGCCTCGCCGAGCAGTCCAGGCAGGCGACGGCGCAGGTGCGCACCATCCTGGGCGACATCCAGAAAGCGACCGGCGCCGCGGTGCTCGCGACCGAGCAGGGCAGCAAGGCGGTGGAGACCGGGGTGAAGCAGTCCACGCAGGCGGGCGAGTCGATCCGCCTGCTCGCCGAGAGCATCACCGAGGCGGCCCAGGCGGCCACCCAGATCGCGGCTTCGAGCCAGCAGCAGATGGTGGGCATGGACCAGGTGGCGATGGCGATGGAGAGCATCAAGCAGGCAAGCGTGCAGAACGTCTCCGGAACCAAGCAGGCGGAGACCGCGGCCCAAAGCCTGCATGAACTGGGGCAGAGGCTGGGCGCCCTGGTCGGCAGCAAGGCCGCCTGAGCCGGAGAGCGGAACCAAGCCGTGGCCAGGAAGAACGACGAGCTGCTGAAAAAACTCCTCGCGACCTTTCGCGTCGAGGCGGACGAACATCTCCAGGCGATGTCTTCGGGGCTGCTCGCGCTGGACAAAATGCCGGCGGGCGCGCAACGCGCCCAAACCATCGAGAATATCTTTCGGGAGGCGCACAGCCTGAAGGGCGCTGCCCGGGCCGTGAATCTCACGCAGGTCGAGTCCGTCTGCCAATCGCTGGAGGGTGTGTTTGCGGGGCTGAAGGGCAACCGGCTCGCAGTTTCGCCGCCGCTAGTCGATCTCCTTCATCAGTCGCTCGATGCCCTCGGCGGGTTTCTTGCTCCCAATGCCGGCGCGTCCGATGTCCTCCCGCCCGCGATCGCGACGCTGATCCGGCGGCTCGACGACGCATTGACAGGACCCTTGCCCGAAGCGCGCGCTGTAGTGTCGCGGGCTCGTAAGGTCCGGCCCGCTTCCTCTTCCGCTGCGCCGACTGAGCCCGCCGCGCCCGCCGCTCCCCTCGCGCCATCTCCGGCCCCGAGCCTGGCATCCGAGACGGTCAGGGTTTCCACGGCGAAACTCGACGCGGTGATGCGCCAGGCCGAGGAACTGCTGTCGCCCCGGCTGGCGTCGGCGCAACGCGCGGAACAGTTGCGCGAGACCGCCGCCATGCTGGCGACGTGGAAAAAGCAGCGCATTCGTATCCGGCCCGCGCTGCAGCTGATCGAACGCAGACTCGAAACGGGCGGCAAGGTCAACGGCGCCGGGAAGCAGGAATTGCCGCAACTGCGCGAGTATCTGGACGCCGAGCAACAGTTCATGATTACGCTCGAAAGCCAGCTGGCGCGGTTGAGCCGTTCCGCCGCGCACGATCGGCGCATGCTGGCCGGAATGACCGACACGCTCCTTCACGACGTGAAGGAGATGCACCTGCTGCCGTTCTCGTCGTTGCTCGACATGTTCCCGCGATTCACCCGCGAGCTCGCCCGCGACCAGGGCAAGGAGGTGGAGCTGGCGATCGAAGGTGGCGAGATCGAAATCGACCGGCGGATTCTGGAACAGATGAAGGACCCGTTGATTCACCTGCTGCGCAACGGCATCGACCACGGCATCGAGAAGCCGGCGGTGCGCAAGGACAAGCGCAAGCCGCTGCAGGGAACGATCACACTTGCGATCTCGCAGAAGGACAGCGGCAAGGTCGAGATCCTCGTCGCCGATGACGGGGCGGGCATCGACGCCGCCAGGGTGAAGGCGGCAGCCCGCAAGCTCGGCGTCGTTTCCGCCGGGGAGGCGGAAAGACTCGGTGATCCGGAGGCGCTGGGGCTGGTGTTCCGGTCCGGCGTCTCCACCAGTCCCATCATCACGGACGTCTCCGGGCGCGGGCTCGGGCTCGCGATTGTGCGTGAAAAGGTCGAGCGGCTGGGCGGCAGCGTCGCGATCGAGTCGGCCCGCGATGCGGGAACCCGCCTGCGCATTGCGTTGCCGCTGACGCTGGCCACGTTTCGTGGCGTCATCGTCCGCGCCAGCGATCGCCTTTTCGTAATACCGGCGGCCAGTATCGAGCGGGCGGCGCGGGTGGCGAAAGAGGACATCCGCACGGTGGAGAACCGGGAGACGATTTCCCTCGGCGGGCAGGCGGTTTCGCTGGTCGGCTTGAGCGACGTGCTGGAGATGCCGCGCAAGGCCGCGTCGGACGAGTCTGCGGACAGCGCGCAAGCCGTCATTCTCGGTTTGGGAGCGGCGCGCATCGCGTTCCGGGTGGAGCAGGTGCTCGGGGAGCAGGAGGTGCTGGTCAAGCCGCTCGGCCCGCAGCTCGCGCGCGTGCGCAACGTCGCCGGGGCGAGCGTTCTGGGGACGGGTGAGGTGGTGCCGGTGCTGAACGTGCCCGATCTGATGCAGTCGGCGGTGAAGCGGGCAACGACGCCGATGGCGCCTGTTGCGACTGCCGAAGTACCCGCCGGTGCGCAACAACGCTCCATCCTGGTAGTGGAGGACTCGATCACTTCGAGGGCGCTGCTCAAGAACATACTCGAGTCGGCGGGCTACCGCGTCGCCACCGCGGTGGACGGGATCGACGCTTACACCGCGCTCAAGATCGCGGCGTTCGATCTGATCGTCTCCGACGTGGAGATGCCGCGCATGGATGGTTTCGATCTCACGGCCAAGGTGCGCGCGGACAAGCAGCTCGCGGAGATGCCGGTCGTGCTGGTGACGGCGCTCGAGTCGCGCGAGGACCGCGAGCGGGGGATCGACGTCGGCGCCAATGCCTACATTGTGAAAAGCAGTTTCGACCAGAGCAACCTGCTGGAGATCGTGCGGAGGCTGATCTAGCCGCGCGTGTCGGTGTCCGACACGCACGGTTCGACAGTCATGAACCCGGATATGAGGCGACGCTCTTGATACGAGTCCTGGTGGTGGAAGATTCCCCCGTGGTGCGGGAATTTCTCGTCCACATCCTCGGCTCGGATTCCGGCATCCGGGTCGTCGGCACGGCAAGCAACGGAGAGGAAGCCCTGGAGGCCGTGCGGCTCGAGCGGCCCGACGTGATCACGATGGACATCCATATGCCCAGACTGGACGGGCTGGAGGCCACGCGCCGGATCATGGAAAGCCATCCGACGCCCATCGTCATCGTCAGCGGCAGCGAGAAATCCGGCGAGGTGGCGACGGCGTTTTCGGCCATGGACGCGGGCGCTCTCGCCGTCCTTCCCCGCCCGCGGGGCATCGGTCATCCGGCCCATGAGGCCACCGCAAGGGAGCTGGTGCAGACGGTGAAGCTGATGTCGGAGGTGAAGGTGGTCAGACGCTGGTCGCGAGCGCGGCGCGATGCGCCCGCCCCGCGCCCGACGGAGATGGGCTTTGCAAGCGAGCCGGCGAAAGTCAGGATCGTCGCCATCGGCGCCTCAACCGGCGGCCCGCCGGCGCTCCAGACCATCCTCGCGGCGCTGCCGAAGGATTTTCCGGCGCCGCTCGTGATCGTTCAGCATATGGCGGCCGGCTTCGTGCGGGGATTCGTCGAGTGGCTGGCGCAGTCCTCCAGCCTGCCGCTCCATATCGCTACGCACCGCGAACTCATGCTTCCCGGCCATGCCTACGTCGCGCCCGACGAGCACCAGATGAAGGTCGAACGCGGCGGAAGGCTCGCCCTGACCGAGGATGGGCCCGAGAACGGGCTGCGTCCGTCGGTAGCGTATCTGTTTCGATCGATCGCGGAAGTCTACGGATGTGACGCGGTCGCCGGGCTGCTCACCGGCATGGGGCGCGACGGCGCCGAGGAGCTGCGGCTGCTGAAAGACAAGGGCGCAGTCACCTTTGCCCAGGACAAGGACAGCTCTGTCGTTCACGGCATGCCGGGCGAGGCGATCCGGCTCGACGCGGCGATGCTGGTTCTGCCGCCGGAGAAAATCGCCGCGGTGCTGACGAACCTGGCGAACAACAAAACAAGGCACTATCCATGAAACCCGGGAAAAGAAAACCCAACGGCATCGAAATCCTCATCGCCGAAGACAGTGCAACGCAGGCGGAGAAGCTGCAGCAGTTGCTCGGCGAGCACGGCTACACGGCGGTGACCGCGCGCGACGGCAAGCAGGCGCTCGCGGCGGCCAGGCGGCGCAAGCCGACCCTGGTCATCAGCGACGTCTTGATGCCGGAGCTGGACGGCTACGGCCTGTGCAAAGCGATCAAGTCCGACGACAAGCTGAAGGACGTGCTGGTGATCCTGGTGACTTCGCTCTCGGACTCGCAGGACGTGATCCGGGGCCTGGAGTGCGGCGCGGACAATTTCGTCCGCAAACCGTATGACGAGCATTATTTGCTGTCGCGAATCGAGCAACTGCTGATGAACCGGGAGCTGCGCAAGACCCAGAAGATGCAACTCGGGGTGGAGATCGAGCTGGGCGGGCACAAGCACTTCATCACCTCCGAGCGCCAGCAGATCCTGGACCTGTTGATCTCCACCTACGAGCAGGCGGTCGAGATCAACCGCGATCTCGCGCAGCGGGAAAAGGAACTGGCCCATTCCAACCAGGTGCTCCTCGGTCTGAAACGCATCGCCGAGGGGCTGAATCGAGCGGTGAGCGAACGCGAGGTGGCGGAGACGGCACTGGAACGGGCGCTGGAGCTGCCCGGGGTCCGGGCCGGCTGGATCTCGCTGCGAGAAGGCGAATCCGGCTTCCGGCTCGCTGCCGCGCGCAACCTGCCGCCGGCGCTGAGCGGGCCGGATGCGTTCGACGACAGTTGCACGTGCCGGCGCAAGCTGCTGAGCGGCGAGCTCGACAACTTCACCAACGTCCTCGAGTGCGAGCGCCTCGAAAAAGCCAAGGGGGATACCCAAGGGTTGCGCCACCACGCCAGCGTGCCGTTGTGGCTGGGAAACGGCAGTTCTCTGGGTGTCATGAACCTGGCCGGACCGGGCGACGGGCTGTTCAGCGAGGATGAATTGAAAGTGCTGTACGGCGTCGGCAACCAGGTGGCCGTGGCGTTGGAGCGGGCCAGGCTGCATGAGCATCTGGAGAAGCTGGTCGCGGAGCGGACCGCAAAGCTCGAAGCGGAAATCGTGGAAAGAAAACGCATCGAAAAAGAACAGGCGCGGCTGGTGGCGATCATCGAGGCGACACCCGATATGGTGGCCACGGGCGACCAAAATGGCCATGTGCTCTACTACAACCGGGCGGGACTGCGCATGCTCGGATTCGAGCCGGGGCGGGACGTGTCTACGGTACGCTTTCTCGAAACCCATCCGCAGTGGGCGGCGAAGCTAGTGGCGGAGACGGGCATTCCCCACGCCATCGAGCACGGAACCTGGAGCGGGGAAACGGCGCTTCTCGGGCGCGATGGGCGCGAAATCCCCATTTCCCAGGTGATCATTGCGCACAAGGGATCCGACGGGTCGGTGGAGTACCTGTCCACCATCGCGCGCGACATCACCAAGCTAAAGGAGCAGGAGGCACGCCTGCAGAGCGAAGTGGCCGAGCGCAGGCAAGCCGAGGAGGAGGTGCGTGCGCTCAATGAGGAACTCGAAAGCAAGGTGGTCGAGCGCACCGCCGAGTTGCAATCGGCCAATCGCGAGCTGGAGTCCTTCTCCTTTTCCGTGTCGCACGACCTGCGCGCGCCGCTGCGGCACATTGACGGCTATATCCAGATGCTGGCCGAAGACACCGCCGGCACGCTCTCATCCGAGGCCCGGCGGTATCTGGAAGTAATCACCGACGCAGGCCGCAAGATGGGCGGGCTCATCGACGATCTGCTGGAGTTTTCGCGCATGGGACGGGCCGAGATGCGCGAAACCAGCGTCGAACTCGACGATCTGGTCCGCGAGGCGATCCGCGACTTGGAAACGGCCGCCGCTGGCCGCGATATCGCCTGGCAGATCCCGCCGCTGCCCCGGGTGGTCGGCGACCCCGCGATGCTGAAGCAGGTGTTCGCCAACCTGCTGGGCAATGCGGTGAAATACACCCGGCCGCGGGACGCGGCGCGGATCGAGATCGGCACCGCCGGCGAAGAAGACGGGCGGGTCGTCGTGTTCGTGCGCGACAACGGCGTGGGCTTCGACATGAAGCATGCGGGCAAGCTGTTCGGGGTGTTCCAGCGGCTGCACCGGGCGGATGAGTTCGAGGGCACGGGCATCGGCCTGGCCAACGTCCGGCGCATCATCGCCCGGCACGGCGGCCGGGTGTGGGCCGAGGCCGTGCCGGATCAGGGCGCCACATTCTATTTCGCCCTGAAATCATCGACGGGAGGACAAGGACGATGAACGGGGCGTCCCCGCACGCTCTTCGGGAGGCCGGTCTTTGAGCATCCGCGCCCGACTGCTGCTGTTGATTGTATTCGCCACGCTGATCCCCGCGTTAGTGGCCGGAATGCAATTTCTGGAGCATCGTGAATCCGATATCGCCGACGCGCAACGCGATCTGGCTGCCGCGGCGCAACGCACCGCGCGAGTCCTGCGAGATACGGTCCGGGCGACGGCGCAGCTTCACTACGGCTTGTCGCGCGCGCGGGATCTCGATACGCAGGACAAGGCCGCCTGCTCCGCCTTCCTTGCCGATGTGTTGAAAGAGCATCCGCAGTACACCGGGATACTCACGATAACGCCGAAGGGCGACCTGTTTTGCGATTCCCTGCGCACCGGCAGGGCGCTGCACCTCACCGACCGCCGTTATTTCCAGCAGGCGCTCGCCTCTGAAAACCCGCTCGCCGTCGAGCCGGCGTTCGGCCGCTTGACCGGGATCGCGGTCCTGCAGGTTGCCTACGCCGCGCGGCGCGAAACGGGCGAACCGAAGTTCGTGCTGCTCGCATCGCTGAACCTGGAAAAGTACATGCAGCTCCGCGCGACGTCCCTGCCGCGGAAAACCGCGGTGGTCGCGCTCATGGACGGCAAGGGAACGATACTCACCTGGCATCCCGATGGAGAAAAATTGCGCGGCACGTCGATCGCGGATTCACCGCTGTTTCGCTTTGCCCGGGAGCACCAGGGCGAAGGTACGCGGGAGTTCACCGAGGTCGGCGGAGTATCCCGGATCTGGGCGGTGAGTGCGTTGCCCGAGTTCCCCGAAGCGGGGCTGCGCGTCCTGGTCGGGGTATCCAGGAACGATTTGCTCGCGGCGGCGAATCGAAATCTGGGCGAGGCCCTTTCGATTCTAGCTATCGTCTCGCTGCTGGCATTCGCCGGCGCGTGGGCGCTGGCGGAACTGGGTGTCCGCCGCCAGGCAGAGCGCATCATCGCGGCCGTCGCGCGGTTCAGCGGCGGGGATTTCGGCGCGCGCATCGGCAAACCCCGCCCGCGCGGCGAAATCGGGAACCTGATGGCGGCCCTGGACCACGCCTTCGAGTTGATGCAGACGCAGCGCGACGTGATTCAGCGGCTCAACGCGGACCTGGAGCGCAGGGTGGCCGAGCGCACCGCGCAGCTCGAGACCAGCAGCAAAGAGCTGGCAGACTTCACATACACCGTATCCCACGACCTGCGGGCGCCGCTGCGCGCGATAGACGGCTTCTCCCGCATCCTTGAAGAGGATTACGGCGGCAAGCTCGATGACGAGGCCCGGCGCCTGATCGGCGTGGTGCGCGAAAACGCCCGGAAGATGGGGCAGTTGATCGACGATCTGCTGACGTTTTCCCGGCTGGGACGCAATCCCATCGCCGCGGCCGGCATCGACATGGAGGCGCTGGCGCGCAGCGCGCTGGCCGAGATCGGCGCGCCCGCGGCCGCCGGGCGGGCCCGCATCGAGATCCACCCCCTTCCCGAGGCGCACGGCGACCCGGTGCTGATCAAGCAGGTGTGGACCAACCTGCTGTCGAACGCGATCAAGTTCAGCGGCAAACGCGAGCAGCCGGTGATCGAGGTGAGCGGCCAGAAAAATGCCGCTGAGATCGTGTACTGCGTGAAGGACAACGGCGCCGGCTTCGACATGCAGTATTACGCCAAGCTGTTCGGCGTGTTTCAGCGCCTGCATTCGGAAGCGGAGTTCTCCGGCACCGGCGTGGGGCTTGCCATCGTGCGGCGCATCGTGTCCCGGCACGGCGGGCGGGTGTGGGCGGAAGGCAAGGTGGACGAGGGCGCGGCGTTTTATTTTTCGCTGCCCAAAGGAAGGCAAGATGGACAAATTTGAGAGTGTGGACATTCTCCTGGTGGAGGACAGCCCGGCGGACGCCGAGCTTGCGATGCGCGCGCTGCGCAAGGGCAAGCTGGCGAACCACATCACTTGGGTCAAGGACGGCGCGGAGGCGCTGGAGTTCATTTTCCGCAACGGCGCCTACGCCGGGCGCCCCGATCAACACCCGCGGCTGATACTGCTCGATCTCAAGCTGCCGAAGGTGGACGGCCTCGAGGTATTGAAGCGGATCAAGGCGGACGAGCGCACGCACGCGATCCCGGTCGTCATGGTCACCTCCTCGGCCGAGGGGCGTGACATCGCCGAGAGCTACAGGCTGGGCGTCAACAGCTACGTCGTCAAGCCGGTGGCATTCGAGCAGTTCAGCGACACGGTCGCCAAGGCGGGTTTCTACTGGATGCTGGTGAACAAGACGCCGTAGCCGGGGACAGCCGCAACAGGGGAAGACCGGATGGAAAAGGAACTGCGGATTCTGCTGGTCGAGGACGTGCCGACGGACGCGGAGCTCGCAATCCGCGAGCTGAAGCGCGCCGGCTTGCGCGTCGCGCGTCGGCGCGTCGATACCGAGGAAGCATTTCGCGAAGCGTTGCGGGAATTCCAGCCGGAAATCATCCTCTCGGACTTCTCGATGCCGCATTTCGACGGCATGTCGGCGCTCGCGCTCGCGCGCGAGCTCGTTCCGGACACGCCGTTCATCTTCGTCTCCGGCACGATCGGCGAGGAATACGCGATCCGCGCCTTGAAGAACGGCGCGACCGACTACGTGCTGAAGAACAATCTGGTGCGGCTGCCGGCGGCGGTCGAGCGCGCACTGCAAGACAAGGAAGTTCACGCCGCGCGGCGCAAGGCCGAGCAGGAGCTCGAGCAGACGCGCAGCCGGCTCGACAGCATCGTGTCTTCCCTGAGCGACGTCATTTGGTCGTACTCGTTGCGTGACAAACGGCTGCTCTATGTGAGTGCCGCGGTAGCGGAAATCTACGGCCGGCCGGCGAGCGAGTTCCATGAAAATCCGGGGATCTGGCGCGAGATTGTCCACCCGGACGACCGGGACCGCTTAAAAGCCGAAAGGGAGGCGGGGCTGGCGGCGAAGCGCTTCGAGTCGGTTTACCGGGTCGTGCCGCCCGATGGCAGCCTGCGCTGGATCCAGGATCGCGTGCGGGTGATCTGCGACGAGAACGGCCGTCCGGTGCAAATGGACGGAGTGGCGCGGGACATTACCGACAGCAAGAGGCAGGAGGTGCGAATCGCGCGTCTGAGCCGCATCTACGCCGTGCTCTCCGGCATCAACACGGCCATCGTCCGCATCCGGGACCGGCAGACGCTCTTCGATGAGGCGTGCCGCGTCGCCGTTGAGCACGGCGGGTTCCGCATGGCATGGATCGGGCTGCTCGACCCGAACGGCGTGGAGGTCACGCCGGTCGCCAGGGCGGGCTTCGACGAAGGGTATCTGGACCAGATCCGGCTCACCGCCCGGGACGACGTTGCGGACCACTGCCCGCTGGTGGCGCTAGCGCTGCGGGGAAGCGTGCCCATTGTCTGCAACGATATCGGCACGGATGCGCGCATGGCGCGCTGGCGCGAGGAGGCACTGCGCCGCGGCTATCGTTCGCTGGTCGTATTCCCGTTGCGAGTGGGGGACAAGACGGTGGGTCTGCTCGTGTTCTACGCGCCGGACAAGGATTTCTTCGACACCGAAGAAATGAGGCTGCTCGCCGAGATCGCCGGGGACGTTTCGTTCGCGCTCGACCACATCGGGAAGGAGGAGCGGCTCAACTACCTGGCCTATTACGACGTCCTGACCGGTCTCCCCAACCGCGCCCTGTTTTACGACCGCACGAGCCAGCTCCTGCGCGCCGCGAAAAAGCAGGGCGGCGGGCGCAAGGTGGCGGTCGTGCTGCTCGACCTGGAACGGT
>Ga0326597_10010270_pt1 | contig 12495 bp, 15 predicted proteins | sample RVTome_12_FD_203789 | JGI IMG/M metagenome (GOLD analysis project Ga0326597, IMG submission 203789) | Soil microbial communities from uranium-contaminated site in the Upper Colorado River Basin, Wyoming, United States - RVT100D185 | ecosystem: Environmental > Terrestrial > Soil > Contaminated >... | reverse complement strand
GGAGCCCAGGTCTTCGCGGAGTATCCGCTCGACAAGTTCCGCCGGCTCGAGGTCGGCGCGGGGCTCATCCGGGTGTCGGAGCAGTTCGGTGACCCGACCGTCGAGCAGGCCATCTGTCAGCAGTCGGCGATCATCGGGCTGCCCTGCTTCACGAACAACGGCTGGCAGGCACCGGTGTCGGCCTACCTCGTCCAGGAGACGACCCGCTATGCGGGGTTCGGCCCCCTGGCCGGCAGCACGTTCCGCGTGGGCGTGCGCTACTCTCCCGCGATCGGCAGCTTCCTCCAGCGGACCAGCTTCGACGGCGACCTGCGCAAGTACCTGCGGCTCGGGTCGACGAGCGCGCTGCTCGCCCTGCGCGCGCGCGGGTTCCGATCGACCGGCGACAACCCCGACTATTTCTACTTCGGGGGGAACATGGAGCTGCGCGGCTTCCCCTACTACGGCTTCGCCGGCAACGAGGGCTTCTTCGCCAACGCCGAGTTCCGCTTTCCCATCATCCACGTCGCTCTCACCCCTCTCGGGCTGATCGGACCGATCCGGGGCACCGCGTTCATCGGGATCGGGTCGGCGAGCTTCCGGGGCCAGGACTACTCGTTCTCGACGAGGGAGGCGGGGTTCTCCTACGTGCGGGACCCGATCTTCGGCGAGGCGGTGGAAGGCTGGCGCCTCAAGGATGGACGCGCCTCCTACGGCTTCGGTCTGCAGATCTTCTTCCTGGGCTACCCGATGCACTTCGACTGGACGAAGTTCACCGACTTCGCGGTGTCGAGTGACGGCTGGAAGTTCAGCTTCTGGATGGGCTACGACTTCTAGCGGACCGCGGCGGGCCGGTGGGGCAATGGTCGGGCCGTCGGGCGCCAGCCCGACCGCCCCCATGCGCCCCCCCCTGGTGTGGCTCCGAGCGTCGACAGACGGCTGATTGACGAAAGCCGCGCCACTCGTTAAAATGCTGAGTTTCGTGGCTCAGCTCCAAGGAGACCAGTCTGGTGTACGCGATCGTGAGGACGGGCGGGAAGCAGTACCGGGTCGAACCCGGCGTCGTGGTGCGTCTCGAGCGGGTCGAGGCCAAGATGGGCTCGAGCGTCACGCTCGACGACGTCCTGCTCGTCGGCGGTGACGGCGACGTCCGGGTCGGCACCCCTCGCCTGGCGAACGCTTCGGTGGTCGGGACGGTGGTCGAGCAGGGCCGCACCCCCAAGATCCGGGTTTTCAAGTACAAGAAACGGAAGCACTACCGACGAACCGCTGGACACCGGCAGTCCTTCACGGCGGTCAGAATCGAGCGGGTCGAGGCCTGAAGCGCTAGGCACGGGCGCCCCGCGTCTGCGAGCGGTCGTTCGGCGCGACAAGCCGGTGGCCGCTCCCGCCGCTTGTGGGGCTGGAAACGGGAGCAGGTGACGAGATGGCGCACAAGAAAGGCCAGGGTTCGAGCCGCAACGGGCGCGACAGCAACGCGCAGCGGCTCGGCGTGAAGGCTTTCGGCGGCCAGGCGGTCCGCGGCGGGACGATCATCCTCCGCCAGCACGGGACTCGCTGGAAGCCGGGCCTCAACGTGGGATTGGGCAAGGACCACACGCTGTTCGCGAGGGTGGACGGCTTCGTCCGCTTCGAGGACCACGGCGCGCGTGGACGGCTCGTGAGCGTGATGCCGGCGGCCAGCTAGGGACTGCGCCACGGCCGCCCGGCGGCGGCCGACGAATGTTCGTCGACGAGGTCAAGATCTTCGTCAGGGGCGGCGACGGTGGGAAGGGCTGCGTGAGCTTCCGCCGCGAGGCAAACGTCCCACGCGGCGGCCCCGACGGCGGGACCGGCGGGCGGGGGGGCGACGTCGTCCTCCACGCGGTCTCGCACCAGAACACCCTTCTCCCCCTGCGCTACCACACCGAGCTTCGAGCCGAGCGCGGACGCCACGGCGGTTCCTCGAACCGCACCGGCCGCGACGGTCGCGAGCTCGTGGTCGACGTGCCTCCCGGTACTCGTGCCCGCGAGGAGGCGACGGGAGAGCTGCTCGGGGAGGTCCTGGCCGTGGGTGATCGTGTCGTCGTGGCGCGAGGAGGACGCGGGGGGCGCGGCAATCTCTCCTTCCTGTCCAACCGCAACCGCGCGCCGCGGGAGGCCGAACCGGGCGAGGCCGGCGAGGAACGCTGGCTGCGGCTGGACCTCCGGCTCCTCGCCGACGTCGGCCTCGTCGGGCTGCCCAATGCCGGCAAGTCGACGCTCCTGCGCAGCCTCTCGGCGGCACGGCCCCGGGTGGGCGCCTATCCCTTCACCACGCTGTCGCCCGTACTCGGCGTGGCCGAGCTCGGCGAGGAGACCTTCGTCGTGGCCGACATTCCGGGGATCGTCGAGGGGGCACACGAGGGCGCGGGCCTCGGCCTGCGTTTCCTCCGCCACATCGAGCGCACGCGCGTGCTGCTCCACGTGGTCGACGCCTCGGGCCTGAGCGGCCGCGATCCCGGCGCCGACCTCGCCCGCGTCCGCGAGGAGGTCCGCCTCTGGGACGCGTCCCTCCTCGATCGGCCCCAGCTCGTCGCCGCGAACAAGCGCGATCTGGCCGGTGAGAACGATCCCCTACCCGGGCTGCGAGCGGCGGCGGACGCCCTCGGGATCGAGGTCGTGCCCGTGTCGGGCGCCACCCGGGAAGGCGTCGAGGTGCTCAAGCGCCGGCTGCTCCTTCTCCTCGCGGCGGTCCCCGCCTCCCTCGGCGTCGGAGAGTTCCCGTGAAGCTCGGGTTGTTCGGCGGGACCTTCGACCCGATCCACCTCGGACACCTCCGCGCCGCCGAGTCGGCCCGCGAGGAGCTCGGCCTGGACCTCGTGGCTTTCGTCCCCTCGTCGGTGCCTCCGCACCGCTTCGGACAGCTGACCGAAGCGAACGACCGGTTCGCGATGACGTGCCTGGCCTGCGCCCACCATCCGTCGTTCGTGGCGTGGGACACCGAGCTGCGGCGGCCGGGCCCCAGCTACACCGTGGAGACCGTGGAGCTCGTCCGGGCCGAGCGACCGGGGGACGACATCGTCCTCGTGGTCGGGGCCGACACCTGGCCCGAGATGACGACCTGGCGCGACCCGGCGCGGCTGCTGGCCCAGGTCACGGTCGCGGTCGTCACTCGGCCCGACGGCCCCGTCCCCCCGGCCGCCGTCTCCGGCGTCGTGCGCGTCGGGGGACCGTCCTTGCCCATCTCCGCCACCCTCGTCCGAGACCGCGTCCGTCGCGGCGAGAGCGTCCGCTTCCTCGTCCCCGACGCCGTCGCCGACTACATCACCAAGCGAGGGCTCTACTCGTGAAGCTCCCGACCGCGGTCGACATGGCCCTGCGGGCCGCGCTCGACAAGAAGGCCGAGGACGCCGTGGTGCTGGACCTGCGGACGAGCGCCGACTTCACCGACTTCTTCGTCCTGTTGTCGGGCAACAGCCAGCGCCAGCTCGTGGCGATCGCCGACGCGATCCTCGACGCGCTCCGCAGCGAAGGACGGCGACCCGCGCACGTCGAGGGCTACCCGCGGCAGGAGTGGATGCTGCTCGACTACGGCAGCTTCGTGGTCCACGTCTTCACCCCGGCGACACGTTCCTTCTACGATCTCGAGCGATTGTGGGGTGGGGCGGCGCGCATGGAGGTCCAGGCGTGACAACGACCCTGGGCACGGCGATGACGGGCGTGATCGCCCGCTCCCGCGCGATGCGCGACCTGCTGCCCCTCGTGGCCCGTCTCGCCGAGGCCAAGAGCCCCGTGCTCCTCGAAGGCGAGAGCGGGACCGGCAAGGACCTCTTCGCTCACTGGCTCCATTACGGCGGCTCGCGTCGGGAGGGTCCCTTCATCAAGGTCCACTGTCCGTCGGTGCCGGGCGAGCTTCTCGAGTCGGACCTCTTCGGCCACGAGCGGGGGGCCTTCACCGACGCGCGGCAGGCCAAGGCGGGCAAGATCGAGATGGCCGCCGGAGGCACCGTCTACTTCGACCAGATCCAGGACCTGACCCCGGCGATGCAGGCGAAGCTGTTGCGCGTCGTGGAGGAGCGGCGCTTCGAGCGCGTCGGGGGCACGCGGACCATCGAGGTCGACGTGCGCTTCGTCGCCTCCTCCAACGTCGACCTCGCCGAGGCCGTGCGCCGGGGGCGCTTCCGGGAAGACCTCTTCCACCGCTTGAACGTGGTCCCGCTCGTGCTGCCGCCACTGCGCAACCGTCGCGAGGACATCGCGTCGCTGGCCGAGGCCTTCCTCGCGCGCGAGCGGGAGCGGGGGACGACCGGCGCCACTGATTTCGCGATCGAGACGATGGAGATGCTCAGGGGATACCTGTGGCCGGGCAACGTGCGCGAGCTACGCTCGGTGGTGGAGCGGGCGGCGCTGTTGACGCCGAGCGGCGCGGTGGCGCCGAACGCGCTTCCCGCCCACATTCTCGAGCAGCCGGGCACGCTGTGGGCCGGGCGAGACCGGCGCCCGACGCTGAAGGACGTCGAGCTCGCCTACATCCGCTACGTGCTCGACGCGGTCAAGGGCAACCAGACAAAGGCGGCGGCGGTCCTCGGCATCTCGCGCAAGGCCCTGTGGGAGAAGAGGCGCCGCCACGGCATCGGCTGAGGGGTGAGGACCGCTCATGGACCAGAGGAAGATCAAGGCGTTCCGGGAGAGCCTGCAGCAAAAGAAGCTGCAGATCCTCGAGACGTTCACCAAGAACAAGAGCTACGGGATGGAAGCCGACGGCGAGGCGACGCAGGATATCGCCGACAAGGCCGCGAACTCGTACACCAAGGAGTTTCTCTTCAGCCTGTCGAACTCCGAGCGCGAGCTGCTGCAGCAGGTCGACGCGGCGCTCGTCCGCATCGCCGAGCGGCGCTTTGGGTTCTGCGCCTCGTGCGAGGATGCGATGAACATGAAGCGGCTCGCGGCCGTGCCGTGGGCTCGGCTGTGCATCAGTTGCCAGCAGAAGCAGGAATCGGACCAGCTGTAGGAGGGAGCTCTCCTTGGATCTTGCCACCGCCGCCGCCACCGCCCGCCGGCTCGTCGAGCCGGTGCTTGCCGTGGTCTTCCCCTCGGAGTGCCCGGCCTGCGCGCGCCTCCTGGCCCAGCCCTCGAGCGGTCCTCTCTGCGGGGCCTGCTGGAGGACGCTGCCTCGCCACCACGGGCCCGTCTGCCGCTGCGGCCGGCCCCTCTTCCCGCCACATCCCGTGTGCGGCCGGTGTCGCCGAGGACACCAGCCCCTCTCCGCCGGCGCCAGCCTGGGCCCCTACGAGGGCACGCTGCGCATCGCGATCCACGAGCTCAAGTATCGGGGGCGGCGACGCGTCGCCTCCCGACTGGCCGCCGCGCTGCTCGAAGACCCGGCGGCCCGGGCGCTCGTCGCCGAGAGCGAGGTGCTCGTCCCCGTCCCGCTTCACCCTCGCCGCCGACGCGAGCGCGGCTTCAACCAGGCGGCTCTCATCGCCCGCGAGGTGAGCCGTCTCTGCGAGCGTCCCTGGGTCGAGGAGGCCCTCGTGAGGCGCCAGCAGACGCTCCCCCAGGCCGGCCTGTGCGCCGCGGAAAGGCGACGCAACGTAGCGAAAGCCTTCGTCGTGCGGCGGCGATCTCTCGTGGCGGGCCGGGTGGTCACGCTGATCGACGACGTGCTCACGACCGGGGCGACCGCCCGGGCGTGCGCCCGGGCGCTGCGGGCCGCCGGCGCCACCGAGGTCCGGATTCTCGCGCTGGCGCGGGTCGTCTAGCCGGTCCGTGGAACGAACCGTGAGGAGGATGACCATGAGGGGACGCGATGTCATCGGGGGCCTGCTCGCCACTGCCGTCGTTCTTCCGGGCCCGGCGCGGGCCCAGACGGAGGAGGGGCGAGGAGAGCTGCTCATGGCGGCTCATCTGGCGGTGGTCAGGAAGGCGATCGATACGCTGCCCAAGCCGATCAAGAAATTCTACGAGAAGCACCGCGAGGAGATGCCGTCGCAGTCCCTCGAACCCGTGTTTCCCGCGCGCGGGCCCGATCGCCGCTTCCAGGTGGACCGCCTGGTGCCCTTTCCCTTCGCCGGCCTGCCCCGATCGGAGAAGGCGCTCCAGGCCCGTTTCGGCACGGAAGCGGGCGGCGTCGGGCGGCTCCCCTGGCTCGTCCAGGAGTCCTACGATCGCCTGGTGGAGGCCTTCCGCGCGGGCGACAAGGCGCGCATCCTCGAGGGCTCGGACGAGCTCGGGGGCCTCATGATCGACCTGCACAGCCCGCTGAACCTGACGAAGAACTACGACGGCCAGGAGACCGGCCAGCACGGGCTCTGGCTGCGGATCTCCGACCGGCTACCCCAGGCGATGGGCAAGAACCTCAAGCTCGACCCCGATGCCGCGAACTTCCTCGACGATCCCAAGGAGTACGTCTTCTCCGTGATCCTCGAGACCTACGTCTGGGTCGACAACATCCTCTACCTCGAGGAGCTGGTGAGCCGGGGCAAGTCGGGCCACGACGCGATCTACTACGACGCGCTGGCGAGCCGAGTGGGTCCCGTGCTGCGGGCGCGGCTCAACCGCGCGGCCGAAGACGCCGGCAGCTACTGGTACACCGCGTGGACCGTGGCCGGCCGGCCGGATCTGCAGTAGTCCCGCCCCGGGGGGGAGTGATTGACCCGCCGCCTCGCGTGCCTCTATGATCGGGATTCCGGCGGCAGGCGTCTTTAGCTGTGTGGGCCGCGGGGATGAGGCCTTTGCCACAAGGGACGCTCTCCCCTTCCGACGCGGAGCTCATCGAGCGATGCATGCGGAAGGACAACGCGGCGTGGGAACTGATCATCTCCCGGTATCGGCGAAAGGTGTTCCACATCGCCTACAAGTTCACCGGGAAGCACGACCAGGCCGAAGATCTCTCCCAGGAGATCTTCCTGAAGGTCTTCAAGAGCCTCGACAAGTTCAACCGTGACGCGGATTTCGGCACTTGGCTGTCCAGCGTCGCCCGCAACTATTGCATCGATCACTATCGGGCCGGCCGGCGCGAGAAGCAAGTCCTGGTCGAGGACTCCCTGGCGTACGACCTCGCTCCCGCGTCCTACGGCAATCCCTACCGCGCCCTCGAAGACCAGGACCGCCGCAGCCTGATGCGCCGCGGGCTCGAGCAGCTCCCGGAGAAGCTCCGGGAGGCGGTGTTTCTTCGGGATCTGCAAGGCCTGACCTACCAGGAGATGGCGGAGAGGCTCGCCCTGCCCGAGGGGACGGTCAAGAGCCGCATCAACCGCGGTCGGGAGGAGCTCGGGCGGCTGCTCCTGCGCGCCCAGCAGCCCGCGCGACGCGTGCGCGGACGCAGCGGGACCGGCGGACGGAGGTGAGTGCATGAAGCTGGCGTTCGAAGACAAAGACGGCGTGACCGTCGTCCGGGTGCAGGAGGCGAAGCTGACCTATCCGGTTCTCGCCTCCTTCTTCTCCGAGATCAGGCAGCATGTGGAGGGCGGAGCCCGCCACGTCGTGATCGACCTTGCCGCGGTGGGTTACCTCGACAGCGCCTCCATCGGGTGTCTGATGGACGTGCACCGACTCCTCCAGGAAAAAGGGGGCGCGCTGCGCCTGTCGGGTCTGCAGCCACGGGTCGAAACGATGATCTCGATGACCGGGGTCCACAAGATCGTTCCCCTGCACCGGGACGAGGACGAGGCGCTCGCCGGGTTCCGGGGGGCGGGGGGAGCGGGGCAATGACCTCGGCTCGACTCTCCACCGGCCACCAGATCCCGCTCGACGGCGACCTCCTCGGCGTGCTCGAGGCGCTCTACCGCGAGGTCACGCTGCGTCTGCAGCTCAAGGTCTCGTTCGAGGACATGATGCGCGAAATCGAGGGGCTCGTCGACCAGATGAGCGAGGAGGATCGACGCCGTTATCTCGTCGAAAGCCTCTTCCTCAACTCCGTGACCTACGAGAACGAGATGCTCGACGCCTACATGCGCCGGCTGACCGCCTCGAAGAGGAAGGCGCGCGGGCGTGCGGCGGGAGGTCCGAGGTGAGGCGCCGGCTCGCGGTCGCGGCGGTGGCCGTCGTGCTCGGCGCGGGCACTTTGGCATTCGCCGAGCCGGCCCCTCCCCGTATCCGCGTCGAGCCCGAGGCCTTCGACTTCGGACGTGTCCTCCCCCGTCGCACGTTGCGCAAGGAGTTCCGCCTCCTGAACCTCGGCGAGCGGCCGCTTCAGATCTCGGGGATCTCCAAGTCGTGCGGCTGCACCCGGGCGGTGGTCGGCGAGACGGTCCTCGAGCCCGGCGCCGCGACGACCCTCAACGTCGAGGTCGAGACCAGGTTGGCGAAGGGGAAGATCGGGCAACAGGTGGTCGTCCGCTCGAACGATCCGGAGACCCCCCTCCTCGAGGTGAAGCTGACCGCCACCGTCGTCGCCGAGGAGCAGCGCTAGGCTCCAGCCGTCCGTGTCGGGTCGGGCTCGGTGCGGGTGGGGCGGCGTGTCGGGCGGGCCGGGATCAGGCGCGGGCGGGCTGCAGGCGCGGCTCGGGAGCGCCCCCTTCGAGAGCGGGGATTCCGGGGCTGGGCACGAGCTCCCAGGCCCGCGGGTTCGCGATCAGCTTCTGGGCCACCGCCGCATGGAGAGCGTGGCCCGCCTTGTTCGCCTCGAGGCGCCCGACCAGAGGATGGCCGAGAAGGGTCAGGTCCCCCAGCGCATCGAGGATCTTGTGGCGCACGAACTCGTCCTCGAAACGCAGCTTGTTGTTCAGCACCCCGGTCTCACCGATCACCACCGCGTTTTCCAGGCTTCCCCCGAGGGCGAGGCCGCTCTTGCGGAGCATCTCGACTTCTCTGAGGAAGCCGAACGTCCGCGCGGAGGCCACCGCTTCGGTGAAGGTTCGCGGCGTCATGCGCAGGGAGAGGGACTGGTGCCGCAGGAGGGGATGGTCGAACCCGATCGTATAGCTGATCTCGAAGTGGTCGGCGGGGACGAGGCGGATGCTCTTTGCGCCCTTCACCACCTCCACGGGCTCGAGAACCCGCAGGTGCTGCCGGGGGACGGCCAGGGGTCGAAGACCGGCCTCGTGGAGCAGGATGACGAACGGCGCCGCGCTCCCGTCGAGGACCGGGACCTCGGGGCCGTCGACCTCGACCAGCACGTCATCCACGCCGAGTCCTCCGAGAGCCGCGAGAAGATGCTCCACCGTGCCGATCGAAACTCCGTCCCGGCTGAGGGTCGTGGCGTGGTCCTGGCCCCCGAGGTTCTGCAGGCTTGCCGGAATCTCGACGCCCACGTCGGTGCGCAGGAAGCGGATTCCGTGCTCAGCCGGGGCCGGACGCAGGCGCAGGCGGACCGGGCGGCCCGAATGGAGCCCGATGCCGGTGCACGCCACTTCGCGTCTGAGCGTTCGTCGGTAACCCATGTTGCCCGGTTCGGGCCTCCGTGTGCCCGAGCACGCCGGCACCCGCCGCGCCTACTGCAACGCTGATGCCATGACCGAACCACCATACCTGGGGTTCCGAGCACAAACATTCCGCATTTCGTAGGCAGTCGTGTGGCTGGTTCACCACGGTCCGCTCGGCACGCAGTGGCTGCTCCACCACACTCACGTGGCGTGCGACCGATCCTACGTCCGCCGGACCTGACGAGAGAGGAGGGCGCGCAGATAACGGCCGGTGTGGCTGCGGCGGGAGCGCGCCACCTTTTCGGGCACGCCGGTGACGACCACGCGACCCCCGCCCGCCCCCGCCTCGGGTCCGAGGTCGACCACCCAGTCCGCGGACTTGATCACATCGAGGTTGTGCTCGATGACGACTACGGTGTTCCCCGCGTCCGTCAGCCTTCCGAGCACCTCGAGGAGCCGCCGGACGTCGTCGGCGTGCAGCCCCGTCGTCGGCTCGTCGAGGAGGTAGAGAGTCCGCCCGGTGTCGCGACGTCCGAGCTCCCGGGCGAGCTTCACCCGCTGTGCCTCACCCCCGGACAGGGTTGCCGCGCTCTGGCCCAGCCGGAGGTAGCCGAGCCCGACCTCGGAGAGCGTGCCGAGCAGCCGCGAGAGCCTCGGGTGGGCCGAGAGCAGCTCGTGCGTCTCGTCGACCGTCATCTCGAGAACGTCCGCGATCGTTCGGTTGTGGTAGAGGATCTCCAGGGTCTGGCGGCTGTAGCGGCGCCCTCGGCACGACTCGCACTGCACGTAGACGTCGGGCAGGAAGTGCATCTCGACCCGGCGCACGCCGTCGCCCTGACACGACTCGCAGCGGCCGCCCTTGACGTTGAACGAGAACCGCCCCGGGCGATAGCCGCGCGCGCGCGCTTCGGGCACGAGGCTGAACATCTCGCGGATGAAGGCGAAGGCCCCGGTATACGTGGCGGGATTCGATCGCGGGGTGCGCCCGATCGGGCTCTGGTCGATCGCCACGACCTTGTCGATCTCCTCGGCGCCCTCGATGGCGCGGTGCGCCCCGGGCTCTGCGGTGGCCCGGTACAGGCGCCGGGCGAGGGTCCGGTGCAGGACCTCCTCCACCAGGGTCGACTTGCCCGCCCCCGACACTCCGGTCACGGCGGTGAGCGCTCCGCGCGGGATTGCGACGTCGACGTCACGGAGGTTGCGCGCGCGGGCTCCTTTGATGCGGATCCACCCTCGTGCCTCGCGCCTCGCCGCCGGGACCGGGACCTGCGCTTCGCCCCGGAGATAGCGGCCGGTGAGGCTGCCGTCGATCGTCCCGGGAGGGCCCGCATACATGAGCCGGCCCCCCCGCGCGCCCGCTCCCTCGCCGAGGTCGATCACCCAGTCCGCGGCCCGGATCGTCTCCTCGTCGTGCTCGACCACGACGACCGTGTTCCCTCCGTCCCGGATGGAGCGGAGCGTCTGCAGCAGGCGCTCGTTGTCGCGCTGGTGGAGGCCGACCGAGGGCTCGTCGAGAACGTAGACGAGACCCTGCATCCGCGCCCCGATCTGGGTGGCCAGGCGCAGGCGGTGGGCCTCGCCCCCGGAGAGGGAGGTCGTCGCGCGGTCGAGGGCCAGGTAGCCCAACCCGAGCGAGACGAGAACGTCGACACGCGAGACCATCTCGCCCACGAGGCGCTCCCCCACCGGGCGCTCGCGTTCCTCGAAGGACAGGCTGGCCAGAGCCGGACGCGCCTCGGCGAGGGGCAGGCGGACGAGGTCGGCCAGGGACAGCCCGCCCACCCGCACCGCGAGGCTCTCGGGACGCAGCCTTGTCCCCCGGCACGGCCGGCATGGCTCCTCGGTGAGGAACGGGCGAAGGTCTTCGAAAGCCTCTCCGCCGTCTTGCCCCTGCTCGTCGGACGGAGATGGGTCGAGGTGGAGCAGCGTCTCGACCCGTCGCCTCAGGTAGGGAACGATTCCGGGAAATCCCTCCTCGTCTCCGTGGAGAAGAATCTCACGCGCCTGCACCGCGAGGTTGCGCACCGGGGTCGCGAGCGAGAAGCCGTGGCGACGAGCGACCTCCTCGAGGGCATCCTTGAGCGCCCGCGGTCCGTGCCGTCGCCACGGGCGGATCGCCCCCTGCAGGATGCTGCGGCGGTCGTCGGGGATCACCCGGAGGGGGTCCACCGTCCAGCGCTGGCCCAGACCATCGCAGGCGGGGCAGGCGCCCTGGGCGCTGTTGAAGGAGAAGGACCGGGGGTTCAGCGGCGGCACGGAGACGTCGCAGCGTGCGCAAGCGAGGTTGCGGCTGAGCAGGCGCTCGCCCTTCCCCTCGATGGAGACGAGAACCACTCCCCGCGCGAGATCGAGAGCTTTCTCCAGGCTCGACCGCAGGCGCCTCGCGCTCGACCCCCGGAGCACCAGGCGGTCGACGAGCACGTCGATCCGATGACCCCGCCGGGGGTCGAGCGGTGGAGGATCGTCCAGGTGAACCGCCCGGCCGTCCATCCGCGCCCGCAGAAAGCCCCGCGCCCGCGCGGCCGCGAGCTCCTTGCGATAGCCTCCCTTGCGGCCCCGGGCCACCGGCGCGGCGATGACCGCCACGCGACCCGACGTGCGACGGAGCAGGCTCTCCGCGATCTGCTCCGCGCTCTGGGCGGCGATGGGCTGGGCGCACCGCGGGCAATGGGCACGACCGAGGGTGGCGAAGAGAACGCGCAGATGGTCGTAGACCTCGGAGACCGTCCCGACCGTGGAGCGCGGATGAGCCACCGTCGTCCGTTGTTCGATGGCGATGGCCGGCGAGAGACCGCTCACCGACTCGACGTCGGGCCGCTCCATCTGCTCGAGAAACTGGCGGGCCCACGGGGAGAGGCTCTCCACGAAGCGGCGCTGTCCCTCGGCGTAGAGGGTGTCGAAGGCGAGGCTGCTCTTGCCCGAGCCCGAGGGGCCGGTGATGACCACGAGCTTGTTGCGGGGGATGTCGCAGTCCACTCCCCGCAGGTTGTGGACCCGGGCCCCCCGGATCGAGATCGGCTCGTCCCTGAGATCGCTTCCCACTGCTGGTCGAATTCACCATTTTAGCGGAGATGGGCCCCGGATTGCGGGAATTGCCGCCTCGTGCGGGGACGTGCTAACGTCGTGGGCTTCGAGGGGGCTTCGCCCCCCCGTCGAGAGGAGGCCCAAGTGGCGAGAAAGGCCGCCCCGG
>Ga0326597_10010269_pt1 | contig 12495 bp, 8 predicted proteins | sample RVTome_12_FD_203789 | JGI IMG/M metagenome (GOLD analysis project Ga0326597, IMG submission 203789) | Soil microbial communities from uranium-contaminated site in the Upper Colorado River Basin, Wyoming, United States - RVT100D185 | ecosystem: Environmental > Terrestrial > Soil > Contaminated >... | reverse complement strand
GCCCGCGCCCGCGCCCCCAGCGCGGCGCGCGGGAAGCGCGCGGGAGCCGCCCGCGGCTCCCCGCCCTCAATCGATGTCGGCCGGCTCGATCGCGATCACCTCGACCTCGACCTCGCCGCTCGGCAGGTGCAGGCGGCTCTGCTCGCCGCTGTGCGACCCGAGCAGACCTTGCGCCAGGGGAGCGCGGTAGCTCACGACGTCCTCGGCGCGGTCCATGTCCCAGGGTCCGAGGATGGTGATCGTGAGCTCCTCGCCGCTCGCCAGCTCGCGGTAGCGCACGCGCGTCCCGGGGCACACGGTGTCCTCGGGCAACGTGGCGTTCTCGAGCAGCTCGGCCCGCAGCAGGTCGCGCTCCATGGCCGCCGCGCGTTCCGTCAGGTTGCGCTTCTCCTCCAGGGCCATGTCCCACTCGGCGTTCTCGGACAGGTCACCCATCGAGGCCGCGCGCGCGATCGCCTGCTCGTTGGCGGGGATCTTGACGTCCTGCAGCTCCTTGTACTCGCGACTCTGGCGCTCGCGCCCGCTGCGCGTGGTCCAGATCGAGTCGCTCTCCCAGAACGGCCGCTCGACGCCGCTGAGGGCTTCCGGACCGGCGTGGAACACGAGCGAGGCGACGATGTTGTCGATCGACTCTTCGACCCCGCGCTGGATCAGGAGCTGGACGCTGCGCAGCGTGTGCGGGTCGGCGCCTTCGAGCAGCCGCTCCAAGAGGGGCGGGCGGCCGCCCGCCAGCAGATCGACCAGGCGCCCGTGCAGCCGTCCGAGGTTCGCATCGCTGCGCCGCTCGGCCCACAGCAGCGTGGCGAGCGACAGGAGCGACTGCACGCGCCGGGCCGGCTCGGGGTACTCGCCCGGAAGCTTCTCCGTCTCGGCCAGCCGCGCCAGGGCGACCAGGGCGTGCGGACCGCTCAGGGGCCGCGCGAGCAGGCGCCGGTACATCTCCGCCAGCTCGGCCTCGCGACCGGCGGCCAGCAGTCGCTCGACCAGCGGGCGCACCATGCCAGGCGCCGCGTGCGGCAGGTGCTCGCAGGCGCGATCGAGCCAGTCCTCGGGGTAGATCTCCTCCAACAGCGCGATGGCCGCCTCCTGGTCGCGCGTGCTCGGCAGCTCCTGGAACAGGGCCCACACGCCCGGCGCCCGGCCGGGGGCCGGCTCGCTCCCGGAGGCGGCGGCCGCGCGCAGGCGCGCGGCCAGGGGCTCGGGCGTCTGGCCGCGATGCTGGCGCAGGAGCATCCAGGCCGAAAGCCGCAGCCCGAGCGCTTCGCCCTCGTCCGCCGCCAGTCGCTCGACCGTCTGCAACGCGAGCTGGCGCACCTTCTCGTCCGCCCCGCCGGCGCTGAACAGGTCGCGCACGCGCACCAGCACCGGCTCGAGGGCGCCCATGTTCGCGAGCTGGCGCTCGAGCTGCGCGACCGGGTCGGCCGCCGTCAAGAGCAGGCGCACCTCCATGCGCGCGCCGTTGCCGGAGAGCCGGAACCACTCGTCGTTCTCGGCCAGCTTGCGCGCCTTGCGCCACCAGGCGCTCCAGGCGCTGCCGTCCAGGCCGACCTGCGCCATGGCGTTCTTGATCGCCGCCAGGCTGACGCGGCCGTGGTAGCGCTCGGCGATCGCGCGCAAGGCCTCGATCGGCTCCTTGCGCAGGCGCTGCTTCAGGCCCTCGGGGTCGCGGAAGTGCTGTGCGCGCAGGTCGCCCTCCGGCAACGGATCGAAGATGTCCACCGCCGCGCCGAGCGGGAAGTGGTCCAGGCGTCCGTTCTGGAAGCGCACCACCAGCTCGGCCTGATCCTCGCGCACCTCCTCGATCTCGCCCGCGCCCCAGCCGCCCGGGTGGAAGACGATCGTCCCCGGCTGGAACGCGCGCAGCTTGCGGAAGGCCTTCCAACCGCGGCGGATGTCCGTCTCGAGCGAGCCCAGCCCGGTCAGCTCGAGCGTGCGCTGCCACCACGGCTCGTCGCTCCAGGCCTTCGCAGCGTTCTCCATCAAGGGCCCGGCCAGCTCGGCCGGGGCCGCCCCGGAGAGCAGCGCCTCGCCCAGGAGCGCCGCCGCGTCGTCGAAGCGCTCCATCTCCTCGAGCTTCTTGACGTGCTGGCGCACCAGCGGCACGCAGCGCGGGATGCGCTTCTTGTCACCAGCCAGCTTGAGCGCCACGAGCAGATCCGCGATCGGCCCGTCAGCCTCCATCAGCTGGTTCCAGGCAGCGTCGAAGTCCTGCCACTGTTCCTGGGCGACGAAGATCGGAAGGGTCATGGCGGCGGCTCCCGCTGCGGGCGGCGGTAGAGTGGAGATGTCAGGGCGCTCCGTCCGGCGGGACGGCGCGACCGAGGGCCCTCGCGCGCGAGAACCCAGAAGACCGAAGGCCCACCGGACGATATCCGGCGGCAGACGGGCGCCCTCGCGGGAACCGGGGCGGCTCGCGGCGAGGGCGCGCAACTGCACAGTCTGCCCCCTCTCGCCCGCGCGTTCCAGCCCCTCGGCCCGGAAACTCCCGCGCCCGCTCCAGCCCCGCCCCCAGAGCGTTCCGGAGCGGCGGCGAGAGGCACCTCGGTTCAGTCGATCGCCAGCAGGAGCCCCTTCAGGTAGCGCGAGCGGGGAAACTCGGGCCGCTGCGGGTGGTCCGGGCCGGCGCCGAGCACCTCGAGCACGCGCAGGCCGCGCTCGGCCCGGCGCGCGGCGCGGAAGACGGTGCCGGCGAAGGTCGCCAGATCGACCGCCCCGGAGCACGAGAAGGTGGCCAGCAGACCGCCCGGGGCGACCGCTTCCAGGGCCAGGGCGTTCAGGTCGGTGTAGCGCGCCAGCCCCTGCTCGAGCCGGCTGCGGTCGCGCACGAGCTTGTGCGGGTCGAGCACGACCACGCCCGCGCGCCGCCGGGCGCCGCGCTCGGCCCGCAGGAAGTCGAAGGCGTCGGCGTGGAAGAGCTCGAGCTCGACCCGGCTCGCGCGCGCCGAGCGCCGCGCCAGCTCGAGCGCCTTCTCGTCCAGGTCCACGGCGCGCACGCGGCGCGCGCCAGCCAGCGCCGCGTGCACGGCGAAACCGCCGACGTTGCAGCACAGGTCGAGCACGTCGCGCCCGGCGCACAGCCCGGCCACGCGCAGCCGGTTCGGGCGCTGGTCGCAGAAGAAGCCGGTCTTGTGCCCGCCGGCCGGCCGCACGACGAAGCGCGCGCCGTGCTCGACCAGCTCGACCTCGCCCGGCCCGCCGGGCGTCTCCTCGGGCTCGAAGCCCTCCGCGCGCGCGGCGCGGGGCGGCACGCGGTGCACGACCGCGAGCTCTGGGTAGAGCGCGCGGAGCTCCCGCTCGACCGTCGCGCGCAAGCGCCAGAAGCCGAGCGCGTGGTGCTCGCACACCAGCACCGGACCGAGGCGGTCGACGACCAGGCCCGGGAGGTCGTCGCCCTCGGCGTGCACGACGCGGTAGGCGTCGGTCACCTCGGGCAGGCGCAAGAGCTTGCGCCGCACGCGGTCGGCCGCCGCCAGGCGCCCGCGCAGGAACTCCGCCGGCCGGTCGAGCGCCGCGCGCCGGCCGCGCGACAGCACGCGCACGCGCACGTCCGAGGCCGGGTTGTAGAGGCCGTGGCCGACGAAGCGCTCCGAGGCGTCGAGCAGCTCGACCACCGCGCCCGGCTGGATCTCTGCCTCGGGCGGGCGCACGCTGCGGGCGTAGATCCAGGGCCCGGCCGGCAGGCGATCCGTGGCCAACCGCACGATCGCATGTCGCTCACCCGCTTCCGCCACGCGCCTTCTCCGCCCTCTTTCGCCGTCCGCGCCGTACCCGCGGCGGGCGGCGGGTATAACTCCCCGCTTCGCCCGAGGGAAGCTCCGCGCGCCGCGCGCTCCGCCCGACCCCCGCCCGTCCGCCCATGTTGGCCCTGGCCCTCCTGCAGCTCGTCGCCCTGAAGGGCGGCACGGTGCACACGATGCTCCCCGGCGAGGTACCGCGCGTCGCCACCGTGCTCGTGCGCGACGGCCTGATCGATGCCATCGGCGCGGACCTGGCCGTGCCGCCCGGGGCGCTGGTGCTCGACGCCCGCGGCCAGCACCTCGTGCCCGGCCTGATCGATGGCATGGTGCACCACGACCTCGAGCACGACCCGCTGTACGTGCTGGCCGGCGTCACCTGCGTGCGCGACATGGGCAACGACCTCGGCCGCATCTTCGACGCCCGCGCGCGGGCGGTGCGCGACGCCGGGCCCGGACCGGAGCTCGTGGTCTGCGGCGCGGTGCTGGACGGGTCGCCGCCGGCGACGACCGAGGCGGTCGTCGTCACCAGCGCGGCCGAGGTCGACGACAAGCTGCCGCGCCTGGCCGCGCTCGGCTGCGACTTCGTCGCCACGCACCTCGGCCTCCCGCCCGCGGCCTGGGACCGCACGATCGAGCTCTCCCACCAGATTGGGCTCTCCGTGTGGGGCCCGGTGCCGCGCGGCCTGACCCTTCTCGACCTGGTGGCGAAGGGCCAGGACGGCCTTCTCTACCTCGAGGGCTTCCTGCCCGCGGGCGCGACCTGGGAGTCGATCGAGAGCGCCGACCTGGCGCCCGCGCGCGAGCTGGTCGCGCGCTCGCGGCTGGCGCTGACCCCGCTCCTGCGCGTCTACGCCCGGCGCATCGAGGTGCCCGGCCCCGACGACGACCTGTCGCTGCTCGACCTGCTCGCGCCGCACTACGCCGGCTACTGGATGCAGGACCTGCACCAGCGCCGCGAGCTCCTGAGCGAGGAGGCGCGGGCCGCGGGACGGCGCACGACCGCGCTGCAGCTCGAGCTCGTGCGCGCGCTGTGGGAGGCGGGCGTCGCGCTCGTGCCGGGCAGCGCCGCGCCGAATCCGTGGCTGCCGCCGGGCGCGGGCCTGCACGACGAGCTGGCGCTCCTGGTCGAGGCCGGCATCCCGCCGGCGGACGTGCTCGCCATGACGACGCGCGGCGCGGCCGAGCAGCTCGGGCTCGGCCAGGTGCGCGGCACCCTCGCCGCCGGCCGCGTGGCAGACATCGTGTGCGTCGGGTCCGACCCGTGCGCCGATCTCGCCGTCCTGCGCCGGCCGGCGCGGGTCGTGCTGCGCGGCGTGGTGCTCGAGCGCGAGGACCTCGCGCGCATGCGCCGGGACGTGATCGCGCGCCAGGACGAAGCGCGCCGCCGCGCCTCCCTGCCGATCGAGGTACCCGAGGTCGAGCTCTGCGAGGGCGCCGTGCCGCTGCTCGGCGGGCGCGCCGAGAGCGTGGCGTTCGGCCAGATCCTGTCGGCCGAGCGCTGGATCGTGGCCGACGTGGGCGCGCGCGGGCGGGTCTACTGCGCGCGCATCGCGAGCGCCGACGGCATGCAGACCACGCTCACGCAGCGCGTGGCCGACGGTCTGTTGCAGGACTTCGAGCTGCTGCTCACGCGCGCTTCCCGGCAGTTCTCCGTGCGCGGCCTGCGCACCGGCGGGCAGTTCCGCATCGAGCGCCGCGTGCAGGGCATGCACCTCGACACGACCGCGACGCACGAGCGCCTGGTGCTGGTGGACGTCGGCTCGGTGACGACCGCGCTGGTGCTCGCCCAGCAGCAGGCGGCGGGCCACTTCGCGGCGCTCTACCTCGAGGACGTCGAGCCGGCGGTCGGCCGCTGGGAGCTGGCCCTCGGCGCGGACGGCGCGCGCCTGGTGCGCATGGGCTCGAGCGAGATGGTGGCGACCTTCCGGCCCGACGGCGGGATCGAGCAGATCGTGCGGCGCGAGGGCGCCGGCCTGGTGCGCACCGCTGGCGTCGCAAGCGAGACCTACGGCGGCCCGGGCCTGCCGCTCGCGCCGGAGAAGCCCGCGGGCGGGCGCTAGAATCCGGGCATGAGCGACGCGCCCCGCGACTCCCCCGACGAGATCCCGCCGGCCGCCCCGGGCGAGTTCCGCCCCCTGGCGCTCGGGCCGCTGGCGGTCTGGCCGCCGGTCGTGCTGGCGCCGATGGCGGGGGTGACGAGCTACCCCTTCCGCAAGCTGTGCCGCGAGTTCGGCGCCGGGCTCTACGTCTCGGAGATGATCACGGCCCGCGGCTGGCGGATGGGGAACCGCTTGACGCGCAAGCTGGCGAGCTCGCGCCCCGACGAGCGGCCGCGCTCGGTCCAGATCTACGGCTGCGACCCGCTCGACCTGGGCGAGATGGTGCGCGGCCTGGCCGGCGAGGGGGTCGACCACCTCGACCTGAACTTCGGCTGCCCGGTGCCGAAGGTCACGCGCCACGGCGGCGGCAGCGCCGTCCCGCTCAAGCCGCGCCTGCTCGCGCGGCTGGTGCGCGCCGCCGTGCGCTCGGCCGGGACGGTGCCGGTCACGATCAAGGTGCGCAAGGGGATCGACGCCGGCCTCCTGACGTACCTCGACGCGGGCCGCGTGGCGCAGGACGAGGGCGCGGCGGCGATCGGCCTGCACGCGCGCACCGCGGCCGAGCTCTACAGCGGCCGCGCGGACTGGGCCGCGATCGCACAGCTCAAGCGCGCGGTCTCGATCCCGGTCGTCGGCAACGGCGACGTGTGGGAGGCGCGCGACGCGCTGCGCATGATGCGCGTCACCGGCTGCGACGGCGTGATCGTCGGCCGCGGGTGCCTGGGCCGCCCGTGGCTGTTCCGCGAGCTGGCCGACGCCTTCGGCGGCCGCCGGCCGGCCGCGCCGCCGCGCCTGGGCGAGGTCGTGGCCGTCATGCGCCGCCACGCCGAGCTCCTGATCGACTTCTTCGGCGAGCAGCACGGGGTGCGCCAGATGCGCAAGTGGTGCGCCTGGTACACGAAGGGCTTCCGCGGCTCGGCCGCGCTGCGCCACGACCTGATGCGGATCGGGACGCTGGAAGAGATGCTGGCGCTGCTCGCGCGCCTCGACCCCGACCAGCCCTTCCCGCCCGCCGCCCTGCGCGTCCCTCGCGCCAAGAAGGGCGGCACCCAGCGCGTCAAGCTGCCGGCCGGCTACCTCGACGAGCGCGACGACGACACTCCGCCGAGGAGCCCCCACGCCCCCGCGCAGATCGAGGCCTGGGAGAGGGCGCTCTCGGGGGGATGAGCGCGGAGGCGGGGGCGCGGGGCGAGGTCGTCGTCGTCGGCGCCGGGGCGGCCGGGCTGTGGGCCGCGGGGCGGGCTGCGCGGCTGGGGGCGCGGGTGCTGCTGCTCGAGAAGACGGCGCGCACGGGCACCAAGGTGCTGGCGAGCGGGGGAACGCGCTGCAACCTGACGACGACCCTCGACGGGCCGGCGGCGGCGCGCCTGTTCGGCCGCGCCGGCGAGCGCTTTCTCGGCCCGGCCTTCCGCGCGCTCTCGCCGGCGGCGCTGCGCGAGCGCTTCGCGGAGCTGGGCGTCGCGACGGTCGCGGCGCCGCTCGAGAAGGTCTTTCCCGCCAGCCAGCGCGCGCGCGACGTGCGCGACGCGCTCGAGCGCGAGGCGTCGGAGGCCGGCGCGCGGATACGCTGCGGAGCGGCGGTGGCGGGAGTCGAGGCGGTGGGGGATGGGTGGCGGGTGCGCGTCCGCGCCGGAGACGACGTCGATTGCGCGCGGCTGGTGCTGTGCCCGGGCGGCATGAGCTACCCGCGCACCGGCACGACCGGCGACGGCTACGCCTGGCTGGCGGCGCTGGGCCTCGAAGTCGTCGCGCCGGCGCCGGCGCTGGCGCCGCTGGAGAGCCCGGCCGAATGGGTGCGCGCGCTGGCCGGCGTCGCGCTGCAGGACGTCGAGGCGCGCCTGGTCGATGCGGCCGGGCGCGAGCTCGGGCGGCGGCGGCGGCCGCTCCTGTTCACGCACAGCGGGGTCTCCGGGCCGGCGGCGATGGACCTCTCGCGCCACGTCGCGCGCGGCGCCCCCGGCGCGCGGCTCGTCCTCGACCTGTGCCCCGATCTCTCGCGCGAGAGGTTGCGCGCGGAGCTGATCGCCGCCGCCGGGCGGGCCGGTTCGACGAGCATCGCGCGCGCGATCCCCTTCGAGCTGCCGCGGCGCGCGGCGGACGCGGCCGGCCGTCAGGCAGGCCTGGCGAACGCGAACGGGCCGCTCGCCACCCTCGAGCGCGCGGCGCGCCACGCGCTGGTCGAGGCCTTGAAGGGACTCGAGCTGCCGATCTCGGGCACGCTCGGCTTCGAGCGCGCCGAGGTGACCGCCGGCGGGCTGGCCCTGGGCCAGGTCGACCCTGGCAGCATGGCCGTGCGCGGCCGGCCGGGCCTCTACGTCTGCGGCGAGCTGCTCGACCTCGACGGCCCGATCGGCGGGCTGAACTTCCAGGCCGCCTTCGCCACGGCCGAGCTCGCCGCGCGCCACGCCGCGCGGCCCGCCACGGCGTGAAGCACGTCCCGAATCCGTGCAGGATCCAACCCGGCAGGTTCGTCCCGGCCCCCCGGTCGAGCCCGTCGGAGAATCTGCCGGGCAGGAGCCTCCACGCCGGCCGGCGGCTCAGCGCTCCAGGGCGCCGCTGTCGCGCAGGATGCCGAGCAGGGTGCGGCGCACCGCGCCGGCGTCGCGGACCAGGGTCGCGCGCCGGCGGCGCCCCTGCTCGAGCAACTCCGGCTCGGCCTTGCAGCGCTCGTCCCAGCCCGCGAGGAACGCGCTCCAACCCTTCGCGTCGGGGAGCTTCGCCGCCAGCTCCTCGGGCGAGGACGAGACGCTGTCCCACAGGGCGTGGAAGCGCTCCAGGTGCACCGCGTAGCCGTCGCGCAGGACCACCTCGCCGGCCAGGTAGCAACGCGCCAGGGCGTTGCGCAGGCCCCGGTGGCGGCGCGCGTCCTGGAACAGCTCGCCGATGCGCTCGTACAGCGCGTCGTGCTGGCGTTCCGGCACGACCGAGCGCCACGTGCTCCAGTCGTCGAGCACGACGTGCACGATGCCGAGGCAGTCGACGTCCGGCATCTCCATCGCGCCCCCGGAGGCCCAGGCGTCGTACAGCGTCAGACCCGTGTACACGCGCCCGTCGCGGTCGGTGTAGGCGTGGCCGAAGGCGCTCAGGGCCGCGCGCTGCGCGCCGTCGTCGAGCCGCAGCTCGACCAGCGCCTCGGCCAGGTCGAGGTCGGGTGGGAATCCGCGCAGGCCGTTGCGGAAGGTGCGCCCGGCCTCGTCCACGTCCGCGACCCGGCGCAGCTCGCGCGCGGCGTAGTCGTAGACCCAGGCGCTCTCCAGCTCGCGCTCGGGCACGCGGAAGAAGAAGGTCTGGCGCTGCTTCACGACGCGCGGGTCGCCGGCGGCCAGCTCCTTGCGCGGGATCGGTTGGGCCGGCGCGTGCAGGGCCGGATCGAAGTAGGGCGCCGGCGACTGCGACTGCCACAGCCCCGGATCGCGCTCCTGGCCGGCCAGGACGAAGGCCAGCAGGCGGTTCTGGAAGGTCTCGCTCCAGCGCACCTCCTGGCGGAAGCGCTCGACCACGTCGCGGCGCTCTTCGGGCGCGAGCCTCTCCCAGGCCGCGCGGATCAGCTCGTCGCTCGGCTCGGCCGGGGAGGCCGCTTCCTGCGCGGCAAGCGCCGCCGGGGCCGCGCCCAGGAGGTACAACGCCGCCGGCAGCAGGCGGGAGTGGGGGAGCCTGGCGCGCACGGCGCATACTCTGCCACAAGGGAGGGGGGAAGAGGGGACGGCTCCGCAGAGCCGCCCCCTGGGGTGGCAAGAGAACCGAGCCGCAGGGGGAAGGGCCCTCGCGGAGCGGTGGTTCGGCCGGCGAACCGGCGAGAGCGAGCGAGCCTTCCCCGCGCTGGGGCACCTGCCGTGGCCGCCTCGCCGGCGCGTTTTCCGCCGAGGTCACCGCAACCCTTTCGGAGCTGGCCGGCGCCGTGAGGTGATGGCGGCCGTCGGTGCTCCCGGAAGGACTCGTCGCTTCGAACCACCGAACTGTACCCCCGCCTGGGCGGCGGCGTCGGCGCCGCGTGAAAACTGCCGTGCCCGGCCCGGGAAAAGCGATGCGGCGGGTGGAGCGCGACGGTCAGGCGCGCCCGGCCTCGGCGTCGGATCCCGGCCGCCGGCCCCGGCGGCTGCGCCGTCCGCGCTTGCGGCCCCCGCGGCGCGAGCGCCCGCGCTCGCTCTCGACCTCCTCGGCCGGCATGGAGAGCGCCTGGCGCCGGCGCTCGACCCAGCCCTCGTAGATGTCCCAGCCCTGCCCGCGGGCGGCGCTGCGCAGCCGGAACAGCTCGAGCGCGTCGGGGAAGTCCTCGTTCAGGCAGAACTGGCGCGGCCGGAAGCGCTTGCCCAGAGGGCGCGTGAACGTGCGTTGCTGCACGATGATGCGCCGCGCGCGGCTGCTGTCGCGGCGCGAGAGGCGCGAGTTGGCCGCCAGCGGCTCGATGACGGCAGCCGCGGCCTGCATCAGCTCCGGCGTCGAGCCGCCGCTCTCGTCGAGCTGGCCCTCGACCAGGTCGTGGTACAGGAGGGCCACGCACACCGCCGTCGAGGGCTCGGCGCCGCCGTGCACGTCGGCGTCGAGCGCCTCCAGCAGGCGCCACAGGGCCTCGGCGCGCTCGTGCTCCTTCTCGCTGGGGTGCTCGGCGGGGCCGATGAACTGGTCGAGCTCGGGCAGCACGACCCGCAGCGCTCCGCAACGCCGCAGCTTGCGGAACGCCCCCAGCGCCGTGCCCGAGCGCATCAGGCGCAGGATCTCCTCCAGGACGCGCGGCGGCGCCGAGCGCGAGAGCTCGGGAGCGGTGGCGCACATCGCGGCCCAGGTGCGGTCCTCGATGCGGAAGCCGAGGCGCGTGGCGAACTTGATCGCGCGCAGGATGCGCACCGGGTCCTCGGACATGCGCACCTCGGGCTCGCCGATCGTGCGCAGCAGCCCCGCCTCGAGGTCGTCCAGGCCGCCGACGTAGTCGATGATGCGGTTGCGGGTCGGGTCGAGGAACAGCCCGTTGACGGTGAAGTCGCGCCGGCGCGCGTCCTCGCCCGCGCTGCCGTACTCGTTGTCCTCGGTGATCAAGAGGTCGTCGCTGTCGTCGTCGCCGTCGGGCTCGGCGCGGAAGGTCGCCGTCTCGATGATCGAGTCCTGTCCGTAGCGGATGTGCACCAGCCGGAAGCGGCGCCCGATGATGTGGCTGTTGCGCGGGAACAGCCGGCGGATCTGGCGCGGGTGCGCGCTGGTGGCCACGTCGAAGTCCTTGGGCACGCGCCCGACCAGCAGGTCGCGCACGCATCCGCCGACCAGGTAGGCCTCGTGCCCGTTGCGCTCCAAGCGCGAGATCACGCGCAGCGAGTCCTGGCCGCGCACGACCTCCAGGATCTCGCTCGCGGCGATGATGCGCGGACCTTCGCCGTTCGGCCGGTCGGCGGGATCGGGAGTGGTGCCCTGGGACGACATGAGCGGGTGAGCAAGCAAGTCTAAGGGGCGCGCCGGCGACTCCGCCCACCGTTGCCGACTTCGTGCCGGATCCCCCGCTCCGGGCCCGGCCCGCGCCGGTCGCGCCCTTGCGGGGGCCGGGGGAGGCCGCTAGGCTTCCTCACCCAGCAAGGGCAGTAGCTCCAATCGGTTAGAGCGACTGATTCCAAATCAGTAGGATCGGGGTTCGAGTCCCTGCTGCCCTGCCAGGCCGCCTGGCGCCGCGCGGCTAGGTCGTGTCCCCCCGGGAGCCGCGGGAGAGGCGCATTCCCCCACAGGATGACCGACAAAGAGGAACCCGCCGACCTCGACGGCGACCTGGTCGATGGCGACGACGAGCCCGACCCCGAGGCCCTGGCCGAGCAGGCGCAGGCGCTGGCGGACGAGGACCTCGAAGACGAGGACGACGAGGAGGGCGAGGACGAGGGCGGCGACCGGGAGCTGGGGGGGGACGGCGCTCCGCAGGCCGCCAGGACCGCCAAGGACCAGGACGCTCCGGGGCCGGACGTCCCCGCCCCGCCGCTCTCCGAGCTGCGCGCCGCGCTGGAGTGGGCCTTCGCGAACGAGGGGGTCTCGCCCGAGCTGCTCGACCGCTACGCGCGGCACGCGCGCATGCTGCTCGACCACAACCGCCAGGTGAACCTGACGGCCATCCTCGACCCCAGGGAGGTCGCGGCCAAGCACTACCTCGACTCGTGGCGCCTGACCCAGCTCTTGTCCTTCATGGGCAAGCGCGTGGTCGACCTCGGCAGCGGCGGCGGTTTCCCGGGCCTGCCGCTGGCGATGGTCGAGCCGCACGCCAGCGTGGTGCTGGTCGAGTCCTCGCAGAAGAAGGCCGCCTTCCTGCAACACTGCGTGGACGAGCTCGAGGTCGCCAACTGCACGGTCTTCGCCGGCCGCTGCGAGGACTACCTCATCCAGGAGCGCTGCGACCTCGTGCTGGTGCGCGCGGTCAGCTCGGTGCGCGAGAACGTGCGCACGCTGCGCAAGGTGCGCCACTCGCTCAAGGACATGTTGATGCTCAAGGGCGCCTCGTGGTCGCGCGAGGTGCGCGCCGGCGAGCGCGAGGTCGAGCGTCTGGGGTTCCACCTCGACACGGTCTGGGAGCACGACCTGCCGGAGGAGATGGGGCATCGCGCGATACTGATCTACCGCGCACCTGGCGGACAAGGGCTCTGAGGGAGCGGGAGCGGGCCGGTCCGGGAGCGGGAGCCGGAGCGGGAGCGGGA
>Ga0326597_10010268_pt1 | contig 12496 bp, 11 predicted proteins | sample RVTome_12_FD_203789 | JGI IMG/M metagenome (GOLD analysis project Ga0326597, IMG submission 203789) | Soil microbial communities from uranium-contaminated site in the Upper Colorado River Basin, Wyoming, United States - RVT100D185 | ecosystem: Environmental > Terrestrial > Soil > Contaminated >... | reverse complement strand
CGGGCGAGGCGCAACGGACGATGCGACGCGGCTCTCGCATTGGCGCAGGCTGGCGGGTCTCGACACCGGTGCATTCGCCCTCTCGGACGCATCGGGACGGTACGCCCCCGGCTTGGCAGGTGACTGGCGCGAGGCGGCCGACGAGTGGTCGCACCGCGGCTGCCCTTACGAGACGGCACTGGCCTTGTCGGAGGGAGACGAAGAGCCGCTTCGTCGCGCCCACTCGATGTCTCAGGAGCTCGGCGCCCGTCCTCTCGCGTCGATGGTCGCTCGCCGACTGCGCGAACTCGGAGTGAACGGCCTTCCTCGCGGGCCGCGGCCGTCGACACGAAGCAATCCCGCCCAGCTCACCGCGCGAGAGATCGAAGTGCTCGAGCTCGTCGCCGAGGGCCTGCGGAACGCCGAGATCGCAGAGCGGCTCGTCGTCTCGCGGAGAACCGTCGATCACCACGTTTCGTCGCTGCTCCAGAAGCTGGACGCGCGGACGCGAAGCGAAGCCGTCGCTTCCGCACAGCGCCTGGGTCTTCTCCAAGACGGGTAGCGCAGCCACCCAACATGGGCAATCCCGCCGATGTGCTGGCGGGCGTCTCGCTCCTACCGTCGTGGTGATGTCCCCGACAGGCAGGAGACCGATGGACACGTACGCGATCGTGCGGCGGAATGGCTGGCCGACCGCAGAAGATCTCGCAGCCGGTGCCGAGCGATCCTTGGCCGAGGGCGACCGCATGTCCGAGGACATCGCGTGGATCCGCAGCTACGTCCTCGCCGAGTCCGACGGAACCGTCGGCACGATCTGCATCTACCAGGCGGCCAGCCCGGAGGCGATCCGCCGCCACGCGAGTGCCGCGGCGCTCCCGGTGGACGAGATCGTCAAGGTCGCCGACACCGTCATCGTCCGTCCCGACCCGGTGCCGGCGACGGCCTGACCGCGAGACGAGACTGACAATGTCGGATGAGCTGACGACGGCTGGGGCGCGGATCTCGCGGGGCCGGCTACTGAAGGCGGCGGGCGTCGGCGGCCTGGCGCTGCTCGTGCCAGATACCGGCAACGCACGACCCCTGCGAGTAGCGCGAGCCGCTGCTCCGAAGGCCATGAACATCGTCCTGCAGTGGAACGAGGCCCTGTTGCAGGCGGTGCGCGAGTCGAAGCTCGGACCGCCGATGGTCGCGCGCGCGATCGCGGTCGCACACACCTGCGTCTATGACGCCTGGGCCGCCTACGACCGGGTCGCGGTCGGCACACAGCTTGGCGACACGTTGCGGCGCCCTGCGCATGAGCGCCGCTACGCGAACAAGGTCGAAGCGGTCAGCTACGCCGCCTACCGGGCTGCTGTGGATCTGTTCCCGGGCAGCAGGACGACCGTCTTCGACCCGCTGATGGCGAGCTTCGGGCTGGATCCAGCGGACGACTCGCAGGACACGGGGGCGCCGGCCGGCATCGGCAACGTCGCGGCGGAGGCGGTGCTCTCGTTCCGACACAGCGACGGCGCCAACCAGCTCGGTGACGAGCCAGGCGGCCGGCCGGGGGTCCCGTATTCGGACTACACCGGCTACCGGCCCGTGAACGAGCCGATGGACACACGTGCGGCGCTCGATTTGTCGACGGTGCACGACGCGAACAAGTGGCAGCCTCTGACCTACGTCGACGGTGCGGGCAACCTTGTCACGCCGTCGTTCGTGGCCGTGCATTGGCAGCATGTGCACCCGTTCGCCATGGGCTCGAGCGACGAGCTCCGCTCGCCGTCAGGACCGGCCCGCAACGGTACGCCCGAGTTCGTTGCGCAGTCACGGGAACTGATCGACGTGAGCGCGACGCTCACGGACGAGCAGAAGGTGATCGCCGAGTACTGGGCCGACGGCCCACACTCGGAGCTGCCACCCGGACACTGGAACCTGTTCGCCCAGCAGGTCGCACACCGCGACCGCAAGGGCTCGAGCGAGCACGACCTCGACCTCGGCGTCAAGCTGTTCTTCGCGCTCACGAACGCGATCTTCGACGCGGGCTGCTGCGCGTGGGACAACAAGGTCGCGTTCGACTCGGTGCGGCCGATCACCGCGATCCGCTGGCTCTTCCGAGGAAAGACGATCACGGCCTGGGCGGGGCCTGGGCGAGGCACACAATCGATCGCCGGCGAAGACTGGTTCCCGTACCAGCCGACCAGCTTCCCGACGCCGCCCTTTGCGGAGTACTCCTCGGGCCACAGCAACTTCAGCGCCGCGGGAGCGGAGATCCTCCGGCTGTTCACCGGCAGCGACCGCTTCGGCGGCTGGGTGACCGTCCCCCGGGGCAGTTCGCGCGTCGAGCCCGGGCTCGTTCCCGCCCAGGACCTGACGCTGACGTGGCCGACCTTCTCCGACGCCGCCGCACAGGCGGGCGTCTCGCGCCGCTACGGCGGCATCCACTTCACACAAGGCGACCTCGACGCGCGCGCAACCGGCAAGGAAGTCGCGCGCCGGTGCTGGACGAAGGCAAACACCTACTACGACGGGACGGCCCCCGGTTCCGCGTAGTCCGCGGCGTCGGTTCGCCGCTGGAGAACACGACAGGGGGAAAGGGAGGACACGATGAAGATCGTTCTTGGAATCGCAGCGGCGCTCGTCGCGCTGGCGCTGCCGCTGGCGGCTTCCGCCGGACCTGCATCGCAGCAGGCAGCCGACGTGACGGGGTGGGTGGAAGGCCAAGGGCCGACCACCGCCGTGTACGGCACGGCGTCCCTCGTCCGCAACGACAACGGCATCTCGATGACGTTCAGGACGAGCGAAATCCCCGCCGGCGAGGCGGTGACGATCTGGTGGGTCATTCTCGAGAACGGTGCGCCCGTCTCCGCGCAGTTCGCGGCGGGTCACGTGGTCGGCGGGAGCGGTATCGCCAGCTTCTCGGGCCATCTCGCAGAAGGCGACACGTCGGGTTGCTTCTCACCCGAGTTCACCGCAGCGGTGGGCTGCGAGGGGTTGACCGACGCGCAGACGCAGACGGTGATTCTCCTCGCGCGCTTCCACGGATCCGCTGAGCCAGGGCGAATCCCCATCCAGATCCACACGCCCGAGACTGCGGGAGTCACCGACCTCGGAGAGCAGCTCTGCAGCCCGCTGGCCTGCCAGTACCAGGCAGCGATCTTCCCCGGGGCGTAAGGCCAACGGGGTCGAGTACGGGGCGGGAGAGGCCGACCAGTGTCGGCCTCTCCGTTACCCGTCCGCGGGTGTGCGTCCTCTCCGTGACGCCGGGCGTCAGTGGCGTCAATGGTGTCAATGCGTGGGCCCGTTCGGCTTCGGTACGGGCAAACACCCGGCTCGGCTCGGCGTCAGTGACCAGCGTCAATGGAGTCCGTTGAGACGGCGCACGTCGCGTTTTGCGGGAAGTGCGACAGGCCGGACGAGGACAGGCTTGCCCCAGGGACGTCAAAGTCGATCGGAGTCCTGACTCGATCCATGATCCGAGTCAAGACGTCGGGGCCGCCGAGGTCGCCGACTTCGGAGGTCGGCAGCGGACGGAAAGAGTCTCAGGCGATGCCGCTCGACAGGAGCCATGCCTCCCGTTCGCAAGCTAGACAACCCGAAGGGAGCGCGATCGTGCTTTGCCGATACGGGCATTCATGGAACCCGCCGTTCTGCGACGCGTCGCACGGATGAGTCGGGTTCGTTCGGACGACGTGGCACCGCGTATCGCCGATTCCGGGTAGCAGACGGCCTACGTCGTCTAACGGCGAAGCAGGACGACGCATGTCGCGATCGTCCAGAGGAAGAAGGCAATGCCGGCGAGGAACCACACGGTCCCGAACACGCCACCGTCAAGCTCGGCGCCGAAGCCAAAGAGCCCGCCGAATGCGACTCCCACGCCGATCGGAAGGCACGCCCACGCGAGTACGCGGGGGAGAGCGCGTGTCGAGAGAGCAGCGAGCCCGGTCGCGAGCATGAATGCGGCCAGGGCGACGCCGGTGCTCGTCAAGAAAAACGTGTGGAACTCAAGGGGGACCCAGACGGCGCCGGTGGGCTCGTGGTCGGCCGTGAACACGGTGGCGAGCAAGGCGACCCCGGAGGCCATCGCGAGAGCGCTCGCGACACTCCCGCCGAGCGCAGCTAGGCCCGCGAGCCATGCGGTCTCGCCTTCCACCCGGCCCAGAATCGCGCCGAGCGCGGCGGCGAAGATGAGCAGGAAGAAAGCTTGGCCGAGGATCAGAGCAGCCGAGGCGATGTAAGCGTTCCGATTGTCGAGCATCTCCGCGACCATTTGCGCCGTCGGAGTGTCCGGTTCTGGAGCTGACCGCGTCGCAAACAGGTTGACAACCAAGAGGGAAAGCGAGAGGAGGCCGGCGAGCGGGCCGAGGCGCTCGGGCTTGACCATCTAGGCAACGTAGCTCCGAGGCCGGACGGCGCGGTAACTGCGTGGGAGGTCTTCACGACTTGAAGTACTTACAGCACGTTGCCTCAGTACGGCCCGAGAGAGATGGGAAAGGGCACGAGCCGATCTTGTCGACCGGTATTGGATTGGGCTGTTGGGCCATCTGGGCTGTCCGAGCCCAGTGGCGATGCGGATTGCGCGAATGCGGGCCCAGCCACGCGGACGCACGAGCAGCGCAATCGGCGGCTGTGCGAAGCGGACGAGGAAGGGGCGGCTGCGAGGCCGGCCCCTTCCTCGTCCTTCAACTTGACTACGGGGTTGCGGCGGCGAGCACCTCGTGGACCGCGACCTCGTACCGGTCGACGCCGGTGACCGTCTCGCCCATCGCCTCGGCTGCCTCGCTGCGCAGCTGATTCGCGCGCTCCTCGCTCGCGCGCAGGGACTCGTCACTGTCCCACAGCGTGATCGTCTTCGTGCGGCCGGCTGCTCGATCGACGAGGGCGATCACGCCCGTCCAACCCGTGAGGTCGTGCGCGGCGGGAAGGACCTGCTCCTTGATGAAGCGGATGCCCTCATCGATTTTGTCCGGCGGTCCCTCGAGCGAGCTGACCCGCGCCGTCCTGGTGCCCTCACCCACGTCTTCGATGGCCACCTCGTAGACGTCGACCGACGTTCGCCGCCCACGCATCTCCTCCGGGATCTCGTCTGCCATCCGATCGAACCCCGCCTCTGCCTGCCGGACCGCGTCCTCGCTCTCGAAGAACGTAATGCCGAGAGCGGTGCCCGCCTCGCGGTCGATGAGCATCAGGAGGCGCCTCGCGTCCGGTAGGTCGTGACCCGACCTCGCGCGCTCGCGTACCGTTCCGATCAGCTCGTCGGCCAGGCTCATGTCGCGGCTCTCGAACGCCGCTACGCGTGCGTACATGCCTGCCCTCCTCTATTGACTCTTCGAGCATACGCCCGCGAGGGGCGTGTCGACCACCCGCTGCGCCGCACCGCTCTCGGACCGTACGTGGACTCCATGTTCGTTGCGTGCGGTCTCACACGGCGAGCCGGGTCGCAGTCTGTTGGAACTGCGACAGAGACCTCCGCCTTGGCGTACGCCCCAGGCGACCGACTCGGCCAGTCAGTAGGCGGCCTGGTCTTTCAACGATGCTGCGGTTCCTACGAGGAGCAGGAGGGACCGACGAAGCTCACGGTCCTGTTCCCAGTGGCCACCCGACCGACAACCCCTGCGGGGGAGTTCCGCTTGGTGCAGCTCGTGTAGTACCTCGTCTCCGGGGCGAAGGGTTCGGTCCAGGAGAAGAGGGAGCTGCGATCGTTGACGTCCGCGATGCAAAACGTCTCCTTCACGCCGTTTGTGACCAGGTTGCCGTCGAGGTCCTTGAGCTCGAGGCTGTAGAAGTCGCCGAAGTGGCGGTGGTGATGGGGCCGGTGGAACCTCATGCAGCCTGCCTCTCGCTCCGTGAACCCGGTGTCGACATTGCGGCTGAAACCCCCGTCGCCATTACCGTCGTTGTAGATCCGTTGCTTGGCGATTCGCCCTTCGGCGTCTGGACCCGGGGGATCGCATTTCGTGTTCGTCTGCCAGAGCTCGAGCGGGCCGGTGTCGGCGTCGACCGCCTCGAGGCCCATCGTGAGCCGTTGCTCGCCGCTGCTCGCCGTGATGCTGAAGCTCACGGGCTCCAGGGTCTTGAGGTCCGGGTAGAGGGCGCCGGTGTTGTGGGTGGAGGAGGCCGGCTGGGCCCAAAGCAGGACGGCGACGACGGCCGTGGCCGTCGGGAACAGAGAGAAACGAAAGACACGAGAACCCACCGTTCCTCCTCCTGAGAAGTGCCTCAAGCGCCGGTCGCCGAGAAGTATGCCTGCTCCCCTCCGGAGTTCACGCCTGAGTGTCAAGGCCGGGCTGAGGCGGCCGAGCGGCGGGCTCTGACGCCACCCGTTCGTCAGACTTGACCGCGGAGGCTGCCCGTGGGCAGCGCTGGACTGCGATCGCGGGCGTCGCAGTCTGGCGGTAGCGCGACAGTGACCCCTCGCGCGGGCGCGCCCGTTCCAGGGAGCGCACAGGCGACATGTGTGCGCTCACCAGAGTACGGCTATCTGAGTCTCGGTTTGGGCTCCTGGCGACCGCCACGTATTCACTGGCTAGAGGCTTAAGGGCCCGTTGCCGGAAGTCGATCAAAGAAGCGTGACTGCGGCCAAGGGCACGTATCCGCATCGCTGGTCCGCGCACCGCTGGCGTGCGCGCGGGGTACGACTACTCGTCTACGCGTTCCCAGTCGCGCTGTCGCTGGCGTTCGTCCGCGTCGCCACGTCGATTACGAGTCCGCCGACCGGGTCGCTCTGGGTCTTTCTCGCGTGGTGGCTGGGGATCAGTGTGGCGGCGACCGTCGTCGTTTCGGTGGTTTATGCGCTTTCTCGGCGACTGCTCCCCTTGGGAGCGCTTCTGGAGCTTTCGCTCGTCTTCCCCGACGAGGCGCCGTCGCGGTTTCAGCTCGCGCTTCGCACAGGCACGGTCGAGTCGCTCGAAGAGCGATTGCGCCTCATGCGAGACGCGAAGGAAGCGCCCACGGCTCAGGAGGCAGCCGAGATTCTGCTCCGACTCGTGGCAGCGCTCAGCGTCCACGACCGCATTACTCGCGGTCATGCGGAGCGGGTGCGTGCGTACAGCTACATGCTCGGTAGGCAGCTCGGGCTCGCCGACGACGAGCTGGACCGTCTCAACTGGGCCGCGCTCCTCCACGACATCGGGAAGCTCGAGGTCGGCCAGGAGATCCTCAACAAGTCCGGCCGGCCCACCGACGAGGAATGGGAAAGCCTCCGTCTCCACCCGCTGTACGGCGAAGCGCTGGTAGAGCCGCTACAGGGGTGGCTCGGGGAGTGGATCGAAGCGGTCGGGCATCACCATGAGCGCTGGGACGGCAAGGGATACCCGCGCGGACTGGCCGGCGAGCAGATCCCGCGCGCGGGCCGCATCGTCGCGATCGCGGATGTCTTCGACGTGATCACGTCGGCGCGGTCGTACAAGAAGCCGGCAAGCACGGCCGAAGCCCGTTCGGAGATCGTGCGTTGCTCCGGAGCGCAGTTCGACCCACGTCTCGTACGCGCCTTCGTCGGCGTCTCGCTCAGCAGGATGCGGCTCGTGATGGGACCACTCTCGTGGCTCACGCACGCGCCGCTGCTCGCGCGCATCCCGCTCACCCCTTCGGTGGGTGCGGCGCTCGGAGGAGTCGCAGCCGTGGCGGCTGCGACCGCGACCGTGGTCGCCGGCCCAACCGATTCACCGCAAGCCGTCGTGCTTCGCGACACGAAGACAGCACGTCCCCCGGCGAAATCGGAGGCCATCCGTCGGCGGGACCCATCACGCTCCGTACCTGCCGGCAAGAGGACGCCGGTCGAAACTCCTCGCGATCCTGGCTCGGAGGGTCCTGGGGCGGTGCCGAACTCACCCACGGACCCGCCTGGTATCCCGCCTTCTGTGCCGGACGATCCGCTTCCTCGCGCTCCCGGACCGACTGCGCCTGACGATCCGGGGTCTCCCGCGCCGCCGCCGGAACCTCCCGCGCCGCCGCCGGAACCTCCCGCGCCGACGCCCGGACCTCCCGCGCCGCCGCCCCCTGCGCCCCCTGCGCCGCCTTCCCCCAACCAGGCGCCCAGCTTCACCGCGGCGGGAAGTCAGAGCGTCCCCGAGGACGCCGGGGCCCAGTCGGTCACCGGGTGGGCGACTGCGATCTCCCCCGGACCGGCCGACGAGTCATGGCAAAAGGTCACCTTCACCGTCTCGACCGACAGGCCGGACCTGTTTGCGGCGCAGCCGGCCGTGGCTCCCGACGGGACGCTCACGTATACGCCCGCAGCAGACGCGAACGGCGTCGCCAAAGTCGCCGTCGCCGCCCTCGACGACGGGGGAACCGCAGACGGGGGCGTCGATTCGAGCGGCACCGTCGCCCTCACGGTCACGATCGACCCGGTAAACGACGCACCCCGCTTCACTGCGGGAGGGAATCAGACGGCGATCTCGCTCCTCGGCGCCCAATCCGTTTCAGGGTGGGCGACGGGCATCTCGCCGGGGCCGGCGAACGAATCGTCGCAGAGCGTTGCTTTCGTCGTCACGACGGATAATCCCGGTCTGTTTTCCGTGCAGCCCGAGGTGTCGTCCGACGGCACGCTCACCTATACGCCACGCCTGCTCCCACTCGGGGTCGTGACGGTGACCGTCCGCGCGGTCGACAGCGGGGGCACCGCACACGGGGGGATGGACATGAGCGCTACCCAGACGTTCACGATCACGATTATCTGACTCTCCGCAACCGGTTTTCGTTGTAGCTGAGGCCGGGTGCCCGGCGTCACGCACCTCAGCTTCAGGGTCGTGACGAGCGGCGGACCGTCAGCACGGCACTCGTCAGAATGACCGACGACATGCACGATCTCGTCGTCGAGCTTGTGCGGCAGCGAGTGCGAAGGGAAGGGACGCGATGGATTGGAAGCTCGAGCTGGTGTCGATTCCGGTATCGAACGTCGACCGCGCGATGGCCTTCTACACGGAGAAGGCCGGCTTCATTGCCGACCACGACCACCGGGTCAGCGACGAGATTCGCTTCGTTCAGCTGACGCCTCCCGGGTCCGCCTGCTCGAGTGCCCTGGGAACGGGCATCATCGAGTCGCCCCCGGGCTCAGCCCAGGTGCAGCTCGTGGTCTCGGACATCCACGCCGCCCGTGCGGAGCTCGTCGAGCGTGGGGCCGAAGTCGGCGATGTCCAGTCCTGACGGTGCCCTGTACCCCGGACCCCGGACGAGCCACACTTGCATGCCCTCTGCGAGGCTGCCGCCGCAGTGCGGACAGGTTAGGTCGAGGGGGCCGCGGCGGTCGCGCCGTGAGCGGCGAGGGCGCCGAACGTGACAGCGAGAGCGCGAGCGGCATGTACGGGCATCGGCTACTCCTTGCTTAGCTTTGCCATGGGTAGGTGCGGCGGCTCCAGGCGGACTCGCGGCCGCTGGCTCTTCCGCCATCGCCGGTGCGACGCGACGGAGTCGCAGCAGCTACTCGAGCGGATGCGACTCAAGCGCTCGTCCTCGGAGCTCGGCGCGGACAATTTGGCTCGAAGGTGTTCCCGCCGGGAAGAGCGAGCTCGCGGCTGAAGCTCAGCGAATCTGGAGGCGAGCAACGTAGCTGGCATCACCTGCAGTGCGAGCGAACACCGTAAGCACTCCGCCTCGGGTGGCATTCCAGGAGGCGATTCTTCTCGTCGCGTCCAGCTTCATCGCGATCGTGCGCTTGTCGACGGAGACGCTGACCGACTTTGCCGTGAAACCGAGGTGGACGCGAACGGTCCTGCCACGCATGACGCCGAAGACGGGCAGGTTTGGTCGGTCTTGCGGCGGGATCATGTCCACGCACGCTGTCTTCCAGCAGTAGCTGCCGTGGGCAAGCCAGGCGGACCTAGCCTGCGTCTCGATCCAGGCGGGGGGCGGTGCGTCCGCGTTCGGGGGCTTCGGCGGTGGTTTCGTGGGCCGACCGGGCCAGGCGAGCGCCGCCGGCACGGCGACCGCCAGAACTGCGAGGACGACCAGAGCGCGCATCTTCACTGGGTGTACGGCACGGGGTCCCGCTCCGGTCACAGGATAGCGGGGGGCCGACTGGTGCCGGCCCCCGCGCCCGGATCGGCTAGCGGCTGTGGTCCGGGTTGACCCAGATAACCCAGGTAATGAGCTTGTCGCCGTTGGGCAGGTTGTCGACGTAGACCGAAGGCGCCATCCGCGAGGCGGGTGAGAACGACGGGACGGCGTCGGGCAGGCTGCCGGCAGCACCGTCGACGGTCGACGATGAGTCGAGATGCCCGGTGCCCGTGCACGTGTGCGGCCCGCTGGTCAAGGTGTTTCCCTTGGACGCCGGGTCGTAGATGCAGCGGAGCTCGTCGTAGTCGCCCGCGTTCGGCGACGTCGACTTCGCGTCCGAGCTGCTCGTGTTGTGGTAGTAGTCCATGCAGGTATTGAGCGACGCGCCCGACTCACTCTGGTGGTCGAGCCCGAATGTGTGCCCGATCTCCTGGCAGATCACGTGCTGCATCTCGGCCGAGTTGTTGTACTGGTAGCTCGAGCTCCCGAAGTAGTAGTCGTTGTTCTTGACGATGCCCTGCGTGATGTGCTCCCCGCCGGTAACCCAGATCTGCGCGAGTCCGAGCCAACCGCTGTTCCTGTAGTTGGCACTGCAGACCTCGACTCGGCCCGATGTCGGCCGGCACGACTTCGGCCTGGTCGCGCCCGCGACGATCGTCGTGTCGAGAACCGCCGATTGCGACCAGTCGGACGACGCCTTGACGAGCATGGCGTCCCAGTCCCCGCTCACATTGTCGCCAAGCTTGAGCGTGAACGGGTTGGCTGTGCGGGCCCAGTGGTACCCGCCCCAGGAATGGCTCGCCGAGGCGGACGTGGAGAGGACGACGGCTGTCAAGGCCGCGAGCCCCGCGAGTGAAATGACCTTCTTCAACATCGATCCCCCTGATGGTCGTTTAGTTCGGCCAACGACGTGTTGGCGCCTTGCCACGTTGTCGGCTCCTTCTCGTCTCAGCTTGCTCCCTCGACCTGTTGGTTTCAAGAGCGGCGCGCCCAGCTACGGTGGGCGGCCGCGCTTCGGGGATGCGCTGCGCCTTGAGTCGGCTCAACGGCCTGATGCTCAGACGACGCCCGACTCGACTCGACCGTCGAGCAAACGCATCGGTTGGTCGCGTTCGATCTCTGAAACGAGGAAGGTCGGCGCGATCCTCTCGACGACGACGTCGAGCAGGCTGCTCAGGACCGGGTAGGCGGGCGGGATCTCACCCCAACACCGATCATCTTGGGATGTTCGGCCGTGACGAGTCCGAGAAACGCCGTATACCCGGAGATGTGTGCCAGGAGCAGGATCCCGGTATCGAGCCGAAGCAACGCGGCCTTCTTCGGAGGGATATCACTCCGACCCCTCATCCCCTCCTTACGTGAACCGGAAGCGGCTTGTGGGCAGGGAAAACGCCCGCTCGGGGCTCCCTCCGATGATTCCCTCGTTTCCTTCGGAGAAGGGGTCTCCGCGAGGGCTTCGGAGGTGAGCGGTGCACGGGACGGAGCGTGGTTTCGCGCTGAAGCGCAACAGTGGGGCCCCTGGCCAGCGCGCTCGTCCCGGCGGCGGTGTTGCGCTTCAACAGTTCTCGTGGCGAGTCAGCCCCGTCGCCTTCCCAACACTCTGCGACGGTTGCGTGCCGGAGGTTCGACCCCGGTCGGCCGCTCGTTCGAGCGCCTCCTTGTAGTCGTCGATCCCGGTCCTGCGAATACAAGCACGATTGCACCCATGGATGAATCACGTCGCTCCGATGAAGTACAGAGAGGCTGGGTGCGGCGCCGTTCGGTTAGGGGCCGATCCGCAAACCCCCTCCTACAGCGAGTTTGCAAGTGCGAGCGGACCAACTCTTGTCATCTGATTAGACAACCTGAGTGCCCTCCGAAGGTAGCCCAAAGTAAGGTGCTTCGTCCGGCGACGCTGGCGAGCTCGGTGTGGCGCCGGAGTCGTTGCGCAGGTGGGTACTGCAGGCGGAGATCGACGGCGGCCAGCGGGACGGGCTGACGAGCGAGGAGCGGGAGGAGCTGCGCCGGCTTTGGCCGCTCAATCTGAATCGAGCTCTCTAGTCGCCCCAGTCGAAGTCGCGCGGGCGGCCGGTCCAGAGCGCCTCGTCGAGCGCCGCACCCTCGGCGTTCTCGGCGGTCTCCTCGCCGGGCCCCGGCTCCACCGGCTTCGGGGGTGCCTTGTGGATGCGGTGCTGGCTGCTCGAACGGGCCATGTGCACGCTGTATCGGTCGCGACCTGGCCGCCCGCCCTCCCCCTTAGGAGGCGCTCGCGGTTGCGTGCTGGGTGACGGCACCGGCGCCGGCGCGGGCTCCGCTCTCCGCAGTCGCGTGCGAGACTGCTCACGTGGCCGACTCCCGCGAGCGCTTCCTCATCCGGTACGCGGGCGGCTTTGCTCCCTTCGTCGTCGCGCGGGCCGAGGGGGCGTGGGTTGAGACCGCGGACGGCCGAAGGGTGCTGGACTTCACGTCGGGCCAGATCTGCTCGACGATCGGGCACAACCACCCGAGGATCACGGGGGCGATCCGGCAAGCGCTCGACCGGGTCATGCACCTCAACTCGTGG
>Ga0326597_10010267_pt1 | contig 12496 bp, 5 predicted proteins | sample RVTome_12_FD_203789 | JGI IMG/M metagenome (GOLD analysis project Ga0326597, IMG submission 203789) | Soil microbial communities from uranium-contaminated site in the Upper Colorado River Basin, Wyoming, United States - RVT100D185 | ecosystem: Environmental > Terrestrial > Soil > Contaminated >... | reverse complement strand
TGGGTCGCGAAGTGACGTCAGTGCTCGATCTCTCTGAGCTTCTGCCCAAGATCCCTGAGCTCATTTCTCGCTTGACGAGCTTTCAGGCGTTTGCCGTCTACCTGCTCGACGATCAGCGTGAGTACCTCACCATTGCCTACTCGGTCGGCTATCCAGAGGAGATGGCCCGAACGCTGCGTGTGAAGGTCGGCGAAGGCCTCGTTGGTGCGGCGGCGGCGGCTGGAACGCCCATCCTTGTCAACGACGTCCGTTCCGATCCTCGCTTTGTCGAGTCCGTCCCTGGCGTGAAGGCCGAGCTCGTCGTCCCGCTCCGGCGCAAGGGGCGGGTCATCGGCGCGCTCAATCTGTTGTGCAATACCGGGTGCTTCACGGACACCGATGAAGCGATGCTGCGCCAATTTGGCGCGCACGTCGCCGTGGCCATTGAGAACGCCCAGCTGTTCGAGCGAGAACGCGAGTACACGCGGACGCTGGAAACGCTCTCTGACGTCGCCCGCGATTTCGCGTCCATTCTGAACCTCGACGAGCTGTTGTCGCGCCTCGCGCACCTGACGCGCCGTATCATCGATTACCGCACGTTCGGGATATTCCTGCTCAACGAGGGCGCCGAGGACCTCGAGCTCAAGCTGGCGGTTCGGTACGGCGAACACACCGTCGTACCCCGAGTGAAGCTCGGGTCTGGACTCGTGGGCTACGCCGCACTCCACAAGGAGTCGGTCCTGGTTCCTGACGTCGCCCAGGATTCCCGCTACATCAAGATCGTTGATGATGCACGTTCGGAGCTTGTGATTCCGCTGCTCGTCAAGGATCGGTGCGTGGGCGTGTTCGATCTCGAGAGCCCCGAACTCGACGCGTTCAACGAAGACCACGTCGAGATCATGACGCTGCTGGCCAGCCAGGCCGCCGTCGCCATCGACAATGCCCGGCTCTACGAGCAGATTCGAACGAACGAGATCCGGCTCGAGAAGGAGATTCGCTTCGCGCAACGCGTCCAGTCTGCTCTGCTGCCGACAGCGCTGCCCAGGCGCATGAAGGATGTCGACGTCGCCGCGCGTTTTTCTCCCGCGCGGGAACTCGGGGGCGATCTCTACGACTTCGTCACGCCAGAGGCGAACACCCTCGTCATCGCGGTTGGCGATGTGTCCGGCAAAGGGGTGCCGGCGGCGCTGTACAGCGCCTTCGCGGGCGAGCTGCTGCGGTCGCTGACCTTCAGGAGGCGGCACACGTCGGCGCGGTCGAGCCCGGCGTCGGTGTTGGCGTCGATGAATAGCATTCTTCACGAGCGGCAGTTGGAGGAGTACTACTGCACGCTGTGCTATGCGGCCTTCGACCTCAAGCGACGAACGGTGACGCTCGCGAACAGCGGGCTTCCCTACCCGCTTCGGTGGACCAGAGCCGACCGGCAGGATTGTCAGACGGCTGGGCGTGCGGTCGAGATCGAGCTTGCCGGTCTCCCGCTTGGCTCGTTCTCAGGTGCCGAGTACGACGAGGTCACGTTCGATCTCTGCCCTGGCGATCTGTTTGTGTTCTGCACGGACGGGATCTACGACGCGACGGATTCCGCCGGCGAAGAATTCGGAATGGAACGTGTGCTGAGGGCGATCAAGGACACATGCAACGAACCGGCGGGAACGGTCGTCGACGAGATCTTCGCTGCCGTGCAGGCGTTTCGTGGTGAGGCGCCGCCGAACGACGATATGACGGCAGTGGCACTAAGAATCGCAAACTGATTACTGCGTTTCATAATTACGGTGACGTATTTCGGGCACTGATGCGCGCGGATCGCAAGGCGCGAGGAGGGATGCGTCGGCGGCCGAAATACGTTGCCGTAATTGTGAAATGCAGCACTAAGCTCGTGTCACGAGTCCGGAGTTCGTTGACGTGTTCCGCGAGCGGAGCACGCCGGATGCTCCAGCGCGGTCTTCAGATCCGTCTCGCGTGTCGCCGAATGTTGGGCTCGAGGAGACAATCGAGATAAGCCGCGCCGGTCGTGAGAATAGAACGGGATGCGGCGTGCCAGCGCCTGCCTGAAGTTACGCATCCCGCTGACCGACGCGACTTGCCTGATGCTACTTCAAAGCGCGTGCCCACTCGGGCGGGGTAAGATTCGCCGAAAAATCACCTGTTTCCTTGAATGAGTCCGGTCGCTGCGTCCTGATGAGAGGACGGACAGACAGGAGAGGGTGTCACCCGCGTAGCACGATGGACCGGTCTGAGGACCGGCTGTCTACCGGTCTAAGGACCGGTGCTACACCTGTCACGCTGACCCGGTGCTACCGCAACCGACCGGTCTAAAGACCGGTGCTACAGCTGACCGGTCTAAAGACCGGTGCTACGCCTGTCAGACCGGTCTAAAGACCGGTGCCACAGCTGACCGGTCTAAAGACCGGTGCTACACCTGTATTTCCGTGAAGCTCGATCGATTCTGTGTGAAGCACCGCGTCGTTCGCCGCGTCGAACCATGCCACCATGACCGCCTCGAGCCGGACGCGTGGATCCGGCTCGTCGGTCGCTCGAGAACGGTTCAGGGATGGTTCGATGAGACAGGTCGCATCGCTCGCGCTGCCTTGGCTGGTCGCTGCCGTCATCACAAGCGAGAGCGCGTTCGCGCAGGGAACCCAGACCGGCGTGATACGAGGGAGCGTACGGGACCAGCAAGGACTGGCTATTCCTGCAGTCACCGTAACCATCACGTCCGATCAGATGCAGGGTCCCAAGCGAACGGTTACGGCAAACGACGGGACGTTCGTGTTCAGGCAGCTGCCCGCGGGCGCGTACGAGGTGACATACGAAGTCGCCGCGTTTGCGCCTGCTCGACAGGCCACGAGGGTTCCACTCGCGGGCGCGGTCGATCAGCTGGTGACCATGCGGCCGGCAGGAATCATTGAAGAGGTTCGAGTTGACGCCGAGATCACGGGGCCGATCGCCACGCCACCCGTGAGCCTCGATATGCGTCGTGACCAGGTCGAGGCGCTGGCCGTTCCCCGCACGCTGCAAGGCATCGCATCCCTCTCGCCCGGTGTGACCGACAACACGCCAAACGACGGCCAGTTGTCTATCAGCGGCGCCTTTGCCTTCGACAACGTGTTCATGGTGAACGGCGTCGACGTCAACGACAACCTCTTCGGGTCTCCCCAGAATCTGTTTGTCGAGGACGCCATCGCCGAAACCATGGTGCTGACCTCTGGAATCGGCGCTGAGTACGGACGGTTCACCGGCGGCGTGGTCAACGCCATCACCAAGAGCGGCGGAAATACGTACGGGGGCAGCCTCAGGGTCAACCTCGACAATCCCGCCTGGAATGCGGTGACGCCGTTCGAGGTAGAAGCTGGTATCCGACATGAAAGCCGCCTGAACACGGTGTTCGAAGGCACCTTCGGAGGACCGATCCTACCCGATCGACTGTGGTTCTTTGGCGCAGCGCGGATGACGCCGAACGAAAAGACGCCACGCGTGCTCCCCGACACAGGGGCACCGTACACCCTTCAGCTCGAGAACCGCCGCTACGAGATCAAGGTCACTGGCACCCCCATCGACAATCACACGCTTCAAGCCGGGTACTTCGACAACCACACGACGCAGCGCAACAGGCCCACGCTGCCGTTCTCGAACGACCCGTTTACGCTCGACGATCGCACACTCCCCAACTGGTACGGCTTTGCCAACTACAGAGGCGTGCTTCGCGAGACACTCCTTCTCGAAGCCCAGTATTCCGAGCGACGATTGACGTTCAGGGGGAGCGGGGGCGACGATGCGTCAATCGTCGAGTCGCCTTTCATCACCGCGACCCAGAGCCCGGCTCACTACAACGCCCGCTACTTCGACGCAACCGACCCTCAAGCGCGGAACAATCGCCAGTTGACCGGGAATCTGATCGCGGTCTTAGGAGGCGGCGGCCGGCACGAAGTGAAGCTCGGGCTGGAGTTCTTTCGGAGCCAACTGATCGGCGGCAACTCGCAGTCGCCGAGCGGTTACGTGTTCGATGCAGACTTTGCGACCGACGCCGGAGGCCGCCCGCTATATGACGGGACAGGCCACCTGATTCCGCTATTCGTGCCAGGACAGACAATCCTCGAGCGTTACTTTCCCGTTCGGGGAGCGGAGCTCAACGTCGACAGCACGTCTATGTACCTGCAAGACCACTGGACGATCAATCGGCGCTGGTCGATCGACCTGGGCATGCGCGGCGAAGCCGTGCGCAGCGAATCCACCGGCGGGATCGTCGGCATCGATACCTCGACGTGGGTGCCGCGGCTGGCTGCGGCGTACGACCTGCGGGGAGATGGTCGCTATCGAGTGCGGGCAACCTACGGTCACTATGCCGGGCGCTACAACGAAGCCCAGATCGGCGCCAACAGCGACGTCGGCCATCCCGACGTGATCCTCAATGTGTACGTGGGGCCGGCCGGGCAGGGACGCGATTTCGCGCCTGGTTTCGAGCCAGACAATTACGCAACGTTCTTCGGACAGTTTCCAACGGCAAACGTGTTCTTCGAAGAGGGGCTGTCATCGCCGCTGGTCAGGGAGTTTTCGACGTCATTTCGAGCGCAGGCTCTTCGCCGCTGGCACGGCGAGGTCACCTATACCTACCGCAACTGGGACAACCTCATCGAGGACTTCATCACGCTGTCCAATGGCACGACGAGGGTTGTGCGAGGAGGCATCGACCTCGGCACGTTCACGAACGTTGTCTATCGCAACACGAACATCGCGGATCGCACGTATCAGAGCGTGGTGGTCCAGGGCCGCTACCGCATCCGCACCAGGTGGGATGTCAACGCGCTGTGGACGGTCCAGCTCAGGAACGAAGGCAACTACGAAGGAGAGCTCCCGAATCAGCCCGGGGCCGTTCTTCAGATCGGTGACTATCCGGAGGCCTTCGACGGGCGCAACTTCCCGATGGGGCGACTGGCCGGTGCCCAGACCCACCGCGGCCGGTTCTGGAGCACGTACGATTTCGACTTTGGCCGCTACGGGAACCTTGGCGTTTCGGGGTTGGTCCGGCTCGAGTCAGGTGAGGCGTACGCCCATCGATCGACGAACGCGCCACTCTCGGCGACCCAACGAGCCTTGGTCGGCGACTATCCCGATCCGCCGGCCGGTCAGACGCTCTTCTTCGGAGATCGCGCCGTCCACGCTTTCGAGGGGTACCGTGTGCTGGACATGTCGATACGCTACAGCCTCCCGGTCTCAGAAGCGCTGAGACCCTGGCTGAAGCTCGATTTCTTCAACCTGTTCAACAACGTGACGCCGGTCAGGTGGAACCAGTCGGTGGCGCCGGACCCAGAAGGCCCGGTCGACGCGCTCGGACGCAGCCTGCGTGAGCGGGTAGGTCCAACCTACGGCCGGACAACGAGCAACGCCCACTTCCCCGGATCCCAGTCCGGAGCTGATGGGCAGGTCTTGCGCGGTTTCGCGTTCCGGATGTCCGTCGGTCTCACCTTCTGAGCTCGCCTGGGCCACCGACTAGTGGCCTGTCCACGCTGATCGAGGACCGCCTTTCAGGCGGGGCATCCCGCCTCACGGCGTTGCTCCTCCCTCAGATACTCCCGGTATCCTCGGTTGTCGCGCCTTGCGATCCGGGCGCCGCGCGCCGAAATCCGGTACTCGTTCAACGTGGACAGGCCTCTAGCGCGGCGCGGCTGATATAGTGGGGGCTCCGCACTCTCATGCCCTCCCGCCCAGTCTTGTATCTCATCGACGGTAGCTCGCAGATGTATCGGGCGTTTCATGCCCCGATTCGAACACGCGAGGGCCCGTTTCTGAGAAATGCTGCCGGCCAGGCGACGAACGCCGTCTACATCTTCGTCACGATGCTTCGGAAGCTCTTGAAAGAGCACCAGCCCCGGTACATCGTGGCCTCGTTTGATTTGCCCGGCCGCACGTTTCGCGACGACCTCGCGGCCGACTACAAGGCCAATCGGAGACCGATGCCGGACGAGCTCGCGGCGCAGATTCCGTTGGTCCATCGTGCCTGTGAGGCCCTTGGCGTCCCCATCATCACGCACGAGCGCTATGAAGCCGATGACGTCATCGGCACGCTCGCTACCAAGGCGACGGCCGAAGGCTATGACGCCGTGATGGTGACCGGCGACAAGGATTTCTTTCAGCTCGTCACGGATGGCATCAGGGTCTTCAATCCGAGAGACGAGGGGACGTGGCTCGACGCTGAGGGGGTGAAAGACAAGTTCGGCGTCGCCCCCGGGCAGGTCGTGGACACTCTTGCGCTGATGGGCGATTCCAGCGACAACGTGAAGGGTGTACCCGGCATCGGACAGAAGGGCGCGCGGGATCTGATTTCGCAGTTCGGCTCTCTCGATGCTCTCCTCGACCGAGCGTCCGAGGTGCCGCAGAAGAAATACCGAGAGGCGCTGCGTGCGCACGGGGCCGACGCTCGTCACAGTCGCGAGCTCCTGCGGATCCACACCGACGTGCCCGTGGAGTTCGACGTTCATAGCTTCGAGTACCGCGGTCCCTCGAGACAGGCGTGTTACGAGCTCTTCTCCGAGCTGGGATTTCGATCCCTGGTCATGGAGTACGCGCCCACGGCGGACACCAGCGAGAAGGACTACGCGTTGGTGACGACGATCGAGCAGTTGCAGGGTCTTGCAGCCGAGCTGTCCAGCGTCACGCGTTTCGCCATGTGCGTGCTGTCCGACCAGACGGCAGCCGTTCGGGCGTCGATCGTCGGGCTGGTGTTTGCGACCTCCCCGAAGACGGCTCGTTATCTGCCGCTCGGGCATCGCGCTGGCCACGCCAACAACGGGTCGGCTGTCGCGCCGAGCTCGAATCGAGACCTGTTCGGCGATGACGCGGGCAACGCGATTCGCTCGGGACTGACGGTCAGCACCGGTCTCGATGCGCTGAAGCACGTGCTCGAGGACCCTGGAATCGAGAAGGTGGGGCACGATCTCAAGTTCAGCGCCGTTGTCCTTGCCAGGCATGGAGTGAAGCTCGCCGGCATCGGCATGGACACGATGCTGGCGAGTTACCTGCTCGACGCGACACGCTCGGGGCACGAGTTGGAAGCAACGGCATTGGAGCACCTCGGCTATCGGGCCATTGTCGCGGACGACATTCTCGGCCGAGGCGCCAAAGCGACGCCTTTGTCCGAGATGCCGGCCGAGGGAGCGCTCGATTATGCCGGCGAACGGGCCGACCTGCCGCTTCAGCTGGCGGACCGGCTGCAGCCGCTGCTGGAAAACGAGAGCCTCGACTCGGTGTATCGGAGCTTGGAGCAGCCGCTCATCGCGGTGCTGGCAGACATGGAACAGGCGGGTGTCCGAGTCGACCGAGCCGTTCTTGCCAGGCAATCCCAACATCTCGAAGGTGAGCTGGCAACGCTCAACGCCAAAGTGTTCGAGCAGGCGGGCGAAGTCTTCAACGTCAACTCTCCGCAACAGCTGTCGAGAATCTTGTTCGAGAAGCTGCAGCTGCCCACGCTGAAGCGGAATGTAAAGACTCGCACGGCGTCGACCTCGGTGGAGGTGCTCGAGGAGCTCGCGTTGTCGCACGAGCTTCCGCGCTTGATTCTCGAATGGCGCGGGCTTCAGAAGCTGAAAAACACCTACATCGACGCGCTGCCGCTGCTCGTGAATCCGGAGACGGGCCGCGTGCACACGTGCTTCAATCAGGCAGTGGCCGCCACCGGCCGCCTGAGCAGCAGCGATCCGAATCTGCAGAACATTCCCATCCGCACGGAACTGGGCCGTGAAATCAGGCGGGCGTTCATCGCCGATCCTGGATGCGTTCTGATCTCTGCCGACTACTCTCAGATTGAGCTCAGGGTGCTGGCGCACCTAGCCGGTGATGAGGCGCTGATCGAGGCGTTTCTGGGCGGAGCTGACATCCACGACCAGACAGCCCTGAGGGTGTTTGGCTCCAGCAGCGGGCCCGACCCGCACGAGCTCAGAAGACGCGCAAAGATCATCAACTACGCCCTTCTGTACGGGAAGACCGCGTTCACGCTCGCCAGGGACATCGGGGTGACGCCGGCCGTCGCACAGGAATTCATCGACGCGTACTTCGGCGGGTTTCCGCGTGTGAAGGAGTTCATCGCTCACACACTCGAGGAAGCGCGTACGTCGGGCAGCGTGAAAACGCTGTACGGACGCAGACGACTGGTGCCCGAGTTGAACAGCAGGAATGGTCAAGTACGGGCAGGGGCGGAGCGTGCGGCCGTGAACCTTCCGATTCAGGGGACGGCGGCCGACATCATGAAGCGGGCCATGATCAGCGTGCATCGCGCGATCACGTCCAAGCCCGGCGTGCGGATGATTCTGACGGTCCACGACGAGCTGTTGTTCGAGGTGCCGAAGGCCCAGGCCGAGGAGACCGCTGACCTCGTCCGCGCGCACATGGAAGGCGCCGCCGAGTTGAAAGTCCCGCTGACAGTGGACGTTGGAATTGGAGAGAACTGGAAGGACGCGAAGGGGTAGCGCTCAATTCCGGACCCACCGGGCCTTGAAGTTCTCCCATTCCTGAATCGACTCGTCCCTCTGGCGTCCGACGATCCTTGCCCGCTCCGGAGCGACCGCCATGTGAATGAGCCGGTCGAGGTCGGCGCGCAGCACCGCTCCGCGGTCGCCGGTGAGCGGAGCGCGAACCCATCCCGCGAGCGCCGCGTCCCACGCCGCCAGCCACTGGCCCTGGCCGGCCGCCGCCGCCGCTAGCCAGTACGCTGCGACGCCGCTCGAGGGGTTGATTCCGAGCTCCTGACCCATGCGCGTACGAATCGTCTGATAGATCGCCCGTCGCTCCTCATCACCCCGAGATCTCGCCTGGCGATCGCGCGCCGTTGCCCACCAGTCCAGCACGCGCTCGCGCGCCTCGAGCGTCCGGGGGCTGTCTCCATCGAGCACCGACTCGAAGACTTCTGCCGCCGCTCCGGGCGCCGCTTCGAAGTACAAGGCCTGACCGAAGCCCACGAGCAGGTCCACTCTTTCGCTCGCGTCGAGCCGGTCGGGGTTGACGCGACTGAGGAGCATACGCGCCTGCTTCAGACCGTCGGTGCTTGGTCCACCTGCGAGGAGTTCTACGTCACGAAGCAGCTCCAGGTGCGAGCGTGCGGCAATCAGGTGGGCTTCGTCGGCATACTGCGGGTCCTGCCCCGCACGTTCGGCGGCCTCGATGGCCGCATCGAACCGACCCTCGTTGTACAAGCGCCCGGCCTGCGCGATGGGATGTTCTTGGGCAGCCGAGGTCCAAACCGGCCAGACCGCGAGAAGAAGTAGGAGGCCCGGGAGGCGACGCATTTGCTGCCATCCTAGCACAGTGACCCCTGGACAGATCCATCTAACATGTTGAAAGAAAAGAACCTTCGTCCGATGAGCTGACGCTTTTGGTACAATGCCCGCTCATGGTCGAACCGAGGGTCATTCCGCGTGCCCAGCACGTGATCTCGCGCAGAGATATTGACCCGGATGCCCTCAAGGTCTTGTACAGGCTGCATCGGGCGGACTACATTGCCTACCTCGTGGGCGGTGGTGTCCGCGATCTCCTGCTGGCTCGCCGTCCGAAGGACTTCGACATTGGGACATCCGCCCATCCCTACCAAGTCAAGAAGCTCTTCAGGAATTGTTGGATCATCGGGCGGCGCTTTCGGCTAGCGCATGTCAAGTTCGGCACCAAGGTGATCGAGGTCGCAACGTTCCGGCGTCAGCTGCAGCCGGAAGAGGAGGTTGCCCGGGAGAGCGCTCCGAAGCCAAAGGGCGCCGCGGCGAGTCGCCAGCCTCCTCACCGCGACAACACGTTCGGCACGCCTGAGGAAGATGCCTTTCGACGCGATTTCACCATCAACGCCCTCATCTACGACATCGCCACTTTCTCCATCATCGACTACGTGCAGGGAATGGACGATCTGTCCGCGGGCCTCGTGAGATGCATCGGCGAACCCGAGGTCCGATTCAAGGAAGACCCCGTGCGGATGCTTCGAGCGATTGCTCTGGCCTCGCGGCTCGACTTCACGGTGGACCCGCCCATTCTCGACGCTATCAGGGTCCATCGAAACGAGATCTCGCAGGTCTCGTCAGCGCGGCTGCTCGAGGAGTATTACAAGATTCTAAGGGTTGGATCGGCCGAGAAGACCTTCAAGGCACTGGCCGGTGTCGGTCTACTCGAGTCGGTGTCGCCCGAACTCCATCGGGGAGCCGACGAGGGTCTCTGGAGGTCTCTGGCTGCCGTGGACGAGTATCGTGCCCGGTTCAAGTCGGTGCCAGAAACCCTGACCAACCCCATTCTGCTTGGAAGCTTGCTTGTGCCGCTAGGCCTGGCGCCGAAACAAGGCCGCCAGGTGATTCCGGCGGGCGCGAAGAGGGCGCCTGTTCCGCGCCTTGGAGAATTGCCGCTGGCCCGGCGAGACGTGGAGCGCCTGCGACAGATCATCGGCTTGCAGCCACGGCTGCGCGATCTCGCTGCGAGTCCGAGGGCGAAGCGTGGATTGACCCAACGCGGCATTTTCAGAGAAGCGCTGACCTGGCTGGAGATCCACGGCAATGCGCCAGACGTCGTCGAACACTGGATTACCGTGCTGACCGAGCAAGGTACGGACGCCGCGCCTGCCGTTGGCGCTGAGGAAGGGGTGGCACCAACGCAGCGGCGTCGGCGGCGTCGGCGCAGGCGCCCCCGACCGAGACAATAGCTGGCTGGGCCTACGCGTGCCGGCGCTCGAAGTCCTGCATGAACGTGACAAGGACGTCGATGCCATCCGCCGGAAAGGCGTTGTAAATGGACGCGCGCATTCCCCCCACCGACCGGTGGCCCTTCAGACCATCGAGTCCGGCCGTCGTCGATTCCTTGACGAAGAGTTTTTCAAGCTCTTCGGTGGGTAGACGAAACGTGACGTTCATGAACGATCGACTGCTCTTCTCAGCCGTGCCACGGTAGAACCCACTTCGATCGATCTCGGCGTACAGTCTCGCGGCTTTCTGTTCGTTCGCCTGACCGACCGCGGCGAGTCCCCCCTGGACGCGAAGCCACTTGGCGACCAAGCCCACGCCGTAGACCGCAAACGAGGGAGGAGTGTTGTACAGCGACTTGTTGTCCGCATGGATCGCGTAGTTCAGCATCGACGGGAGAGTCGCCTTCTTTGCCCTGGACCGCTCCAGGAGGTCCTCCCGGACAATCACAAGCGTGACCCCCGCGGGTCCCAAGTTCTTCTGGGCTCCCGCATAGATCAGGGCGTGTCGGGAGACGTCGATCGGCCGACTGAATATGTCCGACGAGGAGTCACTGATAAGAGGCGCGTCGCCGACATCCGGTGCCGATTGGAACTGGGTTCCCTCGATGGTGTTGTTCGACGTCATGTGCACATAGGCCGCCCCTGGCGTGAGGGACAGCTCCGACACCGCAGGTACCCGGACATACGCAACCGGGCCAGCCTGCTTCGTTGACGCGGCCACGTTCACGTTGCCGATCTTTCTGGCCTCCTTGATGGCCTTCTCCGACCATGAGCCGGTGTCGACGTAGTCGGCGGTCGCGCCAGGGTCGAGTAGGTTCATGGGGACCATCGAGAATTGGGTGCTTGCCCCGCCCTGGAGAAAGACGATGCGGTAGTTCGATGGCACTTCCGCGAGGGCCCGTATGTCGGCTTCTGCCTCGGCGAGCATCGACTCGAAGGTGCCGGATCGGTGGCTGATCTCAAGCACAGACATTCCCACGCCCGGCAGGGCGACGAGCTCGCGCTGCATCTGGTCGAGCACTGGGAGTGGAAGGACGGCTGGTCCTGCCGAGAAGTTGAAGACACGGTTGACGGTTGTTGTGGTCATGGGCGTTGTTCGCGGCTACAGGTTTCCGGATGCTGGAGGTTGATGTTTTGGGTACGAGATAGCTTGACACATTCCGGGCGGGGCATTCGGTCCGATGGTGTTATTCCTCGCTCGTATCTTCCCGATAGATCTCGATATTCTCGCACGTCGTGCCGTGTCCGCCGGGCCAAGGCGCCCGCTCGTGTAGCACCGGACTTCAGTCCGGTTTCTGCGGCGGGCCGGGGCCGGTCTGAAGACCGGCGTGACCGCTGCATGCCGATCTAGATCTCGGCGCGACACCTGTTCCAGCGACGACACGCCGCCCTGGTCCGCCCGCTCGTGTAGCACCGGACTTCAGTCCGGTTTCTACGGCGGGCCGAGGCAGGGCTAAAGACCTGCGCGACATTCCGCCCGCTCGTGTAGCACCGGACTTTAGTCCGGTTTCTGCGGCGGGCTGAGGCAGGGCTGAAGACCTGCGCGACCGCTGCATGCCGATCTAAAGATCGGCGCTACACCTGCCAACCGGTCTGACTAAAGACCGGTGCTACACCTGTCGGACTTCAGGACCGGTGCTACAAGTCGAGATCTCGGCTCGAGATCTCGGCGCGACACCTGCTCCAGCGACGACACGCTGCCCTGGCCCGCCCGCCTGTTCCAGCGACGACCGGTCGTGATTCAGCGAAGACTGGCCGCTAGATGAGGTGAATCAGAAGGCCGTCTCTCAGTTTTGGCTCGAACCACGTGCTTTTGGG
>Ga0326597_10010266_pt1 | contig 12496 bp, 17 predicted proteins | sample RVTome_12_FD_203789 | JGI IMG/M metagenome (GOLD analysis project Ga0326597, IMG submission 203789) | Soil microbial communities from uranium-contaminated site in the Upper Colorado River Basin, Wyoming, United States - RVT100D185 | ecosystem: Environmental > Terrestrial > Soil > Contaminated >... | reverse complement strand
GGTCGTCCGTCAATTCTTGGCTGTGGGTATCGAAGACCACCTCGAACTCCCAGGTGCCGGCGGCCAGATCGCGCGGAGTGACTTTTACGGTGACTGCCGACTGGCTGCTCGTTTGGGTGGATAAGGGGGTTGCTGCCGTTACGCCGCTCGCGGCAAACACAGTGACAGCAATCGATAACAGCCAGGTGATTAAGCGTGAACGCATAGTGCATGCTCCTTGGTAGCTTGCCAAAGCCGGTTGCCGATGAAGGCGATGCCGGCGAGATTGAACGCGATCCCGACCCAGAAGAACTCGACCTGATACTGGGCCGCGAAGGTCACCAGGCCGGTCGCGCCGAGCACCGGCGCGATGTTTACGAGGTAATGAGCGCAGCACGAGATCATCGCCGCCGTTGAGGTGGTGCCGGAGGCGGCCATGACGGTGCGCGCATCCCCGGCGGACTGGTGCACCACGTGCCGCAGCCGGGTAAATAGCGCGACCTGCAGGCCGAACCCGGCCGCGAGCGGCACGATGTAGTACCAGAACTCGGAGAACTGACCGAGGGTGAAGGTCCAGCCGGAAATCAGCGTAAGCGCGCCGAAATACACCGCGATCAGCAGGCCAAAAGCGAACATGCCGAAAATGGCGGGCCGTGCTGCGGGAACTGCGTAGGTATTCATGACTATCCTTTCCATTTCACATTCACGCGGGCTGGGCGATGGCAGGCGCCACTGGGCATCAGGGGCGCAACTAAACCATTGCGCGGCAGCCCGCTCCAGACTCACCCGTTTCAGCGGCCCCGCCTGCTATATCCGCTGCGGCTCAGTTGCTCGCGCTGTTCTTTGCTCAACACACCGTCAATCTGTTTCCGGGCCGCGAGCGAATTGTCGAACATCTGCTGTCGCAGCTCGGACAGTTTCTTGTAGCTCTTGCTGATCGCTGCGTCGTCGGGCGTGTCAGCATTGGAGAGGTCGAACAAACGGTTTTGCTCTTCATGAATCTTGCCCATGAACTCCCACTGCTTGCTGCGCGTATCGTTTTGAATCTTGCCCACCTTGCCCCGCTGATATACATCATATCCGGACGTACACCGACGTGCGCCCCTGCCGATCGAAAGTCAGCACCTCGTAGGACTGGGGATTTCGGCCTTCCATTCCCGGGGAACCAATCGGCATTCCTAGCACGACCAGCCCCGCGACCGGCGGCTTTTCCTTCAGCAACCGGTTTATCGCGTCCACCGGGACGTGGCCTTCGATTACATAGCCTTGCACAAACGCGACGTGGCATTGCCTGAGCCTAAATGGCACATCGTATTTCGAGTGCGCCAAGCCCAACTGAGAGTCCGAAACAATATTTTTTTCAACCTTGAAGCCGTTGTCTTGTAGGTAACCTACCCACCCGTGGCAGCACCCTCAGGTCGGGCTTTCGTACACCGTGACGTTGGGGCCGGCCGTAGCCCTTTGTGACAGGGCAAGAGCCCCCAATATCACACCAAACAGCACAACACTGACGATAGACCATAATTTCCAGGTACGTTGAGTGGCCATATTTCTACTCCATTATTGATGAATGGTTTCTCTGAGCAGCTTTACCGCTATTTCTTCTTGGCAGTTGGCGCCATCATTAGCGGCCGAAGCGCTTGACTACGGCCATCAGCTCGTCGACCGCCGCCTCCCCATTGCCGGACTTGATTGCAGCGCGGACGCAGCCATTGGTGTGGTTCTCGAGCAGTTGGATCGCGAGCGCGTCGAGCGCCGACTGGATCGCCGAAATCTGCGTCAGCACATCCACGCAGTAGCGGTCCTCCTCAACCATCTTCGCGATGCCTCGCGCCTGTCCTTCGATTCGATTCAACCGCTTGAGAAGGGCCGCTTTCTTGGGCTGCACGACCGCATGGTGGGCGTGATGCCCACGCGCCTGCGCATCAGGGCGCGACTTCATACCCCGCCTCTTCAATGGTGCGCTTGAGTTGCTCGACGCCCAGTTTACCCGGGTCGTAGTTAACCACCGCGCACTGTTTGTCCAGGGACACGTCGGCTTTCGCCACCCCATCCAAGGCGCTCAGAACTTTGCTCACGCTGCGCACGCAACCGCTGCAGGTCATGCCCGAAATTCCCAAACTCACTGTTTGCATATGAATCTCCTTTCGTCATCAAGAGTGAAACCGGATTTAGCGTCCCGGCCGGGGCGAGCGGGATGCCGAGTACGTCGTAGAGCAAAGCGAAGAACAGTTTCGGAGGGATCTTCCTGAGGGTGGCGCGCGGGTGGCTGAGGGCGTCGACGCGCAGATGATGATTCCATGGAGGCAACAATCGAACCGGAGTTTGGCAGGCAGAAATGTTATACCTAATCGGGGTATTTGTAAAATACCCGGCTAGGGTATAATGGCAGCGCTCGTGAGAAGTCCGGTGCTGCGGCGAAAAAATGGTAATGCGACGACAGGAGAAGCGATTTATGAAGGAAACGATGAGGCGGCAGGGAACCCAGGCCGGGGGCGCGCCAGCGAGCAGTAAGCAGGGGCCGGCGCAGCGTGGAGCAGGGACCCGCTTGCGGGATGCGACCGCGGAGCCGGCCGTAAGCGCGTCGGTGATACCGGCCCCTTGCGCATCTCCGGGGTCAGATCCCAAAGGGAGCCCTCTTCCGCCCTGCGACGCGCCCCGCTTGCGGGATGCGCACGTTTACGAGTCTGGCGCAGCGCTGTCGAGCGCAGGCGCTGCATCCATCTTTAGGGTCACATCCCCTAAAGGGGCCCCTGTTCCGCCCTCCGACGGCGCGCAAGCAGCCTTCGTGTCGCGAATTTTGATGCTGGTCTTGGCGATCATGCTCGTGCCCGCGCTCACCGCCGGTCCGGCTAGCGGTGCCGTGCCCAAGGAGAGCCCGCGGCTCGCGAGCCTGCAGATCGAGATCTGGCCGGAATTCGACCGCCCGGCGGCGCTGGTGATTCTCAATGGTGTGTTAGCGGCGGACGTCGCACTGCCGGCCGCGGTATCCCTGCGCATCCCCGCTGCGTCCGGCGGCCCGACGGCGGTGGCGTCCTCGACTGGGCCCGGTGCCAATCTCGCCAATCTAAAGTACGATCGCAAGGATGCCGACGATTTCATCACGCTAAGGTTCGAGGTCCCGGGGCGCGTCTTCCACGTCGAATTCTACGAGCCGCTCGTGACGCGTACGCCGGAGCGCAGCTACACTTATGTCTGGCCGGGCGACCTGGCGGCGGACCGGCTGAGCGTGGTCATTCAGGAGCCTGCGACGGCGAGCAACCTCTCGGTACAACCGAATCTTGACGCCGCGGTCGCCGGACAGAACGGGTTGTTCTACCGATCGGCGGAGCTGGGCGCCCTCGAGGCAGGAAAGCAGCTACCCATCCGGGTCAGCTACACGAAGTCGAACCCGCGAACCTCCGAGGAGATCCTCAAGCCGAATGTATCAAGCTCATCACCCGTGCCGAACACGGGCTCAGGCAAAGCACCTTTCGGCTGGGTCCTGGTTCTTGGTGTTACTCCCGTTCTGCTCATTGGAGCCGGGGCGGCTTTTCTGTGGTGGCGACGGCGCCGGAAAACATCCGGGGCGCAGCCGGGCGGCGGGTTCTGCTCCCAGTGCGGCGCCCAATCGGCCTCGGGCGACCGCTTTTGCTCGAAGTGCGGCGCGCCGCTGAAATAGGCAAACCGGTTATTTCAGCAGCATTTCTTCATATCCCGTTCGAGTTTTTCAACGGCAGCGCTATTTCTTTCCGAATGATGGCGCGGCACGAAAAACACCGCCGCCAGAAGCAGCAGCGCGGCGACTGCCATCGCCAGCAAACTCCAGTGCGGCACAATGAGACCGTAGGCGGCCCCGAAGCCTGTCGGCAAGAACAGTGTTTTCCATAGCAGCGCCGAACGGCCCTGGGGCAGATGTTTTTCAAGCTGATAAGCCATGCCAACCACCGATCCGCCCAGGAGTATCGCGGGCATCGAGGCATCGAACGCAAAGCCCGCGAGCCGCGCGCTCAGCATCCAGATCCAGGTGCCGGCGACGCCGACGCAAATCGGGCAAACGCGGAATGGCAGGACCTTTCCTGCCAGCCACGCGAATCCCGTAATCCCGAGTATCGAGATCGCGGTGATCAGAATGATGGTCATGGGCTTTAGACGAAGAAAATAATCGTGCCGAGGGTGATCATAGCGATGCCGCCCCCAAACCGCATGGTTGCGGTTTCACGCTGTTTCCAGTCCTGTAATTTCGCCACGAGCGTTTTCTCCCCTGCGATAAGAAGAATGATCACCAGCGGCAGAATGAAGAGCACGTTATAGAGCATGAGATACGCGAGGCCGGCGGTATGCGTGGTTTGATCGTGCAGCAGCCCCAGCACCATCAGGTACGGTCCGCCGGTACAGGGAAACTCGCAAAGCCCCACCAGTCCGCCCAGGGCAAACGCGGAGGGGAGCGAGCCTTTTTCCATCAACTCCGCCATCCGGTGATGCGCGGCGTGCGGGATTCTCAACTTGATGGGAAACGCCGGGACCAACTGGTTGGTGATATTGACGAGCCCGAGCACAATCAGCAGCGCCGCGCCGACGTTCGCCATGAAATGCGGCGTATTGAAGATATGCAGCGCCTGGAGTATCCCCAGACCGATCAGCGTATAGACCAGGAAAATGCCGAGTACGTAAGCGCTTCCGATCTCGAGCACGCTCGAGCGCAACTTGCCGATGCTGAAGAGAAAAGCGATCGTGAGTATCAGGATCGAGAAAGCGCAGGGATTGATGCTGTCTATGAGTGCCGCGACCACCACGAGCGGCAGCAGCCATGTGCCTTCGTTCGACCAGTTCCAGAGCGCTGTCGTCCCGATATTTCCGGCTTTGAACACAATTACGGACCCGACAAGCAGCACGCCAAACCCGATGAGCAATGTGAGTTTCTTGTTCATTTAAGGCGTAACCATGGCGCTGAGACGAAGTTCGAGGGGCAGGCCCCCGTCATTTTCTATCGTCACGATCCTGTCCGTTTGGCCTATTCCGGCGGGTCCGTGTGCCGCAGGATCGAATACGGCTTCCACCTGAGCCGTCTCTCCCGGCGCAAGACGTTCCTCAATGCGGGGAGTAGGCCCGTGCCCTGGCATACCGAACGGTCCTTTTTTTCCCGCAGGTGTTACCAGCGTGGCCTCCGTGCACATGCAGGAAGTGGATAGTTTGGTGATGTTTAGCGGATCTCCACTGATATTCTTGATCCAATATACCTTTGATACCTTACCGGCTGCCATCGAGATCTTCCCAAAATTATAAAATGGCGAAACCGAAGCCAGCGCGCGGACGCTGCCAGGCTGTCCTGCGGCAGGCTGTCCCGCGGCAGATTGTTCCTGGAAGCCCGATTTTGGCTGCGGGGAGGTCTTTTGCGAGCTGAAGTAGATTCCAAACAAGATCACAATTGCCGTGCCGGCGGCCAACGCATACAGTGTTTTTCTCCGGGCGACAGGCTTTGCCATGCTGACTTCGTTTTTCCTGCTCATAGACTTCGACATGTTGGCTTCCTTTCTTTAGACCAGGTTAAAAACATTGAGAGCGCGTTCCATTGCTTGCTTTTCCATTGCGGTTGTCATTCGTTTGCTCATCCGATGCGCGTGAAGATCGGGAATGTATTGAGCAGCCACCACGCGAACACCGAGAGTTGACCGGTGGCCATGGCCAGGCCCATGAGGATCATGATGATGCCCGCCACGACTTGCAGCGGCCGTCCGATGCGGCGCATCGCCTTGAGCCGCTTCAGGAACGCATTCGCGAACACCGCGGTCGCGAGAAATGGAATTCCCAGGCCGAGCGAATAGGCGCTCAGCAGCGCGATGCCGCTGGACACGGTGGCCGATGCCGCGCTGACCGTGAGGATTGCGCCTAACACCGGCCCGATGCACGGGGTCCACCCGAACCCGAATGCCAGCCCGACGAGATACGCCGCGAGCGGGCGGCTGCCGCGGATTGCTCCGTGAAAGCGCACATCGCGTTCCAGCCAGGGCAGCTTTATTACCCCCGTCATGAACAAACCGAACACCATTACGATGATGCCGCCCGCGATATTCGTTTCGTACTGGTAACGCACAAGGAGCTGGCCGAGCGCCGTGGCGCTTGCGCCAAGAATGATGAATACGGTCGAGAACCCCAGCACGAAGCACAGGCTCAACGCCAGCGCTGACAGTTTCTGAACGGGATGTTCCTCGCGGTGTGAATGCGGGAGCGTATGGCCGGCGACGTAGGAAACATAGCCGGGAACCAGCGGCAGCACGCAGGGCGAGAGGAATGAAACTGTTCCCGCCGCGAAAGCGGTCGCCATGCCGAGACTGGAGACGTCGCTCATCGCAATATTTCCCGGCTGCTGTCCCGGTGCGCAAGCGAGCCGAGGCTGCGTGTCAGGCCAGGCAGGACTCCGACCGCGGCCAAGGCTGCTATCGCGAGTCCGGCCTTGGCGAATTGCGTCCGGTTCATTTGCGCAGCTCGCTGATAATCGGAATGATCTTCTTCTGCAGCACGTCCCGCGTTAACGCTCCGATATGCTTATAGGCGATGCGGCCGTCACGGTCGATCACAAAAGTTTCGGGCACGCCGTAGACACCCCAGTCAATGCCAACCCGGCCATTGATGTCCGCGCCCGTCCGCGTATAAGAATCCCCCAGTTCGTTCAACCAACGCTCGGCATCCGCCGGCTTGTCCTTGTAGTTGAGTCCATGGATCGGAACGAAACCTTGTTCCTTGAGTTCCATCAGCAGCGGGTGTTCCTCGCGACAGGCGGCGCACCAGGATGCAAATACGTTGACCAGCGATACCTCTCCCTTGAGATTTGCGCTGGAGAGCCCCAGGTTGCGGCCCTTGACGGGAGGCAAGTCGAATTCCGGCACCGGTTTGCCGATGAGCGGCGACGGAATCTTGCGCGGGTCCAGCGTGAGACCAATTCCGAAAATTACGACCAACCCGAGAAACACCAGCAAAGGCAGGTAAGCCGACAGTTGTGAGCGAACGGTCGACTTAATGCGGCTTGAGAACGGTATATCTGCCGCCGGCGGTAATGAATTCATTTTGACCTCATCTTTCGCAAAATCGCGACCCACATCATACAAAGCCCAGGCTCCTGTTGGAGCGCTCAGCCTTGCGCGCGCTGGAAACGTATTACCGATTAGACAATGGAAAGCGCGTCGTCAGACTGACGCGAGACTCATACGGACAGCCGCTACGCCGGCTCCGCATGGCAGACGGGGATCAAATACGAAGGTTGTGAAATAGAATGCTCAGCGAAGGCCCGGCGGCCTGTGGAGCCAATGCGACAACGGCGGCAGCCGGTCTGATTTCGACCGAGAAACAGGGAACGAGGAGTGCCGGCAAAAAAGCGACTTTGAAGGTATTCGTCGCGGGTTCCTGCTCGTGGTTCCGGTGGCTTTGAGCGCAATGCGTGGGGCACAAAGGATGGCCGTTGCCTACGGGCTTCAAATGCCCGATACCGGTGGCGTGGAGCGCCCGAACCGCGACGCTATCCTGCCCGCCAAGCCCGCTGGCGAAAGCGCGCGCGGCGACAGCGACGTTATTCGCAAGTAGCATCGCCGCGACAAAGGTGAGCAGAAAACGCATCCGTTGGGATTTCATATTCATCACAGAATGACGCTCGAAGCATAAACGCACATGCGCCGGAGGCCTTCAGCAGACGTCGCCATGCTAACCCTAACCGAGCATTGAGCTTTGACATAGATCAAAAATCACCGAGATCAAAAATCAACCTTTCCCTGCCGCGGTTTCTCGAATAACATGCCTAGTTTCAAAGCGTTCCTGCCTGCCGCCATGGTTTTTCCCGCCGCTGCCGATTTCGTCAGATGGTTCCGCTCCGCGGCGCCATACATCCATGCCTTCCGCGGGCGCACCTTCGTGATTGCGTTCGGCGGCGAGGTGGTGGCGGACGGCAAGTTCATGGCGCTTACCTACGACCTCAATCTGTTGGCGAGCCTCGGTGTGCGGCTGGTGCTGGTGCACGGCGCGCGCCCGCAGATCGAGACCCGCCTGAAGCAGATGAAACACCGTACCCGCTATGTGCGCGGCTTGCGCGTCACCGACGACATCGCGCTGATCTGTGCCAAGGAGGCAAGCGGGCGGCTGCGCGTGGAAATCGAGGCGCTGCTGTCGATGGGCCTCCCGAACTCGCCCATGGCCGGTTCCGACATCCGGGTTGCGAGCGGCAACTTCGTGACCGCGAAGCCCATCGGTGTGCTCGACGGCGTGGACTTCGTGCACACCGGTGAAGTCCGCAAGATCGATGCCGAAGGCATCCGGGATCGTCTTGACCACAATGAAATGGTGCTGCTCTCGCCGCTCGGTTATTCGCCGACCGGCGAGAGCTTCAATCTCGCGCTCGAGAACGTGGCCGCGTCCGCCGCCGTTGCGCTGGGTGCGGAGAAGCTCATATTCCTGATGGATTCCGCGGGGGTGGTAACGGGCAAGCGTGCCGAGTTGCAGCACGAACTGACCTGCAGCGAAGCCGAACGGCTGCTGGCGCGGGACGGCGCCTCGTCGGGGGACGTCGGGCTATACCTGCCGCACGCGGTGAGCGCGTGCCGCGCGGGCGTCAAGCGCGCGCACCTGATTTCGCGCCGCGCGGATGGCGCACTGCTGCTCGAGCTGTTCACGCACCGGGGCGCCGGCACCATGGTCACGCAGGATACCCTCGACAAATTGCGCCCGGCATGCATCGACGATATCGGCGGAATTCTGCGGTTGATCGAGCCGCTCGAGACCGACGGCACGCTGGTCAAGCGCAACCGCGACCTGCTCGAAATGGAAATCGACCGCTTTTTCGTGCTCGAGCACGACCGCGTTATCATCGGGTGCGCGGCACTGTATCCGTTCGAAGACGGCGTGGCGGAGCTCGCGGGACTCGCGGTGGATCCGGAGCGCCGCCGCGCCGGCGCCGGCGAGCGCCTGCTGCGCGCGATTGAAGCGCGCGCAAAGCAGCGCAAGATCAGGCGGCTGTTCGTGCTGACCACGCGCACTGCGCACTGGTTTATCGAACGCGGGTTCAAGGCGGTGCCGGTAGCGGCGCTGCCGCGCCGCAAGCAGGATTTGTATAACTACCAACGGCGTTCACAGGTCTTCGTAAAACGCCTGTAACGTGTTCCATAACACGCGGTTATCAGTCTGGAGTGTGCCATGGCAAGAATGGTGAAATGCATCAAGCTCGGACGCGAGGCGGAAGGGCTGGATCTCCCGCCCTACCCCGGCGAGCTCGGCAAGCGGATCTTCGAGAATGTGTCGAAGGAAGCCTGGAAACAATGGCTCGAATTGCAGAAAATGCTGGTCAATGAGAACCGGCTCAATCTGGCCGACAAGAAGGCGCGCGATTATTTGGTGCAGCAGATGGAAAAGCATTTTTTCGGCGCTGGCGCCGACGTTGCGCAGGGCTACGTTCCCCCGTCCAGCAAGTAGCGCAGATGCATACCATCGTTCATTGGCACTTTCCATCCGGCGATGGCTAAACGACACGTTGCGCCCGAGTTGTACCTCAACCGCGAACTCGGACAGCTCGAATTCAATCGCCGCGTGCTCGCGCTCGCCGAAGATCGCGGCGTACCTGCGCTCGAGCGCCTGCGCTACCTGTGCATCGTCGACAGCAACCTCGACGAGTTCTTCGAAATCCGTGTCGCCGGGCTCAAGGAAGAAATCGCCGCGAATGCGCCGCCCGGGCCGGACGGCATACCGCTCGGCCAGATGTTCCGCGAGGTCACGCGCAAGGCGCAGGACCTCGTCGCGCGTCAGTACCAGGTTCTCAACGAGGACGTGCTGCCGCAGCTTGCCGCGGAGGGCATACGCTTTCTGCGCCGCAACACCTGGAATAGCGCTCAAAAGGATTGGGTCAAAGATTATTTTTTCCGCGAACTGATTCCGGTGCTCACACCGATCGGGCTCGATCCCTCGCATCCCTTTCCGCGGCTCCTGAACAAAAGCCTCAATTTCGTGGTCGAACTCGATGGCAAGGATGCCTTCGGCCGCAAGTCGAGCATGGCGATCGTGCAGGCGCCGCGCGTCTTGCCGCGCGTGATCGACCTGCCGCGCACAATCTCGGGCTGCGAACACGGCTTTGTGTTTCTGTCCTCGATTTTGCACGCGCACGTCGCGGAGCTGTTCCCGGGCATGACGGTGCTCGGCTGCTATCAGTTCCAGCTGACTCGCAACAGCGATCTTTATATCGACGAGGAAGAGCTCCACGAGCTGAAAAGCCTGCGCAAGGCGCTGCAAGGCGAGCTCACGCAACGCCAGTTCGGCGACAGCGTGCGGCTCGAGGTCGCCGACTCCTGCTCGCCGCGCATGGCGGAAGCGCTGCTCCAGCAATTCGGCCTGACACAGGAAGATCTCTACCAGGTCAACGGCCCGGTCAACATGGTGCGGTTGATGCGGATCCCCGAGCGCGTCGACCGCCCCGATCTCAAGTTTCCCGCTTTCGTGCCCGGCGTCCCGCGCGAGCTGACGCGGTTTCCTTACATATTCGACTGCATCCGCAAGAGCGATATCCTGCTGCATCATCCGTATCAGTCGTTCCTGCCGGTGATCAATTTCATCGAGCAGGCGGCGCACGATCCGCAGGTGGTCGCGATCAAGCAGACGGTATACCGCACCGGCGCGCAGTCGGAGATGATGGAGCTGCTGATGCAGGCAGCGCGCAATGGCAAGGCGGTGACGGTGGTGGTCGAGCTGATGGCGCGCTTCGACGAGGAGGCGAACATCAACTGGGCGCAGCGGCTCGAGGAGGCCGGCGCGCACGTGATCTACGGCGTGGTCGGGCACAAGACCCACGCCAAGATGGCGCTGGTGGTGCGGCGCGAGGATGACCGCCTGCGGCGCTACGTGCACCTCGGCACCGGCAATTATCACTCGCGCACCGCCACGCTCTATACGGATTTCGGCCTGTTGACCTGCAACGAGGAAATCTGCTCGGACGTCAGCGAAGTGTTCATGCAGCTCACTGGCCTGGGCAAGGCGATGAAGCTCAAACACCTGTGGCAATCGCCGTTCACACTGCACCAGCGCAGCCTGAAAGCGATCCAGACCGAGACCCGCAACGCCAGGGCCGGACACAAGGCGCGCATCGTGGCCAAAATGAACGCGCTGCTCGAGCCTGAGATCATCGCGGCACTCTACGAGGCGTCCCAGGCCGGCGTGAGCATCGAACTCGTCGTGCGCGGCGTGTGCGCGCTGCGGCCGGGCGTACCGGGGGTCTCCGACAACATCCGTGTGCGCTCTATCCTCGGGCGATTCCTCGAGCATACCCGGGTGTTCTATTTCTATAATGGCGGCGCCGAGGACGTTTATCTTTCCAGCGCCGACTGGATGGACCGCAACTTTTTCCGCCGCATCGAGGTGTGTTTTCCGGTACTCGAGCCGCGCCTCAAGAAACGGGTGATCCGAGAGGGGCTGACGCCATTTTTGTCGCGCGCGGTCGAGGCATGGGAAAAGGACGCGGAGGGGCGCTACCTGCGCCGCAGGGGCGCGCGCGGCAGGCGCGGCCATGCGCAAACGCGCTTGCTCGACGCGCTGGCGGCCAGGCGCCAAGCGTGACGCGGTGGGCTTTTTCGTCCTGATGGGACGCTCCGATGCCAGCCAAGACTGAACCCGGGCCGGCTAAGGCGCAGCCGTCGCCGGTGGTTGCGGTAATGAGCAGCGATGATGCGCTCAGGGCGCTGGTGCGAACGTGCCTCGCGCACCTCGTCGCGAACCAGCGCGGCATGCTCGAAGGCTCCGATCCGGAATATCTGCACCAGACGCGGGTTGCGCTGAGGCGGCTGCGCTCGGTATTCGCTACTTTCAAAGGGCTCCTTCCCGAGGGCGCGCTGGCGCCACTGATCGAAGAAACACGCTGGCTGGCGCGGATGTTGGGCCCGGCTCGGGATTGGGATGTGTTCAACGACGAGACCTTGCCGCCGCTTACCGCTCGCCACTCGGGGCACGCCGGTGTTGCTGCGATGACGGGGTCGGCCGCTAGGCTGAGAATCGGAGCCAACCGGAGGGCGCGGCGCGCAGTTGCCTCGGCGCGCGCGCAGAGGCTGCTGCGCGCGCTCGAAGAGTGGCTGAGCGCAGACGCGCCCATGGCCGGCTCCACGGTCGCATTGGCCCCTGTTCCGCCCTCCGACGGCGCTCGACTCGAGACGCCTGACGCCGAACTGGCAGGTCCGGTGACGGGTTTCGCGCGGGCGGTGCTCGATGCGGCGTCAAAGCGCGTGGCAAAGCGCGGCAGGGACCTCGGCGGGCTGGCGCCGCGCGAACTGCACCGCCTGCGCATCGCCGCCAAGAAGCTGCGCTATGCGGTCGAGTTTTTCGCCCCGTTATATGATGAAGCCAGGGCCGGCGCTTACCGCGCCGCGCTGGTGCGCCTGCAGGATGCGCTCGGGGCTTACAACGATGCGGTCACCGTCAAGCAGCTCGCGGTGCGCGCAAAACGCGGAGTGCAGGGCGCCGCGGCCGACGAGGCGTTCGACATCATGCTCAGCTGGAGTGCCGGCATGCGGGAGACGGGCAC
>Ga0326597_10010265_pt1 | contig 12497 bp, 11 predicted proteins | sample RVTome_12_FD_203789 | JGI IMG/M metagenome (GOLD analysis project Ga0326597, IMG submission 203789) | Soil microbial communities from uranium-contaminated site in the Upper Colorado River Basin, Wyoming, United States - RVT100D185 | ecosystem: Environmental > Terrestrial > Soil > Contaminated >... | reverse complement strand
AGAGAGGTTCGGGAAGCGACAATCAGAGTCCCGGGATCTTGAGACCACCCATGAGGCCGCTCATCGACTGCCCGAGCTGCTCGTCCACCTTCCGGCCGGCGTCGTTGACCGCCGCCACGATCAGATCCTGCAGCATCTCCACGTCCTCCCTGGAGACGACCTCTGGATCGATCCGAATCGACCCGATCTGCTTGGTGCCGTTGACGGTGACGGTGACCATGCCGCCGCCGGCTGTCGCCTCGACGCGCATCTCCGCCATCTGCTTCTTCAGGCGCTCCTGCATCTCCTGCGCCTGCTTCATCATGTGTTGTATGTCCATTGTGTATCTGTGGCTTGTCGTCTCTAGTCTTTGGTCTTTGGTCTCTAATCAGGACCAGAGACTAGAGACCAGAGACTTCAGAGATCTCCCCTACATCTCCTCCACATCACTGATTTCTGCTGGGAAGACGTCGAGCATGGCCTGGACGGCGGACGAAGACATCGCCTCGGCCTTGAGGTCGCGTTCAAAACCTGGCGGGGCCGCCGGCACGCCTGGCTCAGCGCCCGCGGACTTCGGCTGCGAAGCCGGCGGCGTACCCGCCCCGCCGTCGGCGGCCTCCGCGGCGACCTGCACAGCGGGCTGCACGGCGGCCTGTACCGCAGCCTGTACAGTGGCTTGTACAGCGGCTTGTACAGCGGCGATGACAATCCGCCGGCCCGCCAGCCGCTCCGCGGCGGCTTCGAGCCACGGCCGTGTTTCGTTGAACTGATCGTGCAGCGCGCGGTGGGTCGGCAGAAACGTAAACGTGATGGCGTCAGCAGCCACGTCGATGCGCTGCGCCTGCGCCACCACGGTGTTGTAGAAGAAGCCCTTCCCAGCGCGAACCTCCCCCAGAAACGCATCCTTCAACTGGCCGCCCTCCATCGCGACCGCGGGCGATGCAGATGTGGCGGACGGTGCGACGGTGCGAGCGTGCGACGGTGCGAGCGTGCGAGGGTGCGAGGGTGCGACGGTGCGGGGTGCGACAGTGCGGGGTGCGGAGGCAGGAGACCTGGGATTCTCGATTTCCGACCGCTGATTTGCGACCTGCGACGTGATACGTGGGACTTGCGACTTGAAGCTGCCCCCCGCACCCATCTGTTCCATCCACTCGGTGAGCGGCACGAGCTTCCGCAGGTGCATCCACCGGAGCAGCACCATCTCGAAGTGGTAGCGCGGCTGCGAGGCGTTCCGGATGTCCAGTTCGGCCTTCGCGAGCAGATCGAACGCGCGCATGAGATCTTCGCGCGAGAAGCGTGCCGCCAGCGCCACGAGCTGTTCACGCTCGTCGTCGGCAAGATCACCGTCGCCGGCGCGGTCGGGATCCACCGATAGCACCATCATGTCGCGCACGACGCGGGCGAGTTCCTTGCACACCAGCTTGAGGTCGTGACCCGACTCCACGGCGCGATCCGCCAGCGCAAACGCGCGAGGACCATCCTCGGACACCACCGATTCAATCAGCTGGAGCAGCAGGTCGCGGCCCACCAGGCCGAGCACCGCCGAGACCTCGTCGACGCTGATGGTCTGACCGGCAAACGCCATGACCTGATCGAGCGCACTCTGGGCATCTCGCATGCTGCCCTCCGCCGCGCGCGAGATGAGCGCCAACGCGGCGTCCGACACCTCGAGCGTCTCGGCATCGGCAATCTTCCGAAGCTGGGCCGTAATGGCCCTGGCCGGAATCGTGCGGAATTCGAACACCTGCGAGCGCGACAGAATCGTGTCTGGAATCTTGTGCAACTCCGTGGTCGCCATCATGAAGACGACGTGCGATGGCGGTTCTTCGATCGACTTCAGCAGTGCGTTGAAGGAATGGGACGAGAGCTGATGCACCTCGTCGATGATGAAGATCTTGTACTTATCGCGAACCGGGGCCACGGCCAGGCCCGACAGCACGACCTCACGAATATTGTCAACCTGGGTGTGGCTCGCGGCATCGATCTCGAGGACATCCATGTCCCGGCCCTGGGCGATCTCTACGCAGGCGTCGCACACGCCACACGGCTCGGCCGTGGGCCCCTGCACACAGTTCAGCGCCTTGGCCAGGATGCGCGCGGTCGTCGTCTTGCCCGAGCCGCGCGGGCCGGCAAACACGAACGCATGAGCGATGCGGGCGCTGGTAATCGCGTTGCGCAGCGTACGCGTCACGGGCTCCTGCCCGATGACCTCGTCAAAACGCTGCGGACGCCACTTGCGCGCGAGAACCTGGTAGGACATTCAGATCAAGGGAAGTACACAGTTGAAATTTTTTGGTGGGCCCCACCGCGACCCGGTGCACCTGCGGCACCCCAGGGTCTACTTAGCGCTGCTGCCTTCCGGCCCTGACGCGGTTCGCAGGCTGAAGTCGCACAGGGTCCGGGCCGCGGTGCGGCCCACCAAAAGGCCAGTGTAGCGTACGCAGGCGTGTAGGACTTGGCCCTCACGCCCTGGGGACGAGCAGGCGCGCCACCAGCGTTTCGTACAGTCCGACGGCCGCGTGCAACTCGTCGATGGCCACATGTTCCTCGTCGGTGTGCGCAACGTGAATGGAGCCGGGGCCGAGGAGGATCGGCGTCCCCCAGTTGCCAAGCAGCGGCACGTCGGTGGTATAGGGAAAGACCGCCGTCTCGAAGCCGGGCACGGTATGCATCCGTACGGCGGGAATATCCAGTACATGCTCGATCGATACAAGTCCGTCCACCACGTCGAGCGCGGCCCGGACGGGCGCAGCATCGCCGACAATTCGGAACATCACCTCGGCCGACGCCCGCGCCGACACGACGTTGGGCGCCACGCCACCCTCGATGACCCCAACGGTGTAGTGCGTGCGGCCGAGCAGCGGGTCCTCTGGAAACTGCAGCCCGCGGATGACCATCAGCGCGTCGAGCAGCTTGTCGATCGCGGATTCGCCCAACTCCGGAAATGCCGAGTGCGCGGCGCGTCCCTCGGCATGCAGGCGGACACGCAACATGCCCCTGGTGGCCGAACCGAGGCGGTTGTCCGTCGGCTCGCCGTTGACGAGATACGCGATGCCTGCAGGCGCATGTCCGTTGGCGATCCTGGCCCCTTCGCTGCCGCGCTCCTCGCCCGCGACGAACAGGAGCCCAACCCGCCGCTCCCCGCCAGCGCGCAGCCGCTCGGCCGCCGCGAGCTGTGCAGCCAGGATCCCTTTCGCGTCGCACGATCCGCGACCGAACAGGAGACCGCGCTCCCGCCGGCTGGGAAAGAACGGTGGCACGCAGTCGAAGTGCGTGGACAAGACCACGCGGGGTGCCTCGTCCTGCTGCGCAAAGACGTTGAAGCGACCGTCGGCGATCGGCTGCTCCACCACCTGGTAGCCACGATCGCGAAGAACACGAGCGAGCCAGGCGCCCGCTTCCGCTTCGCTGCCGGTGGTGGAATCGATGTCGATGAGGCTTCGCGCGAACGCGACCGGGTCGAGGCCGGTCACGCGCGGGCAGCCGAGCCGAGCAGCTTCAGGTCCTGCAGCACGTTCATGATCTTATCGCGCGCCGCGGACCCGGGAGAAACGAGCGGCAGGCGGTACGCTTCTTCGAGGAGGCCCATGGCGGCCATCGCCGCCTTGATGGGGATCGGGTTGGCTTCGACGAAGTTCACCAGCAGGAACGGGAGGAGCCAGCCGTGGAGCCGGCGCGCGGCCGCGAAGTCACCCTTCTCCGTCAGCTCGATGATCTGGACCATCTCGCCGGGGACCGCATTCGACGCCACGGAAATGAGCCCGCGTCCCCCGACCGCCATGACCGCCACGGCGAGCGGATCGTCGCCGCTGACAAGAAAAAAGTCACCTGGCACGGCAGCCAGGATCTCGCTCATCTGGATCACGTTGCCAGACGCCTCCTTGACGCCGACGATGTTGCGCAATGCGGATAGGCGCGCGACCGTCGCGACCTCGAGGTTGACGCCCGTGCGTCCCGGCACGTTGTACAGCACGATCGGGAGCGGGGTGCTCTCGGAGATCGCCGTGTAGTGCTGGAACAGCCCTTCCTGCGTCGGCTTGCTGTAGTACGGCGTCACCGACAGGATGCCATCGACGCCGACCGCCTCGAACTCGCGCGCCAGCGCGATCACCTCGCGCGTGTCGTACCCGCCGGCGCCGGCGAGCACCGGGACGCGCCCGGCGGTCTCGTCCACAACCAGCTGCACGACGTGGACCTTTTCACGGTGACTGAGGGTCGGCGCCTCGCCGGTGGTGCCGCAGGGCGAGACGAAGTGGACGCCCGCGTCAATCTGCCGGCGCACAAGACGCCGCACCGCCGCGTCATCGATCGAACCGTCTTTCGTGAACGGCGTGACCAGCGCAGTGCCGAGACCGGTGAATGGCGTGCGCATCATTTCTTCCCGAGCGACCTATCCTGGCGGTCGCTCACCGCGGAGCACGTCAGTCATTGTGTACCAGCCGCGACGCCCATGGATCCAGCGCGCGGCCAGCAACGCGCCCGCGGCAAAGCCGCGGCGATCGCGTGCTGTGTGCGTCAACTCGATGGTATCCGACGGACCGTCGAATCCGATCGTGTGAACGCCTGGGATGGCGCCCGCACGGGTGGACGACATGTCGATTGGCCGATCGTATGACGCGCCGACCATCGTGTCGCGCAACAGCAGCGCCGTGCCGGACGGCGCGTCACGCTTGGCTGCGTGGTGCGCCTCGTGAATCCAGGCGCCGAACTGCGGGTGCGTCTTCATCAGCCGTGCCGCCTCGCCGACGACAAGCTGGAAGAGATTGACGCCTATCGAAAAATTGGCCGCGGCCACCACGCCAATCCCAGCGCGCTCAGCCTGTGCGCGCAGGTCCGCCTCGTGGACCGACCAGCCGGTGGTCCCGATCACCGCGGGAAGCCCGCGCTCGACGTACCGCGCGAAGTTCGCGCCTAGGGCATCGGCCGTGGAGAAATCCACCGCCACGTCGGCCGGCACGGTCCAGTCGCCGGTGCCGACATCGATGCAGCCCGCGATGTCGAAGCCGTGCGCGGGGGCCAACTCCTCGACGAGCCGTCCCATCTTGCCGTAGCCCACAAGCAGAAGCTTCATGCGACCGCCGGCTCCGGGGGCTGTATCACGGCGAAAAACTCCTCGTGCAGGCGATGCATGGCGTGCGGCAAGTCCGACTCGCGTAGGACGACGGTGATATTTCGGCGCGACGCCGCCTGCGAAATCATCCGCAACGGGACCTCCTCGAGCACCCGGATCACGCGCGCCGCAATCGCGGGCTCGGCGCGTAGACGATCGCCGACCGCACACAGCAACGCCATCCCCGGCTCCGTCGACACGTCGGCAAACTCCGACAAGGCGTCAACGATCGCCTCCAGATGGCGGGGGTCGTCAACCGTCACCGACACGCTGACCTCTGAGGTCGTCACCACGTCCACGGCCGTCGCGAACCGCTCGAACACCTCGAAGACGCGCCGCAGAAACCCGTACGCCATCAACATGCGGGTGGACGTGATGTCGACGACGGTCAGATTACGCTTGCCGGCCATCGCCGTGAGCGGATCGCCGCCTGACACGGGATCGGCGGTAATCAGGGTCCCTCCACCGTCGGGCTTTCGCGAGTTGAGAATGCGCACGGGAATATTGCGCTCCACGGCCGGCTGGATGGTGCTCGGATGTAGCACCTTCGCGCCGAAGTACGACAGTTCCGCCGCCTCGGCAAACGAGAGCCGCGGCACCAGGCGCGACTCTGGAATCACGCGTGGATCCGCGGTGAGCATGCCGTCCACATCGGTCCAGATCTGGATCTCCGCGGCGCCGATACCCGCCCCGACGATCGCGCCCGAATAGTCCGACCCGCCGCGACCGAGCGTCGTGGTATGCCCTTCGACCGTTGCCCCGACGAAGCCGCCAAGCACCGGGATCCGACCGGCGTCGACCAGCAACAGGACCGACGTGCGCAGGGCCGATGTGGTCTCGCGCATCAGCGGGTTCGCGCGCGTATGGTCATCGTCGGTAACAATGGCGCGGCGGGCGTCCACCCATTCCCCGGGCAGGCCCGCATGCACGAGCGCAGCCGCCACAATGCGCGAGTTGAGCAATTCTCCCATGGCGGTAACGACATCGAGCGTCCGGACCGACACCTCGCGGAGCACGGCCAGCGCCTTGACGACGGCAGCGAGCTCGTCGAACTGCTGGTCGATATGCGAGATGAGCGCGGCCAGCAGTGTGTCGTCTGCTGTGCTGCCCGCTGCGCCGCTGGCGGCGCTCCCTACTGCGTTCCCTACAGCGCTCCCCACGGCGCTCCCCACGGCGCTCCCCGCGGCGCTCCCCACGGCGCTCCCCACGGCGTTCCCCGCTGCGTTCCCCAGCAGGGCACGCGCGCTTGTCAGATGTCGCTCGCGCAATTGCTCGACCTGGGCCAACGCGCTCTCCGACCGCGAGGCACCGGCTTCGGCCGCGACGGCGAGCAGCGCATCCGTCACCCGGCTCATGGCGGACACCACGAGCACCGGCCCGCGGTCGTCTCGCGCGCGCGTCGCGCGGACGATGTCGATCAGACGTCGAATGGCGTCGGGATCGGCTACCGACGTGCCGCCGAATTTTTGGACGACCATGAGGTCACTGCGTTGCGGTGTAGCCGGGTGGCTCGGTACCGCGCTATCCGGCCACTTCCGCGACGCTGCGGCCGCTCGTTTCAGCGACGCCGAGGATGATGCGGAGCACGCGGCGGAGCGGCTCGGCGGCGCCCCAGAGGAGCTGATCGCCGACCGTGAAGGCCGCCAGATACTCTGGTCCCATCGCCATCTTGCGCACGCGGCCGACGGCCACACGCAGCGTGCCGGACACCGCCGCGGGCGTCAGATCACGCAGCGAGGCCTCTCGTTCGTTGGGCACGACCTGCACCCATTGGTGGGCGCCGGCAATCATCGCCTCGATATCGCGAAGCGGGACGTCTCGGGTGAGCTTCACGGTGAGCGCCTGGCTATGCGACCGCATGGCGCCAATACGGACGCAGAGCCCGTCGACCGGGATCGGCGATCGTTCGCGGCCCAGGATCTTGTTGCCTTCCGCCATCGCCTTCGACTCTTCCTTGCTCTGGCCGTTGCCAAGGTCCTTGTCGATCCAGGGAAGGAGGCTGCCGGCCAGCGGATGCCCGAAATGCTCAACAGGGAGGCTCCTGCCGCGCAGCGTGTCGGTCACGGTGCGATCGATCTCGAGGATCGCGGAGGCGGGATCGGCCAAACCTGCCGCAGCGGCGGCGTGCACGACACCCATCTGCGACACCAGCTCGCGCATGTTCTTCGCACCGGCGCCCGAGGCGGCCTGGTATGTCATGGCGCTGATCCACTCGACGACCCCCTCCCTGAGGAGACCCGCCATCGCCATGAGCATGAGGCTGACCGTGCAATTGCCACCGATGAAGTCGGTGACGCCTCGTTCGAGCGCCGCGTCGATGACCTCGCGGTTGACCGGATCCAGCACGATCACCGAGCGATCCTTCATCCGCAACGTCGACGCCGCATCGATCCAGTGGCCCGTCCAGCCAGCCGCGCGAAGCTGCGGATGCACCTCGGTCGTGTACTCGCCGCCCTGGCACGAAATGAGCGCATCGCAGCCCATGAGCGCCGCGAGATCGCGCGCGTCCTTGAGCGGAGGGACAGGCTTCCCGATCGAGGGAGCGGCCGCCCCGGCCTGCGATGTGGAAAAGAAAATCGGATCGAGGAGGTCGAAGTCGCGCTCCTCACGCATGCGCTGGACGAGCACGGAGCCAACCATGCCACGCCAGCCGATAAGTCCTACCTGCATATGTCTCCTGTGTCCTTGGATGATATCAGGGCACAGGGGACGAGGGACAGGGGGCAGGCGCAGGCGCCGCGATCAGTCGATGCCGGATCCTAATCGCTCGCCGGCTCGAAGGTCAGGGCGACGCCGTTGATGCAGTAGCGCAGTCCGGTGGGCGGTGGGCCGTCCTCGAAGACGTGACCGAGATGCCCGCCGCAGCGGCTGCAGTGCACCTCGGTACGCGCCATGCCGTGACTGCGGTCCACGGTGGTCCCGATGGTGCCTTCGAGGGGCTCGAAGAAACTCGGCCAGCCGGTGCCACTTTCAAACTTGCGCCCGGTCGCGAAGAGCGGCTGGGCGCATCCGGCGCAGCTGAAGGTGCCGGCACGATGCTCCTGCAAGAGGGCACAGGATCCGGGCGCCTCGGTGCCGTGGCCGCGCAGCACGGCGTATTGCTGAGGCGTCAGCGCCTCGCGCCACTCCTCGTCTGACTTCTCAACTGAAAATCGTTCGGCCACTGCCACAGCTGTCCCTTCAGGTCCTCTACGAGATCATCACCTTGCGCGGGTACTGTGAGTTGTCTTCGAGGAACGTCATCTTGTTGACCAGTTCGTCCTCGGTCGGCTGGACCTTCCCAGTCACGTCAGTCACGCGCGACACGAGCGTGTGCTCACCGGGCGTGGCACCGTTCCACGTGTAGTTGAACAGCTTCCAGGAGTACTGCTCCGTCGTGGACGGATCCAGCGTCGCAGGCTGCCACGGCCCTTCGTCCACGCGCACTTCAACCGACCGCAGGGGCGTCCCGTCGTTGAGCACGACACCAAACACGTTGTGGCGGGCTCCGTCGCGGCTGACGCGCGCGATGAACGACTTCAACTGCATGTGGGTGACGGCCGACTCCTTCCATTTCATCTCGCCGTCGATCATCTCCCCCCGCAAGGTGCGGTACCAGCGCGCCTGGAACTTGCCGAGGTACTGATCCTCCTGCGCGTAGATCTCGGAGAGGTATTTCACGTTCGCCACGCCGTACCACCCAGGCACGAGCAGCCGCAGCGGGAAGCCCTGATGTTTCGTGAGCGGTTCGCCGTTCAGCGCGTACGCGACCAGAAGCTCCGGCGACAAGGCCTTGTCGCGCGACAGGCTGCGGCCGAACTGCTGCTCCACCTTGGTGATCCGCCCGCGGAAATCCACCTCTTCTTCGCCGCGGTCGGCGCCGAAGAAGACCAGCTCCCGTGCCTCGGCCTTGATGCCTGCCCGATCCAGCACCGCCCGCAGCGGCACGCCGGTCCAGCGTCCGTTGCTCGAGAGGCCCTGGAGCGGGCGACGATTGCCCGAGCACTCGAATCCGAAGACCAGTTCGGTGCTCGGCATCTCGCGCAGCTCAGCCAGGGAGAGCGAGACCGGCCGATCCACCAGTCCCGAGATCGTCAGGCGAAAGGCTGCCGGGTCGACGTCGGGGTGGCCGTAATGCTGCGTGGTGAAGAACTGATCCCTCGGCGTGATCGGGCCGTCGATCTTGCGAATATCGATGATGCGCCTGTCGGGCGCCGCCGCCAGGGTGATGGTGTCGGGCAGGTCGGTGAAGGGCACCAGTGTCTCGCCCTGCGCGAGCGCGGGAACGGCCCATTCCGGGATGCCGAACAGACCCAGCCCCGCAACCGCGAGGCCTCCCTTGAGAATGTCGCGACGGGTGCTTCGTGTCGTCATACTCGAGTCCCTCCCGGGTCCGGGTTGAATTCTATGCCACGAGCCGCGAGCCCGTCCCCGTCGGCGGGCGCTCCCATCGGGCCGAGGAGCAGAACCGCCGGAATAATGACTGCCAGCCAGGCCACGACACACACGACCACCGCGCGCCAAGTGGTCGTGTAGTCGAGCGCCTGACGCACGGCGATCACCATCGCAACCAACATCCACACGGAGACGATGCCGAGCACGAGGGGACCGATACCCGGTATGCCTCCGAAAAGACGAAGCACACCGGGCGACTGGGCGAAGCCCAGCGTTCGCATCATCTGGCCCATGTCTGCCTGCGTCTGCGGCTCCGGCAGCAGACGGGTACCAATGAGGTATGTCAGGAAGGCCCAGATGACCCATGACAGTAACGCGGCGACAGCACCGGCGATGACTCCCGTGCCAAGGGAGAGGGACCCGATGCCTGCGGCCACACTGGACATGAGCACCACGCCCATCGCTTGGCGCGTTGCGGTGCCGTCCGCCTCTACCTCCTCGTAAATCCCGACGTCGAGCTTCGCAGCCCCCATCATTCTTTCGGGAAAGCTCGTCACAGCAGAGGTCTCCTCACCGCGACGGCCATTCTTTTTCCGCCGCCCCGAACCTGCTCGAACGTCGTCTCATACGCGGACAGAGGTTCACCATCGTTCAGTTGCCGATGGGAAAGCCGATGGGATAGTCACTCTGATAGTTCTGGCCACAGCCGGTGGGTTCCCGCTGACGGTAGAGATAATCCCACATGGAGACGACGTTGGCGCGCAGCCACTGTTCATAATTCCCGTAGTCGCTGAAGTCCTCCATCGTCACGCGCTCCAAGATCTCCTCGATCGACCGGCATACGACCATTTCGTCGAGCACTCGGTCCCTCAATGCCACGAGGAACGTGCGGAAATAGACGAAACCCATTTGATCGGCGAGACCGGCATGACCGGGCACAACGATGTCTACATTGTCCAGGCGCGCCAACTTGTCGAGCGCCTCAATCAGATTGTTCACGTTGGAGTCGCGATAGTCGGGCAGTCCGATGGACTTACCGGAACGGATCGCATCAGTCGCAACCAGTACGCCCTCCTCCGGGAAATGGACCTGAATCAAGTTGTCGCTATGGGTCGGTCCGAAGTAGTACAGCTTGACGAGCTTGCCGCCCAGATGAATCTCCATCGACTCTTCAAAGGTGACATCCGGCACCGCTGAATTCCGACCTTCTCTGATGATGTGAGGCCTGGCGTTGCGGTGTGCGATCGTGACGGCGGTGTCGCTGAAGGCCTGCGAACCGCAGATGTGCATATCGTGGTCATGGGTCAGAATCACGTACTTGACCGGCACATCGTATCGTCGAGCGAGCTCCTCCTTCAGCCATTGCTGACCGCCCCCCGAACACGTGCCATCAACGACGATGATGCCTTCGGAGGTGACCATGAAGACATTCGATTGATTCCCACGACGAAACACGCTTTCGGTCAGCTGTACGATCGTGTCTTCATTCGCTCCCGCTCCCTGGGCCGCAGCGTCTCTGGCGAATAGACACGCGACAAGCGACAAGACAACGACCGAGGTAACTCGAATAGTTCTCATCTATGTACCCCTTAATTTATTGGCCACCCTTCCAGACAGCCACCCAAGCCTTATCTCATGAGTGTCAAGAAATTGCCAGTGGGTTCTAGTGCGGCAGCATCTCGACGACGTGAGCGCTGACGTCGCGAATCTGCTCTGGACTCAGCAGGCGGCCAAAGGCCGGCATCTCGTTCCGCCCCCCGCTCACGATCTGCATGACGGTCGCACGGTTTGTCGCCGCGGTGAGCGCCGGACCGCCACCGTGTCCCCCTTCACCGCTCGGCCCATGGCAGGCGCCGCAGGCGTTCTGGAACACGGCACGTCCTGTCGCGAGATCCGCTGGACCCGCCGCTGGCGCGGACGCGGTCGAGGCACTCGCGGGCTCCACAGGGTCGAGCTGACCCTCCAGCGAGAAGAGCCACACGCTATCGCCGTGGGGAGAACCGGCAAAGAGACTTCCGGCTGACAAGACAACGACGTGCTGCCGTCCTTCATGTTCGAAGATACTGGCCGGCGCGTTGACACCGGCGCCAGTCTGAAACGCCCACAGCAGTGCGCCATCCGTCGAGTCGAGCGCCGTCAGGCGTCCGTCGCTGCGGCCGACGAACACGAGTCCTCCGGCCGTCGCCACGGACCCGCTGTAGCACCGCTCCGGCCACTGCTGCTGCCAGACGAGCTTGTTGGTGCGCATGTCGAGCGCCGCAAAGATGCCGGTGACGCCGAACCCGACGCTACCGAACCTGCTGCCGATGTAGCTTTCGCCATCAGGAGGGATCTCATTGTCGGTGTCGCCTCCCCTGAACACCCCGGCGCGGTCCGACGCGCAGACATTGAGATAGCCGGTGCGCGGGTCGTACGAGCTGGGCGCCCAGTTGGCGCCTCCGCCTTGTCCGGGCCTGACCACGACGGGCTCGGTCCAGAAGGGCGTGAAGATGCGCCCCTCGTTGACGAGACGAAACCCTTCCGGCGCGATCGCGGTGAAGTGCGGGACGAACGCATCGCCCACAGGGAAGGGCTGCGTTGGCGCGGTCGCCTGCCGCGGCTCCTGCGGCACCGGTTGCTCCTCGATGCCGATGAGCGGCCGTCCGGTCTCGCGGTCCAGGATGTAGACCCACCCGGTCTTGCTCGCCTGCGCCAGCGCCTTGCGCGCCTCTCCGCCGATCTCGATATCGAAGAGCACCACCGGGTTGGGGGCGTCGTAGTCCCACAGGTCGTGATGCACCTGCTGAAAGTGCCAGCGGTACGCACCTGTCTTCGCCTCGACGGCGACGATCGACGCCGAGAACAGGTTGTCGCCCGCCCGCACGGAACCGTTGAAGTCGGGGCCAGGGTTGCCGGTCGAGAAGTAGAGGAGGCCGAGATCCGGATCGACGGCGGGTGTTTGCCAGACCGACGCGCCGCCGTGCTGCCAGACGTCGTTGGCGCCGGGCCAGGTCTCGTGGCCGATCTCGCCAGGGCCGGGAACGGTATAGAAGGT
>Ga0326597_10010264_pt1 | contig 12498 bp, 11 predicted proteins | sample RVTome_12_FD_203789 | JGI IMG/M metagenome (GOLD analysis project Ga0326597, IMG submission 203789) | Soil microbial communities from uranium-contaminated site in the Upper Colorado River Basin, Wyoming, United States - RVT100D185 | ecosystem: Environmental > Terrestrial > Soil > Contaminated >... | reverse complement strand
CGAGCAGAACGGCGACTGGGATCTCGTCAGCGTCGCCGGCCAGTACCGGGTCCAGGACGGGTCCGGGGCCGACATCGGCGTGACCGAGGCCGGACGGCCGGTTGGCGCGCACAATGGCTGGAGCGCGGTCCAGGCCGAGGAGGGGGCCGGGGACGGGTTCGAGCTCCTGTGGAAGCACACCGACGGGCGATACGCGACCTGGCATCTCGACGACACGGGCGGCTATCAGTCCGGCGCCGTGATCAGCGCAGACGCGCTCGCCTCCTATGAGAGCCTGTTCGAGACCGATCTTAACGGGGACGACAGCATCGAGTTTGTCGAGTACGAGCTGTTATTCTGACGTTCCTCAAGATTTCGGCAAACAAGATCGACTTGAGCCCCGTATCTCATCCACCGGGAACCGAAATCCGGCGGTCATCGGACATGCCGGACGGCCGTTACTGAGGCGGACGGCCGCGAAGCCATCTCTCGATAGACCGCGACAATGCGGTGACCAACGTCCTCGGCCGACAGATCGGATTCGACGAGTCGCCGGCCTGCGGCGGCGTATCCGCGGCGGCGTTCCGGATCGCGGGCGAGGCTCGCAAGCGCCTGCGCGAGGGCCTCTGCATCGCCGGGCGCGACCAGCTCACCGTTGATGCCGGGGCGGACAATCTCCCGGCAGCCGGGGACGTCGCTGGCAACGATTGGCCGGCCGCACGCGGCGGCCTCGAGCAGGCTCTTCGGAATCCCCTCTCCCCCGAGCGACGGCAGGACCGCGATATGCGCCTTCGACCAGACCTCGCGGACATCGTCCACGTGGCCCAGCCAAACGATGCCAGGCTCACGCGCCCAACGGGTGAGTTGCCATGGTTTGAGACTGGCCGGGCTGAGCGGATCGGGTGTCCCCGCCAGGATCAGACGCATGTCGATTCCGCGCTGCCTGAGGAGGCGTATTGCCTCCACCGCGATCTGGATTCCCTTGATCGTGAGCATGCGCGTGACCGCCGCGCAGGTGATCGGTTCCTGGTCGGGCTCGGGAAGACGCTGGAAATGGCCAATCTCGACACCCGAGCCCCTGACCAGCCGCGCTCTCGTCCGGGCCACGATGCCATTGTCGACCAGATAGGCAAGATCGTCCGAATTCTGCAGCACCACGCAGCTGCGCGGATGATCAATCAGGAAGCGAAGCAGGGGACGAAGCCCCGTTCGCAGGAGACGGGCATGGGCGGACCGCGCGGTGAACACGAAGCCGAGTCCCGTCAGCGCGTTGACCTGCGCCGGCACGCCGGCCCACCTCGCGGCGGCGGCACCGAAAACGACCGGCCTCAGGGACACATGATGCACGAGCGCCGGGCGCACGCGACGATAGAGGGAGATGATGTCTCTCAGCGTGCGCAGGCTTGCCCATCCGCCGTCCCGCCGGGTCCAGGACAGTGGGTGCAGATGGAACCCCTCGGCCTCGATGGCTGGACCGTGGTCGGCCACCCGCGTGGCCACATGCACCTCGAAACCGGAGTCGCGTGCCGCGCGTGCCATCGGCAGGCGATGGGAGCAGAAGTACCAGTCTTCCGTCACCAGATAGACGAGGCGGAGTGGTCTGCCAGGGGTGCTGCGATCTTGTTGCATGACAGAGATTGGTACCTTGGCGCGGATCGCCTCCGGCAGGGCGCCGCTTCGGACCGGGTCTTCTGTCCCGGGAAGGACGTCGAATTCTCCATCATCCCGGGCGCGCGATCCCTGATTGATCGCGAATGCCAGTAGCCATGAAGGGCAGACCGTGGCGCCAACCGCGACGTCGATCCCCAAACGCCATCATCGAGGCGGCACCGAGGTTTTGGCCGAACCTGGCGGCCAGCCAGGCAGATCAAACCGGACAGTGATCGTCGGTGGGTCCATCTCGACCAGTTTCGTTGTCGCCGGCGAAGAATCGTCTCGGCGCAGACACCGAAATCCTATCCCACTTTCCGATCAGGCGGCACCAGCCCACTCTCCCACCCGACCACCAACGGAAGTATGCTGGATTGGGTGGTCGGCTGAGAGAGTGGGCCGGCGCCGATTCCGCGTGAGCCGAAAATGCCCTAGCTCACGCTTCTCAGTAGCTCTTCCCAGCGATCGAGAACGGAGTCAAGACACCAGCTGCTCGGAGCTGGCGGGGCGTGGCCGGCAAGCGCCGCGCGCTTCTCCGGCGAGCCCATCAGATCGGCGAGAACCTCTGCCAGAGCGGCTACTCTGTCGCCGCCGCCATCGACAAGTTCACCGTTCAGGCCCGGTTTGATCAACTGATTTGTGCCCGGACAGTCGGAAAATCCCACCGCCGGCAGGCCGTATGTCAGCGCTTCCACCGTTGTCAGACCAAGGCTTTCGTAGCGGGAGGGCAGGACAAAAAGCTGGGCAGCGAGGTACTCCGAGCGGATATCTTCCTTTGTCCCCGCCAGCGTGACGCAATCTTGCAGGTCCCGCTCGGCGACGAGCCTTTCCAGTCCGGGACGCATCTCGCCCTCGCCGACGATGCGCAGTTGCCAGTCGGCAAACCGGTCTTTGAGAATGGCGAACGCCTCGATCAGCGTAGCGTGGTCCTTCTGCGGCACGAGGCGTCCCACCGCCAGCAGGGTGTGCGGCGCACCCGGCTGGCCAATGACGTCGGCCTGTCCATCGCGGTCGATCGCAACGGGATTGGGGATGACATCCATCTTTCGCTGCAAGGCGGTGGGGAAGGTCGACCTGGCTTGTTCGGACACGCATGTGATGCGCCGCGCGGCCCAGCGCATCGAGTACATGGCAAGGGCCTGAAGCGGCCGGCTTGCGTAATGCTGCCAAACGATATGTTCGCTCGCGACCAGCGGTGTGCGGCTGGCGAACATGGCGATCCCGAGCGGGATGAACGCACTCGGCAGGAAGCCGACGACAAGGTCGGGTGACAGCCGGCGGACTTCGCGCCGAAGGCTCCACGCGGAGCTGAGGAAATCGAACGCTGCCGTGTTCGAGTCCGCGCGGCGTGCACCGATCGCGTGCCACCGGACCTTCGGATCGAGCGGGTAGAAGGACTGCTCGCCCGGCTGGTCGAGGGAACAGATACCGACATCGTGACCACGCAGTGCGAGGCCGTTGGCAACCAGTGCCAGAACCCGCTCGGCCCCACCGCCACGGTTGCTCATCATCGGGATGCAGAACAGGATCTTCACCGGCCGGCGCAGCAGAGCAGTGTCTGCTCCCAAAGGTCCATGACCCGTCCCGGCGCAAACGGCGCGACAGAGTCACGGCCGGCCGCGCCCATTGCGCGCCGCTGGCGGGGGTCCGCCATCAGCGTCTCGAGGGCAGCGGCAAGGGAATCGACATCACCATTTCCGGCCGCCAGAAGCCCGTTCACCCCATCGCAAACGAGTTCGTTCGCGCCCGCACAGCCCGCGTAGGCGACCGCCGGCAGACCGTGCGCGTGGGCCTCTGCCAGGGCATTGGGAAACCCTTCCCAGCGCGATGGCAGGCAAAACAAATGCGACTTGGCGTAGGTCGGTCCGGGGTCGACCATGGTTCCGGTCAGATGGACGCGGAACCCCTGGTCGGCGGCGCGAATCATGGCCTCCAGCCTGGGCTGATCCTCGCCTTCGCCAACCAAGACAAGATCCCAGTCGGGCCATCTGCCCGCCAGCTCGAAGAATGCCGAAACGAGCGCTTCCTGGTTCTTTTGGAACGACAGACGCCCCACGCAGAGCATCTGAAACCGTCCGCACCCATCTGGCAGGTCGGGACTTGCACAACGGGCTGCCGGCTCCACGGGATTGGGGACCGTGACGATCCGGTCGTGCAGGTACTCCGGATAAAGAGCGCGGTAGCTCTCGCGTTGGACAACGATCAGCCGGGCCGTGCGCAACGCATTGAAGACGGTGCGCGGTCCGAAGCGACCATGAGTCGTGTGCTCGAAGCGCGTGGGAGCGTTCCTCTCTGCCGCCACGACGGGAATATCGAGGCCCGCGGTATACAACCGCAATGCCATGAACGGTCCCGCCTGAAAGCAGACGATGACCTGTGGGTCACGTTGGCGCACCAGCTCTCTCACTCGTGCGGCGCGCTTCGCCACAAGCCACCAGTCTGCCGTGTGCGCGGGGTCGCCCATGTCGAGGCGATGCCAGGTGATGCGTGGCGACAGGGGGAAGAACGGCTCCGCCCCCTCGAGATCCCAGGTGAAGAGACCCACCTCGTGTCCGCGGTCCACCAGACCGTTCATGATCGTCGTGATCATGCGTTCGACGCCGCCGGCCATCTGGTGGATCGCCCGCGCGCAGAACATCACTCTCATATGGTCTTCCTTCGCCGCAGACGGTGTTCATGCAGGAGGCGACGGGGGCCGGTCGACACGAGGTGGCGGCCCACGGAGACCGGATGGCGTGCGATCAATCCCAACAACTCCAGTGCGAATCGATCGTATCGGCGCTTGAAATGCCAAAACCGCAGACGCGGCCAATGAAGCGCATAGTAATATCCGTCGATCGAATTCAAGTAGTCGCGGTGCTTGACCGCAAGCATTTCTTCGGCCTCGAGATTCTTTTCCGGCGTCTTGTCGGGAGCGCTCGTGGCATGCTGGCGGTAAAGGTGGCCCCGCGTGCCGACGAAATGCGCGCCATGCAGGGCCAGACGTATGGCCAGATCGATGTCTTCGGCCCGACGAAACGCCGGATCGAATCCGCCAACGGACTCGAACACTGCGCGCCTCGCGGCCAGGGAACAGGCCGGCGTTCCGACTCCATAACACCAGTTTGGCCGGCGGCGATTGAGCAGGAGGTACTCCGCCACCGCGGCGCCGTGTGGAACCTCGTCACCTCGTGAACCGATGGCGGGCAGGTCGATTCGATAGCCATTGGGGTAAAGCCGCTCTCCGGAGGCATAACAGACGATCAGCCGCGCTCCGGTCACCATTTCATGGAGCTCGATGCGGCGCACCTGCTCGGAGACACGGCACGGCAATGCCTCGTCGTCATCGTCCATGAAGGCGACGAACTCGCCCCTGGCCGCACTCAGGATCGAATTGCGCGTGGCCGCGGGACCGGCGTTCACCTCGTGACGGATCAGGCGGGCATGACTTTGCGTTGCGAACACGGACTCGACAATGTCGACGGAACGGTCCGACGAGCAGTCGTCGGCGACGATGATTTCGGTCGAAGGCCAGTCCTGCCCGAATGCTCCGGCGAGCGCCCGGCGAATCGTATGTCCGGCGTTGAAGCAGGGAATTCCAATCGTGACCAGGGAAGCGCTCATGCCCGGCCATTGTGAAAGCGACCGAGGCGGTGGTTCAGCACGAAGTTGCGAATGCCGGCGGCCATGCGCCGAATCACCAGGGCAGGGTGATCAATGGCCAGCGACGCAGTGAGCTGGGCGAATGCCAGGTGCCGGCGATCCAGGAACGCATGCTTGACCTCGATCCAGCGCATGCAGAAGTCGAGCTGACCTACTTCTTCGATAATGGGCCGGTGCTTCGCCAAGAGGCGCATCATGTGCTCGTGCTCGTCCCGCAGACTCTTGTCCGGCGTGCGTGTCATCCGCTGTATCACGAGCGGATCGGAAATCCCGACGAAGTGGCCGCCGGCCGCGGCCAGACGGATATTGAAATCGGTGTCCTCGCTGCGCCTCAGCAACGGGTCGAAGCCGCCAATCGATCTGTAGGTCGAGAGCCGAGCCATCTGGCTGCAGGTGGGGCAGGCCCCATACGCGTCCTTTACGGGCGTGCCGAGGAGAATCCGGTGGGCGACGGCAAGGCCGGATGGCGCGGACTTGCCCTCGCGCTCCCCCATGGTTCGCTCGACGCGCTCGGTCCCGCCCGGATAGATCACGCGCCGGGCCGAGTGGCATATGACCGGCGCGCCATCCGCAAACCAACGCTCGTAGGTCCGGATGCGGTCGATCTGGCGAGCAATGCGGTCCGGCACGCTCACGTCGTCGTCGTCGAAAAACGCAACATATTCGCCTTGTGCCTCGTCGATGATCCGGTTGCGGTTCGCTCCGACCCCAATGTTTTCGGTATTTGTGATCACCCGGAGCTCGGGGTGGCGCTCGGCCAGTCGGCGAAGGAGGTCTGGCGTGGCATCGGTCGAGCAATCGTCAGCGGCAATGACTTCAATCGGTCGCCAGGTCTGCGCGATGGCTGAGGTGACTGCGCGCTCCACCGTGTCCTCAGCATTGAACGCCGTCAGGCCGATCGTGACCAGGGGGTGGTCCATCAGCGCTCCCTTTGCCGCGCTAGCCTTCCGTTCGCAGCGAGCCGGGCGTCGTGCGAGCGACCCAGGACTGCGGCCGGAACAGGCCACGCCTCCCCGTCCATTCGAGCACGACGTGGGCGGCGCAGAATGCGACCAGCATCAATCCGTAGCTGCCCGAATGGATCCAGGACTGGGTATGGTTCAAGGAAATCGTCACCAGGTAGAAGACGGAGAACACGGCGCACGGGCCTCTTTCGCCCGCGAGGAGGTTGGACACCGCGAGAACACCGATGCCGAACAGGACAATCAGCAGGAGAGCGAGAAGCCAGGGGCCATATCCCGCGCCGAACGCCGGATAGGGACTTTGCACGACGCCGATCCGGTGCCAGTCAGTCCACGTCAGGTCGTAGGTGTCGTTGATTCCGAACGGATTGGCGGCGGTCATGAGGTCGGCGAACTTTTCCCGGGTAGACGGAAACTTGTCCGACCGAAAGCCGCCCTGCATCGTCATCCAAAGTCCGCCCAATGCCGAGAAGTATCTCATCTTCAGCGGGGCTACGATCTGGGTCTCCATGCACGTTTCCATGGTGGGGCAGGCGCCCAGATGGATGGTGCCAGCGGCATTCTTTCTCAGTCCTGCACTCACGTCTCCCAACGCCTCGGTGTGATCCGCGAGCCAGCCGAGAACCCGGTCAGGGGTGGCCTTCACCATCACCGAAACGGAAATCGATACGCCATATACCAAGATGCCGACGGCGAAGGCGCCTGCGAACCGCCGCCACAGCATCGGCTGCCGAGACCAGTGCAGGGCGAAGAGGATTGCGGCCATCACAACGAGGAGCACCAATGCGGCCTTACCCCCTGCGAACAACGCCGCCGCCGCCGCAATGCAGGCCAGCCCCATCCTGTTCGTCGTGACAGCAAACAGGACAACAAAATTGATCGCCATCGGGACCAGGTCCCCATAGTAAAAATACGCCCTTCGATAAAAATCGCTGTAAATATAGGTTTCTCCCAATCCAAAAATTCCGCCCAATAAAATACCTAAGCATGTCACCCACGCCAATATCAAAATGATTATCTTTCCCCCGGCACGCCAAGCAAAATAAACGGATACCCCAAAAACCGACGTAGCCGTAACTTGCACAATATTGTTGGAAATCAATTCCGTCATCACGTTTTGTAGAGGATCCTTCGTTGATAGCGTTTTATTTGATGAAGCATGCTGTGAACTGGACCTGCGTGTTCTCGCAAAAACGCACGCAATGCATGATCTATCAACATTGTCCGTCCGCTAATGCTCTGGTACTCTTTATCAAATCTTTGCATAGCCTGAAGTATATCTTGATCGGTTGGTCGGTCGATTGCCGTCCTCGCTTTCGAGGCGGCAGAGAGTGCCATCCCCTCCGCAACGAATCTTCGGTTGATTTCGGCATTTTCATCCGAAACAAACTCCGAGACTTGTCCAGAAAGCCCTGTGGAAATTTGATACGTGCGAGAAAACTTTCCAGTGTTGGATAGTTTTTGCAGACATTCTATGATTACGCGTTCGCTGACTTTGCTTCTTTTGGTTCGGTTCAGGATTTTTTTGACTTCCACATATTCGCGGGTAAGTGAGGAATTGACTTCCAGACTGACCGTCCCATAGGGAAAATCAAGCCCGTTCAAGCCGGCGCGAGCGAGGAAATCATCGATGGTGCTGTTGTTGCGCAGGTTGTTTCGCTCATAAGGAATTGCGATAATTTGTCGGGGATTTAAAATTTCCGACCAGGCGCTCAACAAGAAGTTATACTTTAAGAGTGGCTTTATCATTTGAAAGAATTGCTCGTCATTCTGATAGAGTTGTTTTCGGCTGATCAACCCGGAGATGCGTATGGTCTGACTGATCGCTGATTCCAGCCAATCTATTTGCGGCCGCAGATAGACGAGGACGGTCGTATCCAGATCGAAAAGGTATCGGGACAATGTGTCGAGTTTTTTGCGGTAGAGCGTGAAATAGGCAGACTCGGATGGAACATCCCAGATCCGTGGTTCGCCTCCGAAGAAATGTTCGGCGCTGAGGATCAGGAGCTGGGCGTTGATGCGTTCGGCTTCGGCGAAGAATTCCTTGAAATACCTGTCTGCCGGGAAGTACGGAAACCGGGACAGCCCCATCAGTGCGTCCGCGACTGCGTTGTGGTTCCCAATGTCGACTGGGAGGCCGCCAACCTTCACGGTGGGATAGAGAATGCCTTGCTCAGCGAGCCGTGCGCGGTTGAGCGTGAGGTAAGCCTGAATGGCCGACGTTCCCGTCTTGGACTGCCCGATGTGCAGGAGAACTTTCATGCGGTCCGCCTCATCTCGGCGCCTGGCTCGGGCCCAACGGCGTTACCTTGCCTCGATCAAGAATGCGAATGGCGTGCTGCAAACGGGGGCATCCTGTGGCGCGCGCAAGACCATTTGTCGTCCATGTCTCAACCTGAAATAGAAAACGTCCAAAATCAACAGCAATTCCTTGCGCAAAGTCTTGATCGGCCCGGCCGCCCCGGAAACGACGTATCCGGTGGAAAAGGGCCCCCAGGTCAGGGCCTCGATGTCGATGTCGTCGAAGCCGTGGTCGGAGAGAACTCTGGTCCAGAAACTTGGGGTTCCTCGTGTGTAGTCATCCGGATGACCGTGGACGCGAAATATAAAGGGGACGATCATCGTGAGCTGCCCGCCCGACTTCAGCACCCTGCGGATTTCTGACAGGGCGCCAGCCAGCCCGTAGACATGCTCGAGGGTGTTGAGCGAGATCACGCGATCATATTGATTGTCGCCCACGGGAATGATTCCCGTCTCATCGATCAAATGGGTGGGCTCCATTTGCGGATCGACGTTCGCCGATTCGTAGGCATAACCCTGCACCGGGTCGCCCCAGCTGTTGATCCGGTCCGCGTAATTGGCTCTCTTTCCACCGCCAAAGTCCAGCACTCGGCCGGTGAGGCCGAGCGACTCGAGCCTCTCATATTCGAGCGCCCGCAGCACGCTGAGAGACTTGTTGCCGAACAGATGTGCTCGGTATCGCGAAAACGTTGGTGCACGGACAGTCACCTGCGTCATGAGCGCTCCACAGATGCTGCCGGTGCTGGATCTGTCTGAAGGTTGCGCGAATAACTGCGGACCACGAATGTGCAGATCAGCGTGTAGCTGAGATACCGGAGGATGTACGCAGCCACCACCCCGGACAGACCGAACCCGTATCCAAGCGCCAGCACCAACGGTACGTTGACGACAGTGGACCCGACGGTGATATGAAGAAAGCTTCGGCTGTCCAGCTGGGACTTAATAAAACGGAACTGAACGTCCCCGAGGAAGCCCAAAGCGACACCCAGCATCATCAACTGCGCATAGGGTACCGCGGAACCGTAGGACTGGCCTGCCAGAAGTGGAAGCACGACGGGAATGACCAAGAGCGTGCCGACGACTGCGATCGCCATGTAGAGGATCGATAGACCGATCGAGAATCGCCGCAGCTCGGGCGAATAGTCCTTCTGCCGGGCAAAAACCGGGCCCAGTGTGGCGTTGGCTTCGCCGACCAGAACCCTGGCGAGTTGGGGAATCCGCATGGCGACCGCATAGACCGCCAGCGTCTCGGCCGAGAACAGGAAGAACAGCACAGCCTTGTCGAGGTGCTCGGAAATGATGCTGGGAACCTGATAGGCCGTGGTCAACAGACCATAGTTGAGAGATTGATGTTCCATGCCCTGTCCACGCACCGACAGCCGCATCTGATGCAAGGTCGCCAGGACGTTCACCGCAGCGTGTCCGCCGAGGGCGGCAATCACGATCGGCAGGAGAGCGCCGTCGAACTGAAAGGCGCAGGCGGCGACTCCCGCCAGTCTCACTGCTGCCGCCGCGACGTCATAAAAGAGGAGCCGGACATAATGCTCCGATCCGACCGCCGCGTTGCGCCAGTACAGAAGACCCGACAGGAGCGGAAAAAACGCCGCCGCGACGAGTAGGGCGTGGCCCTTGTCGATTTCTCCGTCCGCGAGGTACCACCAGCTGCCAATCGACAGGACGACCGAGCCGAATAGCGAACCCGAAATTGAGACAGCGACGGCCCGGCGGAACCCGCCGCCATGACGACGGGCGAAACTCTGGGCGATCGCGGTCCCAAGGCCGGGAATTGACGTCAGGCGCAGAACGGCAACGAACACGAAGACGATCGTGTAGATGCCGAACGCCTCGACCGTGAGCGTGCGGGCGAGAATCGCGAAGGTCGCGAGATTGAGCACCGTTTCCAGGACCTTGCGTGTGATCAGAAACGGTGCCCGCCGCACCATATAGGCGGACAGGTTCCAGAAAGTATGTGCGCTGCCTGCGGAAACGCTCATGCCGGGACCCCGCGCCGGCAATAAAGAAGCGGCTTTGCTGACAGTCGCGAGGACAACGTCGAGATCTCGCTGAAGTTCCTCTCGAGGAGGCGCTTTACCCCGTCTGTATCGCAGAGATATGGATGCAGTTCCACGACCAGCGCGTTGGCGCGTCGCAGGGTGGATTCCGCGCTCGACAGAAAATCTTCCTCCGCACCTTCGATATCCACCTTCATGAGGTCGATCGGTCCTCCCTCGGGTGCTGCAAGGTCGAGTATCGCTGGCAGGTCGATGCTCTCGATCTCGATGGATCCCGAAGGATCGATACGATGACTCATGCTCGGACCTTGATCGCAAAACCGGACAATAACACCGTTCGTCGCCCCGGCCGCCCGGTTGATGACCCGCCAGTCGCGTCCCTGAGCCGAGTGGGAGCGAACATTCATCTCAGCAACCGCGCAGGTCGCCGGGTCGGCCTCGATGCTCAACACCCGCGCTCGCCTGTTGACCCTGAGAGCCCAGATGGCAAATGCGCCAATGTGGGCGCCGACGTCAACGACGATCGGGCGAGCCAGCGACGACAACAGATTCCGGAGAAAGTCGTACTCCTGATAGGCCAGCACCTCAAACAGTGCATCGAGGTCCAGCCCGCGAAACGCGACCAGACTGCCCCTGTGATCAATGGTTCGAAGGTTTTGCGGGCGCGATCGCACCCGTAAGAGAAGTTGCGCCGCCGAAACGGACGTAACACCGGCACATTGCTGTAACAAGCGAACACGCCGCATGAAGTCATTCATGCGGCGGACTGTGAGGTGAATCAAGCTGGCCTACTGCGTTGTCGTGCCACCAAAGTTTCTTCATCGATTCCGAGCGAAGCGACGCGCAGGTGTCAGCGCAGGTATTGAATCGGCACGGTTGATGCGGCGATCCAGACTCTGCGCCCGATGCAGAAATACGCTCGCTCCTCCTGGCCGGCGACCCAGGCGAATCGCTCAATTGTGCGCCATGAGCCGTCGCCCGCGCCACACCCGCAACAGGGGTTCATCATTGGATCCAAAATAATTGCCCAAAATACGTCGCGAAACCGCCATGGGGCCCAAACTTCATTTTGGTCGTTTCTAGACCTGGGGTCAAATGCAGACCGGCCTGAGTTGCTCCTAAGTCGAACGGCGAAACACGCCGCCGCTTCTCATCGCGTCGGCGTGTGCGGGCGACCATGGCAGCAGATTCGGTGGCCTGGATCGTACGTCTCTGCGAGCGGAGAGGTGAGGTGGATCGGACAGTGTGGGCGCGTTTGCAGCTGGACGCCTCGAAAAATCTCCCCAAATCGGCCTTGATTTGATTCACTGACGCTGTTGCATGCAGCGGAGGTGGACGATGCGGGGACAGCCTGGATTTTGGGATATCGATGAGCGGTATGCTCGGTTGAGCGAGGCCGGCGATCCTCTCGAGAAGCTGAACGCGGTTGTTCCGTGGCAGGTTTTCCGCAAACCGCTGGCCAAGGCGCTGAAGCGCTCGGATGGCGCGAGGGGCGGCCGGCCACCCTATGACCCGGTGTTGATGTTCAAGGTTCTGGTTCTGCAGGCGCTCTACAACCTGTCGGACGACCAGGCCGAGTTCATGATCCAGGACCGGTTGTCGTTCATGCGCTTCCTGGGCCTTGGTCTGAGCGAGAAGGTCCCCGATGCCAAGACGATCTGGCTGTTCCGGGAGCACCTGGCGCAGGCCGGAGCAGTCGACAACCTGTTTGCCCGGTTCGACAAGCACCTGACCAAGGCAGGATACCTGGCGATGGGCGGGCAGATTGTGGATGCAACGATCGTGGCGGCGCCGAAGCAGCGCAATACTGACGGCGAGAAGGCCGACATCAAGGAAGGCAAGATCCCGCAAGCCTGGCAGGACAAGCCGGCGAAGCTGCGCCAGAAGGATCGTGATGCGCGCTGGACGGTGAAGTTCTCCAAGGCCAAGCCTTCCGTGGAGGGCAAGCCGAA
>Ga0326597_10010263_pt1 | contig 12499 bp, 10 predicted proteins | sample RVTome_12_FD_203789 | JGI IMG/M metagenome (GOLD analysis project Ga0326597, IMG submission 203789) | Soil microbial communities from uranium-contaminated site in the Upper Colorado River Basin, Wyoming, United States - RVT100D185 | ecosystem: Environmental > Terrestrial > Soil > Contaminated >... | reverse complement strand
CACCGGCAAATCCTCTTCTGGTACTGCCACCACCCCGCATTTTTCACAATGAATTACTGGAATCGGCTCGCCCCAATACCGTTGCCGCGAAAATACCCAGTCTCGCAATTTGTAATTCACCTCCGGCTTGGCCTTGCCCTGATCGCCCAACCAAGCGCCAGCCTCTGGTCTTAACTCCACCTGCTTAATCGGCAAACTAAATTTCTCCGCAAACTCCCGATCTCGCTCATCATACGCCGGCACCGCCATAATCGCTCCCGTACCGTAACTACCCAACACATAATCCGCCACCCACACCGGCACCTGCTCACCCGTCGCTGGATTGCCCGCCACCACTCCTTTCAATTCCACTCCCGTTTTTTCTTTACCCTCTTCCTGCCGCTGCAATTCTGTTTTCTTCCTGGCCGCTTCAACATACGCCCTCACCTCATCAGCGTTTTTAACTTTATCCAGCATTTCTTCTACCAACGGATGCTCCGGCGCCAACACCACGTACGTCACCCCAAAAATCGTGTCGGCCCTAGTCGTGTACACTTCAACATCACCAACATTAGTTTCAAAATCAATCCGCCATCCCTCGCTTCTCCCGATCCAGTTCTTCTGCATTTCTAAAATAAAGTCCGGCCACTCCAGTTTATCTAAATCACCCAACAGCCGCTCAGCGTAAGCTGTGATCTTCAACATCCACTGCCGCAATCGCTTCTGCATCACTGGCGTCCCGCACCGCTCGCACTTCCCCGCCACCACTTCCTCATTAGCCAAACCCGTCTTACAACTCGGACACCAGTTAATCGGCACTTCCGCTTCATAAGCCAAACCCTTCTTAAACAATTGCAAAAATATCCACTGTGTCCATTTGTAATACTGCGGATCTGTCGTGTTTATCTCCCGCTCCCAATCATACGACCATCCCAACATCTGCATCTGCTGCCGAAACCGATCCGTGTTTCTCTTCGTCAGCTCCCGCGGGTGCATCTTAAACTTAATCGCCGAGTTTTCCGTCGGCAGCCCAAACGCGTCCCAGCCTGTCGGGTGCAACACGTTAAACCCGCGCATCCGATAATATCGCGCCGCCACGTCCGCCGCCGTGTAAATCTTTAAATGCCCCGTATGTAACCCCTCACCCGACGGATAGGGGAACATATCCAAAATATATTTGTTCGGCTTGTCTGAATTATCATCAGCTCTAAACAAGCCAGCTTCCAGCCACCTAGCCTGCCACTTCGACTCTATTTCTTTTGGATTATACTCTCCCATAAAAACAGTATAACCTACCACGCCATCCCAACACCGTCCATTCAAACACCCGGTGTTTGAATAGCGCCTACAGCCCAAATAACCGCCTTGTATTAGCTTCTGTCACTTGGTCTATTTCTTCCAAACTAACTCTTCTAAGCTCTGCCAACTGCTGCGCCACTAGCCTCACATACGCCGGCTCATTGCGCTGACCACGATAGGGGACTGGCGCCAAAAACGGACTGTCTGTTTCTATCAACATTTTATCGGCTGGACAAATCTTTGCCGCTTCGGCGATCTCCCCCGCGTTTTTAAAAGTCACCACGCCCGAAAAAGACAAATGCAAGCCCAAGTCCAAATACGCTCTAGCATGATCAACATTTCCGCTAAACGTATGAATAACTCCCTTAACTTCCTTACCCTTCAAAAAATCTATCATCGCCTCCTGCGCGTCAAAAGTTTTTAGCGTGTCGCGCACATGAAAAATCATCGGCTTATCAAACCTCTCCGCCAATTCAACAAATCTCTCTAACACTTCAGCCTGCCTGATTTTCACCTCATCCTTCTCTTCAACCAGAGTCCTATAAAAGTCAAACCCCACTTCGCCCACCGCCACTACTTTTTCATGTCCCAGCAATCTTTCTATTTCCCCCCAGCTAGTCTCGTCTAGCTCATCTATGTCAGTCGGATGAACCCCAACACTAACCCACGCGTCATCCCTACCTTCAACTAACCCCAAAGCCTTCATACTCTGCGCAATATCCGTCCCCACTTCAATCCAGCCATTCACCGCAGCCGCCTTCATCCGATCAATCACCTGCCGCCGATCCACGTCAAATGCGTTCCCAAAAGCCAAGTGCGCATGACTGTCAATCATATTAACCATAATAGATAATTTTCTCCCCTTTACGAAGGGGGAGTGGCCCTTTAGGGCCGAGGGGGTAAAATAAAATCATGCTCTCCATTGCTCACACCCTAGCCAGCCTGCCTTTCGGCGTTTACCTACAAAACCCTCTGCTCATCCTCATCCTCACCTTCGCCTTTCACCTATTTTTAGACACCCTTCTCCACTGGAATATCTATCCCCGCGACTTTAAGCGCTATCCTTTCTTATTAGTCGCTCTCGACGTCGGCGGGGGACTACTAGTCGCCTGGTTATTACTCGGCACTGACATTTTCCTGTCTGCGCCCATAATCGCCGCTATTATCGGCGGCAATTTACCCGACGTCCTACATGCCTTTTGGGAATTTCTATCCCCCAGTCAGCAGACCCGCCTCCCTAAACTAATCCAAGGCTTCTTCCATTTTCATCACGACCTACAGCGCGAAACCAACGACATCGCTCGCGGCCTCGTCTCCCAAGTAATTATCGTTGCTCTTAGTATCATTCTACTTCTAATACCTCCCCTCAAGTGAGGGGAGGCTAGGTGGGGTGAATCGTTAACGCCCAGTTCCCGGCGAAAAAACATCCCGCCACAGCATCACCACAATCGTCGCCGTCGGTACAGCCAAGATAACACCCACAATTCCCACCAGTCTCGCTCCTAATAGCACCGCTATAATTATCACAAGTGGGTGCAGCCCGGTCGCCCGCCGCATCACGTGCGGAATCAACAAACTCCCCTCCAATTGCTGAATCACTACATAAAAAATCAACACGGCTAGGCCCAACCCCGCCGATTGCGTTAACGTTAAAACCGTCGCCAATGTGCCAGAAATAATCGGACCCAACACCGGCACCAGCTCCAATATCCCCGCTATAATACCCAGCACCAAAGCGTACTTAACTCCCAACATCCACAAGCCCACTCCAGACAATACTCCCATAATCACCGCCAGCGACATCTGCCCGATCAACCACAACCCAATCCGTTTCTTCATCTGATCTATTCGCGATTCCACGTAAGCCAAATGCTTCTTACTCACCGTCATTTTGGCCAAGTTATTCAACGCCCGCCGCTCTACCGTCAGATAAAAAGCAATCACTAAAAAGAAAAACAGTGACAACACATTACTAATCACCGACCTTGTCTGATACACCACGCTCAACCCCACATTGCCCAATCTATCACCAAAACTAAGCGCGTTACCTCGTATCGAACTAACCACCTGGTCTTTAGTTCCCTCCGGCAATACGTCCAGTTGCCGCTCCAATCGCTCCACTATGTGCGGCAGCGCCTCTATCAATTGCTGACTTTGCTCCGTGAATGGCGGAATCATCAACGTCACCACCAGCGCCACCAACCCGCCTACCAATATAAAAACTGCCCCGGTCGACAACGCCCTCGGCACCCTAAACTTTTCTAGCCAATTTGCCACCGGCTCTATCGCCGCTGAAAAAATAATCGCCCCAAACAACAACAACAAGAAATCCTTAATCAAATAAACAAACCCCACTACCACCAGAATCAAAACCACCCGCCAAATCGTCCCCGCCGTAATATCTATTCTTTGTACCGCCATGCTTCTATCCTACAACAAGCTTCTCAAAGTCACCCACCTTGGCTTGTGGGCCCAATAGCGCCATCGCTCGCCGCTCCGGCGCTAGCAAATCCTGCGCTACTTTTTGCACATCCTCCGCCGTCACTGACTCCAGTTTTTCTTTCACCTGGCTAGGTATCAAAATCTCCTCAGTCAAAATCTCATCCGCCGCCGCCGACACCGCCATTGTGTGCGTCTCCTCCAAATCCAACATCATGTGTCCATAGACCATCTTCTTTACTTTATCCAACTCTTTAACCGAAACTTTCTCGTTCATCGCTTTGTCGTACTCCGCCAAAATCAACTCACAAGCTCGTAAAGCCTTATCAGTCCTCACTCCCGCGTAAGTCGCGAAATCACCCGCGTCCGAATACTCATCACTCCTAGTCCGCACCGTGTAAGCCAAACCTTCCCGCTCCCGCACCGACAAAAACAATCGACTACTCATTCCTCCGCCCAAAATCGCCGCCAACAACTCCGCCGCCCAGCGCCTCTCATCCGCCAATCCCACTCCCGGCGCCCCTATCACCAAATGCGTTTGCTCTAATTCATCCTTTTGTTGATTTTTAAAACTCACCGCCGGTAAATCTCGCGGCACCGGCGCCGGCACCGTCTCTTCGCCCACCGGTAAATCTTTAAATATAGTCTTCAAATCAACCAACATTTTTTGTTCATCAAAGTTACCAGCTACTGCTACCACAGCGTTTTCCGTGTGATAATGCGCGCCAACATAGTCAATAAAATCTTCCCTATTAAACTTCGCTACCGATTCTTCTATTCCATCTATCCGCCGCCCCAATGGATGCTCTCCCCACAAAGCTTCCGCCCAAATGTGTCGCACATGTGCCTGCGGCATGTTGGTATACATTCTAATCTCCTCCGTGATAACTCCTCGCTCTCGGTCTATCTCCGCCTGATCAAACAATGGCCGCAGTAAAATATCACTCACCACATCCGCCGCTATTCCCAAATGCTCCTTAGCCACCGTCACATGATAGGCCGTCACCTCTTCACTGGTAAAAGCGTTAAAGCTCCCGCCCACCCCCTCAATTGCCGCCGCGATTTGCTCCGTCTTCGGTCGCGTTTCAGTTCCTTTGAAAAACATGTGCTCTAAAAAATGCGACAAGCCCCACTGTTTTTCCGTTTCATAACGCGACCCCACCCCAATCATCACCATAAACGTCACCGCCTGCCGCGCTGGCCTTGGCAGCAACACTGCCCGTAAACCTCCTGGCAAAGTCTCCCTAATCAGCGGCCAATTATTATTCATAAATTTTTTCCTTTAAATATTCAATAACTTTATCGATTTCTATCCGCTCCTGTTTCATACTATCACGCTCTCGCACTGTTACCTGCTTATCTTCCAAGCTATCAAAGTCCACCGTCACACAAAATGGCGTCCCGATTTCATCCTGCCGCCGATAGCGCTTGCCAATCGACTGTGTTTCGTCATAATCAACGCTGAAATCTTTTCGCAAATCATCCACCACCGGCTTAGCCACTTTCGCCAGCTCCTCCTTGCGCGACAGGGGAAGCACCGCCACCTGATACGGTGCCAGCTCCGGCTTAAATTTCATCACTACTCTCTTCTCTCCCTTTACATCCTCCACATGATAAGCCGACAGCAAAATAGCCAAAACTGTTCGATCTGTCCCAAAGGTCGGTTCCACTACATGCGGGTAAAACTTCTCCCCCGACACCGGATCCTCTACTTGCAAATCTTTCCCCGACGCCTCCGCGTGCTTCCTTAAATCAAAATCAGTCCGATAGGCGATTCCATAAAGCTCCGATCGCCCAAATGGAAAATCAAATTCTATATCCACCGTCCGCTTCGAATAATGCGCCAGATCATCATCGGCAATCTCTTTTTCATGCACCAGCTTTTCATCAATCCCGCAATACTTTATCCAGTCATGCATTAATTTCAACCACTCATCAAAATATTTTTCCCAGTCTTTCTCTGCCACAAAATACTCAATCTCCATCTGCTCAAACTCACGTGTTCTGAAAATAAAGTTACCAGGTGTAATCTCATTACGAAACGCCCGGCCGATCTGCGCTATTCCAAATGGCACCCTCATCCGCATCGACTGCTGCACTCTTAGAAAATCCACAAACATCGCCTGCGCCGTCTCTGGCCGTAAATAAACTGTTGCCGCCGCCTCCTGCTTCGGACCCATAAAAGTTTTAAACATCAAGTTAAAATCCGCCGCTTCTGTAAAATCCGGACCCTCGCCACAAATCGAACACGCCTGCTGTAAATCAACTTGATCCGCCCGCGACCGCGCGTGGCAATTCTTACATTCCACCAGCGGATCATTGAATGTTTCCAAATGCCCGCTCGCCTCCCACACCTTCGAATTCATCATCAACGCCGCGTCTATACCCACCACGTCCGCTCTATTTCGCACAAATTTCCGCCACCAGGCCTGCTTAATATTATTCTTCAACTCGACGCCTAACGGCCCATAATCCCATGAATTGGCCAACCCGCCATAAATATCCGACCCCGGAAAAATAAAGCCCCTATGCGCCGCCAAACGCACTATTGTTTCTAGATCAACCATACTAGGGAGAATAGGCGCTCTCCCTTTCCTTTACAAGTTATCCTCTCAAGCCCACCCTTTGTTCCAAAACAGTAATTTGCGCTTCATGTTCACTAGCCTTATCTCCCAACGAAGAAATCTGATCTTTATGCGCTCCTTTAAAATCATCTCTAATTATTTCCACTCCGGCATTGAATTGCCTCGTCATCTCACTCACCGCTTCATCTATCTTCTTATCAACATAGCTCTTAACTTCAGCCGTAACTTTTGCCGTAACTTTTGCCGTAACTTCTTCCGTCTGCCGCTGAAAACGGTCCTCCAGCATAACTTCCTGCTTTTCAAACCTAGCCTCCATGTCTAACATAGTTATATTCTACCATAACCACCTTAAATTCGTTATAATAAAAAAATGGGATTCTTTGGCAACTACAAACCCGGCCGGCGTACTACCAAAAACCGCATGCGCACCACCCTTCCCGGCCGCCGCAATATTAGTCTTCGCAAAAAAATCCGCGGCAGCGGCTTCTTCAAAAGCGCCATGAGCGATGGTCAAATCAAAGGCCGCCTGGAAAGAAGTAAGGTGCGCCGCGGCATGAAAAACATGGGTATCAGCCGTTCTCGATCCCGCCGCCTGGCCCGCCGCCTCGATAAAAGCTTCTAACTAATCAAAAAACGGCAAGATATATCCGAGCAACCCCTTGCGCCGTCTTTTATTATCTTTCAAAAACGCCTCCGGGTTTTCCCTAGCCATCCCATATTGCTCATCTCTGTTCTTAGCCAAATACTTAAGATCTTCTCTTTTCATCCGATCATAATCTCTATCCAACTTAGTAAACTCTCTCTTTATCTTCTTATCAGCCATCTTGCGCATTTTGTCATAGCCCGGATCTCCTGGCCGCAATCTATTCTGACCTGTTAAACCATGTGCCCGCTCCCAACCTTCTCTAACTTTTTCTTTTTGTTCATGAAACCAGCCACGGCCATGCTCGGCCTTACGATAACTTCTAATACTACTTGATCTCTCATGCTGGTATTTATTCCTAATACTCTCCTGCGCCGCTCGGTATTTTCTATCTTGCTCTTTTTGAGACGGCGGCAACGGCCGACCCGATAAACCCCGCGGTGACTGCCAAGCGTTCATATACTCACTATAGCAAAATTTATTCCTTTGGGGAGGGAATTAATTACTCCACAAAGCCATTGCTCTGATCCGCCGTCTGCGTGCTCGGCAAATCAAACCCACTCAACTCTTTTGTCACCGTCGTTTCCGTAAACTGATCCTTACCCTCCGCCGTCACCGCGTTAAGAAACTTAACTGATTGCCCCTTTTGATTCTCCGCTGGCACGATCGCCACTTGCATATGCAACTCACTCGGCGGCGTTCGTCGCCCCGTTCCCGCCTCCACAAACGGTATTGTCCAAATCACTTGCCCCGTTCTTTCTTCAAAAACAACTTCGCCCGTCGTCTTAAAAATCTTATCCATATACTTAACTCCCTCCGGCAACACCGCCACCACTCGCGTATCTCCCATATCGTTCAAAGCCGTGCCGGCTTTTAACCGCACTGTGTAAGTCGTTTCTTCGTTCACCTTGGGCGGCAGGGGACCGCTACTTTCTATTCCCAACCGCCCATCATCATAAAAAGCATCCGCCTCTAAAATCATCGGCGACTCCACCGACAACACCGACCGGTCCGACACCAGCTTCCTCTCCTCACCCAACGGAACCTTTACATCCGGACTATCAATGCTCACTGTCGCCACTAAACCAAAGTTTTCCAACACCTCTCCCTCCGTCGGAAAATTCGCTAGGGGAGAGATACCGAAAGAATAAGTCAGCTCACCCTTACTTCCCGGCCCCACCAACTCCAACTCCGGTACACTCGCCGCCGACCAGGTGATAGTCTTTGTTCGCGTATCATAGGCACCATCACGCAAATTTAGCTTAGACTCATCCAGCCCCGGCCCCTCAAACACCGCCCGCACTACCGCGTTTGATAAGCCCACGTTTCCCGTATTCTCATAAGTAATCTTGGCCTCCAACCGCTCGTCCGGATGAACCACCAGCGTCCCTTTTTCTTTATTAAACGTCTGCGCTATTTTCAACTCCGTCTCCGCCAACGCGAAAGTATGAGCCACTGTCCGCTGCGTTAAACCGCGCCCTTCCCGCACCAATCCAGCCATCACCTGCAACTCCCTTTTCTCACCCGGCTCCCCAGTCAAATAGATTACCAAGGTTCGTTGCAAAGATGAGTCCGGCATGAGCTCCGGCAATAACCATCGCGAAGTCACCAACGAAAACTCACCGCTAAACTCCGGATCCTCACTAGCCAACTGCATTCCCGCCGCTGCCCCTACCTCAATGTAGCCCCCAGATAGGGGAGAGTCTCCCACATTACGCGCCTGAATTTTAACCAATATCCTCTCGCCAGCCGCCGCTTCATCCGCTGCTTCTAAAGCCAAATCCAACGACAAAGAAGTTACAGTGGCTGTATGAACTACGGATTTAGAAAACTTACCAGATGGAAAATTTTTCGGGGTAAAAAACACTTCAGCCATACTACGCGCCGTACTGCCCTGTTCACCCACGACCACCCCTTTCATTTCAACCCTTCCCTTGTCCCCTGCCCCCAATTCGCCTAACGTCGCCAAATAACTCCGCCTGCCTGGCACCGCGTCAGCAAACGCCGGATCTGCCTCTGTCAACACAAAATTATCCGCTGGCGTAAACTCCAATTCAACATTCTCCCATCCCACCCGGCTATCATTGCCGTATTCAAAAACATAGGTCACATCCTCCCCCGCCCGTATCTCATTTACACTTCCTATACTTAACAAAATCTGGTCATCCCCCACCTGCGTCAAAGACCGCCACAGCCCCACCCCACCAATCAACACCAACAAAACAACCAGCGCCGCTCCGCCAATTCCTCCATACCAAAGTAACTTCTTGGCTTTTACTGCCCGCCGCGTTGCCACGTCCGCGAACCTCCCCGCTTGCGAATCTCCATCATTAGCTGGCAAATCTTTCTTAGTAAATTTCGGCCAACCTAAGCGAGTAATCTCCTCTCCTCTCTTTTCTACCTCTTCGCTCCCCTCTCGCTTATACAACTCCTTACCCAGCTTCTCTAAATTTGGCTTCTCTTCAGACATCATACTACCGGTAACGCGGACTCAACTACCTGCGACACATATCCCCTCATAGCGTTTACCAATTGCCGAGACAACTCTTCCCGCCACGGCAACCGCAACGCCTGCCGCGGATCAGTCGCCAATAAACGCAACAACTCCACCCCTTCCGCCGGCACTGAAAACATTGTGCCCGAAAAACCAGAATGACAAGTCAAACATCGCCAACCACCTGCCACCGCGTCCAGTATCACCGCTTCACTCGCTTTTCCCTGACCACAATCACTACAAGCTCCCAACCGTGGCAAAAGTCCCGCTGTCCGCAAAACATCACAAGCCATGCCCGTTTCCAATAACCACCGACTCTTCGGCGCTACTCTCGGCAAAACCGCCCACAATTTGCTCAACCGCGCATACAATTGCGGCTGCGGTTCCTCTTCTGGCAACACCCTTACCAATAAATGATTCAAAACTCTTACTTGCTCTTGCGCTTGTCCATCCGCTCGCAAACCCGGGTAACCTTCTTCCGTTTCCACTCCCGACAAAAAATATGATCTTCCCGGCCGCCCATGCGCTAAGCCTATTATCTTCGTCAAAGGCTCTAGGTGTCCTCCGCGCCGCGAAGGTATTTTGCGCACCCCCTTAGCCACTACCCGCAAAACACCCTGCTCCTTAGCAAAAAGGGTCAATCGCCTATCCGCTTCACCCTCATTCCTTCGCGATAATACTAAGGCCTCTATTTTTGTCACCTGCGCCATTCTTCAACTATACCGTCATACCGCAAAAAGCCACTATTGACAAAAAGTCAACAAAATACTATTATCAGCAGTTAAAACAAAAACCCGATATTAACCGCTAATACCTAATTATTAATATGCTTAAGCTTAAAAAGACTTTCAGCTGGGGCTCCATGACGGCAATCGCTTTGCTTCTCATCCCCGCTGTTACCTGGGCTTGTCCAGTCACCAAGCCAGATCTACAACTGGTCAAAACCGGTCCTAGCTCCGTCGTGCCCGGCAGCACTGCTGTCTTTTCTATCGTGGTTTCCAACGTTGGTTCTACCAACGTCAGCAACGTGACCGTTAAAGACTTCGCCCCCACCGGCTTTGTCTTCAATGCCGCGTCCAGCTCACCCGAGTGTACCGCCTCTGGCAGCACCGTTATTTGTACTGGTTTTAGCCTAGCCAAAAATGACATTAAGCAACTATCAGTTGCTTTCGACATTCCAGCTACGCTCGCCTGTACCGGCCAAACGTTAGTGAATCGGGCTATCATTACGCTCCCCGCGACTGATAGTACCCCCTTCAATAACCAACAACAGTTTGCTTTTCAGTGCGGCCAACCTCAACCTTCAGCCACCCCAACTCCTACTCCAGAAGACAAGGATGAAGACAAAGGCGAAGCCAGCCTCGCGATCAGCAAAGACCCCGACCACTCCAAGACGCGTCCCGAGCATACTTTCAAGTATCTCATTACCGTCTGGAACGATGGCAATCAAGATCTCCACGATGTAAAAGTCACCGACAGCCTACCCGATGCTGTTACGCCTATCGAGGCCAGCAACGGCGGCTCCATCAGTGGCAACACTGTCACCTGGCCCAATCTAGCTTTAGATTCCGGTGAAAAGAAAACCATGACTATCACTGTCAAAGTCAAGACCAACGCTAAAGACCAAACCTTGGTCAACAGCGTTACCGCCAAAAGCGATGATCATGACATTGAAGCCAGCGACACCGACAACGACATCAAAATCGAGCGTGGCGCGGACAAAGTCACCCCCGTGGCTATTACCCCCCGCCAACCTCAACCAGTTCCAGTCAGCGCTCAAGCTGGCTTGGGCTTAGGAGCCTTCTCCACCCTCGCCTTGAGCCTGGGTGGCTTCGGCGCCTACCGCGCCCGAAAACACTGGCAGTAAAAACCAAAGTTTTCCCGCTTAAAACTAGTCTCGCTTCAGCGAGGCTAGTTTTGTTTTTAAAACTACTTTTTTCTGAACACCCCCAACTTCAACTTTCTTCCACTCACCTTAACTTCCGCTTCTGCGTCCACGTCAGCTAATTTAGAAAAATCAACTATCTCCTCCGCCTGCAACGCCATCGCGATCACCTCGCCGCCTTTGCTCATCACATCTTTTAATTCCTGATCGTCCGCTTCAAATCCCACCAAAATTTTATCATCCAAAGCGTATCCCGCCTGCCGTCGCAACAGCTGACCATGTCTAATCACCTCCCGCGCCCTACCCTCCAATGCCAATTCCGCGTCTATTTCTGTTTTCAACGCCACCCCTACTTTCGCGTCCACCCCACTTCTCTCATAACCCTCCTGATCTTTCCAATCATTAACTAACTTAACGCTCTTAACATTCACTTCTTCCCTAATTATTTCTAGCAGCTCATCACTAATCTTCTGATCATAAACAACTACCAACTCCGCCAATGGCTGCCGCGCCTTAATTCCCACTTTCGCCCGCAGCGCCAACCCTTCCGACACTATCTCCCGCGCCAGTCTCATACTTTCCAAAATCTCTCTATCCTCATCGGATAACTCCACTTTTTCCTCCAACCTCTCCAGATGCACGCTCTCCCCGTCCGTTAAATTCCGATAAAGATCCTCCGCTAAAAACGGCATAAACGGCGCCATGGTTTTACTCAACCGCGCCAACACCTCATGCAAAGTCGCAAACGCTTTTTCTTCTCCTCCTCTCTGAAACCGACCTCTGCTCCGCCGTACATACCAATTACTTAAATCATCAATAAACGTCACAAAATACCGCGCCGCCTGATCCACCTGATACTCATCACTCGCCGTCACCACGTCCCTCTCCAACTCCGTCACCCTCGCCAAAATCCACCGGTCAAGCACACCCATCTTTCTCCCCCTGCTTGCCTCGCCGGCAGGCGGGCCCGAGGGGGAGGGAGCCCATTCCGCCACTTTCGCGTACCTCACAAAAAAGCTATAAACATTCCACAGCCGCCGGTGCACATTCTGCGCCAACTTCTTCAAATCATTTTCTGAAAACCGATACGGCTCCCCCAAGCTAGAGCTCGTCAGTAAATACATACGCACCACATCCGCTCCATATTTCTCCAGCGTCGGCATTATTTCCGGATA
>Ga0326597_10010262_pt1 | contig 12500 bp, 2 predicted proteins | sample RVTome_12_FD_203789 | JGI IMG/M metagenome (GOLD analysis project Ga0326597, IMG submission 203789) | Soil microbial communities from uranium-contaminated site in the Upper Colorado River Basin, Wyoming, United States - RVT100D185 | ecosystem: Environmental > Terrestrial > Soil > Contaminated >... | reverse complement strand
GTCGCCCCGTCTTGTTTGTTGGAAAATCCTGTTCGTCAGGCTGGCAATCTGGACCGTTTAACCACCGTTCAACTCCCATTGCTACCCTACAGGGTCCAGGGGGGAAACCAAGGCGGGGGAGGCGCGGCGCGCCCTTTGCCCACCCCGCTGGCCGCGGGGCGGGCCGGGGTGATCAATCAGCAATCCACTCGCACGATCCGGATGTCGAGGCTCCGAGGACCGGAATCGTGGTACGGGATTCCGGTCCGAGGGGCCCTTCCTTCTGGAAGCAAGGCAACAGCCGGCCGAAGGGCACGACGATTGCCAGAGGTTTTTTCACTTAACTGCAATCGGCGTGACCTTCGGCTCCAACAGGGCTCCGGCCAGGCCGAGGTCACGACAAGACGGGCGATTTCCATCTCGCACTCCTCGTGACCGAGGCCGTTGATCTTGTCCGGCTCGGCGCGCAGTTGCGGAGGACGGCTCGCGTTTCATCGTTCTCATCGCGCGAGCCGACCGGAGCCTGCGCGCGGAGACGCTCCTTCTTCAGCATCCAAACATCCGTCCGAAGGGCAAGGGTTTTACACTCATCGAATACGGGATCCCATCTCGACATCGATGCTTAAGTCCGGGGCAGGCCGAAGTCTGGCGCGGTGGTCTTCCTGTTCGGCTGGTCCTTCGAGAAGAAGTACTGCGGCCCAATGTGATCGAGTACCCGCCGCTCGACGGCCTTGTACTCCGGCGAAGCCCACTTTCGTGGATCATCGAACAGCCGCAATAGGACCCCCTCATTGACCTCACGCGTCTCCGCGGCAGGCGCTGACAAGAGGCGGTGGCGGCCGATGAGATCGCAGTACGGCTTCCCGAAGAAGTTCAGCCAGTAAAGGCCGGGAAGGTGCTTCGAGGCATCGATGCCAACCGCCTCGAGGCCCCCACCTTCGTGGGACATGTTCTTCGCATCGTATTCGTCCGAGCTGTGGACATCACCGTAGAGCGACGGCAGCGCGCCACAGAGTGCCTGAAACATCTCGGCCGACCAAGCGACCGCGTCCACTCCCTCCACCTTCGAGCGGCGGACTTGCAGACTTAGCCGGTTGCCAAAGATCCACTCGTTCCCCAAGGGCGCAAGAGCGTACTCGTCCACGCTGATCACGACGGTTAGAGCATCATCATCGCCCCGAAGCTCTGTGCTCCCCAGAAAACGGGGATCGCGCCAAGGACCCATCTCCGCGTCAAGCGCCTTGCGTATTGGTGAAGCCCCGAGTCTCGCCTCGTCCTCACGGATAAGTTCTTCCAAAGCTCCCGGCCTGTCCAAGTCGACGGGCTTTTGGTCATTGCGAGAACGCCACATCCTGGCCTGCTTCGACCATTGCGGAGCATGCTCACGCAACACACGCTGGACCTCGTCTAGCTGGCCTTCCTGGAAAAGAAAGCGAGCGGCCCTAATGACGACATCCAGGGCGAAACGTTTTCTATCTCTCATTGTCAGGACAGCGGAACGATGCGAACCACCTTTGCGTCGATGAGATCCCTAAGCTGACCACGCACAGGCACCGGAGCGTTGGTGAAGACCTCCAGCGTTGCGCCATGCCGGCGCGCTTCCGCAGCCAGATCGCGCAGCTGCGGCGTGATCGAGAGATTCTTGACGTTCTTAACCTCGACGACAGAACCACGAACACGAATGGTAACCTCAGGTGGAAAGTCTGGAATACGGAATCCACCGCGGCCAGTTCCCGGAACCGTGACTCTACCGGGTCCAACATTTCGCGGGACACCGATCTTTCCTGAAACCGCTTCTTCCCCGAGCTTCCCTGTCCGCGTAGGAGCGATACCACCACTGCGGCGCAGTTTTGCCGCGCCACCGAGTACGCCGACCGCTTTGCCAACTGCCCCCGCTTCTACGCTTTCGATAGCAATACGAGTGCCTTGTCTTGCTGCTTCCTCGCCGACCTCGAGCTCTACTTCGCGAACCTCCTCTCCCAGGTTGGGTCGCTCGAACCCGGTCTCCTCCTTCAGCACCTCCAGGTTCTTCTCCGTGTACTCGGAGCGGCCACCTCCTTTCGGCAACCAACGGTCAAGCAGCTCTCTTGCTTTCTCCGCCGCGGGCTCGATCCACTTGTTGTTGAACTCGCGGAGCTTCCCGAGGACAGAGTCGACGCTTTCCCAGAGGCTCTCTTCCTGAACAACAATGGGTTCGTCAGGTAGGGCGCCGAAATCCCTCTCGAAATCGATCTCTCCTGCTTTCTCTTCGATTCGACTTCGTTCATCCGTGGGGAGAGAGTCGAGATATTCGCGGGCAACACGGGCTGCCTCATCCTCTTCGATTGGCTCAGCTTGTCGACCTGTTGGATCGGTAAATCGGAGAGGGTTGGCTAAGGAGTATTGGTATCGGTGCAGGCTTGGTGGCTCACTCACTTCTCCGAGATAGCTATCCATGCTGAAGAATCGACCACTCTCGGGGTCGTAGAACCGCGCCTTGGCATAAATCAGGCCGGTCTCTTCGTCGAGCTCGTGGCCCGTGAAGGTGAAGTTGTTCGCGCTCGCGCCGATGCGGTCGCGTTCGTTCCCCCACGCGTCGTAGAAGATCGATTGTCGGGCAACGCCGACAGAATCCGTAAGACCGACCGTGGAGCCCAGGAAGTCGAGATGGAAGAAGCTCCGTCCTTCTCCTCGATTGTCGAGGCGGACCAGCTGGTCCATCCCGTAGTCGTACTTGGAGACGGTTGCGTTGACCTGGTCGGCCTCCGTGATGACGCTCAACTGGTCGTAGGTGTACTGCCTTCTTCCGTCGTCGCCGATCTTCAGAATGCGGCGGCCGTCGTAGTCGTAGCCGTAGCGCCCGAGAATCGAGGCGCCCTGGCGGACCTCGCCGAGCTGGTCGCGGATGTCGAAGAGGAAGTCTGTCGTGACGCCGGCGGTGGTCTTTTCGGTGGTATTGCCATTTGGGTCGTACGAGTAGGCGGTGAGCTCAACGCCGCTCGTGGTGTCCGTAATCCGCTCCAGGCGATTGATGGCGTCGTAGTGGAAGGTTTTGTCCGAGACTTCGGCGCCGGTGGTGACTTCCTGAATGCGGTTGCCTGCTTGGTCGTACTCGTAGGCGACCGTGCGGTCCGGGTAGGTCACCGTCTTCAGGCGGTTGACGAAGTCGTAGGTGTACTCCGTGGTCTCGGTTCTGCCGGCGTTCTGTTCGACCTGGCGCTCGCGGTTGGAGTTTGGGTCGTAGCCGTAGTGGTACGAGCTCACGAGGCCGGCGGGACCGGTGTGCATGATATCGGTCATCCGGTCGGCGGCGTCGTAGTCGTACGTCGACGTCGTGCCGTTGGGGTTGGTGACGCGCTGCTTCAGGCCGTCGGGGAAGTACTCGTAGGTGATCTGCTGGCCGTCGCCGAAAGTCATGGCTTCGAGGCGGTTGAGCTCGTCGTAGGAGTACTCGGTCCGGACCGAGTCGGGGTCGATGAGGAGGGTTCTGTTGCCTTGTGGATCGTAGTCATAGACCAGCCTCCGGCCCCAGGCATCCGTCTCGGTCTCGAGCCGATCGAGCTCGTCGTAGGTCTTGAGGCTCGAGACCACGACCGGCGGGTCGGTGCCGGAGCTCTTGGTTTCGTCGATCCGGATGAGGTTGTCGTTGGGGTCGTACTGGTAATCGATGCGATGGGTCCGCGTGAAAAGCGCGAGGTCAGCCGCGGTCAGGTTGTAGACCTTCGACTTGAGGCGGTTCAGCTCGTCGTAGTCCATGTCGATGGCCTGGCGCTTGGGGTCGATGAGCTTGATTTCGTTTCCGTTCGGGTCGTAGTCGTGGTTCGTCGTGAGGTTGAAACCACCGGGGTCCTGGACCATGAAGTCCAGGCGGTTGAGGGCGTCGTAGGTAAAGGTGACGACGTTGCCCTCGCCGTCCTCCTGGCGGGTCCGGTTGCGGTTTGGGTCGTAGTCGTAGCGGTAGAGGCCGCCGTCGGGCATCCGAACCTCGATGAGCTCGTTGAGCTCCCCGTAATCGAAATCGGTGCGGTGGTCCAGGCTCTTGGGCTCGAGGACGAGGGTTCGGTTTCCCTCGGGGTCGTAGTCGAAGGTCGTCACGTTGCCTTCACCGTCTTCGGTGGTCTCGAGGCGGTTCAGATCGTCATAGGTGTTCTTTACGTCGAACGTCTTTCCCGTGGCCCGCCCGTCCTTCTCCTCGAGGAGGTTTCCCACGTTGTCGTACGTGAAGGTCGTCGTGGTGGCGAGCTGTGTGCCCAGGGCGTCGGTGCGGGCCGTGAGCCGATTCGCTCCGTCATACACGAACAGGGCTTGGTTGCCGTTGGCATCAGTGGAAAGCGTTCGATTGTTGTTCGGGTCGTACTCGTGTTCCTCGAGCTTGATGCCGGAGCGCGTGGCGGAGACGAGTCGTCCAAGCGCGTCGAGTTGGGTGGTCTTCTGGATTTTGCGCCTGTCGACTTCGACCACCTGGCGCTGAGCGTCCAGGTAGCTCGTCGTGACCGCCTTGCCGAGGGGGTCCTCGATCCGGGTGAGGCGATTGATCCGATCGTAGGTGAACGTCGTCCGGTGGCCCCGCTTGTCGACTTCAGCGATCTTATTGACCCCGTCGTATTCGAACGTCTGGTCGTTTCCGGCCGGGTCCAGGATACGGATGACGCGCTCCCGCTCGTCCATCTCAAACGTCGTCGCGAGTGCCCGGGCGTCGTACTCCACTCTCCGACGAAGCGCATCGAAGTGGCTCACCCGCGAAGTTACCAGAGGCCCCTTCCCCGTCAGAACTTGATCGATCTCGGTCCGGACGATCCGTCCCAGATTGTCGTAGAAGAACCGCATCGGAACGCCGCGCCGGTCCACCTCTGCCGTCTTGTTCCCCTCGCCGTCGTAGTCGAACGTCGTGAGCCGTCCGAGAGCATCCTCTGTTTCCTGCAATCGATTGAGCCCGTCGTAAGAGAACCGGGTCGAACGCCGCTCGGCATCCTCTGTCCTCTTCAGGTTGCCGTTGCCATCGTAGAAGCTCTTCGTGACGAGCTCCTCCGTGCCGGTCTCTTGCCGAACCTCGTGGACGCGGTCGAACCCATCGAGGAACGCGGTCCTCTGGAAGCCTCTCGGATCGGTCTCGACCACACGGTGCTCGCCGTCGATGTACTCGAACGTCGTCTCGTAATTGAAGCCGTCGGGGTCGGCGCCGGTCACGGTTCGAGTGAGAGGCCGGTTGAGGAAATCGAAAGCGGTGGTCGTCTCGAGTCCGCGGGTGACGTCCCTTTCGAGAGTTCGGTTCCCCGCCTCGTCGTAGTCGAACACCACCTCGTGATTCTCGGCGTCAGTCCGCGAGATGAGACGATTCAACCTGTCGTAAGCGAATCCCGTTTCGTTTCCATTGGCGTCGGTCTCGGAGAGCTTGTTTCCGACCTTGTCATAAGTGAAAGACTCCACATGAGTCGTGGGAAGGAATCTTCTCTTCACGCGGTAGAGACCGTCGTACTCGAAATCCGTCCGGCTCCCGTGAAGGTCAACCGCGAAGAGCTTGTTTCCCACTTTGTCGTAGTCGAAGACCGAGATCGTCTGCGTGGCGCCGAACGGACCCGACACGTCCACCCGAACCAGCCGGTTGAGCTCGTCGTAGTGGTTCGTCGCCGCGACCCCGCGCCGGTCCGTCTTCGACAGGACGTTTCCGTTTCCGTCATACAGGGTCGTGGTAGTAAGGCCCAAATCGTTTCTCGTACCGTCGACGCGGTTGAGGCCATCGATGGAGAAGTGGGTGGTGAGGCCGAGGCCATTGGTCTCGAAGAGAAGCTGTCCGCCCGGGTAGTAGTCGCGCTCGATGACCTCGGTGTCCGAAGAATCCTTTGAGTCGGTTCGCGTGATGGTGGTCACGCGGTCGAGATCATCGAAGTCCTGGGTCATGCTTCGGCCCATCGTGTCGCTCGACGACTGCAACCGGCTCCGGGCGTCGTAGACCGTCGTTGTGACGTTTCCTTCCCCGTCCGTCGTCGTGGAGGGGTTCCCGAAATCGTCGTAGGTGAAGCTGGTCTGCTGGCCCGGCCGAGGCCCGAGCACGAGCTCGAGGTCACCGTTCCCCTTGTACCGGTACTCGGTGACGTTGGCTTCAGCGTCCGTCACCTTCTCCAGGTTCCCGTTCACGCCGTTGATGAGGAACCGAGTTTCCTGGATGATGGGGACCGCCAGAGCATCCACGTTGTAGACCTTCTTGAGCGTCATCTTGTTGAAGACGGGGTGGTACTCAAACTCGGTGACGACGTCGCCGATGCCGCCGCCCGCCCGGATCGCCTCCCTGATGAGGTTCGCGTTCCCGTCGTAGTCGAAATCAGTCACCCTGCCGTTCGCGTCGGTTTCCTGAGTCTTGAAGATGTCGCTCGGCGACCACGTCATCTCGGTGACGACGCCCTTCGGCTCTTCGATCCGCACCGGAGAGCCGTTCAAGTTGAGCCTGTAGTGAGTGGCGTTTCCGCGCGCGTCGGTGACGGTGGTCTTGAAGAAGCCGTCGTTGAGCTCGGTGAGGTCGTAGCCGACCTCGGTCACGACCCCTTCCGGCTCGTGGATACGCTTCACCCACTCGAACTTGCCCTCGCTGGCGCCCAACGGGTCGGACGTCTCGCCCGGGAAAGCCTCTCCGTCGCGGTAGTACTCGTATCGCGTCACGTTCCCGGTGGGGTCGGTTGCGGCCACGAGGTTGTGCCGGTCGCGAGGGTTGTCGACACTGTACTCGTAGCGCTCGACGCGCTCGTCGCGAGTGACCGCAACCAGGTTTCCGAGCTCGTCGTATTCGTAAGTCACTTCGAGACCAAGAGGACCGGTGAGACGTTCGAGACGCGGCTCGCCGCGGACCGTCGTATACGAAAAGACCAGAGAGCGAGCGGGAACCCCGCCGAAAACCTCCCTCGCTTCGATGATGTTTCTCTGGGCGTCGTAGAGGATCTCGATGCGGTTTCCGTTCGGGTCCTCGATGAACTCGAGAGTCGGACGTCCGGCGTACAAAGGCTCCCCTTCGAAGAGCTCCACGTCCTTGTAGTGGTAGCGAATCCGCCCCTTGGTGTAGAAGTCGAGGCTCCCGTCGGCGTTTCGCACCAGCTCGGTGTGGTAGCCCTTCTGGGGAACGAAACGGTCGCCGTCCCGCGTGAACCTCTGCCCCGAACCATCTCCACCAACGACGATCCAGGCGCATTCGGTGACGATGAGCGTCGAGTAGTAGTTCATCGACCAACCCGCTCCCATGGGACCGGAGGGGTCGTTCCCCGAGCTCGAGTAGGTGCGCACGATCTCGAGGGCCGGGCCGCGCCCCGCGATGGAGGCATCGGTCGCGGAGCTGACGAGGTGTCCGTCAAGGAGATCCACTCCCTTCACGAACGTATGCCCCACGGGGAGCACGTTGTGGGCGGTGGTCACGGTCGCGATCCGCCCCGCTCCCTCGCCCTCGAGGCCCGAGTCGTCGGTCGCTTTCGCAACGATTCGGAACCGGTAGACGTCGTCGGCGTCGAGAAAGTTCTGGGGCCCGGGGAAGAAGGTGATGGGGTTGACGCCATCGGTCGCGAGCTGCGGCCCTCCAAAGACCCTTCGCTCCTCGAGAGCCGCGGCCCCTTGGTCTTCGGGATTTACCCCCTCCTCGAACCGCTGGATGAAGATCTCCACGTTCGCGTTGCGGGTCAGGTGATAGCGGATGGGCTCCGGCCGGAAGCACGCGGGCCCTCCCGCCGAGCTCACGTCGAAGGTGACGTGGATGGGATCCGAAACGTCATAGACGAGCTCCGAGAAGGCGACGGCGCGCGGCTTCGAGCGAAGCACTGCTCCGGCCTGCTGCTCGACCACCAGCTCGGCTCGATACTCGTTCTTGACGACGTCGGGCTCGAATCCCTTCGCGAGGACCGCCTTGCCTTCGCCCTGCACTTTATCCCCCGAAAGGCTCCCGAGCTTTCTCTCGGCGCCCGTGGCGCGGTCAACCTCGAAGAGCTCGACTCTGGCGCCGGTCAGCGGGAGCGCCGTCGGCCGCACGAAGTACTCGACGTCCGCGTCCTTGGGCGTCACGAACTTCACGTTCGGTGGATCCTCCGGGTCGGGAACTTCCTGGATCAGAATCGGCGCCGGTTTCGTCTTCGTGAGGAAGGCATGGAAGAAGTCGAGCTGCGTCGGAACCGAGCGCACTTCGGAAACGGTGCCGGGCAAGAGCCGGATCTCGGCCATGTAGATCTTGGCCGGGTCGTAGCCGTTCGCCGTCGAGAGGATAAGGGGTCCGATGGGAAGCGGCCCCTCGGCGTGGAGCTCTCTTCCCTCTCGGATCTCGAGGAGGCGGCTCTCCGGGGCTTGTTGCAGGATCGCGTCGAGCTCCGCGGGGAGAATCCGGTACCGCAGCTCCGAGCCCTCCGTGAGGTGGCCGTTTCCGTCCAGGCGGAAGGGCTTGGGATTTTGCTCTGCGATCTCGACATCGACTCCCCAGATCGAACCCGGAAAACCCGTGGTCGAGTCAGAGGTGAACCTGAAATCGAACTCCCGAATGTCGCCGGGATCTTCGGGGTTCACCCAGGGCCTTTTGAGCGTTGCCACGACGTTCGACCCGAGCTTTCTCTGGCCGGGGGCTTGCCCCATGATGAAGTCGAAGTCATAGAAACCTCCGTCGGCTCCCACCCGGCTCGGAGGCTCGAAGCGACCGTCTCCTTGCAGAAGCAACGGAGTGAGCTCCCCGTCGTCGATCGCGCGGATCTTGAACGTGCCGAGGCCCTCGAGCACGTACCTTCCTTCGGGGGTCTGGACGACTTTGTAGTCCTCCTGGGCCTGGAAGAGGCTGAAGCTCACCTTTTCCCGGAGCTTCTCCCCAATCCGTCCCAACCACAGGGTGGCGCCGGTTCTGAGGGTCACGGTCCCTCCCCGGCTGACGTTACGCCAGAGCACGATGAGCTGCCTCCAGATGGGTCCCGAGGTGAGCCCGGAGCCGTAGTCGTCGGTGTCCCGGATGAACTCGATGGGCTCCGACGGGTAGAGATCGTCTTCCCGCGTCGCGAAGATCCTGTAACGAGTACGGTCCACGTTCCCGAGACGAACGAAGGGGGTGGCTCCGAGGTACGAGGTCAGAAACGTCGCCGTTTCGACCTCGTTATCGTTCTCGTCGAAGATCTTGGCGTTCTCGTAGACGTCGGGAAGCGGCTCGTTCCCGAACCGCTCGGGGGTCCCCACCTCGTATTGCACCTCCAGGTTTGAGAGAGAGTTTCCGAAACGGTCGAGAGTCGCGACCCAGAGGGGCCCGTAGTGCACGCCCGAGACGTATTGCCGACCGTAGTGCCAGGCGACGTACTGGATTCTTCCGTGGCGCGCTCCCGACTCCTCCTGAGCATCGGGGAAGGCGTAGGCGAAGAAGGGCTCATCGAGCGAGACCCGGCCCGCTTCCGCGGTCACGTGGAAGAGGCCCACCTGCGTCAGGTACCGGTCTCCGGGCTTCTCGACGACGTATCGTGGCTGAATCGACGTCGACGTTCCCAGGCGGAAACGCACCCGGGCGATCCCGTTCTCCGTCGGGACGGTGAGATCCTCCCCCACCTCGAGGCGGTCGAGCGTGAGAAGCTTGCTTTCGGGATGGACGATACGGAAGGTCACCGGAACTCCATCGGCGACGGGGTTTCCGTCCGCATCCGTCACGTAGACGCCGATGGCGAGGGGAAGCTCCCGGTCCACGAGAGCTTCCTGAAAGTCCGTTTCGGGAAGCTTCGCGATGCCCGCGACGATACGGCTCGGCTCGTCCTTCGACTCCTCGGGGTCGCCCAGGGTCTGCTGCAAGTCGGGGTTGTTCTCGGGAGGCTCCGCCGTCGTGCTGCCCGCGAGGTTTCCCGAGAGAATGTAGGCGCTCTCGCCCGTCTCCCGATCCCAGGCGACGAAGCCGGCGCCCGTCCAAGCGAGGAAGCTCACGTCAGAAGCGGGTGTCAGAACGACGCGCCCTCGGTGGACGTGGGCCTCGATCTGCGCCACCAAATCCTCCTCGATTCCGAGCGTGGGGAGCTCCGTGTCCACGTTCGAGGAGTCGATTTCCCGAACCTCCGGAGAAAGCCGGAGGAGCCGAACCGTCGCGATCGACTGGACTCCGAGATCGTCCTCGAGGATGCGGCTTTCGAGATCCGAGCCCACGAGACCCGAGAGAAAGTAGAAGTTCCGTGCCGGAGCATCTTCCTCGCCAGCAGGCACGGCGACGCTCGGCCTCAGGTCCGCGTCGACGTCGATCCCCTTCCACTCGAAGGTGAGAGGAACGAGGTCCGCGTACTCCACCTGGATGTGATTCTTCACGATGACGTGGCTCGCCACCGGGCGGAAGACGCGAGCTCGCGTGAGCCCCGCGAGGGTCTCGTCCGCCTCGTTCCAGCGCCTGAGGTAGTTGAGCGCCCTCTGGTTCAGAAGCTCTCCCGCCCTCGTCTCGGAGGGCTCCTCGTAACCGGGCGTGCGACCGGAGAGTCCGAGGGCGGCAAAAGCACCCGCAATCATCCGGTTCTCGGCGCGGAGGATGCCGCTCGGAGTCGAAATCTCCGAAACCAGAGTGAAGGAAGCACCCATGGGGAGAGGGTTTCCCGTCTCGAGAACGAGACCGCCCGAGCGCAGAACGGGCCGGACGTCGATGAGAAAGGGCGGCGTCTGGTAAATCCCGCCGAAAGCCTCCGCCGTCTCCCGGTCTTCGGCGTCGGCCGCGACGTAGGAGAGAGTGAGACGTTTTCCGAGGACGCGCGAGAGCGGGAACGAGTTTCCCAGAACGACCTCACCCGTGGACGTCGTCGCGATGAAGCCGATCCGGTGCTCGCGAGTTTCGGGGAAGTCGAAGGAGACCTCGTTCACCGAGACGACCTCATAGGGGAGGCTCGCCGGCAGGATTCCGTAGACCTCGGGTATCGCCTCGACGGTGCGGAGCGCGTCCTCGAAGGACGTTCCAGGGAAGCTCTGCTCGAGGTGGTCCGACACGCGCTGCCGGAGCACCGCAATCGGGTCGGAGAGGGGATCGGCTTCGAGCTGCTCCCGAACGAAAGCCTCGGCATCGAATCCCATCGACTCGAGAACTCTCTCTCCCTCGTTAACACGGTGAAACTTGAAGCTCGCATCGAGGGGAACCCAGCGCTTTCCCTGATCGTCGAGGGCGACCCCGCGGTAGTTGGACCAGGAAACGTAGGCTTCGGCCCAGACGTGCTCGAGCTCGACCGCGGAGAGACCGCCCGCGGTGACGACCGGCTCATAGGGAACCCCGGCGGCCGTGAGCGCCTGCTCCACCCTGTCGACGCGCTCCACTCCGAGAAGGTTCATCGCTTGGTCGAGAGGAATCCGCACGACACCTCGAACGTAGCGGGCCGGCACTCCCTTGGCCCTCAAGAGCTGAACGAGGAGCTGGTGGATGTCGGCGTCGTTTCCGCTTCCCTCGCGAAGAGTCTGCTCCGCCCCCTTCATCGAGCCGAAGTAGAGCTCGAACCTCGTCTGGTTCTTCACGAGCTCGTACGCCGCAATGGCGCCGTCGACGCTCGCCGAGAGCTCCTGGATGGCCTCGGGAACCGAGCCGATGACAGGTGCATCGGCCTCACCCGCCCCCCCGAAGGCGCTCGTATCGGTGACACCGCTTTTCTCGAGAGCCGGCGGTTCGAGCTCGGGAGCTCTCAGAGGGAGCTCCTGAGCGCTCAGGTGGTCTTCTCTCTCCGCCTCGGCGAGAGGTCGAAGGGCTCGCAAACACTCTTCGACCTCATCGAGGTCCGGCTCGGCCTTGAGACGCGTGAGCCCGTCGAGGAGAGGGAGGTGACTCGCCTCGAATGCGGCCCGAGCCGAGGAAAGCCGGTCGTGCCCGCTGAGACCGACCGCCTGAAGCCTGGTTTCTGCCTCGTGGAGCTTCGCGTCGAGTCGTGACACTCGCGCGGCGAAGAGATCTCGAAGGCTCGAGAACTCCTCGCGAACTTCGTCGGGCGATGCCCCCTCCTGGAGTCGGTCCCGAACCGCTTCGAGACGTTCCACCATCCGGTCGAGGTCGTGGGCTTCGCCCGGTAAGGACACGAAGAGGGCCGCGAGAAGCACGAGGGCAAACAACCGGCACCTCATGAGCTACTCACAGACGGGCTCGAGACGGAATGCTTCGACGTGCACTCTGGCGTGGATGAGAGAGTGAATCCGAAATCCGGTAACGCCTCCGAGAAGCTCGACCTCGACGGGCTCCGACCAGAAGAAGGGTTCGTCTTCGCGCGGGCCGTCGTCGCTGACGTCGAAGATTGGGCCAGAATCGAATTCGACGCGCACCACCGGCGCTCCGTGGCGCTTTCCCTGATGAAGGAGGAGCCGGAACCGATACCGTCCCCCTTCCAGCACGGGTGTTTGCACCGACAAAACGCCCGTCTTTTTTCCAACCCAGTACGAATGCTTCCGACCGCAGGCGGTGGGGCCCGAGTGCCCGCAGTGGCCCGAGCAGGCGGCGACGGATTGGCCGTCGTCGAGACAGACCTCGAGAGGATCGGAGCAGGAGTCGCTTCCGGCGTCACAGACGCCGTCCCCGTTCTCGTCGCCCGAGATTCCGCTCTCGAGTCCGGGAATCTCGC
>Ga0326597_10010261_pt1 | contig 12501 bp, 12 predicted proteins | sample RVTome_12_FD_203789 | JGI IMG/M metagenome (GOLD analysis project Ga0326597, IMG submission 203789) | Soil microbial communities from uranium-contaminated site in the Upper Colorado River Basin, Wyoming, United States - RVT100D185 | ecosystem: Environmental > Terrestrial > Soil > Contaminated >... | reverse complement strand
CCGAGCTGCTGCACCGTGACCCCGCGAACCGATCGCTGACGGGGTGGGAAGCCACCGACTCCGTGCCTCCGCCGGAGCCAGATGAGTTCGCATCGGGGCCACGGGTGGAAGCGGCCCGCGAAGCCGCGGGAATGCTCGACGCGCTGAACCCGGGCTTTCGCGCCATCCACTACGAGGCACCCGACGGCCCGACTGAGTGCGTGACGCTGCTCGCGCAGGACTTCAAGAGCCTCCTCTGGGAGACGATCGCGAACGTCCCCAGCTATGGCACCTGGCTGCTGGAGTGCGATCAACGCTCCGCGTACGCCTATCACCGCCGCGCGCTGCAGCTCTTGCAGTCGCGGACGCCCGGCCGCTGGGCACTCAAGACACCGCATCACTGCCTTGCGCTTGACGCGCTCGTCGAGCAGTACCCCGACATCCGGCTCGTGATGACCCACCGCGACCCGATCACCGTCGTCGCGTCGCTCTGCAGCCTCATCCGATCACTGTCGGGAACGTTCAGCGACGCCAACCACGACGCGTACATCAACGAGCACTGGACGAACGTCGCCGTCGAGCTCGTGGAGCGCGTCATGACCTGGCGCGACGCTCACGGCGACGACTCATTCGTCGACGTCGCCTACAGCGAGCTCGTTGCCGACCCGATCGCGGTGGTGCGCACGATCTACGCGCGCGATGACACCGACCTCACTCCAGAAGCCGAAACCGCGATGCGTCGCTACCTCGATGAGCACCCGCGCGGAGAGCACGGCACCCATCGATACGACGCCGACGCGCTCGGGCTCGATGTGAGCGCACTCGAGGAACGCTTCACGCCGTACCGCACGCGCTTCGCGTTCTAGCGCACGCCGTACACTTCGACCGGTGCGCCGCACCGTCGGACGACGCCCACTCGTGTTCCTCATGGTCGCGTATTGCGCGATCGCTTCCATCGGCGTTGCCCGTGCCGACGAAGCTAGCGATCCCGGCACGGTGTCGGCGTACGCCGACGTGCTCGTGGAAGCAGCCGCGAGCGACCTCGAGTTCCCGTTGCACGCGGTCCCCGATTCCTTCGTGGGCGTGCTCGGGACCCGCGTGGAGAGCATCCGCAAGCTGACCGAGTTCGTGGCGGCGCGCCGCCTTGCGGCGATGGCTGCGTGGGTCGAGGCGTACCGCGCGGCGCAGCGCCGGCCGGCGGCGTCGGGACGCTCGTCGGGATGCAACGGCGACTTCGCGTGCTTCAAGGCCTGCACGCTCGAGATCGAGAGCCACGGCAACTACGCCGCGGTGAGTCCGGGAGGGACGTACCGAGGTGCCTGGCAGTTCGACCAGTCCACGTGGGATGGCGCGGTCGCACGGGCCGGGTACCCCGAGTGGTCGGGACGCGATCCGGCAACAGCGCCGCCCGGGATGCAAGACGCGGCCGCGCACCAGCTCTACCTCGAGCGCGGGAACCAGCCATGGGGCGGGCGCTGCTGAGACGCGGGTAGCGCTCCGGCAAACCTGGGTACGTTCGGCGCATGGCTGACGAAACCGCGACGAATCACGAACGGGCGTGCGATGGCTTCGCGGAGGTAGCCGCCCAGGTGAAGAGCTGGGACGCACCTTCGCCCTGCACCGAGTGGGACGCCCGCGCCGTGGTGGAGCACGTGATTGGCTTCCACGAGATCCTGGTGCTCCGACCGCTCGGCGTGAAGGCCGATCGCCCCCGCGAGGATCCGGCGGCGCGGTGGAAGGCGACCCAGGCCGCGATCGTCGAGGCGATCAGCAGACCCGGTGCTCTCGACGACGAAGTCGATGTGATGGGCGGCGGCAAGACCGGTCTCCGCAACCTGGTCGCGACCCTGACCACCGATGTGCTGGTGCACTCGTGGGATCTCGCCAAAGCCGGCGGTGTGGAGCCGAAGCTCGACACCGAGCTCTGCACCCTGGGCTACGAGCGCGCCGCGCAGAACCGTGAGCAGTTCGCCAAGTCGGACATGTTCGGCGACGAGGCGAAGGTGCCCGACGACGCCGACGTGTGCTCGAAGCTGCTCGGCATCATGGGTCGCGATCCCGAGTGGAAGCCGCCTCGCGCCTGACGAGTGTCACTCCCTCGCCATGTTGGCGAACTTGGTGAAGTGATCAAGGAATGCGAGCCGCGTCACACCGGTGGGTCCGTTTCGGTGCTTCGCGACGATGATCTCGGCGGTGCCGCGCTGATCTGACTCGGGGTTGTAGATCTCATCGCGGTAGATGAAGATCACGACGTCGGCATCGGCTTCGACCGCGCCACTTTCGCGAAGGTCGGCGAGCATCGGCCGCTTGTCCTGCCGGTACTCCAGTTGACGGTTGAGCTGCGACAACGCCATCACCGGCGTGTCGAGCTCACGGGCGAGGATCTTGAGACCGCGTGAAAGCTCCGCGACTTCCACCTGACGGTTCTCGAACTTGCGCGTGGCGCTCGACGTCATCAGCTGGAGGTAGTCGACCACGATCAGGCCGAGCTCACCCTGGCGGGCGCGCACGCGCCGGGCCTTCGCGCGCATCTCCATGACGGTGCAATGCGGATTGTCGTCGATGTACATCGGCGTCTCGGCGAGGCGCCCCACGGCGTGCGACAACCGGCCCCAGTCGGCTTCGGGGATGTTGCCCGTCTGCAACCGGCGGGCTTCGACTCGCGCTTCGGCCGCGAGCAGGCGCTTGGTGAGCTCGAGCGCGCCCATCTCCATCGAGAAGAACATCACCGGGCGGCGCGCGGTCATGGCAACGTTGGCCGCGGCACCAAGCGCAAAGCTCGTCTTGCCGGCACCTGGCCTTGCGGCAACGACCACGAGGTTCGACGGTTGCAGCCCGAGGAGCTGTTGGTCGAGATCGGTGTAGCCGGTCTCGACGCCAGTGATCTCACCCTCGGTCGCGTACAGCGCTTCGAGCTGGTCGAGTGTCTGTTGCAGCGCATCTGACACGCCGATCATCGAGTCGGAGACGCGGCGCTCGGCGACTTCGAACACGAGAGACTCGGCGCGGTCGAGCGTCTCGGCAACGTCGTCGGAGTCGTCGTAGCCCATCTCCGCGATGTCGCCGGCCACTCCGATGAGCCGGCGCAACAGCGCGAGCTCGCTGACGATCTTGGCGTAATGGCCCGCGTTCGCCGAGGCGGGGGTGGCGGTCTGAAGTCGCAACAGCGCCTGGCGGCCGCCGAGTGAGTCGAGCAGGTCGACGCGGCGCAGCTCGTCGGCGACCGTCACGAGGTCGACGGGCTCGCCCTGCCCGTAGAGCGACATGACCGCGTCGTAGATGTGGCTGTGCGCCGGCTTGTAGAAGTCGCTGCTCTCGACCCGCGCCTCAGTGGCGCGGCTGATCGCGTCGCGCGACAGGAGCATCGACCCGAGGAGTGACTCCTCCGCCTCGAGGTTGTGCGGAGGCACTCGGCCATTGGCACGACGCGGCACCGGCTCGAGCACCTGGACCACTAAGTCTCCCCCCGCTTCCGACTCGCCCCGGCCAGGATGGAGACCGAGGTCAAGCGATAGGCATCGTGCGCGCCGATGGCCTGTGCAGAACAAGCCCTAAAACCCTGTGATCTCACGGTGGACAACCGCCGATTTCGTCCACAGGGCTGGGGACCACGCGTCATACGCGCATGGTCGCAGGAGGGTGTGACACAGTCCCACCGGCGTGTCCGCCGGTGCGGGATCTCAGCCCGCGACCACCTCGACCTGCACCTTCGCGGTCACCTCGGGATGGAGGCGCAGCTCGATCTCGGCCGGGCCGAGCTCTTTGAGCGGCTCGTCGAGCTCGAGCTTCCGTCGATCGATCTCGATGCCGGTCTGCGCGATCACCGCGTCGGCAACATCGCTCGCCGTGATCGAGCCGAAGAGCCGACCGCCCTCACCGGCGCGCGCTTGGAGCTGGACGCGCGCGCCGCTGAGCTTGGCGGCGATCTCCTCGGCTTCGGTTCGGTCTCGCGCCTCGCGCACCTCACGTCCGCGGCGCATCGATTCGGACTGCTTGACGATCCCCTTGGTGGCCTTGAGCGCGAGACCGCGCGGAACGAGGAAGTTGCGGGCGTATCCGTCGCGCACCTCGATCAGGTCGCCCTTCCGCCCGAGGTTCTCGACGTCTTCGCGAAGGACGACCTTCACGACTCGGTCTCCTCGGGCACCTCGATCAGCTCCGGCTCTTCGATCGGCTCCGGCTCCTCGATCGACTCGGAGACCTCGGCGAGCTCGCTCTCTGCAGTCGGAACCTCGGTGGACTCGTCGTCGACGACATCGTCGGCTTCCGCCCTCGCTCCCGGTGGCGCGGTGGGCATGGGATCGGAGAAGCCGCGCAACGGGCCTTCGCGGTCGCCGCGATCGCGCCCGCCTTTGCCGCCCTTGGAGCGGTGCGTGACCTGACGCACCGAATACGGCAGCAACGCCATCTCACGGGCAACGCGGATGGCGCGCGCGACCGCGCGTTGCTGCTGCGCGTCGTTGCCAGTGACACGGCGAGCCCGGATCTTCGCTCGCTCCGACATGAACCGCCGGAGCAGGTTGACGTCCTTGTAATCGATCCAGTCGATCGACTCTTGGTCGAGGATCGAGACCTTCTTCTTCGGACGACGATCGCGGTCTTCGCGCTTCGTTCGTGTACGGGGACGGGCCATCGGTCAGCGCTCCACTTAGAACGGCTCTTCGCCGAAGTCTTCGGATGGCGGTGCCGGCGTGCGCACCGGCTCGCCGCCGCCGCCGCCCCCACCCCCGCCGCCGCCTTCGCCGCCACCCGCGCCGCGGCGCTCGTTCTTCGACACGGTGCAGGTCGCCCAACGCAGGCTCGGGCCGACCTCGTCGGCCGCGATCTCGACGACGCTGCGCTTCTCGCCGTTCTCGGTCTCCCAGGAGCGCTGCTCGAGGCGGCCGGTGATCACCACGCGCGCGCCCTTGCCGAGCGACTCCGAGACGTTCTCGGCCATCTCGCGCCAGCACACGACGTTGAAGAAGCTGACGCGCTCCTCCCACTCGTTCGTCTGGCGATTCATCCAGCGACGGTTCACCGCGACGCCGAACGTGCAGTTGGCGGCGCCGCCGGCGGTGTAGCGCATCTCGGGGTCGCGGGTGACGTTGCCCACGACCGTGACGGTGTTGTCGGCCATGTGTTCCTCTTCTTCTCTTCGTGCGCGCCTAGGAAGCCTCGGCTCGCGAACCCACGGTCTTGCCGTACACCGACTCGGGGATGCGCAGGACCTTGTGCCGCAGCACCTCGTCGGCGAGCCCGAGCACCCGGCCGAGCTCATCCATCGCCGGCGGCTCGGACCGCGCTTGGAGGATCACGTAGTAGCCCTCCCAACGGTGCTTGAGCCGGTAGGCGAACCGCCGCTTGCCCCAGTGGTCGACGCTGCCGAGCTCGGCGCCCTTTTCGGTGAGCAACGCCACGTAGCGGTCGATCGCGGCGCGAACGACGTCGAGCTCGAGCTCCGCGTCGAAGATGACCATGACTTCATACGGCCGCATAGAGCCGTTCCTCCTTCGGACCGGCAGCCGTTTGGATGCCGGGCTCCCGCCGTCGCTCGGAATCGAGCCGCAGGAGCAGGTGGTGACGAGCCGGTCAGGCTACCAACTCGCCGCGCACCTCGACGCCTCGCGTCCGTGACCCGACGTTGGGATCTGGGACGACGCTACCGGCTCCCTGTGACACCCAATCCGCCTTCTGGCAGCTCGCCCGCGAGCGTCTCGAGCGCATAGACGAAGGCGGCCTCTGACGGATACGACGGGCAGTCGTTGCCGCTCGGGCACGGCCGCATGCGGAATCGGTTCACGACCTGTCCATCACCGTCGTAAAACGCGATGTCGAGGGGGACCGGCACGGTGGACATGGTGAAGGACCGCGTCCCCGGCTCGTCGTAGGCGAAGAGCATCCCGTCGTACGACCCGATCGTCTCGCGCTCGCGAAGGCCCTGGTAGCGCTCGTCCTCCTCATCGGCGATCACGAGTCGCAGCGATTCGCCGCCGACGCGAATGCGTGCCTCGGTGAGCTCTTCGAATGGGCGCACGGCTGGGTCGGCGTCGTCGACAACAGTCGCGAGGCTCGGAGGAGAGGATGTCTCGGCTGCGTCGTCGTCCTGCAGCGCGAAGAACGCGAGGACGCCCGACAGGCCCGTGAGCAGGAGGACGAGCGCCACGAGCGTGCCGGGCGTGTGACGCGAGCGGGGATCAGGCAGGCGTGCGCTCGCTCGGTGCGTCCTTGTCGCCAGATGTGCCGCTGTAGAGGTTGATGGCGTCGGACACCGTGTCGGCCGCGTGGTACGTCTCTTCGCTCGACGGGAACCGACCGGCACGCACGTCGGCGGCGAAGCGCTCCACGGCGGCGGTCGCGTCGGCCGCGAGCTCGGCGTAGCGGCGCACGAACTTGGGCGCCACGCGGTCTTCCAGTCCGAGCAGGTCGTGGAGCACGAGCACCTGACCGTCGCAGTGCCGCCCGGCGCCGATGCCGATCGTCGGCACACCGATGTTGTCGGTGACGAGTCGCGCCACCGCGTCGGGCACGCATTCGAGCACCACCGCGAAGCATCCGGCGTCGGCCAGCGCGGTCGCGTCGTCGACGATCGCGCGCGCCGCGTCGAGCTCTTTGCCCTGCACCTTGAACCCGCCGAGCGCGTGGACCGACTGAGGCGTGAGGCCGAGGTGGCCCATCACCGGGATCTCGGCGTCGAGGATCGCCTGGATCGCGTCGAGGCGCTTGCGGCCGCCCTCGAGCTTGACCGCGCCGGCACCGGCGCGGATGAGCCGGGCTGCGTTGTGCACGGTCTCCGAGGCGGACACGTGGTAGCTGAGCCACGGCAGGTCGCCGACCACGAGCGCGTTCGGATGGGTGCGCGCGACCGCGCCGACGTGGTGCGCCATGTCGTCGGTCGTGACCTGGAGCGTGTCGTCGTAGCCGAGGACGACGTTGGCGACCGAGTCGCCGACGAGGATCATGTCGACGCCGGCGCCGTCGGCGATACGGGCGGTCGGCGCGTCGTACGCCGTGACCATGACGATCGGGGTGTCGTCGCCCTTCCGGGCGGCGATCGCGGGCGCGGTGACACGCGCCGTAGGCGAGGGCTTCGTGGCCATCTCGTGACCTCCGTCGTCCAGGGCACACACGGCTCCCGGCGACGTCGAAAGGATACCCGGCTGAAGCGGTGGGCGAGCGTGGTCCGGCGTCCCCTTGACTTGCCGTGCTACAAACACCCGGTGACAGAGCCGCGAATGAACCGCGAGCAGCGACGGGCGGCGGCCCGCCGAGCGCGGCGCATGGCCGCGATCGGGTCCGCGGGAGCGCTCGCCGCCTCTGGTGTGTCGATCGTGACCGGGACACTGGCGGCCACGCCGGCCGGGGCAGCCGCGATGACCTTCACGGTCACGACCCTCGCCCCCACGGGGGCGGGCAGCCTGTACGAGGCCATCAACGACGCCAACGGCAACGCCGGTGACGACACCATCACCTTCCAGGCGGGGCTCACCGGCACGATCACGCTCGCCGGAAACCTCCCGACCATCACCGACAACGTCGACATCCAGGGACCCGGCGCCGCGGTGATCGCCGTCGACGGCGACGACACCTACCACCCCTTCGAGTTCCACCACCCCGGCGCGAGCACCATCTCGGGGCTCACGGTGAGGGACGGGAGCCCGAACAACGCCAACAACGACGGCTCGGGCGGCGCGATCGCGCTCTACGGCGGCCCGGACGACGGCGACGCTGGCTCGCTCACCGTCAGCAACATGGTGCTGACGAGCAATTATGCAGGCAACGACGGCGGCGGCATCTGGTGCCACGCCACCTCGTACTACGTGGGTCCTGGCCAGACTCTGTACTTCGACGCTGGCCCGCTGACGATCACCAACTCGGTGATCTCGGACAACGTCGCCGATGCTGGCGGCGGCGGGCTCTACTCCGACGACTGCGATGTGACCATCGTGGCGTCCACGATCTCGGGCAACGACGCCGCGAGTGACGGGGGCGGCCTCTACTTCGATGATGGCACCCTGCTGGTGCGCAACTCCACGATCTCGGGGAACACCACCGACGACGACGGCGGCGGCGCCGTGTTCGACGACGGAGTCGCGACGTTCGCCAACTCGACGATCTCGGGGAACACCGCCGGCGCCGACGGGACGGGCGACGGCGGGGGCCTCTACCAGGACGACGACGAGCTGTTCCTGCTCCAGGCCACGATCACCAACAACACCGCGGCCGACGGCGGCGATGGCCTCTTCGCCGACGACACCGGCACCGCGGCATTGGACGAGCCTGGCGGAAAGACGCCGAGCGAGGTGGCGGCCGCGACCAAAGAGGCGGCCGGCGACGTGGGCGCCGCGCAAGGCGACCTGACCTCGATCGTGGGCACGATCATCGCCGGCAACGGCACGGTCGACGTCGAAGGTAACGACAGCGACGGCCCGATCGAGTCCACCAACAGCCTCATCGGCACGGTCGCCCCCGGCACGATCGTCTCCGACCAAGGCGGCACCATCACCGCCGCCGACCCGTTGCTGGGCCCACTCGCCGACAATGGCGGCCCCACGCTCACGCACGCGCTGCTCGAAGGGAGCCCGGCAATCGACGCCGGTCCCGACCCGGTGCCCGACTTCCCGGGCAACGAGTTCGACCAACGCGGCGACGGCTTCCCCCGAGTTGTCGGCACCCGCGTCGACATCGGCGCCTACGAGTTCGCGCCCGAGCCGATCGTCGTCCGCTTCACCGGCTGACGTCTCGCCGGGTCATTAGCCTGGCGGGTCCCCATGCGACTCGATCGCCCCTTCGTTCGTCTCCCGCTGTGTGCCGACGCGGCACGTCTGGCGGCAGAGCTCGCCGAGCTCGACGACAAGGTCTGGCGCGACCACCCAGAGGGCGCGCCCGGCAACACCGCGCTCCCGCTCGTCGCGGCCGGCGGTGACCCACGGAACGACGCGACAAAGGGCCCGATGGCCCCGACGCCTGTCCTCGCGCACCTCCCCTACACGCGCCAGGTCCTTGCGGCACTCGGGACGACGATCGGTCGCTCCCGATTCATGCGCATCGCGCAGGAGACGGAGCTGCACGCTCACGTCGACACCAACTACTACTGGTGGCATCACCTCCGGGTGCACGTACCGGTCGTGACGCACCCCGACGTCGAGTTTCACGTCGGCGACGAGTCGACGCGGATGGGACCCGGCGAGGTCTGGGTCTTCGACACCTGGCGTCGGCACCGGGTGCTCAATCCCGTCGACGCGCCGCGCATCCATCTGGTCGTCGACACGGTCGGCGACTCACGCCTCTGGCAGCTCATCGACGACCCGGCACGCGACCCCCAAGCGATCGAGTTCGCGCCCGACGTCACACCCTTGCTGCCGCTCGAGACCGTGAACCATCCGGTGGTCATGTCGCCATCGGAGGTCGACGCGACGCTCGACGAGCTGCTCGACGAGCTCGCGCAGGTGGACGGCGACGCGGCGGAGCGGGCGCGGCGTGTGATCACGCCGTTCCGTCACGACTGGCGCAACCTCTTCGCTCGCTTCGGGACCCGGCCGGACGGGTTCCCGCATCTTCAGGAGCTCGCGGGCCAGATGCATCGAGAGCTCGAGCGAGCTGTTGGCCACGTCAAGCTGCCGAACAACGTGAGCTTCGAGATGGCGGTCAACCAGCTCATCGTGGGCGCCGCGGTAAACCCCGCGCTCGCCGACACCGCGACGACCGCACGCCCTGCACAACCCGCGGCGCGCCCGGCGCGCTCGCAGGAGGACATCCTGCGAGCGCAGCTGGCGGGTCCGCCACGCATTCAAGATCCCGTCTTCATCGTCTCTGCGCCCCGATCGGGCAGCACGCTGCTCTTCGAGACGCTCGCCCGCGCACCTGCGCTCTTCACGATCGGTGGCGAGAGCCACCGGTTGATCGAGGCGATCCCATCGCTGGGCCCGGCGGCGCACGACTGGGCGTCGAATCGACTCGAGGCGAGCGACGCGGCCGAGGGCGTCGTCTCGCATCTGAAGGACGGATTCGTGCAGCGCCTGCGCGACCGGGATGGGCAACGGTCTTTCGGCGGCCCCACTCGGCTGCTGGAGAAGACGCCGAAGAACGCGTTGCGAGTGCCGTTCTTTGCCGAGGCATTTCCGGACGCGCGGTTCGTCTACCTCTACCGCGACCCGCGCGAGACGGTGAGCAGCATGCTCGACGCCTGGCGGTCCGGGCGCTTCGTGACGTACCCGGAGCTGCCGGGGTGGGGCGGCAGTCCGTGGTCGTTGCTGCTCACGCCAGGGTGGCAGGAGCTCGACGGGCGATCGCTCGCGGAAGTGGTCGCGGGCCAATGGGCGACGACGACAACCATCTTGCTCGAGGATCTCGAGGCGCTCTCGCCAGACCGTTGGTGCGTGGCGAGCTACGACCGACTCGTTGCGGACCCGCGCGCCGAGATCGAGCGCCTCTGCGAGTTCCTCGAGCTCGACTTCGACGACGCGCTCGAGGGCCCGCTCCCGGAGTCGCGGCACACCCTCGACTCGCCGCACCCCGAGAAGTGGCGGCGCAACGCCGAGGAGCTCGAGCCGATCACCGACATCATCCAGCCGGCGGCCGATCGCGCTCGAAAGGTGTTCGCGATGCCGCCGCGGGTCGCGCCCGTGCGGGCAACGCCCTCGGTCAACCGAGAGCAGCCACTCCCGTCGCCAACAGTGGGCACCGACGCGGATGCCCCGTCGTTGAACCCCGTCGAGCTCTTCTCCAGCCAGCACACGCCCAGCTTCGGGGCGCTGTTGCGCGCGCTCGGTGCCTCGCTCGCGATCACGACCTACCAAGCGGGCCGCCTGATCCTCGTTCGCCACACCGAGGAAGGACTCAACACGCACTTCCGGTCGCTGCCCACGCCCATGGGGCTCGCGTTCGACGGACGGCGGCTCGCAGTGGGAACGAAGGCCGACGTCGTGGTTTTCCAGAACCAGCCTGCGCTCGGCGCGAAGCTTGACCCCCCGGACCGCCACGACGCCTGCTTCGTGGTTCGCCGGCGCCACACGACCGGGGACATCCGCGTCCACGACCTCGCGTGGGCAAACGGCGAGCTCTGGGTCGTGAACACCCGGTTCTCGTGCCTCGCGACCCTCGACGACGAGCACTCGTTCGTCCCCACGTGGCGCCCGCCGTTCGTGAGCGCACTCGCGCCGGAAGACCGCTGCCATCTGAATGGTCTCGCGGTCGTCGACGGCCGACCTCGCTACGTCACCGTGCTCGGGATCAGCGACGAACCCGGCGGCTGGCGCGAGCACAAGGCGCACGGCGGCGCGGTCATCGACATCGAATCGAACGAGACGATCACGGTGAGGCTGTCGATGCCGCACTCGCCGCGCTGGCACGACGGCCGGCTCTGGGTGCTCGAGTCGGGTGCCGGCGCGCTGGGCACGGTGGACCTCCAGACCGGGGTCGTCGAGCGGGTGGGGACGGTCCCCGGCTTCGCCCGCGGTCTTGCCTTCGCCGGGCAGTACGCGTTCGTGGGCGTCTCCCGCGTGCGGGAGCACGTGTTCGACGGCTTGCCGCTGACCCGAGACCGCCAGGAGGAGCTGCGGTGCGGCGTCTGGGTCATCGACACGACGACCGGGGAGACCGCGGCTTTCCTCGCGTTCGAGGGCATCGTCCAAGAGATCTTCGAGGTGAGCCTGCTGCCGCGAATGCGCTACCCCGAGCTCGTCGAACCGGGCGCGCCGCTCGCGGATTCGGCGTACGTGCTGCCCGACGGCGCGCTCGCCGAGGTCCCGGCGCCTGTGCCCAGCTAAGGACGAACCGCGCCGCTACGACGCGTAGCGCCGCCCGTGCAGCTCGTGGCGCTGGAGGTGGTTCCAACGGCACTCGAGGCAGACCTCGACGATGTAGCGCGAGAACTCTTCGTGCGTCGCGACGAGGCGCTCGAACTCGCCGTCGGTGGCGATGCATCGCCCGTTGGCATGGCGGAGGCCGTCGCCGTACACGTAGGACACGAGTCGGAGGCGATCGCGCCCGCACACCGGACAGGAGTCCTCGGCCGCCGCGCCGACGTTGCGTCCCGCCCGCAGCAGCTCGGGATGGGCGTCGCAGACGTCGTGGCGCTCTCGACGCCCGGTGGCCAGGTCCTGGAGGACGGCCCGGCGAGCGAGCTCGTAGTCGACGGTCTGGGCCCGGCGGCTGCGACGACCGATCGAGGGCGGCGCCTGCTGCGGCGGCGACCAGGAGGCGTGGTGGCGGCCCATCGGCGGCGAGTGTAGGCACCAGCACCCCTCGGTTCGTGCGAATGCGCCGAATCCCCGCGCGGGCGCTTGACCTTTCGCCCCCGAGGCGTCATACTTTCCTTCGATATATCGGCTCGATATATCGCGTTGGAACGTTCGTCCGTAGGGAGCACACGTGCTGGAGCTCGCCGTCCTCGGACTGCTCAAGGAGCAGCCGCTTCACGGCTATGAGCTGAAGAAGCGCCTCGGCGAGACCCTCGGCTTCCTGTGGGGGGTCTCGTATGGCTCGCTCTACCCGGCCCTCCGCCGGCTCGAGAAAGAGGGCGCGATCGAGCGCGTGGCGCCG
>Ga0326597_10010260_pt1 | contig 12501 bp, 12 predicted proteins | sample RVTome_12_FD_203789 | JGI IMG/M metagenome (GOLD analysis project Ga0326597, IMG submission 203789) | Soil microbial communities from uranium-contaminated site in the Upper Colorado River Basin, Wyoming, United States - RVT100D185 | ecosystem: Environmental > Terrestrial > Soil > Contaminated >... | reverse complement strand
GAGAGCCTCGGCACGGAAGCCTATCTGCGTCCGCTCCGAATCGCGCAGATCAAGGTGCTGTTCGACGTCGCACAGGGCGCTCACTACTGGCTCGTGTACCGCGGATTCCACGCGTTGCTGCTCATCGCGGCCGTGCTGCTCTTCACGCGAGTCCTGCGCGTCTCCACGGCGCAGGACTTCGCCGCCGCGGCGTTCGCCCTCGTCGTGCTCATCGGCCTGAACACCTTTCGAGGGACGGTACAGGAGGCGTTTCCGATCAACCACTTTCTCGAGATCCTCCTGTTGTGCCTGCTGACGCTCAACCTGGCGCGATCGCGTGGCGGGTTCTGGATCGACCTCGTCAGCACGCTCACCTTCGTTGTGGCGGCGCTGACGCTCGAATCCGGCCTGCTGGTCTGGGTTGTGGCGGCCTCGGCCTGGGCCGTGGGATGGCGCGGGATCTCGGCGCGCGGACTCGCGGTGATGACGACCCTCCTTCTCGGCTACCTGTATGTCCGCTTCGCCTACCTGTCGACCGGTGTCCCCACACTCACCGAACGCAGCTCGGGCTACTTGCTGGAGCTGCTCGACCCGGCGGAGATCTCGCGGCGGTTCGGCGAGCACCCGCTCTGGTTCCATACCTACAACGTGATGGCGTCGGCATCGTCGGTCCTGTTCTCTGAGCCACGGTCGGGTGTGTTCGAGGCGGTTCGCGGATGGCTGGACAACCGGCCTCTTCCTCGCTTCGCTGTGCCAGTCGCGACGTCGGTGTTGACGACCGGGCTGATCGTCTGGGTGTCGACACGGCGCGTAGCCCGATGGCGCGATCTCGATGACACGGGGCGCTTCATCCTGGTCTTTGTGGCGGTCCTCGCGGCGAATGCCGTGCTCTCGTTCGCCTACACAAAAGACGAAATAGTGAGTACGGCCGGCGCGTTCTACGCCCTCGCCGCCTTTGGCGCCATGCGCGAGGCACTGCAAACGGCCGCCGGGATGCGCCGCGTAGCCGGGCGCGCGTTCGCGCTCCTGCTGTGCATCCTGTCGGTCGGCTGGACGGTCCGCAGCGCCGGTGTCCACTACGTCCTCCGGTCGCAGGCCGTCAAACACCAGACGGACTGGGTCGCGCTGCCGGACCGCCCGCAAGATGACGGAGCGCGGCCGAGCGACACGGCGGAAAGGCAGCTGATTCAGCGGCTTCGCGCAGACGCGGTTCGGCTCGTGCTGCCGAATACGCGCATCGATCACCCCGAATGGCCCGCCCGAATATGGACCGAGTAACCAGGCTCGATCCGCTCGTCGCGCTCGTGGCCGTCCCACCGATGCTGGTCACGATCGCGTGGCTGGGCGTCTTGGCGATCAGCGGCCTCACCGGCCGTCACCCGATCTGGGACCTCGCGCCTCGTAACTTGGCGGAGGCCGTCGCGTTTCGGGACTCGGCGGCTGTTGTTCGGCGGATCGACGCAGGCGAGGATCCCAACCGTCCTGGTGAGGTGCGAGCACGCGTGATCCTGCCGGAATCCGCCACGCTGACACCGATCGAAGCGGCCGCAGCGTCGCGCCAGGCTGAAATGGTTCAGTTGCTCCTCGATCTCGGCGCGTCACCCGACCCGAACGTGTGGCAGCGCGCATGGTGTATCTCGAACGAGCCCGGGGTGCGGAGCGTCCTCGCGTCGCACCGGCCCGCGGACGCCGCAGAGGATTGTGTCGAGCCGTAGTGTCGGCACCGCCCTGTCGCGGCTCGAGGTTGCAGCCGCCGCCAGCCTCCTGTTCGCCGCAACGCTCGCCTGGCGCTTCCTGACCTTCACCGGCTTCACCAACGACCACTACGCCCATCTCGCCCTTGCCCAGCAGATGCTGCTCGGCGACCGCCCGGTCCGCGACTTCTTCGATCCGGGGTGGCCGCTCACGTATCTGGTGTCGGCGGCCGGGTGGTTAGTCGCGGGCGACAGCATGGCGACGGAATGGACGATTACCGCCGCCGCCTTTGCCACCGCCGCGGCATTCACGGTTGCTGTGGCACATCGGCTCTCGGGCTCGCTCGGCATCGCGGTCCTGGTAGCGGCCCTGGAAGTCCTCATCTACCCGAGGACGTATGCCTATCCGAAGTTGTTGCCGTATGCCGTGGGCGCCTGGGCGATGCTGGCGGTGGCTGGGAGCCCTTCGCGCCGGCATCTGCTGCTGACGGGGGCACTGATTGCCGTCGCGTTTCTGCTCCGCCATGACCACGGCTTGTACATCGGCGTGGCCTCAGCCGTCTGTGTCGCACTGGCGAGTCGCACCGAGGGATGGCGAGTCGCGACGCGCCGCGTGGCGATGCTCACCGGGGCCGCAGCGGCGTGCCTGCTCCCATGGCTCCTGTTCGTCGCCCTCAACGGAGGCCTGGTCGGATATGTCCAGACTGCCATGGAATTTGCCAGTGCGGAGGCCAACGCCTCGAACCTGAAGTCGTGGCCACGGCTGCGCCTGGTGCCTGGACAGCCGCTGCTCGGTCTCGAACGTCCCGATCGACCGCTGGTGCAGGTTGAGTGGACCCCCGACACGTCGGATGCGACCCGCCTGGCACTGGAGCGGCGCTACGGGATTGAATACGTGCGCGAAGGCGACAGCACGCGCGTCTATTACATGCACGACCCGTCGGAAGCCACAGTTCGCAGCCTTGCGGACGACCCTCACGTTGCGGGCACCGCAGGATTCGGGCGCGCGCGCAGGCCTGCCTGGCGCGAATTTCTGGCGTCCGTCTCGCCGCTCCGACTCGCCCCAGCCCTCCACAGCCGGACGAACGCGGACGCCTGGCTCTACTGGCTGTTCTGGGCGCTTCCTCTGGCGTGCGGCATCATCGCGGCCCGACGTCTGTTCCTCGGGCGCGAACGGTGGCCGGGCGAATCTGCTGTCGTTGTGGCGCTCGCCGTCCTCGCGATCGTCGTCAACGCCGGCTTTCTCAGGGATATCCTGCGCACGCGGCTACCGGATGCCGTCGTGCCGGTGGCGCTGCTCGCCGCATGGGCGCTCGGCCTGTGCTGGACGGAGCGCTGGCGCCGGCGATCCCTTCAGGCACTCGTACAGTTCGGGACTGTGGCGATCATGACGGTGTCGGTAGCGGCGATCAGCGATGTGGCAGAGTTGGCGGAACGGATGGACACTGCGGGCGTGAGCGAAGGACTCGAGGCGATTCGGGCGCGCGCGGTCAACGTCGCGCACCTGCTCGCCCTTCCGCACCGCCAGGACGTTGTGCCACCGAGCCGTGCCTCCGCAGCGCTGATGCCGTTCTTCGAGTATCTCGACAGATGCACGTCGCCCTCGGATCGGATCATCGTCACCGGCGAGTTCCCTGACGTCGTCGTGCTCGCCGGGCGAAGCTTTGCGGGCGACGGCGTCGTGTTCGGGGCCTGGTACTCGTCGAGGACGCATCAGGATCGGTCGATCGAGCGGCTGCGGCTGCGATCAGCGCCACTGGTGATCCACATCGACGACACCCCGCAGTTTCGTCTCCAGTTTGGCCTCGTCCAGACGTATCTGGAGCGCGAGTACGAGCTGATGACGACGATCCAGACGGACGGGGCCGGCGTGATTCCTATCCTCGTGCAGCGGAGCCGCGTGCCGGTCAGCACCGATCCGGGCACCGGCTGGCCCTGCTTTCGCTAACCCGACAGCCTGCGTACCGTTGCGAGCCGCGCCGCCAGCAGCGTTGCCGCGATCATGCTGGACGGATCGGCCTCTCCCCTCCCTGCGATGTCGAACGCCGTACCGTGATCCACGGAGGTGCGAACAATCGGGAGGCCGAGCGTGACATTGACCGCCTGGCCAAAGGCGAGCAGCTTCACGGGGATCAGTCCCTGGTCGTGATAACAGGCGATGACGGCGTCGAACTCACCACGGGACGCGCGCACGAAGATGGTGTCACCGGGAAACGGGCCCTCGATACGTACGCCGCGCGCCCGGGCAGCTTCGACGGCTGGCGCGAGGATGCGCCGCTCTTCGCTGCCTAGCAGATCCCCCTCGCCCGCATGCGGGTTCAGCCCGGCGATGGCCAGCCGAGGCTCGAGGAGTCCGAACAGTGGAAGCTCGCGGGCGGCAAGAGTGATGACCTCGTCCAGTAAGTCGCGCGTGAGGAGGCGTGGTACGTCAGCAAGCGGCACGTGCACGGTGGCAAGCACTACCTTGAGCGGCTCGGACCAGAACATCATGGCGACCCGCGCGCTCCCGGTGAGATGCGCAAGGAGCTCCGTGTGTCCTTTCCACGGCAATCCGGCCTGCGCGAACGCCATCTTATTGACCGGCGCGGTCGCGATGCCATCGACGGTCCCTGCCTGCGCGTCCCGCACGGCGCTGCAGATCGCCTCGTACGCCGCGCGGCCGGCAACCGGCGACAGCGCGCCTGGCTCGAACCGCGCGTCTGGGGGGGGCCCGTACAGCACCGGCTCACAGGCCTCGCGCACTCGCGGATCGCTGGCCGCCTTCTGCGCCACCTCAGGGCCGATACCGGCTGGGTCACCGACCGTAATGGCGATACGGGGCTTTCGGGTGTCCACGCTTCTTGCTCAGAGCTGAAGAACGAGCCAGTCTGCGACGACCTTCGGGCTTGCGTTTCGTTCGAGAGCGCCGAGCGCCCGATCGACCGCCGTGAACGCGCGGGTGCTGCGCTCGCTTCCGAAGTCCCTCGTCAGCGATGCCAGGTTCGTCTGCAGATCCGCATTGGCCAGGGAGCCTGCATCCGCCCCGGCCGCAAGCAAGCCGAGATCACGCAGCAGCGACGCAAGGGCCCGCAGGCAGGCGGCAAGCCGTTCCCGCTCGACAGCCGGGGTACTCTTCTTTACCGTCAGATTCTGGGCTGACCCAAGCCGCTGGGCCGGATCCGAGACCCGCGCCGCGTGCTCGAGCAGGCGCTGCGCGGAATCCCGAGCCCCCACGAGATCCACGTCCCTCGCTGCCAGCGCACGGCCGATGCTGCCATCCGCGTCCGCGGCGGCTGCACGCGCCTCGGTTTCGCCGTACTCGTGGTCGCGCATCAGTACGCCCGCGATAGCGGCAGCCGGCAGCCGGCCAAACCGCAGCCGGGGACACCGCGACTGCACCGTCGGCAGCAGCGCGTCGGGCATCGACGACACGAGCACGAACACCGAGGCGGATGGCGGCTCCTCGAGCGTCTTCAGGAGGGCGCTCTGTGCGGCGGGCATCATCGAGTCCGCTTCGTCCACGATCACGGCGCGTCTGCGCCCCTCGAACGGCCGGTAGTTGGCGCGATCGATCACGTCGCGCACCTCGTCGATCTTGATCGTGCCGGTATCGCCAGGCTCGAGGACGATGACGTCTGGGTGGACGCCACGCGCGATACGCCGGCACGACGGGCACGTGCCGCACGCGTCCATCTCCAGCCCGTCTCCCGCCGGGCTGGGCTGCAGGCAGTTGAGCGCCTCCGCAAGGGCGAGCGCGGTCCGGCGTTTGCCGACACCCCCTGGCCCAGACAGCAGCAATGTCGGCGGCAGCGTCTGGCGCGCGACCGCGCGCGAAAGGAGCGACCGCAGACGACCGTGGCCGGTGATCGACTGGAATGGCATGTCTCAGGATACTAGCGAAGCTGCGCCTCAAACCGTCGAGAACAGCGATGAGCAGCTCCACTTCGCTAGTCACAGCGTTGGTCTTGCCCCGCTCCGCGGGGCGAGACATCTCCACGGCCGAGCGAGAAACCTGCTTCATCCCTGACGATCTTGGCCGTGAGAGATGTCAAGCCGCCGACTTCAGGATGACGTGCGACTCGAGTATCAGGACGTCCATCTGTGTCTTCATGAAGCAGCGATACGCGTCCTCCGGTGTACAGACGATCGGTTCGTCCTTCACATTGAACGAGGTGTTCACGATGACCGGACAGCCGGTCAACGTATCGAAGGCACGAATAATGTCGTAGTACATCGGGTTGTCCGCGCGACGGACGGTCTGGACGCGCGCCGAGCCATCCACGTGTGTCACGGCGGGAACCGTGGAGCGAGGCACGTTCAGCTTCTCGATGCCGAACAACTCCTCCGAGCCTGGCGGCTCCGGAACGCGACGCGATGCCGCCACGTCGGCGACGAGGAGCATGTACGGGTTCTCGTAATCCAGCTCGAACCAGTCTGCCACGCGCTCGCGAAGCACCGCCGGGGCGAAGGGCCGGAACGACTCCCGAAACTTGATCTTGAGATTCAGCACAGACTGCATCGCCGACGACCGCGCGTCCGCGATGATCGACCGGCAACCGAGTGCCCTCGGGCCGAATTCCATCCGCCCCTGGAACAGGCCGATCACCTTGCCGTCGGCCAGCAACTGCGCGATGGCGACGGGCAGGTCCGTGGGCGACAGGCGCTGTCCAGAGATGCCCTGGGCGCGCATCCACGAGGCGATCTCCTCGTCCGAATAACGCGGCCCGAGCAGCGCTCCCTGCATCTCGTCCGCGTACACGGGTAGCTCTGTCACCTGCCGGACGTCGCCTCCCACGTCGCCTCCCACGTCGGCTCCCACGTCGGCTCCCAAGCCGGCTCCTGAGCGAACTCCCGAGCCGGGCCCGTCTCTCCGCGGCACCCAGGCGCCACGCTGCTCGGCGCTGATACGGGGCTTCCCGAGATAGCGGTGCCACAGGGCGAAGGCGACGCCCAGCGCGCCGCCCGCATCTCCAGCGGCCGGCTGAATCCAGATCTCCTCGAACGGGCCCTCGCGCAGAAGACGGCCGTTGCCGACACAGTTCAACGCGACGCCTCCCGCCAGGCACAACCGCTTTGAGCCCGTGTCGCGATGCGCGGTCCGGGCCATGCGCAGCATGACGTCTTCGACCACCTCCTGCACGGACCTGGCGAGGTCCATCTCGCGCTGGGTGACAGGATCGTCTGGGGCACGCGCGGGGCCGCCGAACAGGCGCCCGAATCGCTCGCCGGTCATCGTCAGGCCGTGGACGAACTCGAAGTACTCGAGGTTGAACCGAATGCTGCCATCGGCGAACACCTCGATGAGGTGATCGCGAATCGTTTTGACGTACTTCGGCTCGCCATACGGCGCAAGGCCCATGACCTTGTACTCGCCCTCGTTGACCTTGAACCCGGTGAAGTAGGTAAAGGCCGAGTACAGCAGGCCAACCGAATGCGGGAACCGCATCTCGCGAAGCATCTCGAGATCCGATCCGCGGCCGTGACCGATGGACGACGTCGTCCATTCGCCCACACCGTCTATCGTGAGAATGGCCGCTTCTTCAAACGGTGAGGGATAAAACGCCGAGGCGGCGTGCGATTCGTGATGGTCGCCAAAAAGGACCTTCTGGCCGGCGCCGAGATCACGCTGGATCTCGTCGGCCATCCACAGTTTCTGGCCGAGCCACAGCGGCATCGCCATGAGATACGACCGCAGACCGCGGGGCGCGGAGGCGAGGTAGCTCTCGAGGAGCCGCTCGAATTTCACGAGCGGCTTCTCGTAGAAGCCGATGACGTCGACCTCGTTGATGCCGATGCCGGCTTCCTTCAGGCAGTAGGCGACTGCGTGCGACGGGAAGCGCTCATCGTGCTTCTTGCGCGTGAAGCGTTCTTCCTGCGCCGCGGCGACAATCCGCCCATCGACCAGCAGACACGCCGCTGAATCGTGGTAGTAGGCCGAAAGGCCGAGCACGATGGAAGACACTGGCAGCTCGCGGTGACTAGAACAGCGTGTAGATGAACGGCGCCACCGCGCTGCTTTGCGCAAACACGAGCAAAAGGCCGAACAACAGGAGCACGAGCACGATCGGCGCAAGCCAGTACTTCTTCTCGTGCTTCAGAAAGGCCCAGAACTCGCGCAACACGTCTGATTTCGCCATGGGTCTCCTACGTGATCGTTACAGCCGGCAACACATCACAGATCGCTAATCAAGAATCGCAAATCACAAATCAAAAAAGGCGTTCATAATGCCGCGGATCGCGGCGGCGCGTGGGATACGGCGTCCAGTTCGTCTGTGCGTCGGCTCCCCGCAGCGGATTGCGACCAAAGAGTCGCATCGCGACACCCACGGGCGTCAAGACAACGGCAAAGAACAATGTCAGCAGGATACGAGTATTGACCCATCCCACCGCCTGCGCGACACGCCACCAGAGACGATTTGGCACGCGCAGGGCCGATGGGGCGACGAGCCCCAGGCCGATCAGCAGCGTCCCTGTGGCGAGCAGGACCAGGCCGAACGTCGGAGAACCTCGCCACCAGACCAGGGCTGCCGCCCCTAGACAGACGCCACCAACACCACGCCCGAATGAACGCTCAGAGGGTAGCTTGGTGTTCATTCACGTACCACTCGACCGTGCGCCTGAGCCCCTCATCAAATCGCGTGTGGGCTTCGAAGCCAAACCGTTCGCGCGCGCGGCTGGTGTCGAGCCGCCGCCGCGCCTGCCCGTTGGGCTTTGAGCGCTCCCACTCAATCCGCCCTGTGAAACCGGCGAACGACGCGATACGTGTGGCGAGATCGGCAATCGATATCTCTTCACCCGAGCCGATATTCACCGGCTCGCTGCTGTTGTACCGTTCGCTCGCCAGCAGAATCCCCTCGACCGCGTCCTCCACAAAGAGAAATTCCCGGGTCGGCGTGCCGTCACCCCATACCTCGATCCGGTCCGCACCCTGTTCCACCGCCTCCACGCACTTCCGGATGAGGGCCGGGACGACGTGTGACGTGGCGGGCTCGAAATTATCGCCGGGCCCGTAGAGGTTGACCGGCAACAGAAATATCGAGTTGTACCCGTACTGCTGGCGGTACGCCTGTGACTGCACGAGCAGCATCTTCTTCGCCAAACCGTAGGGAGCGTTCGTCTCTTCAGGATACCCGTTCCAGAGATCCTCCTCGCGAAACGGCACAGGCGCGAACTTCGGATACGCACACACGGTTCCGATAGCGACGAACTTCGGCACGCCAAAGCGCCACGCCTGGTCCAGAAGCTGCGTCCCCATCACCAGGTTGTCGTAGAAGAACTCCGCCGGACGTGCTTGGTTCGCACCAATGCCGCCAACAGCGGCCGCCAGATGAATCACGAGCGTCGGCCGCGTGTTCGTGTACAGCCGAATGACGTCGGCCAGCCTACGCAGGTCGTACTCGGCGCGCGGCGGCGCCGCGATCGAGGCGCAACTCAATCCGCGCAGCCCTTCTACGACCCGCCGACCCAGAAAGCCTGCGCCGCCGGTCACGAGCACCCGCTGATCGCTCCAAAATCCCACGCGCGGTTACCTTCCCCTTATCTTCCTACACTGGGCAGCTTTTGCCGCACCTCTAGATTACGACCGGCTGCCCTTGACTGACAGTCTTGTACACGATAAAGCTTGAACACCATGTCTATTCGTCCAGTAAAACGAGTCGCGCAATCGACACCCACGCTCGAAGGTGCCGGCGTGCACTTGCGGCGCGCCTTCGGCTTCGGAACCACGTCCGAATTCGATCCGTTTCTCCTGCTCGACGATTTTCGAAACGACGATCCGGACGCTTATCTCGCCGGGTTTCCGTGGCATCCGCACCGCGGCATCGAAACGATCACGTACGTGCTGGCCGGAACGGTCGATCACGGTGACAGCCTCGGGAATCGAGGCAGCCTCGGCGCGGGCGACGTGCAGTGGATGACGGCGGGCAGCGGTATCCTGCATCAGGAGATGCCCAAGGGCGACCCGCAGGGCCGGATGCACGGCTTCCAGCTCTGGGCGAATCTGCCTTCATCCCTGAAGATGACCGGGCCCCGCTACCAGGATGTGTCGGCCGGTGACATCCCGGAGGTCACAGACGATGACGGCACGCGGGTGCGGGTGGTGTGCGGAAGCTTCTGGGGCAAGAGTGGCCCTGTCGACGGCGTCGCGGCTGACCCGCGGTATCTCGATGTCTTCGTCCCGCCGGGCGTGCGGAAGCACCTGGCCGTCGAGACAGCACGGAATGCGTTTGCCTATGTGTTCGAGGGGGCTGGCACGTTCCGCGACGCATCCGAGCCCCGCCGCGTGCAGACCGAGCAGGTGGGCGAAACGGGCGGAGCAGACCTGGGCAGAGCAGACCTGGGCGAGGCGAACGCGGCAGATACGACCGACATGATCGGTAACTGCTCGCTGGTGGTGTTCGATCGCGGCGACGAGGTCGTGGTGCAGGCGGGCCACGAAGGCATCCGGTTCCTGCTCGTCTCAGGGCAGCCGATCGAGGAGCCCGTGGCGTGGCGCGGTCCCATCGTCATGAACACGACCGAACAACTCCAGCAGGCCTACGCCGAGCTGCGCCAGGGAACGTTCATCAAGTAAACGTCAACAACAGGCGAAGACGAGTCCGTGCCTGATCCACTGCGCACTACTCACCATTCTTCATAGCGACTGGCCGCAACGCCAGATCATGAATCCGAGCGTCGCGTACACAGAAACGCCCGATCCACCGAGAATCGGGCGGCTGCGCGCGGCGAGGGAAATGGCGGGGTCGACGGGACTCGAACCCGCGGCCTCCTGCGTGACAGGCAGGCGTTCTAACCAGCTGAACTACGACCCCAAATTGTTGTTGCCGTCCGCCTTCGCCAAGGCTATGGCGGACAGACTGCGCACGCCTCGCTGGCCTGCCAGACGAAGCTCGAAGAGCGAAGTCTGGTGGGCGGTACAGGACTCGAACCTGTGACAGCCGGCGTGTAAAGCCGGTGCTCTACCAACTGAGCTAACCGCCCGCCTTCGCGCGTCGCGAGCGGCGCTACGGCGCGGCAGGCCCCGCCCATCCACCCCGCATCCCGCGAGGCACGCCTGGATGCCGACTGTCAGGCCCAGACAAATAAATCATTATAGGTGCGCGAGAATCATCAGCGCAAGCAGCGCGAATCCCACGATCAGTCCACCCACGGCGCGGTGCTCGCGGTTGCGCAGCGCCCGCGCGAGGCTGAACCGCCGCACCATCGGCTCGGCGCGTGCCGCCCGGTAATCGTCATACGTCGATCCGAAGGCCTGCCGTAACTGCGCTTCCTCCAGTCGTATCGCCGCCGTGATCGTCAGCCCCATGTACAAGGCGGTCACCGCGGCCACGACGCTGCTGCGTGACGCAACGACGACTCCGATCGCGATCACGACCGAGCCGGCGTACAACGGGTGGCGCAGGAAGCGATACGGGCCTGAGCGCGTGACCTCACGGCCCTTCTCCAGATGTCCTGCGGCCCACACACGCAGAGACTCGCCGGCAACCGCGATGAGCAATCCGGCGCGCCACGCGTCCCAGGTCGGCTGCGCGAGCACCAGTGCGGCGACCGCTGTCGCGAATCCCAGAGGCACTCGCCTTCGTGCAAGCACTTCGGCGAGGCGAGCCCGCTTTCGCGCAGGCGCCTCGGCGAGCCGAGCTGGTCTCCTCGCGACCGTCTGGGCAAGACGCGCCCACAGATCACGCATGGACGCTCACGCGATCGCGAACGGCCTGAACCACCTCGTCCGGCTCAATGTCGTTGATACAGGGCACGGTCCTGCGGCAGCGCCGCTCGAAGTGGCAGGCGCAACTGGCGACGCGAGAGAGGGTCACGTCGCGCGCCGCCCATGGGCCGTTGCGCTCAGGAGATGTCGGCCCGAACAGCGCCACGATGGGCGTTCCGACGGCGCCTGCAATGTGCAGCGGCCCGGTGTCGCCAGAGACCATCAGGCAAGCCGCGCGTGCGATCCCCACGATATCGGTGATCGTCGTCGGAGGCGCCGCTTCGGCCGCGCCTTGTGATGCGGCCGCGACCGATGCCGCCAGCGCCTCCTCACCGGGCCCCCACAAGACAACGGATCGCCAGCCGTACTCGCGGCGAATCGATGCCGCGACCACTCCGAAACGAGTCGCCGGCCAGCGCTTGTTCGGCCACGCCGCGCCAGGGTTGAGGATCGCATACCCGTCGGGCGCGAACCGGGCCGCCACCGACGCGATGGTGTCTGTGCGCGGAATGCGGAGTGGAAAGTGCACGGCCCGATCGCTCACGCCGAGAGGACCCAGTAACTCAATGTTTTTCTCGATGACGTGGAGGGCCGCGCCAGGATCCGGTGCATCCGTGTAAAAGAGCCTCGCGAGTGGCTCGCGCAGATGTGCCCACGGGAACCCGATCGTCCGCGTGGCGCCGACAAGCCGACCCAGGACGGCCGATTTCAGCAACCCCTGTAAATCGACCACGGCGTCATAGCGCGCTGCCCGAAGACCTTTGAGGACAGACCAGCCGCGGCCTCCACCAATTCGAAGGTCGCGAGTATCGAACGCAATGGGTGTGTCGATGCACTCGACAAGGCCGAGCAGTTCGGCGTATCGAGGATCGACGAGCCAGTCGATGTGCGCGTGCGGGAACCGGCCCCGCAACGCGGCCGCCGCCGGAATGCCATGGATGACGTCGCCAAGAGAACCGAGGCGGACGATCAGAAACTTGTTCACGGATCGGGCTGCCTATTAATCAGCGCTGTGTCGGGTCGGCTCCGCGACAGCCAGTCCGCTCGTACTGCTGATGCGTGTCAGCAGGTCGCGTGTCGAGTGGTCCTTGGGGTCGCCAACGATCGCGACGCGGCCGCCGTAGGCCTTCACGACGTCGCGTTCGG
>Ga0326597_10010259_pt1 | contig 12501 bp, 13 predicted proteins | sample RVTome_12_FD_203789 | JGI IMG/M metagenome (GOLD analysis project Ga0326597, IMG submission 203789) | Soil microbial communities from uranium-contaminated site in the Upper Colorado River Basin, Wyoming, United States - RVT100D185 | ecosystem: Environmental > Terrestrial > Soil > Contaminated >... | reverse complement strand
ACCTCGGTCGACCACGGTACGGCGCTCGAGCTCGCAGGGACGGGCCGCGCCGATCCGAGGAGCCTGATCGAAGCGCTGCGAGTGGCACTCGAGCTGGCGCGCGGACACCCGCGCGCCTGAGCCGCCGGCACGCGCCCTCATGGGCCGCCACGTTCCCCGCAAGCGCTTCGGCCAGCATTTCCTGCACGATCCGGGCGTGCTCGCGCGCATCGTTCAGGCGATCGCGCCGACGCCCGAGGACGTCATGCTCGAGATCGGACCGGGCGAAGGCGCGCTCACCCGGGCGCTGCTCGGGCGGGTGCACAGGTTGCACGCGGTGGAGATCGACCGCGATCTTGCCGCACGCCTCGAGGAAATGTTTCCCCGCGAACGGCTCGTCCTGCATCGCGGCGATGCGCTCGAGATCGACCTGGCGAACTTCCCGCCGGGGCTCCGAGTGGTCGGCAACCTGCCCTACAACGTCTCGACGCCGCTCTTGTTCCACCTTGCCCGCCAGGCCGAGCGCGTGCGCGACATGCATTTCATGCTGCAGCTCGAGGTGGTCGAGCGCATGGTGGCCGCGCCATCGAGCGCCGCCTACGGGCGGCTTTCGGTCATGCTGCAGACGTGTTTTCGCATGCAGAAGCTGTTTCGCGTCTCCGCCGGGGCCTTCCGCCCGCCGCCGAAGGTCGAGTCGGCCATGGTGCGCCTGGTGCCGCTCGAGCAGGGCGAACGCCCGCGCGTGGATGAAGCGCTGCTTTCACGCCTGGTCGCGGGCGCCTTCTCCGCGCGTCGCAAGACGCTGCGCAACGCGCTGCCGCTTTTGCCGCAGGATTTCGAGGCCCTCCGCATCGAGCCCCGGCTGCGCCCGGAAAACCTATCTCCCGGCGACTACGTGCGCATCGCCCAGCACCTCGCCGCGCGGGCGACCTAAGGAGGAGGGGGTAACGGGGGAACCTTTCTGGTTCCCCTGTTCCTATCCTGCGGGGGGCACCCCAGCGGGGTAACGGGGGAACCTTTCTGGTTCCCCTGTTCCTATCCTGCGGGGGGCACCCCAGCGGGGTAACGGGGGAACCTTTCTGGTTCCCCTGTTCCGAGTTTGCCGCGAATTCATCGAGCGCGTTTGCGCTCGATAAATTCTATCTTATAGCCGTCCGGATCCTCGACGAAGGCGATCACGGTGGTGCCGAACTTGACCGGCCCGGCCTCGCGCGTGACGCGTCCGCCCTGCGCCTTGACCGCCGCGCAGGCGCGCGCGGCGTCGTCCACCTCGAGCGCGAGGTGGCCGAAGGCATTGCCGAGATCGTACTTCTCGGTGCCCCAGTTGTAGGTGAGCTCGAGCACGGTATGGTCGGACTCCTCGCCGTAGCCGACGAAGGCGAGGGTGTACTTGCCTTCCGGCACCTCGCGCTTGCGCAGCACGCGCATGCCGAGCACCTTGGTGTAGAAATCGAGCGAGCGCTCGAGGTTGCCGACCCGCAGCATGGTGTGCAGGAATCTCATTTCACTCCCCTGATGACTGGCAGCGATGCGCCGGCGAGCTCGAGCCGCTCGCGCGCCTCCCGCCAATGAGGATACAGCGTCCCGACAAGGTTCCAGAAGCGTTTCGAATGATTGAGCTCGACCAGGTGCGCCGTCTCGTGCGCCACCACGTAGTCGCAAAGAGCGGGCTCTAGATGCACCAGGCGCCAGTTCAGACGGATCAGGCCGCTTGCGGTGCACACGCCCCACTGGCTGCGCGCTCGCGAGAGTTTCACGCGTGGCGCGGAGTATCCGAGCATCCCGGCATAGTGCGCCGCGCGCGGCGCGAGGCAGGCCAGCGCCTGCGACTTCAGCCAATCGACGAGCTGTGCGAGCACCCGCGCGCGGTTCCTGGGCTCCGGCAGGCTGACGAACACGCGCGAGCCCTCGTGCCGCACGGCTTCCTGGCCGGCACGGACTTCGAGCGCTATAAGCGCACCGAAAAACGCAAAGGACTCTCCGCTCGCGCCGTGGAGCACGCGCGGCGGCTGTACGCCCGCCCACTCGTCCAGCCGCGCGACGATCCAGCCGGCTTTTTCCTGCAAAAACCGCTCGATGTCGCGCCACGGCGCCGCACGCGGCGCGCACACCTGAAGGCCGAGCGCATCGATGCTGATGCCGATGGTGCGCCGTCGGGAGCGCCCGAAGCGGTACTCGACGATACGCCCGGCGAGCTGCGCCAGGCGCCGCGGCGCGGCATGCTCGGTGTCCGCGTCGGCGGGCTCGTCGAACAGCGTCAGCTGCGCGGGCACAGCGTCGCTTGCTGCTTCTCGATCCATTCCTCGGCCAGACGGTTGACGGTTTCGGCATCGCGCCCGGTGGTCTCGATCGGCGCGCCGATGCGCACCGTGACCGTGCCGGGGCGCTTGAGAAAGGCGTTGCGCGGCCACACCAGGCCCGCGTTGTGCGCCACCGGCACCACGGGCACCTTGCAGTGCGTCGCGAGCCATGCACCGCCGACCTGGTACTTGCGACGCTCTCCGGGAGCGACCCGCGTCCCCTCGGGGAACACCACCACCCAGAAGCCCTGCGCGAAGCGCTGTTCGCCGCTACGTCCGAGCGCGCGCAGCGCCGCGCGACCGCGCGTGCGGTCGATCGCGATCGGGCTCATCAGCGCGAGGCCCCAGCCGAAGAACGGGATCCACAGCAGCTCGCGCTTGAGCAGGTAGGACTGCGGCGGGAAGATGACCTGGAAGGCGATCGTCTCCCATGCCGACTGGTGCTTGGAGAGAATCACCGCCGGCTGCGCGGGAAGGTGCTCGCGGCCTTCGACCCGCCAGCGGATGCCGCACAGCACGCGCGCGAGGACCAGCACCATCCGCGACCACCCGGAGATCACGCGATAACGGGCAAGGCGCGGCAGCGCAAAGGTGGCGAGCGCGAGCAGCGCGTAGGGCGGGGTGACCACGATGAGCGCGAGCGCGAACAGCGCCGAGCGCAGACCCGTCACGGCGCGAGGTACGCGGCCACCGCCGCGAGATCCGGGAAGATCTGGGTGCCCTCCGGCAGCCCGCCCGCCTGGCGTGTCTTCTTGCCCTTGCCGGTCAACACCAGCACCGGCTTGGCGCCGGCCGCCTGCGCCGCCTGCAGATCGCGCATCGAGTCGCCCACCATGCAAACGCCCTCGAGCGACACGTTGAAGCGGCGAGCGATGGCGAGCGGCATGCCCGGCCTGGGCTTGCGGCACTCGCAGTTCGCCTGCGCCGCGTGCGGGCAGAAGAAGAACGCGTCGATGCGCCCGCCCGCCTGCGCGGCCGCGCGGTGCATCGTATCGTGGATCGCGATCAGGGTCGCGACGTCGAACAGGCCGCGCGCGACCCCGGACTGGTTGGTCGCCACCACCACGCGAAAGCCGGCCTGCGTCAGGCGCGCGATCGCCTCCAGGCTGCCCTTGATCGGCTTCCACTCCGCCGGCGACTTGATGTAGGCGTCGCTGTCGTGATTGATGGTGCCGTCGCGGTCGAGCACGATGAGCTTCACGCGAGTCGTCCTTCCTCGAGCTTCACGCTGCGAGCCTCGAGAGGTCGGCGACGCGGTTCATCAGCGCATCGAGCTGGCGCAGCAGCGCGATGCGATTGTCGCGCAGCCGGGCATCCTCGACGTTCACCATCACGTCGTCGAAAAAGCGATCGACGTTCGCGCGCACGCCCGCCAGCGCCTTGAGCGCGCCGGCGTAATCCTGGCGCTCGATGCTCGATTCCACCTGCGGGGTCAGGCGCGCCACGCAGTCGAAGAGGGCCTTCTCGGCCGGCTCGGCGAGCAGCGACGGGTCGGCCGCGGCGCCGCGCTCCCCGGCCTTCTTCAGGATGTTGCGGATACGCTTGTTCGCGGCGGCCAGGCTCTCGGCCTCGGGCAGGCCGCGGAAGCCCTTCACCGCGTCGAGGCGCGCGGGCACCAGATCGATGCGCTCGGGTCGCTGGCTCGCCACCGACTCGATCTCGTCGGCCGCGTAGCCGGCTTCACGCAAGTGGCCGCGCAGCCGATCGAGCATGAAGACGAAGACCTCGTCGGCCACGCCGGCCCCGATCCCGCCCGCAGGAAAGAAGGCTGCGGCTTCGCCGAGCAGGGCCTTGAGCGGCAGCGCGAGGCGCCGCTCGATCAGGATGCGCAGCACGCCGAGCGCCTGGCGGCGCAGCGCGAACGGGTCCTTGTCGCCGGTGGGCGCGCCGCCCACGGCGAACATGCCGACGAGGGTATCGAGCTTGTCGGCGAGCGCCAGGGCGCACGCCACCGGCTCCTCCGGCAGCCGCTCGCCGGCGAAGCGCGGCCGGTAATGCGCCTCGATGGCGTCGGCGACGGCGCGCGGCTCGCCATCGTGCAGCGCGTAGTAGCGTCCCATTACCCCCTGCAGCTCGGGAAACTCACCCACCATGCCGGTAAGCAAATCGGCCTTGGCAAGCCACGCGGCGCGCTCGGCCAGCAGCGGGTCGGCGCCGATCGTGCGCGCGATGCTGCCGGCGAGCTGCTGCAGCCGCTCGACGCGCTCGAGCTGCGAGCCGAGCTTGTTGTGGTAGACGACCTTGGCGAGCCGCGGCACGCGCGCCTCGAGCCGCTCGCGGCGGTCCTGGTCGAAGAAGAAGCGCGCATCCTCGAGCCGCGGGCGCACCACGCGCTGGTTGCCGCCGACGATATGGCGCGCATCGTCGACCCGCATGTTCGAGACGATGAGAAACCTGGCGAGGAGCTTGCCGGCCGCATCGAACAGCGGGAAGTACTTCTGGTTCTGCCGCATGGTCAGGATCAGGCACTCCTGCGGCACGGCGAGGAACTTCGCATCGAACACTCCGACGTAGACGCTCGGGTGCTCGACCAGCGCGGTGACTTCGTCGAGCAGCGCCGCATTGCCCTCCCCGAGCGAGGCGTCGAGCCCCGCCGCACGCTCGTCGAGCTGGCGCTCGATCGCGGCGCGCCGCGCGGCGAAATCGGCGATCACCATGCCGTCCTCGCGCAGGCGCGTCTCGTACTCGTCGGCGCGTGCGAGCTCGATCTCCCCCTTGCCCATGAAGCGGTGGCCGCGCGTGCGCCGGCCCGATTCGAGCCCGAGCACGCTGCCGGGCACCACGCGTTCGCCGTGCAGCATCACCAGCCCGTGCGCCGGGCGCACGAACTGCGCCTCGCCCCCGCCCCAGCGCATGAGCTTCGGGACCGGCAGGCGCTTGAGCGCGTGCTCGACGATCCCCGCGAGCAGCGCGTCGAGGCTCGCGCCGCCGGCCCTGACGCGCGCGACGAACAGCGCGCCCTTGGGCGTGTCGCGGCGCACGAGCGCCGCGATGGCCACGCCGGTCTTCTTCGCGAAACCGGCGAGCGCCGCGGTCGGCTTGCCGTCGGCGTCGAGCCCGATCTTCAGCGACGGTCCCTGTACTTCGCGCTCGGTCTCGGCGGCCTTGTCGTACACCGCCGCAATCTGCACCGCCAGGCGTCGCGGGGTCGCGAAGCGCTTCGCCGAAGCATGCGGCGCGACGAGCCGCGCCGACTCGAGACCCTCGAGCACGCCCTCTGCGAAGGTCTGGCCAAGCGTGGCGAGCGCCTTCGGCGGCAGCTCCTCGGTGAGCAGCTCGACGAGCAGCGTCGCTTCCATCTAGGCCGCCGCCATCGGGAAGCCGAGCCGCTCGCGCGACCCGTAGTAGGCCTGCGCGACCGCGCGCGCCAGCGCGCGCACCCGGCCGATGTAGGCGGCGCGCTCGGTGACCGAGATGGCGCCGCGCGCATCGAGCAGGTTGAAGGCGTGCGAAGCCTTCAGCACCATTTCATAGGCCGGCAGCACGCATTGCGCGTCGATCAAGCGCTTCGCCTCGGACTCGAACTCGCCGAAGTGACGGAACAGGATCTCGGTGTTGGCGAGCTCGAAGTTGTAGCGCGACTGCTCGACCTCGTTCTGGTGATAGACGTCGCGATACAGGACCGGCGCCGAGCCGCGCTCCTGCGCCCCCGTGGTCCACACCAGATCGAACACCGACTCCTTGGCCTGCAGGGTCATCGCGAGGCGCTCGAGGCCGTAGGTGATTTCGCCGAGCACCGGCCGGCAGGCGAGGCTGCCGACTTCCTGGAAGTAGGTGAACTGCGTCACCTCCATGCCGTCGAGCCACACCTCCCAGCCAAGGCCCCAGGCGCCAAGCGTGGGCGACTCCCAGTCGTCCTCGACGAAGCGGATGTCGTGCACCTTGGGATCGACGCCGAGCGCGGCGAGCGAATCCAGGTACAGTTCCTGGATATTCGCCGGCGAAGGCTTCATCACCACCTGGTACTGGTAGTAGTGCTGCAGGCGGTTGGGGTTGTCGCCGTAGCGGCCGTCCTTCGGCCGGCGCGAGGGCTGCACGTAGGCGGCGTTCCACGGCTCCGGGCCGATGGCGCGCAGGAAGGTGGCGGTATGGAAGGTGCCGGCGCCGACCTCCATGTCGTAGGGCTGCAGCAGTGCGCAGCCCTGGCGGTCCCAGAACTCGTTCAGGCGCTGGATCAGCTGTTGAAACGTGAGCATGGCCGCCGGCGAAAAATGGCGAATTTTACCGGCTATGCCTGGCGCGCGCGATGATTAACGCGGCGGCGAGGAGCAGCGCGCACAGCGCGAGCACCGGCCAGTCGCCGAAACGCACGTAAGGCGTCGCGCCGGCGAAGCCCTGTGCGGCGACCTCGAGCCGGCCTTCGACGAACTGCGGCAGGCGGGCGAGCACGCGCCCGTTCGTCCCGATTGCCGCAGTGATGCCGGTATTGGTAGCGGTGAGCATCATGCGCCCGGTCTCGAGCGCGCGCATGCGCGCGATCTGCAAGTGTTGCGCCGGTGCGAGCGAATCGCCGAACCAGGCGACATTCGAGACGTTCACCAGCAGCGTCGCCCCCGGCAGCGCGCGCGCGATCTCGGCGCCGAAGGCGTCTTCGTAGCAGATGTCCACCGCGACGCGCTGCCCCGCTACCTCGAGCGGCGCCTGGTCCGGCGCGCCGCGCGAGAAGTCCGACAGCGGGATCGACAGCACGCGCACGATCCAGCCGAAGCCCGGCGGCACGAACTCGCCGAAGGGCACCAGATGCACCTTGTGATAGGCCTGCTGCGGCGAGGTGCCGAGGCTCACCACGCTGTTGTAGTAGGCGCCCGGCGCGGTGCGAAAAGGCACGCCGAGCAGCAGATCGCCGTCGTTCGCGCGCGCCGCGGCCGCCAGGCGCGCGAGGAACGCCGGGTCGACGAGGTCGTAGAAGCGCGGCACCGCGGTCTCGGGCAGCAGGATCAGGCGAGCGCGGCTCTGTTCGGCAAGGCGCGCGTAAGTCTCGAGAATGCGGGTGTAGCGCTGCGGGTCGAACTTGAGCGCCTGCGAGACGTTGCCTTGCAGCAGTGCCACGCTGACCGGGTCGCCGAGCGGCGTGGTGTGGCGAAGCGTGCCGAGCGCCGCACCGCCCGCGAGCAGCGCGGCGAGCGCGACGAACGAGGGAATGCGCGCGTGTCCGACCGCGAGGCACCGCAGCAGCCCGGCACTGAGCGCGGTAGCAAGAGATGCCCCATACACGCCGCCGAGCGGCGCGTAGCCCGCGAGCGGCCAGTCGAGCGCCGCGTAGCCGGTCGCGAGCCAGGGGAAGCCGGTGAGGATGACGCCGCGCAGCCACTCGGCAATCGTCCATAGCGCAGGGATGACGAGCGCCGCGCGCAGCGCGGCGGGCGCGCGCAGTCGCGCCTGCAGTGCGCCCACCAGCCCCGGCAAGAGCGCGAGCCCGGCGCAAAAGCCCAGCGTCGCGATGCCCGCGAGCAGCGGCGGCATGCCGCCGAAGCGCGACAGGCTGATGTAGACCCACGACACTCCCGCGCCGAACAGCCCGAGCCCGAACCAGAAGCCGCAGGCGAAGGCGGCACGCGCACCGGCGGCCGTGACGAACAGGTGAATCAGCAGCGCCAGGGTGAGCGGTGCGAGCGGAGCGAAATCGAAGGGGGAAAAGGCGAGGACGCTCAGGGCGCCCGCGACGAAAGCAAGCGCCGCGCGCGCCGCCGGGTGGCTTATGGACAAACGTATCGCGAGGGCAAGGTGATGCTCACCCCCGGACCTTTCGAGGGGGTGCGGGGGTAAGGCGCTTTTCACTCCCGCAACTCACTTCGGCTTTTCCACGATCAGCGTATAGACGCGCCGGCTGTCGGCACGCAGCACCTGGATGCGAAAGCCCTCGATGGTGAGCGCCTCGCCGCGCTTGGGCAGCCGGCCCAGATGCGCGATCACCATCCCGCCCACCGTGTCGAACTCCTGGTCGGAGAAGCGGGTGCCGAAGGCGGTATTGAAATCCGCAATCTGCGTGAGCGCCTTGACGCGGAAACGCCCGCTCGACTCGGCGAGGATGTTGTCGCTTGCCTCGTCGAAGTCGTACTCGTCCTCGATCTCGCCGACGATCTGCTCGAGCACGTCCTCGATCGTCACCAGCCCGGCGACGCCGCCGTACTCGTCGACCACGATCGCCATGTGGTTGCGGCTGGCGCGGAACTCGCGCAGCAGCACGTTCAGGCGTTTCGACTCGGGCACGAACACCGCCGGGCGCAGCATCTCGCGCACGTTGAACTCCTCCTCGCCGGCGTAATGGCGCAGCAGGTCCTTGGCGAGCAGGATGCCGATCACGTCGTCGCGGTTCTGGTCGATCACCGGGAAGCGCGAGTGCGCCGTGGCAATCACCTGCGGGATGAATTGCTCGATCGGCTGGTGAATGTCGATGACGTCCATCTGCGAGCGCGGGATCATGATGTCGCGCACCGGGGTCTCGGAGACCGTCAGCGCGCCCTCGATGATGGTGAGCGCGTCGCCGTCGAGCAGGTTTCTCTGATGTGCCGAGCGCAACAGCGCCACGAGCTGCTCGCGGTCCTCGGGCTCGCGCATGAGCAGCGCCGAGAGACGCTCGAGCAGACTAGGTCGGGCGGGATCGTTCATGCGGGAGGCGCTCAGCCGCTGCGATTCTACCGCGAGCGTGCTGCGCCGGGCACGTAGGGGTCGGCGAAGCCGAGCCGGCGCAGGATGCGGACCTCGGCGCGCTCCATGCGAGCGGCCTCGGCACGGCGCGCGTGATCGAAGCCTTGCAGGTGCAGCATGGCGTGCACGACGAGGTGCGCATAGTGCGCCGCAAGCGTCTTGCCCTGCGCGCGCGCCTCGCGCGCGAGCAGCGCATGGCACAGCGCGATGTCGCCGCGGCGAACGCCGCGCGGCGACGCCTCGTAGCTGAAGGTGAGCACGTTGGTCGCGGCGTCGCGGGCGCGAAAGCGCCGGTTGAGGCGCCGTCCTTCGGCGGCGCCGACGATGCGCAGCGTGACCGCGCAGGCGCCGCGCGCCGCGGCGCGCACCCAGGCGCGCAAGCGGGCCGCAGCGGGCGCGCCGCGCGCGGCGCACGCCCACTGCACCGCAACCGCGCAGCTACTTCGCGGAGGGGTCTTCGCCCTGCGACGCTTTGTCGTAGGCATCGATGATGCGAGCGACCAGCGGGTGGCGCACGACGTCCATGGCGCCGAACTCGGTGAAGGCGATGCCGCGCACCTCCGAGAGCACGCGGCGCGCCTCGATCAGGCCGCTCTTCTGGCCGCGCGCGAGATCGATCTGCGTGATGTCGCCGGTCACCACCGCCTTGGCGCCGAAGCCGATGCGCGTGAGGAACATCTTCATCTGCTCGGGCGTGGTGTTCTGCGCCTCGTCGAGGATGATGAAGGCGTGGTTGAGCGTGCGCCCGCGCATGTACGCGAGCGGGGCGAGCTCGATGGTGCCGCGCTCGAGGAGCTTGCCGGTCTTGTCGAAGCCCATCAGGTCGTAGAGCGCGTCGTACAGGGGGCGCAGATACGGGTCGACTTTCTGCGCCAGGTCGCCGGGCAGAAAACCAAGCCGTTCTCCCGCTTCCACCGCGGGGCGCACCAGCACGATGCGCTTCACGTTGTCGCGCTCGAGCGCGTCCACGGCGCAGGCCACGGCGAGATAAGTCTTGCCGGTGCCCGCGGGCCCGATGCCGAAGGTGATGTCGTGCGCCAGGATGTTCTCGATGTATTGCACCTGGTGCGGCGTGCGCCCGTGCAGGTCGGGCCGGCGCGTGAGCAGCTCGGGCCCCGTGTCCTCGGGTGCGCGCAGGCGACCCTGCGCGAGCTCGGTGAGGCCGAGCTGCACGTCGTCGAGCGACAGCTCGCTCGAGGCCTTGTCGTAGAAGTGCTCGAGCGCGCGCGCGGCGCGCTCGGCCTGGCGCGTTTCGCCACGCACCGTGAATTGCGAGCCACGGCGCGCGATGGCGACATCGAGCGCGGTCTCGATCTGGCGCAGGTTCGCGTCGAGCGCGCCGCACAGGCGCGCCAGGCGCTGGTTGTCGAGCGGCTCGAGCCGCACCTCGAGCGAGCGGCCGGATGCGGCGCGCGCCGTCGCGGACCTGGGTGCGGGGCTGCGCGTCACCGCGGCGCTGCGCCCCTAGGCGGCTTGCGCGCGATCATCGCGCAGCAGGATCTCGCCGCGCAGCGTGTGCGACTGCACGGCGCTCACGCGCACCTCGGCGAAGCAGCCGATGAGCTGCGGTGCGCCGGCGAAGTTGATCACGCGGTTATTCGCGGTGCGCCCGCACAGCTCCTGCGGATCGCGACGCGAAGCCCCTTCGACCAGCACGCGCTCGATCGAGCCGAGCATCGCCTCGCTGATGGCGCGCGCCTGGGCGTCGATTTGCGCCTGCAGGCGGTGCAGGCGCTCGAGCTTCACTTGCTGCGGGGTGCTGTCGGGCAGCTCCGCTGCCGGCGTGCCGGGACGCGCGCTGTACACGAAGGAGAACGAGGCATCGAAGCCGATCTCCCTCGCAAGCCTCAGGGTCGCCTCGAACTCCGACTCGGTCTCGCCCGGAAAGCCGACGATGAAATCGGTCGAAAGGCACAGGCCGGCGCGCGCCTTCTTCAGCCGGCGCGCGATCGAGCGGTACTCGAGCGCGGTATAGCCGCGCTTCATCGCCGCCAGCACGCGGTCCGAGCCCGATTGCACCGGCAAGTGCACGTGCGTGGCGAGACGGGGCAGCTCGGCATGCGCTTCGATGAGCCGGTGGCTGAACTCGCGCGGGTGCGAGGTGGTGTAGCGGATGCGCTCGATGCCGTCGATCTCGCAGACGTAGCGCAGCAGCTCGGCGAAATCGGCCGCCAGCCCCTCGATCTCGCCGCGCCAGGCATTGACGTTCTGGCCGAGCAGCGTGACCTCGCGCACGCCCCGCTCGGCAAGCGCGGCGATCTCGGCCACCACGTCGTCGAAGGGCCGCGAGACCTCCTCGCCGCGGGTGAAGGGCACCACGCAGAAGCTGCAGTACTTGCTGCAGCCCTCCATGATCGAGACGAGGGCGCTTGCGCGCTCGGCGCGCGGCGCCGGCAGGCGGTCGAACTTCTCGATCTCGGGAAAGCTGATGTCGACTTGCGGCCGTCCGCTCGCGCGCCGGCGCTCGAGCAGCTCGGGCAGGCGGTGCAGGGTCTGCGGACCGAACACCACGTCGACGAACGGCGCACGCGCGACGATGCGCTCGCCTTCCTGGCTTGCGACGCAGCCGCCGACCGCGATCATCAGGCGCGGATTGTCGCGTTTCAGGTGCCGCACGCGGCCGAGGTCGGCGAACACCTTCTCCTGCGCCTTCTCGCGCACCGAGCAGGTGTTGAACACGATCAGGTCGGCGTCCTCGGGCCTCGCCGCGGGCTCGAGGTGCTCGGATTGCGCGAGCACTTCGGCGATCTTCTCCGAGTCGTACTCGTTCATCTGGCACCCGAAGGTGCGGAGATAAAGCTTGCCCGCCATCGCTAGCGCCCCGGATCGGGCCGGGCCGCCTCCTCGGGCGTGAGGATCCAGACCCGCATCACCATGCCCTGGCCGTCGATCGTGTACTTGACCAGCGCGCCGGGCGGCAGCGCCGTGGGCAGCACGAGCGTGTTGGAAGCACTGCGGATGAGGGCGCCGGGCGCGAGGCGCGCCGGCTGGCCGTCGATCTCGACGATCATCTCCTGCAGGTGGCGCATCTGGCCGCGCTTGGCGTCCTCCGGGATGCTGCGCAGCTGGGCGTGCGCCGAGGACACGGCGAAGGCGAGGGCGGCGATCAACAGGCGAGGCATCATCGTCCAGGTGGCGGCATCCGGCCCTATTCTAGAGAAGCTGCGCGACCGGCGCAGAACGAGGGAAGTGGTGGCGAATCAGGGACTCGAACCCCGGACACACGGATTATGATTCCGCTGCTCTAACCAGCTGAGCTAATTCGCCCCGTGGGTGCAACCGTCGACTTTGGGACAGCGCGACCGCGCTGAGGTTTCAGCGGCCATCCTCGGGCAACGGGGCGCGAATTGTCGCCTCCGCAGCCGCAGCGGTCAAGGTTGCGCACGAGCCCGCTCGCCACTCGCCCGATCGGCGCCGGCTGCAACTCGCAAAGGCGCAGCCGGGTCGCTTCGGTGGCGTTCTCGGCGGGTGCAGCGAGACCGGTTGCGCCACAACCGGTAAATCCGAAACACCCAAGAACCAAGCACTTACCTCGGATCCGGGTACCGCGCAGGGGAAGCGAGCCCCGCTGGAG
>Ga0326597_10010258_pt1 | contig 12501 bp, 14 predicted proteins | sample RVTome_12_FD_203789 | JGI IMG/M metagenome (GOLD analysis project Ga0326597, IMG submission 203789) | Soil microbial communities from uranium-contaminated site in the Upper Colorado River Basin, Wyoming, United States - RVT100D185 | ecosystem: Environmental > Terrestrial > Soil > Contaminated >... | reverse complement strand
TCAATGGTGCCTCGGGATCGGTGGGTGCACGGCACACACGACCGATCAAACCAAACTTCTTGCGGTCCCCGGAGGTCCGGACGTGCCCGTCGCAAGCCCCAAGGGGGCGTCACTCTAGTGGGGGCGATTCAGCCGCGACGAAAGCGGCGGTACCAATTCGAAGATGACGCGTCGGACGGCGAGAGATTGCGCGCTCCGGCCTGGATCCGGTTGCGGATCCCGTAGGCAAGTGCGGTGGCCGAGGCGACCATCATGACGAATCCGAGGATCGCCAACGGTGTGGAAACCGTGAAGGTGGCCAATACCACGACCATCCCGACGACGAGTCCGATGAGCGGATACCTGACACCGAAGCGGCCAGACCGGTCGATGTTCCGGACGGCCAAGGCGAGGTCAGGATCCTCCTCGTAGAACTGTCGCTCGATCTCGTCGAGGATGCGCTGTTCGTGATCATCCAGTGGCATGTCGTGCCGGCTACTCCACTCGGGTGTGTGGGACCCTCAGTATACGTTCAGCCGTGACTCAACGAATGGGACGAATCGTCGTGAGGTGTCACTTCTCCGGATGTTCGACGAGGCGGGCAGGACCGACGGAACCCTGACCGAAACGCTGCCGGATGGCATCGACCGCGGCGTCGACGTCCGACCAACGCGGGTCGGTCGTGGTGGCGAGCTGGAAGGCCTCGCCCGCCTCCGACAACTGGCTCAGTCCTATTCCCAACAGCCGCACGGGCCGGCCGCCGCGCTCGACCTCGCCGAACAGGGCAACGGCCACACCGAAGATGTCACGGCCTCCATTCGTCGGATCGGGACGGGTGAGCGAACGGGTGACCGTCTTGAAGTCGGCCGTCCGGACCTTGAGGGTGACCGTGCGCCCCGAGAGCCCGGCCCGGCGCATGCGCGAGCCGAGGCGATCCGAGAGCTTGCGCAGCTCCGCCCGGATCCGCTGATCATCCGAGATGTCGGTGTCGTACGTCTCCTCCACCGACACCGATTTCGTCTCGCGATCGGGCTGAACCGGTCGGGCATCGCGGCCGTGCGCCAATTCGAGCAGATGCATCGCCACCGTCGCCCCCACCGACCGGTCCAACGCCCGGGCGGGAACCGAACGAAGGTCTGCGACCGTCTCCACACCCACCCCTTCCAGTGCCGCCTTCGTGGCCTGCCCCACACCCCACAGGGCTTCGATCGGCAGGGCATCCAGGAAGGTCTGCTGATCGGCGAGAGGGACGTGCCGCAGGCCGTCGGGTTTGGCCGACTCGGATGCCAGCTTGGCGAGGAACTTGGTGGCGGCGACACCGACCGAGGCGGTCAACCCGACCTCGCGGCGGATCGTGGCCCTGATCGCCTCACCGACGGCGACCGGTCCGGGGAAGTGATGGCGGAGACCACCCACATCCAGGAATGCCTCGTCGATCGACAGACCCTCCACGATCGGCGTGAACGATCGGAAGATCTCGAACACCTGCTCGGAGGCTCGGGCGTACTCGCCGTGATCGGGAGGAATGATGACGAGATCGGGGCACAGCGACCGGGCCCGCTGCATCGGCATGGCGGATCGGATCCCGAACCGGCGGACCTCGTAGGAAGCAGCGGCGACGACGCTGCGGGGACCGGCTCCACCGACGACCACCGGTCGTCCGACCAGCGACGGATTCCGCAACCGCTCCACGGCCACGAAGAACGCATCCATGTCCACATGGAGAACCCGTTCGTCCCACACGCCGCCGACGCTACTGCGGTTTTTAGCGGGGCAGAGGTACACGGATGAACCGCAACGCAGAGCAAAAGGTCCGGCTTCCCCGCTCGGAATCATGCCCCGCCGGACGGCATCCCGCGTTCTGGTCTGCGCTGCGGTACGAATTCGTACCGCTGCCCCGCTAAAAAGGCGTCATGGCGGGGATGGTGCATCTGGTGCGGCACGGGGAGGTGTACAACCCCGACCACGTCGTGTACGCCTCGTTGCCCGGTTTCGGGCTGAGCGAGACGGGCCGGATACAGGCCAAGGAGGTCGCCCGCTACCTGCGGCCGGCCCCCGTCGTTGCCGTCTGGTCGTCACCGCTGGAGCGTGCCGTCGCCACCGCCGAACCGATCGCATCCCAACACGGCCTACCCATCCGCGTCGACAACGACCTGATCGAGTGGCGCCTGGCCGACCTGTGGGCCGGTGTCCGGTGGGAGGACCTGCCCGAGCGGCGCCCCGGGGAGCTCGAGGCCTACCTGGAGCACCCGCTCGACCTGGCATTCACCACGGAGACCCTGCAAGCTCTCGCAGCACGCATGAGGGCCGTTCTCGCCCGCCTCGCCGCCTCTCACGACGGCGACGTCGTCGTGGTCTCCCACCAGGATCCCGTCCAGGCGGCACGGCTGTCGGTGACAGGAGGCGATCTGGCCGGCCAACACGTCGACAAGCCTCAGCACGGGACCGTCGTGACCCTCAAGCCCGGGAATCCGTGGGCCGAGGTGGCGGTGTGGAGCCCGGAACAGTCCGAGTCGTTCCCTCCGGTTTCGGAGACGTCAGCCGAGGCGGGCGTCGACGGACAGGAGGCGACGGAACAGCTCGACATCGGTTTCGAAGGCGAGAGCGGGTAGGTCGGTCGGTTCGAACCAGCCGATGTCGATGGCGTCGTCGCCTGCCACCGCCACGCCGTCCACGATGTCCCCGGTGAACCAGATTCCCACCGTCAGCTTGGCGGGGTCGTGGAAGTTGGAGCTCACGAAGATCGGCTCACCGACCTCGACCACGAGTCCCGTCTCCTCGAGCACCTCCCGTGCCGCAGCCTCCCGAACCTCCTCGCCGTAGTCGACGTACCCGCAGGGGATGCACCAGAGGCCGGAACGGGTGGCCGTGGGCCCTCGTTTAACGAGCAGGACACGGCCGTGCGAATCGCGGAGGAGTACGGCGGCACCCACGCCCGGATCACGAAAGTGGACGTACTCGCACGACGTGCAGCCCATTCGCCGCCGTCCTCCCCGCTCGACGACCTCGAGCGTCGCCGCGCACATGGGACAGAACCGGAACTCACCCGGCCAGAAGTCGTCTTGCACAGAAGTCCAAGTCGGTTGACACTCGGGACAACGTACCGTGACCGCATCGATCCTCACCACCGCCGCCCTGTTGCTCTCGTCGCTGGCCGCCGCCGTCGTCCTCACCGGAAGCAGCGCCGTGTGGACCAACGGATCGGGAGTGATGATCGGAGTCGGGCACCTGATGCTGACCGCGGTGACGATCGTCGCCGCCCTCGTCGGTGCCGCCCGCTGGGCGGTCACGACGGGAATCGCCCTGGTGGCGGCGCTCGCCGTGCCCGCCGTCGTCCATCCGATCGGGCCTGCCTGGGTGGTGATGGTCACCGCAGGCGGCCTGGCCCTCACCGGGCTCCTCGGCACCGGTCTTCGCGGAACGGTGCGTCAACGCCCCTCGGCCGACGGACCGCCACGCAAGGCGTCAGCTCTCACCCTCGGAATGCTCGCCATCCCGCTCGTGATCGGCGGAACCCAGCCGGCCGGCGTCGACGCAGCCGACTGGCTGCTCACGACCGCCACGCTGGCGCTGGCCATCTGGTATTCGCAGGCGAGACCGAGTGCGGTGTGGGCGGTGCGGCTGCTCCTACCGGTCATGGCGATCACGGCGGCGATCATCCTCCCCCTCCCCCTCGGTCTCGTGGCTGTGGTGGTCTACTCGGTCCTGGCGTGGCTGGCGTGGTCGGTGGATGCCCGCATCGCCGTCATCCCTCTCGCCTCGCCCGGCAGGTCCGTCCCGATTCCGGCCGAGCTCGCCCCCGGTGAGATCCTGGATGCCGCCGGCCTCGACTCCCGCGGACGACCCAAGGAGTCGAAGTGAGCCGTCGTCTTCTGCCGATCCCCAACCCGTGGATCGCAATCCCCTCGGTGTTGGTCGGCGCCCTCGGGGCATGGATCGCCTATCTGGTGATGGACCTGTCGTGTCGGGTGGAGGTGGATGGGAGCGTCGAGTCGTGCACCGGACTCGCCCTGTCCCTGGCGTTCGTCGTGTTCGTCCTCGCCACCGTGGGCATGGTCGTGGTGCTGGTTCTCGTCTACCGGTCGCTGGCCGAGTACCGGGAAGCCCGGGCGAGAGGCGAGCCGCCGCCCGATCCGGGGCGTGAGACCGGCTAGCAACCGCCCGACACCGCCCCGGACGGGCTACGCCCGGCTCAGGATCAACGTCACGTTGTGACCGCCGAACCCGAAGCTGTTCGACGCCACATGGTCGATCGCTCCCACGTCGCGCGCTTCGTTCGGCACATAGTCGAGATCGCATTCCGGGTCGGGATCGGTGTAGTTGATGGTGGGCGGCAGGATCCCGGTCTGGATCGCCCGGATGGAGATCGCCGCCTCGAGGGCACCCGCCCCGCCGAGCAGGTGGCCCGTCATCGACTTGGTCGACGATACGGGGACCGACCTGGCCGTCTCCTCGCCGAGCGCCAGCTTCAAGGCGGCGGTCTCGGTCGAGTCGTTGGCGGGAGTGGACGTCCCGTGGGCGTTCACGTAGTCGAGATCCGACGGCTCGAGACCCGCGTCCGCCAAAGCAGCCTTCACCGCCCGCGCCGCACCGGTGCCTCCGGGCTTGGGCAGCGTGATGTGATACGAGTCCGCCGACATCCCATAGCCGGTGACCTCGGCGTGGATGGTGGCGCCGCGGGCGATCGCCCGATCGCGTTCTTCGAGGACGAGCATCGCCGCTCCCTCCCCCATCACGAACCCGTCACGCCCGGCGTCGAATGGCCGCGACGCAGTATCCGGGTCGTCGTTCCTGGTGCTGAGAGCCCGCGACTGGGCGAAGGCTGCCACTGCGTATGTCGTGATCGCGGCTTCGGAGCCGCCGGCGACCATCACATCCGCCGCCCCGCGCCGGATCATCTCGGCGGCATCCCCGATGGCGTTGGCGGAGGCGGAGCACGCCGTCACCGTGCATGACACAGGGCCGAGCAGGTGGTGTTCGATCGACACGAGTCCGGAGGGCATGTTGGCGATGATCTTCGGGATCCCGAGGGGGCTGACGCGGCCGGGACCACGCGCGAGGAGGACGCCGACCTCTTCGATGAAGGTCTCCATCCCGCCGAAGCCGACGCCGACGACCGCCCCCGCCCGTTCGGCCTCGGGCGAGTCGGGGTCGAGTTCCAAGCCGGCGTCGGTCATTGCCTCCCGGGCGGCGATCAGCGCGAATTGGCTGCACCTGTCCAGGCGGCGCGCCTCCTTCGGCTCGAAATACCCGATCGGATCGAAGTCGTGGACCTCGGCGGCGATCGAAACCTTGTGATCGGAAGTGTCGAACAGGGTGATGCTGCCGACGCCGGACCGCCCGGACACGATCCCGTCCCAGGTGGAGGCCATCGTGTGGCCCACGGGCGAGATCGCCCCCAACCCGGTCACGACGACCCGGCGGCGTTCCGGGGGCATCTCAGCCGGCGAGCTTGCCGTGCACCAGGTCGACGGCCTGACCGACCGTGTGGATGCTCTCGGCGTCCTCGTCCGGGATCTTCACGCCGAACTCGTCCTCAAGCGCCATCAGGAGCTCGACGACTCCGAGGGAGTCCACTTCGAGATCCTCTTCGAAGTTGGCGCCGTCGTTGATCTTCGATTCGTCGAGCCCGAGCTCGGAGACGAGGAGTTGCTTCATCCTCGTCGAGATCTCACCACGATCCATGCTGTGTCTCTCCTTGGTGTGTTGGCGGCAGCCTAGAGCGCAATGCCACCGTCGACCGACAGAACCTGCCCAGTGATGTAGGCGGCGTCCTCGGACACCAGAAACGCCACGGCGGCCGCTACTTCCGACGGTTCGCCGAAGCGGCCCAGTGTGATGGCGCCGAGTGACATCGCCTTGGCGTCGTCGCCGAGTTGATCGATCATCTCCGTTGCGATGAATCCCGGAGCGACCACGTTGACGGTGATCCCCCGCGAACCGACCTCCTTTGCGATCGACTTCGACATTCCGATCAATCCGGCCTTCGACGCCGCGTAGTTCGCCTGTCCGGGGTTGCCGGCGATTCCGGCCACCGAGCCGATCGAGACGATGCGGCCCCACCGGCCCCGGAGCATTCCCCGCATCGCCGCCTTCGAGCAGAGGAACGCCGAGCGCAGATTGGTGGCGATGACGGCGTCGAAGGCTTCGGCGCTCATCCTCATCAACAGGTCGTCCCTGGTGATTCCGGCGTTGTTGACGAGAATCTCGACCGGCCCGAACCGCTCGCCGATCGTCTCGAACATCGACCCGACGGCAGTTTCGTCACCGACGTCTGCCCCCACCGCCGTCGCCTCCCCGCCGGCGGCACCGATGGCGGCGACCACCTCCTCGGCGGCATCGGCTCGTGAGGCGAAGTTGACGGCCACCCGATGCCCCGACTCCGCCAGCTTGAGTGCGATGGCCCGGCCGATCCCGCGCGAGCCGCCGGTGACGAGCGCCACCCGACTCACTGCTTGACCCCTACGCCGAAGAAGTCGAGGCTGGGCTGGAGGATGTCGAAGACGGTCCCGTCGAAGTCCGGGATCTGGGCGTCGGATTCGGCGATCGGGGTCACCCGCTCCCCCCACTTCACGGCGGCAGCCGCCCACGACAGGCCACCACCGAATGCTGCGAAGACGATGTTCCCGCCGGGCGGAATGCGACCCTCCTCCAGCGCTTCGGTGAGGGCGACGGGAATGGTGGCGGCGCTGGTGTTGCCGTACTTGTGGACGTTGACGAAGACCCGGTCTTCGTCGAGGTCGAGCCGACGGGCGGTGGCATCGATGATCCGCTTGTTGGCCTGGTGGGGGATCAACAGATCCACATCGTCGAGGGTCCAGCCGACGTCCTTCGTCACTTGCAGGGCGGCCTCGCCCATCCTGACGACGGCGTTACGGAAGACCTCGGCACCGTTCATGATCATGCCGCATGCGGAAGCCGCCCGGGGCGCACGGGCTCCCGCCGTTCCGAAACTGGGGATCCGCAGATGCTCGGCGATGGTGCCGTCGTTCCCCATCGTGCCGCCCAACAGCCCGATCGGCTCTTCGGTGGCTCGCATGATCGCCGCCCCGGCGCCGTCGCCGAAGAGGATGCAGGTGGAACGATCCGAGTAGTCCATCACGTAGTGCATCTTCTCGACGCCGGTCAGGAGCACGTTGCGGGCGACGCCGGTCTGGATGAGCGACGAGGCCATGACCATCGCATAGATGAATCCCGAGCAATTGGCGTTGACGTCCACCGCCCCCGCTCCTTCGGCGCCGATCTTCGCCTGGAGGTAGGCCACCGAAGCGGGAATGATCGACTCCGGCGTGCAGGTGGCGTTGATCATGAAGTCGACCTCGCCCGGTTCCATACCGGCGGCGGCCAGGGCGCGGAGCGACGCCACCGCCGCCATGTCGGAAGTCTCGACGTGCGAGATGCGCCGCTCCTTCATCCCGGTGCGAGTGGTGATCCATTCGTCACTGGTGTCGACAATCCTCTCCAAATCGGCGTTGGAGAGCACCGTCGGCGGCATCGCCTTCCCCCATCCGACGATCTCGGCATTCGGCATCACGCACCTCCAGAGGTGTCGATGGTAGAGAGCGCTTCCACCACCGGGTCGATTCCCGTCGTGTCGGAGACCGTCAGCACCTCGGCGCCTTCGACGGTCCGGTTCACCATCCCGGCCGTCACGTCGCCCGGTCCGACGTGAACGAAGGTCCTGATCCCCGTGCCTGCCATGTTGCGGAGCGTGTCGGCGAAGCGGACCCGACCCACCACCTGCTCCGACAAGGACCGCCGGATTTCGGCGGGAGCCACCGGTGTCGCGGTCACGTTGGCATACACCGGGAACCTCCCTTCACCCGGCTCGATCGATTCGACGGCCGTGGCCACCCGATCGGCGGCCGGCTGCATGAAGGGTGAATGGAACGCTCCGGCCACCTTGAGCCGGACGGACCGCCGCACTCCCAGATCGCGGCCATGTTCGTCGAGCCAGTCGAGGTCGTCGAGGCCGCCCGCCACGACCACCTGGCCGGGAGCGTTGTCGTTCGCGACAGTCAACCGGCCGCCCGCCTCCTGGTTGGCTGCGACCACCGCTTCGGCCAGCTCCACATCCGCTCCGAGCAGCGCCGCCATGCCGGACGGCTCCAGATCGGCGGCGGCGGCCATCGCCCTCCCCCGCTCCGCGACCACCGCCAGCGCCTCCTCGAACCCGATGAGGCCGGATGCGGCGAGTGCCGTGTACTCGCCCAGGGAGTGGCCGGCGGCGGCGGATGGCAGTCGGGGCAGCCGAGGCGCCAGCTCCGACCACAGCGCAAAGGCCAGTGCGAAGAGGGCAGGCTGGGCGTGCTCGGTACGGGTCAGCTCATCCTCCGGGCCGTCGAGGCACATCGACTGCAACGACCACCCGAGAATCCGATCAGCCGGCGCGCCGAGGAGATCGGGGCGTGCATCGAAGAGGTCGGCGCCCATGCCGACGAACTGGCTGCCCTGACCAGGAAACAACACCGCAAACGCCATCTGATCTCCGTCTCGGGCGAGACAGCCTATTGACCGCCGTGAAAGAGTGTGGTGATCAGCCGCTCCACGTCGGCCCGGTCGACATCCCGGTGTGTGACAAGCCGCCACACCCCTCCGAACAGGGGCGGGTTGACGAGCATCCCGTCCGCCCGGATCGCCTGCAGGGCATCGTCGAAGCGGACCGGGAGATGGTCGACCGCCACGTTGACGATGTTCGTCTCCACCGAGTTCGGATCGAGGGCATCGGGCGCATGATCGGCGATGCGCTCGGCCAGGTACCGGGCGAGGGCGTTGTCCTCTGCGACTCGATCCCTGTCGCGTAGTGCGATCCTGGCGGGAGCGGCGACGACCCCGACCTGACGCATCCCTCCGCCCATACGCTTGCGCAGATAGTGGATCTCTTCGATCAGATCGGACGTGCCGCAGATGATCGACCCGACCGGAGCGCCCAGCCCCTTCGAGAAGCAGAAGGTCACGGTGTCCACCCCGTCGGCGAGCTCGTCGGCGCCGACCTCGAGGGCGGCGGCGGCGTTGAAGATGCGGGCGCCGTCGAAGTGGACCGACAGTCCGTGCCGGCGCCCGGCGGCGTTGCCCGCCCGCATCCCCTCCACCGGTGTGACCCGCCCGCCGGAGAGGTTGTGGGAGTTCTCCCACACCATCAGGCGGATTCGGGGAAAGAAACCACCTGCCGTGGTCATGACCGCGTCGATCTGGTTCGGCTGAATCCAGCCTCCCGGAGCGTGCACGGGCCGAAACGACACACCGGAGAACGCCGAGGCGGCCCCCTTCTCGATGTTGCGCACATGGGCGCCCTCGTCGCACAGCACGTCGTCACCGGGCCGGGTCTGTGCCATCAGGCTCAACTGGTTGCCCATCGTCCCCGTGGGAACGAACACCGCCGCCTCTTTGCCTACGACGTCCGCCGCCTCTTCCTGTAGCAGGTTGACCGTCGGGTCGTCGCCGTAGACATCGTCGCCCACCTCGGCCTCTGCCATCGCCCGCCGCATCTCGTCGGTCGGCCGGGTCACGGTGTCGGATCTGAAGTCGGCGATGCCGTCTGCGAATGCCATGCCGCCGAGGCTAGATCGACTGGCTGGAACGAGGTCGCCGGTCCTGGCGCATCGAGCGCGTCTCCCTCACCCGGCCGTTGCGGCGCGGCGTAGCCTCACGCCATGGCGACGCCCCGGACGCTCACCATCGGCCACCGCAACCGGGCGCTACTGGCGCGCCAGATGCTGCTCGCGAGAGTGAAGGCACCGCTCCCCCGCGTGGTCGAGCGGATGGGCGGGATCCAGGCTCAGTACGCGCCGTCGGCCTACGTCGGCCTCTGGTCGCGCCTCGAGGGGTTCGAACGGACCCAACTCACCCGGGCGCTCGTCCGCAGATCGGTCGTCCAGGGAACGCTGATGCGTTCCACCATCCACCTGGTGTCCCGGTCCGACTACTGGCCCTTCGCCGTCGGGAGCCGCCGAGCACGCCAGGACTGGTGGCTCCGGATCGCCGGGGCGCGCCGCCTGGGCGACATCGACTACGAGGCGATGGCGCAACATCTTCGCCGGGTGCTGGCACAAGGTCCCATCGAACGATCCGCTCTGATCGCCTCGCTGGCGGGCGCCGGGTTCCCCACGGAGGCCTTCGAAGGAGTCGGCGGGTGGATCGACATGGTGCGGGTTCCCCCGACCGGCACATGGGAGAGGCGACGGGCGAGCATGTACGCCGACGCCGGATGGTGGCTCGGGACACCGGAAGCCACCGAGAACGACGGGATCGAGTTGTTGCTGCGGCGCTACCTGGCGGCCTTCGGTCCCGCCACGCCGGGCGAGGCCGCCAGGTGGGCGGGACTTCCCCTGGCCGTCATGCAGGCGGCGGCCGAGCGAGTGTCGCTCCGGACCTTCCGGCGCCAGGATGGTCCTGATCTCCTCGATCTGCCTCGGGCGCCGATCCCCCCGCCGTCCACACCTGCGCCGGTCCGGTTCATACCGACCTGGGACGCCATCCTGCTCGCCCACGCCCGCGACTCGGGGGTGCTGTCGGAAGAGCACCGGCCGCTGGTGTTCCACACGAAGAACCCGCAGTCGGTCAACACCTTCCTCGTCGACGGCACGGTGGCGGGGACGTGGCGTCACGAGCAGGGCCGAATCGTCACCGAACCCTTCGAACCCCTCCCTCGACGAGCCCGGCGCGAGTTGGAGGACGAGTCCGCCCGTCTCACCGCGCTGTTCGCTTGACGGTAGCGTTGCCCTTCCGTGCCCTACGAGACACTGCTCTTCGACCTCGACCACACCCTTTTCGACTCGGATGAGTCCGAGGCCCGCGCCTTCGACATCACGATGCGGGCGGTCGGTTTCGCCGAGCCCGGAACCCACTTCACCGCATACCGGAGGATCAATCTCGATCTGTGGGCGGGTGTCGAGCGGGGCGACGTCCGACCAATCCAGGTGCGCACGCTCCGATTCCAGCGGCTGTTGGACGAACTCCGGGTCGACGCCGACGTCGACGAGATGGCGAACCTGTTCGTCGAGTCGCTCGGAATGCACGGTGAGGTGTATCCCGGCGTGCCCCCGCTACTCGACGACCTCGCCGACCGTGCCCGGCTGGCCCTGGTGACGAACGGGCTGAGCGACGTCCAGCGTGCCCGCCTGGAACGGATCGGCATCGCCGAATACTTCGCCGCCGTCGTGATCTCATCCGAGGTGGGTGTCACGAAGCCGAGACGGGAGATCTTCGACATCACCTTCGAGCGTCTCGGTGGGCCACCGACCGGGACCGCCCTGATGATCGGTGACACCCTCACCTCGGACATCCGAGGTGGCGCCGACTACGGGATCGCCACCTGCTGGTACAACCCGCACGGTCGTCCTTCCGGCCCGTGCGACCAGATCACGCACCAGATCGGGGACCTGGCGGAGCTGTTGTCCCTCGTCCCCCCGGCGCACGGAGCAGCGAGTCCGCCGGAGACGCCTGTGATTACGGGTGTCATCGACGCATCCCGGCTCTAGCCGGGTAGTACTGTTCCGGCGGAGATGGCACCGGTTTTCCTGGTCGAGCGGGAGCGACAGTTGGGGGCGCTCGACGAGGCCTTCGTCGAGCCTTTCTCTGGCGCCGTCGTTCTCGTCTCCGGTGAGGCGGGCTTTGGCAAGACTTCGCTACTCCAGGTCTTCCTGGGCAGACTCGACCATCGCCACCGGATACTGAGCGCCGCCTGTGAGCCGGTCGGAATCCCCACCGGATTCGCCCCGCTCTTCGAGCTGCTCGACGAGCTCCCAGAGGACCTCGCATCGGATATCCGAACCGGCGTTGGACGCGCCACGGTGTACGCCGGGATGCTCGACTTCATGAAGAACGAACAGGTGGTTCTGACCATCGAGGACCTGCATTGGGCCGACGAGGCAACGTTGGGCTTGGTCCGCTATCTGGGACGACGCATCGGGCCGACCGGAAGCCGACTGATCGTGACCTACCGCAGCGAGGAGCTCGACTTCAACCCACCGTTACGGTTGGTGGTTGCCGATCTCGGCCCGGCGGCGATCAGGGTCGATCTCCCACCGCTCTCCGTGGCCGGCGTTGGCGAGCTGGTCGAGGGATCGGGGTTGAACCCCGGGGAGGTCCATGCCGCGACGCTGGGAAACCCCTTCTTTGTCGAGGAGGTGGCCCGGCACCCCGGCACGGACCTTCCCCCCAACATCCAGAACGCGGTCTTGGCCAATGCGGGCAGGCTTCCCGATGACACACTCGAGTTCCTGAGGATGATCGCCCTCAGCCCTGACGGCGTGGCGTTGACTCAGCTCCAGGATCTGGGCGATGAGACCGGAAGGCACAGCGACCTGGGATTCCAACGGAGGGTGCTGACCTCAGGTAAGGGGCGCGTGGCCTGTCGTCACGAGCTCATCCGCCAGAGCCTGACGATCTCCATTCCCCCGGCCATGACCCAGAGACTGCATCAACGGCTGCTCAGCTCCCTCGAGGCGGAGGCGGGCGGGTCCGCGGTCACTGCTCGTCTCGCCTACCACGCCATTGGAGCCAAAGTCCGACGCAAGGCGA
>Ga0326597_10010257_pt1 | contig 12502 bp, 9 predicted proteins | sample RVTome_12_FD_203789 | JGI IMG/M metagenome (GOLD analysis project Ga0326597, IMG submission 203789) | Soil microbial communities from uranium-contaminated site in the Upper Colorado River Basin, Wyoming, United States - RVT100D185 | ecosystem: Environmental > Terrestrial > Soil > Contaminated >... | reverse complement strand
TGATCGGGTTAAAATGAATGTATTCCATATGTCGGCGAAAGTCAACGTCGCTGCGCACGGTATGCTCCCAGAACTTGCGTTGCCACACGCTGCGATAGCGGTCACGACCCCGCCCTTGCGTTTGTCGCGGCGTGGCCGAATCCGATGCCAACCAGATGCACGTGAATTCCTTCTTGATCCACCCCCAGCGCTTGGAGTACGCCGCGTCACCTGGAGGCAGGGTCCAGATGGCGTGGAGATGATCCGGTAACAACACGACCGCTTCCATCGTAAATGGCCAACGCGTTTGGCAACGTCGAACCAACTTGCGCAACAGCAGACGAGCGGGCGGATCACATAGAAAGGGAGTACGTTGATGCGTGACCACGGTGAAGAAGAACGTTCCTCCAGGATGGAAGTGGCGTCGGAAATCTGGCATGAGGTAAGTTTATAAGATAAAGGAAGATATTCACAAGAAGTAAGGTCTTGATAGGTCGATTGGCTGGCAAAGCCAGCCCTACGGGTTCATTGATTGGTGCAGCACCTGTAGGGCCGGCTGCGCCAGCCGGATATTTTATCAACAAGGAGGCAGTGGCTGGCAAAGCCAGCCCTACAAAAACCATTGTGGCGGCGTACTACTTTGGTTCGGGCAGCAGGTGATAGTCGGTGGTGTCGCCCCAGGCCAGTTGCAGGTAACCGATCTGGCCCCAGTGGTAGGCGATGTGCAAACTGCCGCCCATCATCAGCGATTGCACCTTCCACACCTGGCCCCAGGGCATTTGACGCTTCTCCTGCAATTGTGCGTCCGGGACCGCGGCGATGGCTTGCGCCAAGGATTCGTAACTTTGCTGAAACTGCTGCAATACCTGCTCGAATGGAACCTGTGAGTCTTTGTCGGCGGAAGGGGGCGGCGTCTGTCCTTGAATGATGGCTGCGAAGAAATCATTGGCCCAAGCCAGGTGCTGCACGATCTCGTGGGCGGAAGTGGCGTTGGGGTACGGTTTCCAGTGCGCCTTGTCCGCCGGGACGTGCCGGGCGGCGCCCAGGAAGATCTCACCCGCCCGCTTGACGCGCACGCTTTCCATCTGTTGCAAGGTCATCATAGCTCCTTGATCCGTGAATGATCGCCATGATAGGTCAATTTGAAGCATTGCTGCAACGCGGCGATGTCTTGCGGGGTTGTACCGCAGCAGCCGCCCACGATGGAGGCGCCCCGCTCGACCCACTGCTGCGCGCGGTGGGCGTACGCGTTTGTGGACATGTCGGCGCGGCGACGCCAAACCCCGTCCTGGTCGGGCGCCTGGACGTTGGCGTACGCTCCCACGCGCACGGATGATCCGCCGAAAGCGGAGGCCATCCGGGGCAGGAGCGCGTCTATCTCCTCCGGCTCGCAGCAATTGAGCAGCACCCCGCACAGCGATGAGGGCAGATGGGCTTTCAGCATCGCAAAGCCTTGCGAGAACGACTCCCCGCTCAGCAACGCTCCGCCTCGCGCCACGAAGCTGATCCACACCGGAACGCCGGCCTCCAACGCAGCCTCCAGCGCGCCTTGCGCTTCCCCCAAGGCGCCCATCGTTTCAATCAGGATCAGGTCCACGCCGGCCTGAGCAAAACACTGCGCTTTGCGCCGGTGTTCGGCGTACGCCTCAGATATGGAGGGCGCGCGCTGCGGTGAAAAGCAATCCTCAAGCGGCGCAAGGTTCCCGGCGATGCAGACTTCGTCTTCTTTGTCCAGCTGCCGCCGCGCGGATTGAGCTAATTGGGCCGAATAACGAGTCAGCGCGCCTTCAAGTTCTTCCCATCTGCCGTGCGCCCAAACTTCCTTGAGTGCGGCGTCCGCTGTTTCAGGCAGCTGAACCTGATTCCAACGGACTTGCCTCAGCGTGCGCCCGTTGGTGCGAAAGGCGTTGGTGGTGATTACATCAGCACCGGCTTGCAGATAGCGCTCGTGGAGGCGTTGTGTGAGCTGGGGCTGGAGGATCAACCCGTCCAAGGACCAGGGGAGCCGGGGTGCGGGGATGAGCTTTTCCAGCTCCGTGCCAAGCGCTCCATCCAGCAGGATGACGGACCGGCTCCACAGCTGCGAGAAAGGCTTGCTCACGCGCACGGACATGGTGTGCGAAAGTGTAAGCGGCGTGTGCACAGAGGGCAAGGCGCATGACGCCTTCTGCGCCTGCCGCCGAGATGCGAAAGACGTCAGCCAAGACGTTTTGCGGTCCATCGCCATCTGCCTTACACTGCACCTTTGCAAAGTGCGAGAATCCACGGGTCCTATCCGCTGAGGTTGACTATGGAAGAGACAACCATTCTGGGATTGCAGCAGCAGATGGCTTCGGGCGAGATCAGCGCGCGGCAGCTGTGCGAACGCTACTTGGACCGAATCGAGAAACTCGACCGACGAGGTCCGACGATCAATGCCGTGATCGAGCTCAACCCCGACGCGCCGGCCATCGCAGCCGCGCTCGACAAAGAGTGCAAAGCCGGCAAGGCGCGCGGCCCGCTGCACGGCATCCCGATTCTGCTCAAGGACAACATCGACACGCGCGACCGCATGCAGACCACGGCGGGCTCGCTTGCGCTGGAGGGTGAGAGTTCGCCGCGCGATGCCTTCATCGTCAAGCGCCTGCGCGCGGCGGGCGCCGTGATCCTGGGCAAGACGAACTTGAGCGAGTGGGCCAACTTCCGCGGGAGGCGCTCGGTCAGCGGCTGGTCGAGCCGCGGCGGCTTGACGCGAAATCCGTACGCGCTGGACCGTTCCGCCTGCGGCTCGTCTTCCGGATCGGGCGCGGCGGTGGCCGCCGACCTGTGCGTGGCCGCGGTCGGCACGGAGACGGACGGATCCATCATCTGCCCCGCGCAGACCAACGGCATCGTGGGCATCAAGCCCACCCTGGGTTTGGTCAGCCGCAGCGGCATCATCCCCATCGCGCACAGCCAGGACACCGCAGGCCCCATGGCGCGCACGGTTGCAGATGCAGCGATTTTGCTGGGGGCGCTGACGGGCGTGGATGAGCGGGATGCGGCAACCTCAGCCGGCAGGAAGCGCGCACTGAGGGATTACGACCTGTTTCTGGACAAGGATGGCCTGCGGGGCGCCCGCATCGGTGTGGCGCGCAAGCGGGCGGGGTCGGACCCGCGCATCCTGGGGATCTTTGAAGCTTGCATTGACGTGATGAAGCAGCTGGGCGCCACGGTGATGGACCCCGTCGACGTGCCCCCCATCGGCAGGCTGCGCAGGTCGGAGCTGGAAGTGCTGCACTATGAGTTCAAAGCGGACTTGAACAAGTATCTTGCTTCCCGGGGGCCGAAGGCGCGGGTGCGCACGCTTGCGGATGTGATCCGATTCAACGAGGAAAACAAAGCGCGCGTGATGCCGTACTTCGGGCAAGAGCACATGCAGATCGCGCAGGAGAAGGGGCCGTTGTCCAGCAAGTCTTATCGCGACGCGTTGGCCAAGAACCGCCGCCTGTCTCGCAAAGACGGCATAGACGCGGCGATGAAGAAGCATCGGCTCGACGCGATCATGGTGCCCTCGGGCGGGCTTGCGTGGATGATCGACCTGGTCAACGGCGACGCCAGGAACTGGGACATGAAAAGCGCCTCGCTGGCTGCGGTCGCCGGTTATCCGCACGTCACCGTGCCGGCAGGGTTTGCGTTTGGATTGCCGGTGGGCATCTCGTTCTTCGCGGGGGCATGGCAGGAGCCCAAGCTCATCCAGCTGGCGTACGCCTTCGAGCAGGCGACCAAGGCCCGAAGGCCGCCCCAGTTCCTGCCCAGCGTGAACTTCCACCCATAGAGCTAACCCATCTTGCACCCGAAAGGACCTTCATGAACGCCCCCTCTCGCCCGCAAGGGATGATGGCTTTTCTGGTGGTGTGGGCCGGCCAGGTGGTCTCGCTGCTGGGCACGGGCATGACGGTGTTCGGCCTGGCCATCTGGGCTTTCGAGACCACGGGCCAGGCGACGACCCTGGCCCTGATGGGCTTTTTCAGCTTCGGCCCGACGGTGCTGCTCAGCCCCATCGCCGGCGCATTGGTGGATCGCTGGAACCGCAAGCTGGTGATGATGCTCAGCGACCTTGCCTCGGGGCTTGCCACGATCGCGCTGCTGCTGTTGTACGCCACCGACAGCCTGCAGATCTGGCACTTGTACGTGGCAGGCGCGTTCTCCGGCGCGTTTCAGGCGTTCCAGTTTCCGGCGTACTCGGCGGCGGTCACGCTGATGCTGCCCAAGTCGCAGTACGCGCGCGCCAGCGGCCTGCTGTCGCTTGCGGAATCGGCCTCCGCGATCGCGGCGCCGTTGCTTGGCGGGATCCTGCTTGGCGTGATCGGCATCGCCGGCGTGATGGCCATTGACGTGATCACGTTCGCTATCGCCATCGGCGCCCTGGTGTGGGTGCGCATCCCGCAGCCGGCGCGCGATCCAGACCAGGCGCAGGGAAAGGGCAATCTGTGGCGCGAGTCGCTCTACGGCTTCCAGTACATCTTTGCTCGGCCCAGCCTGCTGGGCTTGCAGTTGGTGCTGTTTTCCACCAACCTGATCGCGACGTTTGCCATGATCCTCATGGCGCCCATGATCCTGGCGCGCACCGGCAACGACGAGCTTGTTTTGGGGATGGTCCAATCCGCCGCGGGCTTTGGCGGCGTGGCAGGCGGCCTGCTGCTGGGCATCTGGGGCGGACCCAAGCGGCGGGTTCACGGCCTGTTGTGGGGGATCACGCTGGCCAGCCTGGGCGGGGAGTTGCTTTTGGGGGTGGGACGGGAACTGCTGCTGTGGGCGAGCGCCGCGTTTCTGGGGGCGTTTTTCATCCCGATTCTCAACGGGTCCAACCAGGCGATCTGGCAGGCGAAGGTGGACCCCGGCGTGCAGGGACGGGTGTTCGCCGCCCGCAGGCTGATCGCTCAGGTGACGGCGCCGCTTGCGATGGTGTTGGCGGGGCCTCTTGCGGACGGTTTTTTCGAGCCGGCCTTCCAGTCGCAGGGGGCGCTTGCGGAGGCGTTCGGTTGGTTGGTGGGCACCGGGCCGGGGGCGGGGATGGGCCTGATGTTCGTGATATCGGGCATCTTGGGTGTGGCGGTGGGGCTTGGGGGGTACGCGTTTGCCGCGGTGCGGCTTGCCGAAGAGTTGTTACCGGACCACGTCCGGGCCTAGTAATTCAATCCGTTTCAAGGTATAACCAAATACAAAAGCGTTGACATACAAGCGAAAGTGTGCTACGCTAGGTGCAACACTGCAAAGTGAGAGAGGGGCAGCGTGAGAGGGGCTTTTCCAAGGTCAACCATAGCTCAGGCGTCGTTTTCCTCCACTGGGCGCATTCGCCCGGAAATGTTCGGTTTCAGCCCTTGGCAGGCGCATCGCCTGAAAAGGTCGGGTTTTGCCGCATCATCATTCCAACCTCCTTGTGATGCGGATTTTTCCCGGCGCCATCGAGAGGGGTATATGCCCCCTTTCGCAAGGGCGCGTCTTGGCAGGTTCACCCACACAGTTGATGAGAGGGATAGGGTGAAGTAGGGACAGAACCTCCTCAAGCCGTCTGCACTTGAGCCAAGAAGCCCGGCGTCCTGCCCGCCGGGCTTCTTTCTTCTTCAGTCGCTGCCGGGCGTGTCGCGATGGGTCGTGCCCAGCGTGAGGACCAAGGCATTGACCAACAGCACGATGCCAAAGAGAATCAGCCCCAGCGCAAGCGCCGTTTCGAAGTTCCCGGTTCGGGTCTCCACCACGATGGCCGTGGTCAGCGTGCGCGTGTAGGATACGTGGTCGGACCACACGATGTTGCCCCCCACCACCAGCACTGCGCCCACCTCGCTCACCGCCCGCCCGAAACCGGACAGCGCCGCGGTGAGCAGACCCTGCTTGGCCTCGCGCATGATGAGCCACGCTTGACGAAACGGTCCGGCTCCCAGCGTCGCTCCGGCCTGAGGCAAAGCCCGATCCACCGCCGCAAGCGCGGTCAAGGCGACGCCCGTGATCAGCGGCAGGATGAGCACGCATTGTGCCAGGATCATGGCCTCCGGCGTCCACAGCAGGTTCAGCTGGCCCAGGGGGCCGCGCTGGGTCAGGAGCATGAGCACGAGCAGCCCCACGATCACGGCGGGAAAACCCATGCCCGCATGCACCAGCAGGCGCAGCGCCTGCTGGCCCGGGAAACGCTTGAACGTCAAGGCGCCCGCCAGCAAGAGAGCCAAAGGCGCGCTCACGATCAGGGCGGAGCCCGACACGCGCAACGACACGCCGATGGTGGACCACACGTACGCGTCGCCCGACAGGATCAAGGAAACGGCCTCGCTGCTGCTTTGGGACCAGAACTGCCACCACTCCATATTGAACGCCCGGCCTTCACCCCCGTCTCCCTCGATAAGGAGAGGGTGCTTAGAAATCCTGAGTGCTAGAGGGGACGTACTGCTCGAAGTTGGGCCCCTGGCTTAATGCGTCGGGGAAGAACAGCGCTTCGCCTTGCACCTGGAACTCCTCGATGAGGCGCTGCGCCTGCGGGGAGGTCAAGTACCCGATGTAGGCCATGGCAAGCGCGTAGTTGCGGCTGGGGTAGCGCGCGGGGTTCACCGCGATCGCGCCGTACGGGTTGAACAGGAGCGCATCGCCCCCCTTCACCGGCCCTTCCAGCAGCACGTCCAATGCCAGGTTCTCGCGCAGCGCCAGGTACGTGCCTCGGTCGCTCAAGGTATACGCTCCCTGCTGGCCGCTTTGCACCAAGGCTTCGCCCATCCCTGAGCCGATGCTCAAGTACCAGTGGCCCTGGGGCTGGACGCCCGCTTGCTCCCAGATGGCCAACTCCTTCTGGTGAGTGCCGGAGTTGTCGCCGCGTGAGATGAAGGTGGATTGGCTTTGGGCGATCTTTGCAAAAGCCTCGGCGGCGCTGGCCAGGCCGCGGGTGCCGGCGGGGTCAGCTGGAGGCCCGACGATGATGAAGTCGTTGAACATCACGTCGCGGCGGTTGATGCCAAAGCCGGCCTGGATGAACGCGTCCTCCGAAGCGCGGGCGTGGACCAGGACAACGTCCACATCGCCGTTCTCCCCCGCGCGCAGCGCGGCGCCGGTGCCCAGCGCGATCACCTTGACCTGTGCGTTGAACTGCAGTTCGAAGGGCGGGTGTAGGGCGTTCAACAGACCCGAATCCACCGTGCTGGTGGTGGTGGCCAGCTCCAGGATCTGCGGGGCGCTCGGGCCCGATTGCGATACACCGATCAGGGAGAAGGCAAGCAGCAAAGACAGGGCGGACCACAGAAACAGCGAATTGGTCTTCATGGTGACGGCCTCCTTGTGATGCGATATGCTAAGATTGAATGGAGGCGTTTTCAACTGCGGCGACGAGCCGATAGGCAGTGAATATGAGCGCGATGAAAGGGCTGTTCACCGATGAACGGGCGGTGCCGCTTGCCGAGCGGCTGCGCCCGAAGGTTCTTGAGGAGTTCGTCGGGCAGGACCACCTGGTGGGCGAAAACGGCGTGCTGCGCAAGCTGATCGCCTCCAAACAGGTGCGCTCGCTGGTGCTGTGGGGGCCGCCGGGGGTGGGCAAGACCACGCTGGGCATGATCCTGGCCCGCACCTTCGGCGCGGATTTCGTCCACTTCTCCGCCACGCGCTCGACCATCAAAGAGGTGCAAGCAGCCATGGAGCAGTCCAAGCAGCGCTTCCAGCGCCAGGGCCGGCGCAGCCTGCTGTTCGTGGACGAGATCCACCGCTTCAACCGCGCGCAGCAGGACGCCTTCCTGCCTTACGTGGAGGAGGGCAGCGTCATCTTGGTGGGGGCCACCACCGAAAACCCCTCGTTTCGCCTGCGCTCGGCGCTGTTGTCGCGTTCACAGGTGTTCGTGCTCAAGCCGCTGGACGATGCGGCCCAGGCCCGCCTGCTGGCCTGGGCGCTGGAGGACGAGGAGCGCGGGCTGGGAGACCGCAAACTCGCGCTGGACCCGGCTGCCCAGGCGTTCCTGATTCAGTACGCCGACGGGGACGCTCGCAAGGCGCTCAACGCGCTGGAGCTTGCCGCCGACGTCTGCCAGACGGGCGCGATCACGTTGGAACTGGTACAGCAGGTTTTGCAGCAGAAGGCGCCGCGCTACGACCAGGCCGGCGAGGAGCACTACGACCTGATCTCGGCGCTCCACAAGTCCGTGCGCAACGGGGACCCCGATGCCTCGCTGTATTGGCTTGCCCGCATGCTGGCCGGCGGGGAGGATCCGTTGTTCATCGCGCGGCGCATGATCCGCATGGCCACCGAGGATGTCGGCCTGGCGGACGCCAACGCCTTGCCCTTGGCGGTGGCGGCATGGGATGCCTTCGAGCGCTTGGGTATCCCGGAGGGGGAGCTTGCTTTGGCCGAGGCGGTGGTGTACCTGGCGGTCGCGCCCAAGAGCAACGCGATCTACACCGCGTACGGCCAGGCGCGCGCCGACGTGGAGCAGACGCGCAACGACCCGGTGCCGCTGCATCTGCGCAATGCGGTGACCGGCCTGATGAAGTCGCTGGACTACGGCAAGGGGTATCAGTACGCGCACGACGTCGAGGCCGGAGTGGCCGACATGCAATGCCTGCCGGACAACCTCAAGGATCGGCGCTACTATCATCCGACGGCGCACGGACAGGAAGCGCAGATTCAACGGCGCCTGGAGGCGTGGGCGCGGCTGCGAAAGCCGCGCTGAACCGTAGGGCCCGCTCTGCGGGCGGCACCATGGCCGGCACAGCCAGCCCTACAGAAGGAGTTTCATGAGCCAATTGCACCTCAGCCGCGTCTTGAGTCAGGCCCTGCGCGATCACGGGCAGAGAACCGCCGCCCTGTGCGGTTCACAGTCCTTCACCTATGCGCAGACCTACGAGCGCGCCCTGCGGCTTGCCAACGGCCTGAAGGGGCTGGGCGTGGCCAAGGGAGACCGCGTGGCCGTGCTCATGCTCAACTGCCACCGGTACCTGGAGCTCTATTTTGCCGCCGCCCTGTCGGGGGTTGTGGTGGTGCCGCTCAACGTGCGCTGGGGCGCCAAGGAGTTCTCCCACGCGCTGATGGACAGCGCGCCCAAGGTCTTTGCGATTGACGGTGTCATCCTGCAGCACCTGCAGCCTTATCTGGAGGCGCTGCGCATGCTGGGCATTCAACACCTGCTCTACGCCGATCACACCGCGCCGCAGGGCATGGTTTGCTACGAGGATCTGCTCAAGGATGCACCCGCAGACCCGATCGAGGCGGACCTTCACGAGGACGATCTGTTCGGGCTGTTTTACACCTCCGGCACCACGGGCAATCCCAAGGGCGTGATGCTCACGCACAAGAACTTGTACACCAACGCATACCACGCGCAGCACGCGCTGCGCCTGCGCGCGGATTCGATCTACCTGCATGTCGCGCCGATGTTCCACCTGGCGGACGGGTGCAGCAACTTCTACCTCAGTTGGAGCGGAGGCGCCCACGCCTTCATCCCGCGCTTCGAGGAGGAGGCGTTCTTCGCCGCGGTGCAGCGCTGGAAGGTGACCAGCACCGTGCTCGTGCCTGCGATGGTCAACTGGTTGCTGCACCATCCCAAGCGCGGGGCGTATGACTTGAGCAGCCTGCGGGAGGTTTTGTACGGCGCCTCGCCGATGCCGCTGAAGGTGCTTCAAGGTGCGATGGGCGCCTTCGAGTGCGATTTCATCCAGGGCTACGGCATGACCGAAGCCGCGCCGCTGGTGACCGTCCTGGACGCCGAAGACCACCGCGCCGCGCTCCAAGGCCGGCGCCCCGAGCGCTTGAGCTCGGCCGGCAAACCGATCCCCGGCGTGGAAGTGCGGGTGGTCGGGGAAGGAGGGCAGGATGTATCTAACGGGCAGGTGGGCGAGGTCTGGGTTCGCGGGCCGAACGTGATGGCCGGGTACTGGCAGCTCCCCGAGGAAACCGCCCAGGTGCTGGACGCCGACGGCTGGTATCGCAGCCGGGACATGGGCTACCTGGATGCGGATCGGTACCTGACGCTCGTGGACCGCAAGGGGGACATGATCATCAGCGGCGGGGAGAACGTCTACTCGACCGAGGTGGAGGACGCTCTATATCAACACGAAGCGGTGCTGGAGGCGGCCGTGATCGGGGTGCCGCACGAGCGCTGGGTGGAGGCGGTCAAGGCGGTGGTGGTGCTCAAGCCGGGCCATGCCTTGAGCGAGGCGGAGTTGATCGCACACTGCAAGCAGAGGTTGTCCCCTTACAAAGTGCCCAAGGGCGTGGAATTTGTGGCCGAGCTACCCAAGGGCGGGACCGGCAAAATCCTCAAACACGCACTGAGAGAGCGTTATCGCAAATAGGGCCTTACATAGTCTGTTTGACGAACCCCTCCGGCAAAGGGAAATCGGCGGGGCAGATGTCTTGGGCGTTGCCCTGGAATTCGTTGTCTTTGCCTTGAAGCTGCAATGAGTCCGTGCGAAACGCTAAGACGAAGACGATCGCGCACTCTTCGTTGTCAATGAAACGGTTCTCCTCCAAAATATACGGACCAAGGCCGATAAAAAACAATGCAGTTTGGTTGTGCTCGAAGGTGTTTTGCACCAATTGCACGTTGACGTTACCGTGCGACAGATTGAACAAATTGAGCGCTACCGAGAATCCCCGAAACACGTTGTTGATGGCAGTTAGATATCCAAATACCGGCAGCGCTTCAAAAGTACGAGTGTTTTTGTACTTAAGAATGTCTCCGTACTTAAGGAACTTGTCGGAGATCTCGAAGGTATTGTCAATGAGGGTCGTTTTGGCAGCAGGAGAGATCTGTAAAAAAGTGTTGCGGGTAAAATCGGCGTGCGGCCCAAATATGAATGGATCCCGGAACAGGCTCTTGGTCACTGTCAAGGTTTCTCCCCCACTGATGCCTGCAGATCTGAATTCACTTTCACTGAACTCAAGCTGCCCAAAAAGAGCTAAACTGTCAACTAGACAGTGGTCAAAAAGGCTCTGAGTGAAACTTGCCTTGCCTTCAATAAAAAGCCCTGGCTCAATCAAAACGTTTGAGGGGCAGAAGAACTCGCTATTTTGAACCACCGCTTCACCGTACCCAGCGACGCTTAAAGCGCTTAAGAGCCAATTGAGAAAGCGGACATTGTCTGCCACCAAGCGTGCATTCTCCTTGACGATAACACCTGTAGCAACGCGCGCATAGAGTTGGCTGTAAGCTTGGGTTCCAATACCCTCATCAGGGGGAAGGTTGCTTTCATCCAGCGTGATGGGGACAAAATCATCCTGCAAGGTCAGGTTCTCCAACCTGAGGGTTGAGCCTCGCTCTACGGTGAGCAAGGCAACGTTCTCAGGGTTGGCTCGGTTCCCAAATTCATCCACGATCACCTTTTCCTTTTCTTTGGGCAGCAGGATCGTGTTTTCGGCGAATTCAGTACCTCGCAAGGTCCAGTTCCCCTGGAACGCGAGCGTGGTGCGATAGATGCCCGGCATGAGCAGGATGGTTCCTCCTCCCACAGGCTCAAGCGCGCTTTTGGCTGCTTCGATAGATGTAAAGCGAGGGATGGTTGGGTCTTGAACGCAAATATCCTGCTGAATGCAAACGGCTACAGTGGTACTTTGTGTGAGGTTAGGCTGGGCATTGGAACTTGCAACCCTGCTCTGAGTGGAGAGAAAACCCAAAGCTGCAACTAGGGAGACAGCGATGATAGCTAGAATTTTATTTCGCATGAGGAATCACCTTCATTGTGATTATACAACGTGAAGAGGAGGCGGATTTCAAATCCGCCTCCTCCAATCTTGGTCAATGGTACATGATGGGCTCTGAAATCGGGGTAAGGCATTGAGAGCTGGTTGAGCAGTTGACGTATTCTGGAGTTGTCAGCTGCAGCATTGAAGGTTTGGTAGTGGTCGTTTTCAACGTTGAGGGGAAGTTGTCTGTAGGCGAAGATGCCTTGGGCTGCTCAGGAGCGCATAACTTGAGGGTTTGTTCACAAACTGCTTGAGCTTCCTGCAACGTGAAGTTGTTCTGAGTGTTGATGCACTGAACTTGGTTGTTGATGATGACCATCGTCTTGTTTAGATCGGGCTCCTGTGCCAGACGATTGCAGAGAGCTTCCATTTGGCCAGGGGCGGCTTCATCAATCACTTGGATAATGTACTTTATTGATGCTCCGCCGGTGTTGGCAATTCCGGCACTGCCATCGATTTGCTGCGCTCCGGTTTCAATTGCTTGGGAAATATTCCGAATATCTCTCATTATGTCATCCACTTCATTGAGCCCATTACCCAGATAAGGTTCCACCTTGCCAAAAACATGAACACGCTCTGACACTGGTAAACCAAATATTCCTGTGTTTGTCGTAATGGAGGGTGTCAAATAAAAGTCAATCACAGGGTGTTGCACCCCTACTGGTATCTGATAAAAAACCTTAAAGTTTAACAAGCTATCATTCGTATCTTTCGCTACTTGATCCGCCTTCAGATTCAACCCCAACAAAAACCCTCCGCGAGCGGCTGCTTCTTGCGCTTCCAAAGAGGTGGGGTCCTTGACAAGCTGTTGAGCTGTGGCGGCCAAATAGGTGGTGAGCGCAGCGGCGTTACGCT
>Ga0326597_10010256_pt1 | contig 12502 bp, 7 predicted proteins | sample RVTome_12_FD_203789 | JGI IMG/M metagenome (GOLD analysis project Ga0326597, IMG submission 203789) | Soil microbial communities from uranium-contaminated site in the Upper Colorado River Basin, Wyoming, United States - RVT100D185 | ecosystem: Environmental > Terrestrial > Soil > Contaminated >... | reverse complement strand
AGAACCGCGACGCGGATGCCGCGATCAGTCTCGCAATCTACCTGCTTGATGATGACTTCCTGTGACACGTCGACGAGTCGACGGGTCAGGTAGCCGGAGTCGGCAGTACGAAGCGCCGTGTCGGCCAAACCCTTGCGGACCCCGTGGGTCGAGATGAAGTACTCGAGCACCGAAAGGCCTTCGCGGAAGTTGGAGACGATCGGCCGCGGAATGATGTCGCCCTTGGGGTTGGCCACCAGTCCACGCATCCCGGCGATCTGACGGACCTGGAGCATGTTCCCGCGGGCGCCAGATCCAACCATCATGTCGAGAGGATTGAACTTCTCCGCCTTGAGGTTCTTTTCCATGGCCTCTTTCACCTTGTCGGTGGCTTCCGTCCAGATCTCGATCAGCTCCTGGCGCCTTTCCTCCTCGGTGACCACGCCCTTTTGGTAAAGCGACTGGACTTTGTCCGCCCGCGACTCGTAATCCGCCAGGATGGCGGCCTTGTCACTGGGGGTCTTGACATCTTCCAACCCGATGGTGAGACCGGCCTTGGTGGCGAACCGGAAGCCGAGATCCTTGATGGCGTCGAGGGTGAAGGCGACGTCAGTGCGCGGATAGTGCTCGATCACGACCTCGATCAACCGGCCGATGTCCGATTTGGCTATCACCGAATTGATGTAGGGGAACCCATCGGGAAAGGCCTGGTTGAGCAAGGCTCGGCCGAGGGTGGTCTCGTATCGCTGGGCTCCGTCGATCGGCTCGTCGGTGATCATGTGTCCGAGCGAGGCCTTGAAGGCGGCATGGCGTTCGGGCGACCCCGCCAGATCACCCACCCGCAGCTTGATGGGAGCGTGGAGGGAGAGCTGTCCAAGGTCATAGGCCATGGTTGCTTCGGCCACGTCGCCAAATGCCCGCCCGGCTCCGAGGGCATCGGCCACCATCTCGGAGAGGTAATAGACGCCGATCACCATGTCCTGGGACGGGGTGACGATGGGCCGGCCGTTGGACGGCCGAAGCACGTTGTTGGTTGACATCATCAGCACGCGGGCCTCGGCCTGCGCCTCGGCTGACAACGGCAGATGGACAGCCATCTGGTCGCCATCGAAGTCGGCGTTGAACGCCTCGCACACGAGGGGATGGATCTGGATCGCCTTGCCTTCCACCAGGACCGGCTCGAAGGCCTGGATCCCGAGGCGGTGGAGGGTGGGGGCGCGGTTGAGGAGGACCGGATGCTCCTGGATCACCTCTGAGAGGATGTCCCAGACCTGGGGCCGCTGACGCTCGACCATCCGCTTGGCCGACTTGATGTTCTGGGCCTGGTCCTTGTCGACGAGGCGCTTCATCACGAACGGCTTGAAAAGCTCGAGGGCCATGACCTTGGGGAGTCCGCACTGATGGAGCTTGAGCTGGGGCCCAACCACGATCACCGAACGGCCCGAATAGTCGACGCGCTTTCCAAGCAGGTTCTGACGGAAGCGGCCTTGCTTGCCCTTGAGCATGTCCGACAGCGATTTCAGGGCGCGGTTTCCCGGCCCGGTCACCGCCCGTCCGCGGCGCCCGTTATCGAAGAGTGCGTCTACGGCTTCCTGCAGCATCCGCTTCTCGTTGTTGACGATGATCTCGGGAGCACCCAGATCAAGCAGCCGCTTGAGGCGGTTGTTGCGGTTGATCACCCGGCGATAGAGGTCGTTGAGGTCAGAGGTGGCAAAACGGCCGCCATCGAGCTGCACCATCGGGCGCAGATCGGGTGGGATCACCGGCACGGTTTCGAGGATGAGGTCGCGGGGACGGTTCTTCCCCTCCCAGAAGGGCTTGACGACCTTGAGCCGCTGGGTGGCCCGTTGCCGTTTCTGCGCCGAGCCCGACCCGAGGTCGTCTCCAAGACGCTTTATTTCGGCGTCGAGGTCGAGTTTGTCAAGCAGGTCCTTGACCGCCTCGGCCCCCATCCCTCCGAGGAAATAGCCGTCGTAACGATCGGCGATCGCGCGCCACAGCTGCTCGGACTCGATGAGAGTCTTGGGGGCCATGGTGCGGAAGGTCTCGTAGGCGTCCTCGATCAGCTCAACCTCGCGACCCGAGCGCTCCTCGCGCTCTTTCATTTCGCGCTCGACCTCGCGACGGCGACCGGAGATCTCTTGACTCCTGGCCCCGCCCTCTTCCATCTGGGCGAGTTCGATTTCGAGCCGTTCGAGACGAGCGGCCTTCCACTGGTCGAACTCGTCGCGGACTACCTGGATCTCGGCCCGCATGTTCTCTTCGAGCTCGGACATGTCCTTGTGCCGCTTCTCGTCGTCGACGGACGTGATCAGGTAGGCGGCGAAGTAGATGACCTTCTCCAGCTCCTTAGGGGACATATCGAGCAGATAGCCGAGCCGGCTCGGGACGCCTTTGAAGAACCAGATGTGGGTGACGGGGGCGGCGAGTTCGATGTGACCCATCCTCTCGCGCCGAACCTTGGAGCGGGTGACTTCGACCCCGCAGCGCTCGCAGATGATCCCCTTGTAACGGATCCGCTTGTACTTCCCGCAGTAGCACTCCCAGTCGCGCTGGGGACCGAAGATCCGCTCGTCGAACAGACCCTCTTTTTCCGGTCGCAGAGTGCGGTAGTTGATGGTCTCGGGCTTCTTCACCTCGCCATACGACCAGGCGCGGATCTGATCACTCGAAGCCAACCCGATCTTTAGCTCGTCGAAAACCTGCCTAACCAAAGTGCTTTCTCCTATTTCCTAACTCACGCCTCACGTCTCACGACTTACGCCGACGTCAATCCGCTTCCGGCCGTTCCGGCCTCGAAAGATCGATGCCCAAAGATTCCGACGGCCTAAAGGTGTCCTCTTCGAGATCACGTAGCTCGACTTCCTCACCGGCGGCCAGCATCTCGACATTGAGGCAGAGGCTCTGCATCTCCTTGACGAGCACCCGGAACGACTCGGGGATGCCGGGCTCGGGAATGTTGTCGCCTTTGACGATGGCCTCATAGACCTTGACCCGGCCCTGGACGTCGTCGGACTTGATGGTCAACAACTCCTGGAGGGCATAAGCGGCGCCGTAAGCCTCGAGCGCCCACACTTCCATCTCTCCGAAACGCTGTCCACCGAACTGGGCCTTCCCGCCCAGGGGCTGCTGGGTGATCATCGAGTAGGGGCCGGTAGAACGGGCGTGGATCTTGTCGTCGACCAGATGCACAAGCTTGAGCATGTATATGTAACCAATGGTGACGGGCGTATCGAAGGGCTCACCGCTGCGACCATCGAACAGCGTCGTCTTGCCGGACTCGCCGACAAGTTGATCGCCGTCACGGTTGGGACGGCTGTTGGCGAGTACGAATGCCAGCTCGTCCTCGCGAGCTCCATCGAAAACGGGAGTCGCCACCTTGGTCCAGGGCTCGGCTCCCTTCGACGCCGGGCTGTCGGACCGGAACGGTTTCCAACCGGCGGCGGCTGCCCACCCGAGATGAGTCTCCAGTACCTGGCCCAGGTTCATACGGGAGGGAACCCCCAATGGGGACAGGATGATGTCAACCGGGCTGCCATCGGATAGAAACGGCATGTCCTCTTCGGGGAGGATCTTGGAGATGACTCCCTTGTTGCCATGGCGGCCGGCGAGCTTGTCGCCTTCTGAGATCTTGCGCTGCTGGGCCACGTAGACCCGTACCAACTCATTCACGCCGGGCGGCAGATCGAAACCTTCCGACCGCTTGAAGACTTTGACGGCGATGACCTTGCCCGACTCCCCGTGGGGAACCTTGAGCGAGGTGTCCCGAACCTCGCGGGCCTTCTCACCGAAGATGGCCCGGAGCAGACGCTCTTCGGGGGTCAGCTCGGTTTCACCCTTGGGAGTGACTTTGCCTACCAGATAGTCGCCGGGACCGACCTCGGCGCCCACCCGGATGATCCCGTCCTCGTCGAGGTTGGCGAGGATCTCCTCGGCGACGTTGGGAATGTCCCGGGTTATTTCCTCGGCGCCCAGCTTGGTGTCGCGGGCGTCGATTTCGTGCTCCTCGATGTGAATCGAGGTGAGCATGTCCTCTTTGACGAGGCGCTCAGAAATTATGATGGCGTCTTCGAAATTGTGACCCTGCCAGGGCATGAAGGCCACCAGGAGGTTGCGTCCGAGAGCCAACTCCCCCGACTCGGTCGAGGGGCCGTCGGCGAGGACGTCACCAGCCTTGACCTTGTCACCTTCCCTGACCAGCGGCTTCTGATTGATGCACGTGCCCTGGTTGGAGCGCTCGAACTTGTCGAGGCGGAAAGTGACCTTGCGATTGGTCTCGGTCTCCTTGACCATGATGTGGTCACCTGTGACCTCGACGACCTCACCCGCCACCGACGACAAGATCATGTCTCCTGAATCGCGGGCAGCCCGCTCCTCCACTCCGGTCCCCACCAGGGGGGAGTCGGAGGTGAGCAGAGGCACCGCCTGGCGTTGCATGTTCGAGCCCATGAGGGCGCGGTTGGCATCGTCGTGCTCGAGAAATGGGATCAGCGCTGTTGAGACCGAGATGATCTGCTTGGGCGACACGTCCATGTAGTTGATGTCCTTGGGGGCTACGGTGTCGACCTCTCCACCGCCGCCTGCCTTGCGCACGAGGACCCGGGGACTGCGGAATGACCCGTCATCTTTGAGCTGGGCGTTGGCCTGGGCAATGACGTAGCGCTCCTCCTCGATGGCGGTGAGGTAGTCGATCTTGTCCGTGACCTTGCCGCCAACCACCTTGCGATAGGGGGTCTCGATAAAGCCGTAGCGGTTGACCCTGGCGTAGGTAGCGAGGGAGCCGATCAGGCCGATATTGGGACCTTCGGGAGTCTCGATAGGGCACATGCGGCCGTAGTGGGACGGATGGACGTCGCGCACCTCGAAGCCCGCCCGCTCCCTGGAGAGACCACCAGGGCCCAACGCCGACAAACGGCGGCGATGGGTAAGGCCAGCCAAAGGGTTGGGCTGGTCCATGAACTGAGAGAGCTGGCTGGTGCCAAAGAACTCCTTGATGGCAGCGGTGACCGGACGAATGTTGATCAAGCTCTGCGGCGTGATCGCATCGGGGTCCTGGGTGGTCATGCGCTCTTTCACCACCCGCTCGAGACGGGTGAGACCAACCCGGACCTGGTTCTGAATCAATTCCCCCACCGTCCGGATGCGACGGTTGCCGAAGTGGTCGATGTCGTCGATCGCAACCGGGACTTCCACCCCGCGGTGAGTGGTCATCGTCCGCTGACCAGCGTGAAGCGCGACCAGATACTTGATGGTGTCGACGATGTCCTCGTCGCGCAGCATCTTGGTACCGGTCTCCGATTCGTCGTTGAACTTCTGGGCGACCTTGTAGCGGCCGACCTTGGTGAGGTCGTAGCGCTTGGGGTTGCGGAAGAGGGTCTGAATGAGGTTGCGGGCCGACTCCACCGTGGTCGGCTCGCCGGGGCGCAGCTTGCGGTAGAGGTCGATCAGAGCCTCATCCTTATCGTGGGCGGTGTCGCGCTCGATCGAATTGCGGATCGAATCGGCACCATCGAACAGGTCGAGAATCTCCTCATCGGTCTCGGCAATGCCGAGCGCCCGCAGGAACGCAGAGACGTACTGGCGACGCTTGCGATCGACCCGAACCCCGATGGTGTCCCGCTTGTCGGTGTCGAACTCGAGCCAGGCACCCCGGCCCGGGATTATCCGTCCCGACCAGATGATGCGGTCGGTGCCCTTGTCGGGGGTGGCGTCAAAGTAGACCCCAGGCGAGCGGACCAACTGCGAAACCACCACCCGTTCGGTGCCGTTGATGATGAACACCCCGTGTTCGGTCATCATCGGGAAGTCGCCGAGGAACACCTGCTGTTCCTTGATCTCCCCGGTGCTCCGGTTCATGAACCGGGCAGTTACGAAAAGGGGGCGGGCAAAGTTCTGATCCCTCTCCTTGCACTCTTCGAGCGACAGGGGGGCATCTCCAAACCGGTGATCGGTCAGCTCCAGAGCCAGGGAGCCGGTGAAGTCCTCGATCGGGGAGATCTCTTCAAAGATCTCCCTTAGACCCTCATCAATAAACCATTTGAACGACTCATGCTGGACGGCCAGAAGATCAGGAAGGGGAAGTACTTCCGGGATCTTGGCGAACGACAAACGTGTGGCGACGCGCGAAGCCAACGGGGATCCTCCTTGGGGATGTCGAGACACCAGTGGGGCATGCTAGCAGACGCGCAAGCACACCCCAAGCCGGGTCTCTAATCGTTACGGTCGTGCTGGACGCACGAGACCGTCGGCCTCAAGAGGCTCGGCCATCCTATCGCGAAAAGGCGAAATACGTCAAGGGTTCTTAGAAAACCGGGCGTGAGGCGTGAGAACGAACGGGGCGCACCCGCTCACGTCTTGCGTCCCACGTCTCACGTCACTTGTTTAGGGTGTTAACCATATGGATGCTCCACCTCTTCCCGCCGCCCTGCGTCGAACCCCCCATCACCTGCTGGCCAACGCTGCCGACTCGGTGCTCGTGCAATGGTCGCGCCGATTTCGAACCGTGGAGGCTGGCACGGGGCTGACACCCGAACGCCTCGAACTGCTGGCGCTCCTCGCCGCCGAGGGGGCAACCTCTGCCGGCGACCTGGCCGAGTTGCTAGGCGTCACCCCCCCGGCCATCACTCGCATGGTCAACGGCCTCGAGATTGACGGCTTGGTCCGCAAGTCGACCGGGCCGATCGATCGACGAATCGTCATCGTACACTTGACTGCCGCCGGGCGTCGGGTGATGGAGAGGGGCCGCGCCAACCGGGTGCGGGACATGGCTGGCCGCCTCAAAGATCTGAGCGATAGAGAACTCGCCCAATTGGAACACGGGGTGCGGATCCTGCGTCAATTGCTCGACTGACCGAGTTCAGAGCCGAAGGGTTGCCAGTCTTTTCACGGCTCGGCTGAGAGTGTCCTCGTCCTTGCAGAAGGCGAACCGAACCAGTGCGGCACCGTCCGCCCGATCGTGATAGAAGGCGCTGGGCGGTATCGCCGCGACTCCCACATCATCGATCAGGCGTCCGACAAACCGAACGTCGTCCTCCTCTCCAAACCGTCGATGATCGGCCAGCATGAAGTAGGTGCCTTGGGGGATAAACACCTCGAACCCGACCTTCTCCAGGCCATCCGCCAAGAGGTCGCGCTTGTTTCGATACGACCTGGTGAGCTGTTCGTAGTAAGTCGGAGGCGCAGCCAATGCTTGCGCCGCCGCGTGCTGTAAGGGGGTGGCGGTGGCAAACGTCAGGAACTGGTGAGCGGCGCGTACCCCGGCGGTGAGATGCGTGGGCGCCACCGCCCATCCGATCTTCCAACCGGTCAGGGAGAAGGTCTTGCCCAGCGACGAGAGGGTCACCGTCCGCTCCCACATCCCCGGGAGCGAGGCCAGCGACATATGTTCGCCCTCATAGACCATGTGCTCGTAGACCTCGTCACTGATGGCGAGGAGATCGCGGCGACGGCAGAGAGCGGCGACCGCCTCCAGCTCGACCTGGCTGAAGACCCGGCCGGTCGGGTTGTGCGGGGTGTTGACGACGATCGCCCTGGTACTTGGTGTGACCGCGGCCTCCAGGTCGGCGGCGGTCAACTCGAAGGCGGGAGGGCGAAGCGTGATATAGCTTGGAACACCGCCGGCCAGAGCCACCCCCACGGGATAAGCATCGTAGGTGGGCTCGATCAGGATCACCCCGTCGCCGGGATTGAGCAGCCCGAGAAAGCTGGCGGCCAGGGCTTCTGTGCAGCCGGAGGTGACCGTCACATTGGCAACGGGTGTGACGGCAAGGCCGGTGAAATCGGTGAACTTGGCTGCGATGGCTTCTCCCAACTCGGGGATCCCGGCTGAAGGGGCGTATTGACCGTGGCCCCTCTTGATGGCGTCGATCGCCGCCTCCTTGACGAAGTCGGGACCGTCGAAGTTGGGGAATCCCTGGCCAAGGTTGATGGCACCGGTGACCGCGGCCCTCCGCGTGATCTCGGTGAACACAGTCGCACCAAATGGGGCCAGACGCTTGGAGACTCGCATCGAGATTGATTATTCCTTGTCCGAGCCGTGCCGATACTCTCCTCGTCGATGTTTCCCCCAGTCGCCGGTCGCCGAGCTGTGGCGCGAACCCTCCACAACGAGACAGTCACTGACGACTATTCCTGGTTGCGTAATCGTGACGATCCCGCCGTCCTCGCCTACCTAGAGGCTGAAAACGCATACTCCGGCGCCGCCACATCACACCTCGATGCCCTTCAAAAGGCCATCTTCCAGGAGATCAAGAGTCGGGTCCAGGAGGCCGACCTCTCCGCTCCTGCCCGTAGGGGCGACTGGTGGTACGGCCGTCAAACAGAGGAGGGTCGCCAGTATCCAAAGTTCGTCCGTTGGTCGGGCGCCCCCGAGGGCCCCGGTGAGGTCCTCCTCGACCAGAACGAGCTCGCCTCGAGCCATGGTTTCTGTGCAATCGGGGTACTGGGCGTCAGCCCCGACCAGGAACTTCTCGCCTACTCGGTTGACCACTCAGGCAACGAGGATTTCACCCTCCGCTTCCGACGGGTCGAAACCGGTGAGGAGTACCCAGAGCAGCTCACCTCCACGTATTACGGCGGGGCCTGGTCGGCCGACACCAGTTACTTCTTCTACCCGACCATCGACCACACCCACCGGCCCTATCGGGTCTGGCGGCATCGACTGGGCACCGAGCAAACGTCGGATCAGTTGGTCTACGAGGAACGCGACGAGCGCTTCCATCTGGATCACGTCGGCGCCACCCGCGACGATCGCTACGTTCTGATTCCGGCCGAGAGTTCGACCACATCTGAGGTGTGGGTCATCCCTACCGCCGCACCTACCACCCAACCCCGGCTGCTGCTCCCTCGCAGGGCAGGCGTTCGTTATCTAGCCGAGCACAAGTCCAACCGATGGCTGATCGTCACCGACGAGAACGCCCCCAACAACAAGGTCGTGTCGTATCCCATCGATGACCTGAGCACCGGCGATGTGATCGTTGCCCACGATCCGGAAGCCAAGGTCGCGCGGGTGCTTCCATTTGAGCGGCACCTCGTCATCGTCGGGCGCAAGCAAGGCCTGCCGGTGGTGACGGTGTGGCCCGATGGGGGGGAGGCCTTCGACATCGGCTTCGATGAGCCGACGTATCAGTTAACGATCGGTGAGAACCTCGAATACGAGACCAACTCCCTGCGCCTTGCTTATGAGTCGTTTCTCACTGCTCCCCGGATCATCGACGCCGACCTCGATAGCGGGGAACGGACCGTAGTGAAGGAGACGAAGGTGCCCGGGGGCTTCGACCCCACCCAGTATGAGCAGGCGCGTATGTGGGCTTTTGCTGCGGACGGGGTCCGGGTGCCTATTTCCCTCGTGCATCGTCGCGGCGTGGCGTGGCCCGCACCGCTACTCCTCTATGGATATGGCGCCTACGAATCGGCGGTCGACCCCTGGTTCTCACCGGCCAGGATGTCGTTACTCGACCGGGGCGTTGCCTACGCCATAGCCCATGTGCGGGGGGGCGGCGAGATGGGTCGGCTTTGGCACGAGAAGGGGCGGATGGCCCACAAGGTCAACACCTTCACCGACTTCATCGCCTCGGCCGAACATCTCATTGACCAGGGCTTCACCGAACGGGGCAAGATCGCCGTCCGGGGAGTGTCGGCCGGTGGTCTCCTGATGGGGGCAGCGGCGACGATGCGCCCCGATCTGTGGGCGGTGGTGGTGGCCGAGGTGCCCTTCGTGGATGTGGTCAACACGATGTTGGACGCCACCATCCCCCTCACCGTCGGAGAGTGGGAAGAGTGGGGCAACCCGGTGATCGCCGAGGACTATGGGTGGATGTCGGCGTACTCGCCGTACGAGAACACGGTTCCTGCTGTCTACCCGGCCATCCTCGCCACGGGTGGTTTTAACGATCCCCGGGTGGCTTACTGGGAGCCTGCCAAATGGGTGGCGCGGCTGCGAGCAGTGAACAAAGGCGACCGACCCATTCTTTTGAAGACCGAACTGGGCTCGGGCCACTCCGGGCCGTCAGGACGCTACGAAAGCTGGCACCAGCAGGCCTTCGTCCTGGCGTTTGTGCTGGATCAACTGGGAGTTGAGGCGTGAGATGACGGGTCAGAGTGCCTTCGAATATGCCCGCGACCTGGCCCGTCAGGCCCCCTCAACCCGCAACCGCTACGTCGACTTCCTGCGGGCCGCTTCGATCATGGTGGTGGTATTCGGTCACTGGTTGATGGCCGCACCCCAGGTGCTGCCCGACGGACTTCGTTTCGACCATCTGCTGTCGGTCACACGGTGGACCCACTTCCTGACCTGGATCCTGCAAGTGATGCCCATCTTCTTTCTGGTCGGTGGGTATGCCAACGCGGTCAGTTGGCGTTCGGCGCAGCTCAAAGGAGAGCCGTTCGGTGGTTGGCTCCGGGCCCGTTTGCGCCGCTTGGTGTTGCCGGTGCTTCCCCTGCTGGCGGTGTGGACCGCCGGCGCCTTTGTTCTCCTGCAGAGCGGGTTCGACCGCACGCTGATCAGGGTGAGCTCGCAGGCGGCGCTGGTGCCAGTGTGGTTTCTCGCCACCTACGTAGTCGTGGTGGCACTAACTCCTATCTCATTGCGACTTTGGGACCGCTACGGATGGAACGCCATCTTGGCGACGGGAGCACTGGCCGGGCTCATGGATGTGCTCTCGATCGGTCTCGGCCTCACCCCGGTCGGGTTTCTCAACTACATCTTCGTGTGGGGAACGGTCCATAGCCTCGGCTATGCCTGGGCTGACTCCAAACTGGGTGGGATCATCCGCAGGTTGCTGATGTCCGCAGTGGGACTCGCCGCAACCGTCGCCCTGGTGTGGCTCGGCCCCTACCCGGTGGCGATGGTCGGTCTCGACACGGAGGGGGTCACCAACAGTCAGCCGCCCAAGGTGACCCTGGTGGCGCTGGCCCTCTTCCAGGCCGGGCTGATCCTGGCTCTGGAGGGCCCCGCTCGAAGATGGTTGGAACGGGAACGGCTGTGGGCCAATGTCGTGCTGATCAACGGCCGCATCATGACCATCTATCTATGGCATCTCACAGCCATGATCACCCTGATCGGTGGCTCGTTGTTATTCGATGGAGTTGGTCTGCGGATACCGGTCGACACGCCGGAGTGGTGGCTGACCCGCCCGCTGTGGATGGCGGCCCTGGTGGCGATGACAATTCCGTTCATTCTGGTTTTCGGAAGATATGAGCGACCCAACCCCGACAACCGGCCGGCCCCGCCGGCGTGGCGACCGATCGCCGCCGTCGTGGTCACCTGCGCCGGTCTCGGGCTCCTTGCCTACGCCGGAGTCTCCGATGAGAAGGGCCTCAACGGACTGACCCTCTCCCTGCCCTTTGCCGCGGCCATCGCCGGTGGGATCGGTGGCGCCCGTCGTTGGGAGAGAAAGAACCGCGAACCCCGGGTTCCAGAGTCCACCGGCGGACGCTAGAACCCTGGGTTGGCGGTTCTAACGGTCCAGACCTGCCAGCGGCCCTCCATCAACCGAAGCTCAACGTCCCACACGTAGTTCTGGTCAGGTTCACCCGGCCTCGAGACTGTGACGAGGCCCCGAACAAGACCGGGTTGCAGCAAGACCGGATCCGCCAGGGCAAACCGATAGTGAGCCCCCTCATTGGAGAGTGTTGGCGCTTCCTGCACGAGCTGTTGGTACTGGGGCCCATCCTCGGCAAACACACCTTTAACGGCTTGCAGATCTCCGGTGCTGGCGAACCTGGCCCACGCCGACATTGCTTCCTCGGCTGCGGCAATCTCTCCCGTTGAGTCAGGTGGTGTGGAATCGGCTGCCAGGGCAAGTGCCAGGCCGCCGGCGAGGGCGGTCACCGCGGTGATCCCCACCACAAGCCGCAGACGGTAGGTCACGGTGACGTCGGATATGCCAGCGCCGAAGCCGTGACCGTGAAGCGGTCGCCCTCAAGTGCCAGCAGGCGTATCAACCCAAAAGGGACCTCACGAATCAGCTCAACGGAGACGCTTTGTCCAGCACTGTCGAGCCGAACTACTGGCGGTGCTGAGAGTCGCGCTCCACCGGAAGACGCCGACAGCACGGCCCGGGCCATATCCACGGCTTGGTTGGGATCGAGCCTTAGTTCGCCGGTGGACCGGTAGATCTCAAGATCGATGGCGCTGGCCGCGGCGATGGCCGCCGTGTCGGCGAGCCCTGCCAGATCCTGACGCTCTCCCAGCACGCGCCACAACTCAGCCGAAAGGGCTCCCACCATCAAGACGCAGAGGGCCAATCCCAAGAACCAGATCGGGGCAGAGCCTTTTTCGTCCCTCACGGCCTGCTCCGATACGGGTCGACTTGCTCACCATGAACGGCTCTGACACTCATATCGCCGATGGGAAGGAAAGCCGAGACCTCGGGGATTGTGACGATCACCTCCACTAATGCCACCGAGCCTCTCTCGAGGCCGCAAAAAGAGCCACCGCAGAAGTTCACTTCGACAAGAGCCGGATCGATGTTGTGGCCCTCAGCCAATGCCGTCACCAGATTGCGGGCCTCCAGATGGCCCT
>Ga0326597_10010254_pt1 | contig 12503 bp, 9 predicted proteins | sample RVTome_12_FD_203789 | JGI IMG/M metagenome (GOLD analysis project Ga0326597, IMG submission 203789) | Soil microbial communities from uranium-contaminated site in the Upper Colorado River Basin, Wyoming, United States - RVT100D185 | ecosystem: Environmental > Terrestrial > Soil > Contaminated >... | reverse complement strand
CTTCGAGCATCATTCACGAAAAGGTCCACGAAGACGCCAATATTATCATCGGCCTGGTAATCAACGAAGAGCTTGGAGACCGGATCAAGATCACTGCCATCGCCACCGGCTTCGGTGCCTCTTTTGAGAAGAACAAGCGCAATGTCGAAGACCTGCGCAACAAGGCGATCAGCTCCCATGTCAAGGTCGATCGGGATCTGCCGACCTTTATCCGCGAGCGGCAGCAGGAAGCGCCCCGCAGTCTCCGCACCCAGGGCGGCGAGGACAGTGAATACGACATCCCCACTTTCCTCCGCAAGCGGGTCGACTGATCGGGCTGTGTCCTGGCAGGGGTGAGGTCAGGAATTAACTATTTTTCGGAGCCTGGAACCTGCGGCGGAAAATACTCCGATTTTCCGCCGGATTGAGGTTGCGGCATCCTCTGGTCGTGGCTCATCGGCAACGATCGATCAGACAGGTGTTTTCACCTGTCATGTCATGCAGTATTGATGCTTTCGAAAAACTCATAAGATGGCTAGCCATCAGTATTGACTCCCTCGTCAATCGGGGGCCGCATGGAGCGGTCCCCTTTTCTTTATCTCCGGTTCCCTGATGGGGTAGAATAACAGTCCCATGTCCCATAAATTGATCGAAAAAGCCCGGAAACGCCTGCGCAGTGAGCAGGGTCCGCCCTCCAATGCCTGGGGCGGACGTTTGAGCGTGGCCCTGGTCTATCCCAACCTTTACCATCAGGCGATGAGCAACCTCGGTTTCCAGTGGGTTTATAAGTATCTCAACAGCCGCGACGACACCCTTTGTGAACGCTTTTTCCTGCCCGACCCGGAAGATCTTGTCGAGCACCGCAAAACCGGCTATCCGCTCTTTTCCCTCGAAACGGGCCGGTCCCTGGCCGATTTCGACGTGGTGGCCTTTTCCATTTCCTTTGAAAACGATTATCTTCATCTGCCGGTCATCTTCGAACTGGGCCGCATCCCTCTGTGGGCCGAAGAACGGGGCAGGGATCATCCCCTGCTGTTATCCGGTGGGGTATGTGCCTTTCTCAATCCTGAACCGCTGGCCGAAATCATGGATGTCTTCGCCGTCGGCGAAGGGGAAGTGATTCTGCCGGGGCTGATCGACCGGTTGCAGTCCCTTGTCGCCGATCGCCCGGAGCTGTTGCAGGAGTTGAGCGAACTGCCCGGCATCTACGTTCCGTCACTCTATACGGTCCACCACAATGATGACGGCACCCTCGCCGCCTGTCGGCCCCGCCCCGGCGCGCCGCAACGGGTCAGGCGATGCTGGGCGGCCGAACTCGATGGCGGGCAGACCCGCACCTTCTGTTATGCGGAGGAGACGGAGTTCGCTGACCTGGCTCTGGTGGAAATCTCCCGCGGTTGTTCCCGGGGCTGCCGTTTCTGTGCCGCCGGTTACATCTACCTGCCTCCCCGGGAACGGTCCCCCGAAACGCTGGCTCCCCAATTCATTGAAGGTCTGGAACACCGGGATCGCATCGGCCTGGTCAGTGCGGCGGTTTCCGATCACTCCCGAATCGGCGCCATCCAGAAACTGATCATCACTCACGGCGGGAAGATTTCGGTGGCCAGCCTGCGCATCGATTCCATCACCGCGGAAGAAATAGACGCACTCAGGGAATCGGGACACCGGACCTGCGCCCTGGCCCCCGAGGCCGGCAGCCAGCGATTGCGCGACCTGATCAACAAGGGCATCTCCGAGGCGCAGATACTCGAAGCGGTTCGGCTGCTGGGGGAAGGCGGCATACCGAATCTCAAGTTGTATTTCCTGGTCGGATTGCCCACCGAAACGGACCTGGACATTGCCGAAATGCTGGCCCTGACCGAAAAAATCCGGGCCGTCTGGCTCGAAGCAGGCAGAAAGCGCGGCCGTCTCGGCCATCTCACCCTGTCGGTCAACCCCTTCATCCCCAAGCCATTCACTCCTTTGCAATGGGCGGGCATGGCCGATACGGGCACCCTGAAAAAACGTTGCCGGACCCTGCGTGCGGCGGTGGCCCGCCTGGCCAATACCGAGGTGATCTTCGAATCGTTGCGGGCCGCCGAACTGCAGGGCTTCCTCGCCCGTGGCGACCGCCGAGTCGGCCGGATTCTGCCCGACCTTGCAGGTGGCGCCAACCTGCGTGGTGCCTGTCGTACCGCCGGTCTCGATTCCGATTTTTTTGTCACCCGGCAGCGGGGAGCGGATGAAATCTTCCCCTGGGAAGTGATCGACAACGGGGTGACCCGCGACTACCTGTGGCAGGAATATCAGCGGGCCCTCCAAGGAAAATTATCGCCCCCCTGCGCTCCCGGTTGCACTCGTTGCGGGGTTTGTCGCTGACCGTCCAACCCTTGACAGAGTCGACCGGTACCGTACAGTTGAACGGACCGCCGCAAGTTGGAACCGGCCGCGGAACCGATACCGATCCCTGCATGTACGACCTTCAGCCAAGGAGATTCAACATGACCCAGGAACGAACCGGAATCGTCACCTTTCAAGGTGCTCCTCTGACCCTGCTCGGCCCCGAACTGAAGGTCGGTGACCAGGCACCCCCTTTCACCCTGGTTGATAACGATCTGCAACCGGTCAGCCTGGCCGATTCGGCCGGCAAGGTCCGCCTGATCACCGTGGTCCCGTCCCTCGATACGCCGGTCTGCGATACCATGACCCGCCGCTTCAACCAGGAAGCTGCGCTGTTACCCGATGACGTGGTTACCTTTACGGTCAGTGTCGATCTGCCTTTTGCCCAGAAACGCTGGTGCGGCAACGCCGGCATCGAGCGGATCAAGACCCTGTCCGATTACCAGGATCGCTCCTTCGGCATCGCTTACGGTCTGCTGATCAAGGAAATCAAGCTTCTGGCACGGACCGCCCTGGTAATCGATCGCCAGGGGAAGATCGCGTACAAAGAACTGGTTGGCGAAATCGTCGACGAACCCGACTATCCGGCCGCGCTGGCGGCCGTAAAAAAACTTCTTTGAGCGCCTGCGGACGGAAGGTCCATTTTCCGCCCGCCGCCGGAAAGTCCTTCCATTCAACTCCGATGCTTTCGTAAGAAAGAAAAATAGTGAATGGCTAAGCAAAAAGCGCCAAATGCAAGGCGCGCAATTGTCGAGGAATGAGGCGTACTTGGTACGCCGCAGTGACGAGAGCAATTGCAGCAACGCAGCAGTTGGTGAGTTTTTGCGACGCCATCAACTCCCGGACAGGAACAAAATGAGCCAGGTCTCGCAAGGTGTTTTGGCGATGTATTTGCATGCCTTGCATAGCACCAAGGGACGCTTGGCGTGAAATGTCGCGTAATTTTATCGGGGCCGGGAGGGGTGATGAAAAAGGAAGAAGCCAGGGAGCGGGCCGAACAACTGCGTGCTTTTCGTGAGGACCTGGCGGATTTTGAACAGGATGGGTTGTTTGATCGGGACCAACTGAACCGGGATCGACTCGATTCCTACCAGCGGCAATTGCTTGCGGAACTGGCACGACTCAATGACGCCGAGGCCGCCGCGGCGAGAAAGCGCTTCCGGAGGCGGCTGCGGCTGGTTTTTCTGTGGGCGGCTCTGGCTGCCGTCGCGACTCTCTCCTGGTTAATCCGCTCGGGATATCTGCCGCCGGAGCAAATCCATGGCTGGCTGGCGGCCCTCGGTCGTTGAGCCCGACCGGCCCTATTCAGGCCAGGTTGCCCGCCTTCTTCACTTTCGCCAGGTAGTCCCGCGTCTCCTGGGGCATCTGCTCCATTCCCCGCCGTTCCACGTTGCCCATTCCCCAATTGTAGGCCGCCAGAGCGCGGTCGAGATCACCGTCATAGCGATCCAGCAACTGGCGAAGGTAGCGCGTGCCGCCCATGACGTTCTGTTCCGCGTCCAGGGGATTGCTGACGCCGAGTTCCTTCGCGGTTTCGGGCATGAGCTGCATGAGCCCCTGAGCCCCCACCGGGGAGATGGCGTCGGGGTCGAAACTGCTCTCGGTGCGGATTACCGCCCGGATCAATTCCTGGTCCACCCCGTAGCGGCTGGCTGCGCGGTCGATGATGTCATCCAGGGTTGGCGGAGCCGGAGTAGATGAGCTTTCCACGGCCTGGCCTTCCTGTAAAGATTGGTCAAAAGCCCGGATCGGGGTGTCAATATTCCGACCCGGGAGGGGCTGAAAGACCTCGTTGATTCCCGGTACGGACGAATTGACCGGAACGTGCAGGCTGGGAAAATAATCCTCGCCGCCGGCCGGACTTTCATCCAGCAGCCCGCGAGTCATGGTCAGGACCAGCAGCCGTGCCTCAAGGGCCGCCCTGGAAACCTCGGGTATATTGCTATTCGGTTGGCGTAGAACCTCCTCCAGCCTCGAAGCGAATGCGTCGTTTCCTCCGGTATTTCGTTCCGTACCGTGACGGGCAGGGGGGGACATCCGGGGAAAAGTGGAAAATGTTTTGATACTCATGCGACCTTCCTTCTGCTTTCCGGAAGCTGTCGAATCCGAATATTGGGAATAGCAGGGTATTTTCGATAATTGGTGGGAACAGGGCCTCATCGGGCTGTTTTGCAGTAGCCCTGGCAAGTCCGCCGGCCTCGTTCCTGTAAGGTTGCAGGAAGGATGCCGACGGCTATTCTCTGGGATCAGCCAGGTTTGCAATTTCGGTCAGGGATGGTTGATAATGTGAACTATAAATGTAAATATTTAAACAGTTACAGTGACAGTTCGCCAGGGGGCGAAGGGGTACCTCCTCACCTGGAGCAAGGAGAAGAAATCATGAAACGAAACCTGTCCTTACTGGTGTTGGCCATGTTGACCTTTATCCTGTCGGGGTGTGCCATGAATTCGGGAAAATCCTATGAAGGTGAAAAGGTCAGGTGTCCCGCGTGCGGTTACGAGTTTAACGTGCCGTCTCAAGCTTGACGGATTTTTCGGCCAGTGCTCTTGAAGCGATCACTTAATGAGCCCCCGGCATTGCCGGGGGCTTTTTAAATTCAAGGTGGCAAAATTGTCGATGATATGAAAAAGGGTGAAGGGTGAAGGGTGAAGGGTGAAGGGTGAAGGGACCTTCAAACTTCACCCTTCAAACTTCTTCGTGAAAACGGCCCGAATGTGTTCCGTGACCCGGTGGTAATGGGCCAGCAGTTGTTGGCCGGGATCTTTCTCCCTGTAGCCGAGGTTGCGGGCCAGTCCGGTCAGGCGGGCGGCGTCTCCGGGCAACTGGTTGATGGACTGGTCGTGGATCAGCCGCAGCTTGTTTTCCAGGCGGCGTAAAAACTGGTAGCCGTTGGCCAGGGTGACGTATTCGCTGTTTTCAAGCAAATCTTCCCGTCTCAGGGCCTTGAGCATGTCGAGGGTGTTGGGTTCGCGCAATTGCGGCCGGTCCTTGCCGTGCAAGAGCTGCAGATACTGCACGAGAAATTCCACGTCCATCATGCCTCCGCGGCCGGTCTCGAGGTTGAAATCGGGGAAGGTCTGATATTTTCCGGCCAGTTCCCCTTCCAGGTGTTGTCGCAATTGGTAGATTTCCTGGCGATGGTCGGACGGCAGAGGCCGTTCATAGACGATCTGGCGAGTTAAATCGCGGATGCGAGGGGTAAAATCCGCCGTGTCGACCACCACCCGCGCCTTGATCAGGGCCAGGCGTTCCCAGAGCCGGGCCGATTTTTCATGATACAGCCGGTACCCTTCAAAACTTGTGACCAGCGGTCCGCGATTGCCGGAAGGACGCAGCCGGGTATCGATCTTGTAGACGAAGCCTTCGCGGGTTATCAGGGACAGAACCGAAATGATCCTCTGGCCCAGGCGGGCAAAGTATTCCTGGTTGCTGAGCGATTTGAAGAATTCCCCATCGAGGCCGGGAGCGGGTTGCGTCCGGCCTTCCTCTTCGTAAATGAAGATGATGTCGAGGTCGGAGTGGTAGTTTAGTTCGCCGCCGCCGAGCTTGCCCAGGCCGACGATGGCGAAAGCGGATTCCCGGGAATCGCCGGAGGCGGTGGCGCTGAAGGGCAGGCCGAAACGGGGCGATAGCTCGCAGCGGGCAATATGCAGGGCTTTTTCCAGGCAAACCTCGGCCAGGAGGGTGAGTTGCTCGGCCTTTTTGCTGAATTGCAGTTCCCCGCGGATATCGTTGAGGGCGATGCGCAGGAATTCCTCATTGCGGAATCGCCGCAGGACATCGAGTTGTCCTTCGAAATCGACCGCATTTTCCAGCAGACTCTCCAGATCCTTCCGCAAGGTCGTCCGGTCTTTAATTCCTGCCGCATTGGCGCCGTAAATCAGGTAGTCGAGAATTTCCGGGTGCTGGATGAAACCGCGGGACAGAAACTGACTGGTGCCGAACAGCCCTATCAGCAGTTTGATGATCGGGCGGTTTTCCGCCAGCAAGGCGAAAAAGGTGGTCCGGGCCCGCAGGGCGCTGAGAAAATCCGCCAGATTGGCGAAGGCCATATCGGGCTCCGGCGACCCGATGACTTCTTGCAGCAACAGCGGGGCAATCCGGTCCAGGTGCCGTTGCGCCTGTCGGGTCATGTGACCGTGCGTGCCGCCATGGCGCATGACCAGCAGGTTGTCCCATGCCCTGCCCGGGTCACTGAAACGATTTTCTTCCAGCAGCTGTTTGACCAGGTCCGGATCGGCGGCCGGGTCGAGCATGGTGGCGATTTCGGCCGTGACTTCCTCACGAGCTTCCTCTTCGCTGGTGTAGAACAGGTCGCGGTAGATGTTCTCCACCCCCTGGCGATAATCTTCCAGAACCTTGCGGAAGTCGATCCCGTCGGCAAAGCCGCAGCGTCGACCGAGGCGCGAGAATTCGCCGGGGTCGGTGGGCAGGTTGTGGGTCTGGCGTTCCTCCACCACCTGGATCCGGTGCTCGACCTTGCGCAAAAAGGTATAGGCTTCCGTCAGGATGACGAAGATATCGGCATCGATCAATCCTTCGGCCTGCAACAGGGCCAGTGCCCGCAGGGAGTTCTTTTCCCGCAGCGGGGGGTGTTTTCCGGCATGGATCAGCTGCATGGCCTGGATGAAAAACTCGATTTCGCGGATACCGCCCCGACCGAGCTTGAGGTTCAGTTCCCCTTCCCGTTCGCGGGTCAGATTCCGGTCGATCTTCTGCTTCATCACCTTGAGGTCCTCGATCATCGTGTAGTCGAGATACCGGCGGAAGATGAAAGGCTCCAGATTTTTCAGCAGCCGGTTGCCAAGGGTTTTGGAGCCGGCGACGGGCCTGGCCTTGAGCATGGCGGAACGTTCCCAGCTCCGGGCCCAGTTTTCGTAATAGAATTCCGTGGCGGGCTGCGAGATGGCGATCTCGCCGGAACTACCCTCGGGGCGCAGCCTCAGATCGACCCGGAAGACGAAGCCTTCCTCGGTGACCTGGTGCATGGCCCTGGTGATCGATTCGGCCAGTTTGACGAAATATTGATGGAGGGGCAGCCGTTTGCCGATTCGGCCCGCGGCATCGGCAACGCCGGCCGTTTCACCGGCTTTGCCGGAATAGCAATAGATCAGGTCGATGTCGGAAGAGAAATTGAGTTCGCGCCCGCCGAATTTGCCCATGCCCAGCACGGTGAATTGCGCTTCTTCGCGGTCGTTGTCCCCGTGCATTCCGCTTAGCGGCGGGCCGTATTCGGCTCGCAGCAGCAGATCACAGACTTCATAGGCTCGCTGCAGTCCGGCCGCCGCCAGATCGGACAGTTCGGCGGTGATGGTCCGCAGGTCGGCCATGTCGCACAGATCGCGGGCCGCGATGCGGAGGATTTCCTGTTGTTTGAAAAGCCGCAGACGGCGCTGCAGGTCTTCAAAGGAGACCTGGTCGGGGATGGCCCGGCGCAGGTCGTTGAGGAGGGTTTCTTCCTCTCGGGGCTGGTCGAAGGCGCCGGATTTGAACAACCCGGGCAGCAGATCGGGGTGACGGCAGAGGATGTTGGTCAAAAATCGGGAAGCTCCGAGGACGGTGAGCAGAATGCGGCGCAGGTGGCCGTCGGAGAGCACCGGCCGCAGATCGGCCGCCTGCGAAACGGCGGCCAGCCGTTCCAGAGCGTTCAGCGCCTGGTCCGGATCGGAGCAATCGCGGGCGGTGAGGGCCAGTTCGGCCAGTTGCCGGCAATCCCCCATCGCTTCAAAAAGCAGTAGCAGGTTGCCGGCGCTTTTCTTCGGCTCGTCGAAACCGAGCAGGGCGACCAGGTCCATCATGCCGGGAGCATCACCCTTGCGGCAGACGGTTTCGAATTGCGAGGTCAATAAAGCAGGATCCATCAGATCACTCATTCCCCTGCAAGCAACCCGGCCAGGGATTTCCGGTAGTCGGCCCGGGCGATGCCCCGTTCGGTAATGATGGCGCTGATCAGTCTGGCCGGGGTAACGTCGAAGGCTGGATTGCGAATCCGGATCCCCTCCGGGGCCAGTTGCAGCAGGCCGCTATGGGTGATTTCGCGGCTGTCCCGTTCCTCGATGGGGATATGGCTGCCGTCAGGAATGGCCGGGTCGATGGTCGAGATGGGCGCCGCCACATAAAAGGGCAGGCCGTGTTCTTTGGCCAGCACCGCCACCGTGTAGGTGCCGATCTTGTTGGCCACGTCGCCGTTGGCGGCGATGCGGTCGGCGCCGACGATCACGCAGTCGATCTCCCCCTGGTTCATCAGGGCGCCGGCCATGTTGTCGCAGATCAGGGTGACGGGAATCCCGTCCCGGTGCAGTTCCCAGGCGGTCAGGCGGGAGCCTTGGAGAAAGGGCCGGGTTTCGTCGGCGAAAATCATGAGCTTTTTCCCCGATTCCACCGCGGCCCGGATCACCCCGAGAGCGGTGCCGTAGCCGCCGGTGGCCAGGGCCCCGGCATTGCAGTGGGTGAGCACCCGGCCATTATCGGGTATCAGCTCGGCGCCATGGGCACCCATGACGCGGTTGAGCCGGTCGTCTTCGGCGGCGATTTCCACCGCTTCGTCCCGCAGGCGCTCCTTGAGCGCCGCAAGGGGCAGGTCCCGGTGGCTCCTCGCCACCCGTTTCATCCGTTCCAGGGCCCAGAACAGATTCACCGCCGTGGGCCGGGTTCCGGCCAGCAGGGCACATGCTTCCTCGAACCGGCTGAAAAATCCCTCAAAATCATCGGCTTCGATATCCCGGGCACCAAAGGCAGCGCCGAAAGCGGCGGCGATGCCGATGGCCGGGGCGCCCCGGATCACCATGCTGCGGATCGCCTCGGCGACCCCGCGAAAGTCGCGGTATTCCAACCAGATTTCCTCGGACGGCAGCCGACGCTGGTCGATCATGCGGCAGACCCCGTCGCGGTATTCGATCGGTTTGATGGACATTAAAAACTCCGTTTGGTTCTGGTCCCTGGTCCCTGGTCCCTGGTCCCTGGTCCCTGGTCGTCTCAGTTTCCGGCGGCGATCGGACCGATCCGACCGATCCGTCTGATCCGACCGATCGGTCCGATAAAGGCGATCGCCGCCGGTTTTTATCCCTTCAACTTTCTGATCAGCAACTCATTGAGCGTCGCCGGATTGGCCTTGCCCTTGCTGGCCTTCATGATCAGGCCGACGAAAAAGCCGAGCAGTTTGTCCTTTCCGGCGCGATATTCCTCGACCTTATCGGGGTTGGCCGCCAGCACCTCGTCGACCAGTGATTCGATGGCGCCGAGATCGGTGACCTGCTTGAGACCTTGCTCCTCGATAATGGTATCGGCATCCTTGCCCGATTGCCACATCTCATCGAAGACTTTTTTGGCGATCTTGCCGGAGATGGTGTTGTCTTCGATGCGCTTGAGCATGCCGGCCAAATGTTGCGGGGCAACCGGACAGGCATCGATCGCCAGGTCGGAATCCTTCAGGGCCCGTAGCACCTCGCCCATGACCCAGTTGCTGCAGAGTTTGCCGTTGCCCTGCAGGGCCACCAGGGCATCGTAGTATTCGGCGGTGGCCCGGTCCGCGGCCAGTACCTCGGCGTCGTAGCGGGGGATGCCGAGATCCTGGACGAAGCGAGAGATTTTGGCTTCGGGCAGTTCGGGCAGTTCCCGGCGGGCCTGTTCCACCCGGTCTTCGGAAACCAGCACCGGCACCAGGTCCGGGTCGGGAAAGTAACGGTAGTCGTGGGCCTCCTCTTTGCTCCGCATCGATCGGGTCCTCCCGGTATCGGGATCGAACAGGCGGGTTTCCTGAACGACCCGTCCCCCTTCTTCGAGGAGTTCGGCCTGGCGTTCGACTTCGTAATCGATGGCCTGTTTGATAAACCGGAAGGAGTTGATGTTCTTCAGTTCGGCCCGGGTGCCGAGTTCCTTTTGTCCCCAGGGGCGGATCGAAACGTTGGCGTCGCAGCGGAAGGAGCCTTCTTCCAGGTTGCCGTCGCAGACCCCGAGATAGACGACGATCTGGTGAAGTTTTTTCAGATAGGCGATCGCTTCGTCCGAGGAGCGCATATCCGGCTCCGAGACGATTTCCAGCAGGGGGGTGCAGGCCCGGTTGAGATCGACCCGCGAGCAGTCGCCGCCGCCGGTGTCGTGGAGCAGCTTGCCGGCATCTTCCTCCATGTGGATGCGGGTGATGCCGATCGTTTTGCCCGGCCCCCCGGCCGTTTCGATATCGAGCCGGCCCTGTTCGCAGATCGGCAGTTCGAACTGGGATATCTGGTACCCTTTTGGCAGATCGGGATAAAAATAGTTTTTGCGGGCGAAGACCGAACGGGGGGTTATGGTGCAATTGGTGGCCAGGCCGGTCTTGACGGCGTAGTCGACCACCTTTTCGTTGAGCACCGGCAGGGCGCCGGGCAGCCCGAGACAGACCGGGCAGGTCTGGGAATTGGGCTGGTTGCCGAAGGCAATAGCGCAATTGCAGAAGATCTTGGTGGCGGTGGTGAGTTGGGCGTGGACCTCCAGCCCGATGACGACTTCATATTTGGAGAGCATGGTTCTATCCTTCCGGACTTGTCAGCATTTTGAAATTGAAGGGGATTGCCGGTTTCGACCGTCCCTACAAGGGCGCCCGGCGACGATGCCAGTCGGTGGCCTGCTCGTAAGCGAATGCGGTCCGCAGAATGTCTTCCTCGCCGAAGGGCCGGCCGATGAGCTGCAGGCCGATGGGCAGGCCGTCGGCGGAAAAACCGCAGGGCAGGCTCATGCCGCAGGTTCCGGCCAGGTTGACCGGGATGGTGAAGATGTCCGAGAGGTACATCTGCAGCGGGTCGGCGGTTTTTTCACCGAGGCGGAAAGCCGGAGTCGCGGCGACCGGGGTCAGGATGACATCGACCTTGTTGAAGGCATCGAGAAAATCCTGGCGGACCAGGGTCCGCACCTTCTGGGCCTTGAGATAATAGGCATCGTAATAGCCGGAGGAAAGGGCATAAGTGCCGAGCATGATGCGCCGCTTGACCTCGGGGCCGAAACCGGCGGCGCGACTGCGACTGTACATGTCGATCAGTCCCCGGCCTTCCTCCACCCGCAGGCCGTAGCGCACCCCGTCGTAACGGGCCAGGTTGCTCGAGGCTTCGGCGGTGGCGACGAGATAATAGCAGGCCACGGCATATTCGGTGTGGGGCAGGGATACCTCCACCGGTTCGGCGCCCAGGCCGCGCAGGGTTTCGATGGCCTCGCCGACCGCCCGCTTCACGTCCGGATCGAGTCCCTGGATGAAATACTCTTTGGGCAGGCCGATTTTCAGACCCCGGACGCCACCCTTGAGAGATGCCCGATAATCGGGTACCGGCAGGTCGACGGAGGTGGAATCGGCCGGGTCGTGACCGGCCACCGCGCCCAGCAGGATGGCGCAGTCCTCCACATCCCGGGTCAGGGGTCCGACCTGATCGAGGGAGGAAGCGTAGGCGATCACGCCATATCGGGACACCCTGCCGTAGGTCGGCTTCAGACCGACCACCCCGCAGTGGGCCGCCGGCTGCCGGATCGAGCCGCCGGTGTCGGTACCCAGGGAGCCGGCCGCCTGGCGGGCGGCGACGCAGGCCGCCGACCCTCCCGAAGAACCGCCCGGTACGAAATCCGGGTTCCAGGGGTTGCGCACCGGGCCGAAGGAACTGTTTTCGGTAGAGCTGCCCATGGCGAATTCGTCCATGTTGACCTTGCCGAGGATGACCGCGCCCTGTTCCCTGAGCTTGCGTACCGCGGTGCCGTCGTAGGGCGGGACGAAGTTGGCGAGGATCCGGGAAGCGCAGGTGGTCAACAGTCCCTCGGTGACGAAAATATCCTTGAGGGCCAGGGGAATTCCCGTCAGCGCAGCACCTTCACCGGCTGCCAGGCGTACATCGGCTGCCGCGGCTGCCTGCAGGGCCTGTTTTTCGTTGACCGTGATAAAGGCGTTGATTCGCTCGTCGGTCGCGGCGATCCGGTCGAGAAAGGCGCGGGTCAGATCCCGGGATGAAACCCGGCCTTCTCGCAGCAGATCATGCATCTGGTGGATGGTAAGTTCTGTCAAATCCATTACAAAATACTCCGAATATTCAATGCAGGATGAAGTTCGAAAGGGATTTCAGCGATTATTCAAGGATTTTGGGGACGAGGAAGCAATCATCCAACGCAGCGGGAGCATTCTGCAGGGCTT
>Ga0326597_10010253_pt1 | contig 12503 bp, 12 predicted proteins | sample RVTome_12_FD_203789 | JGI IMG/M metagenome (GOLD analysis project Ga0326597, IMG submission 203789) | Soil microbial communities from uranium-contaminated site in the Upper Colorado River Basin, Wyoming, United States - RVT100D185 | ecosystem: Environmental > Terrestrial > Soil > Contaminated >... | reverse complement strand
AAGACCTCCACGACTGGCTACACGAGACCGACTTCCCGTTCGTCTTCGCCAGCGACGGGGTGAACGATGCGGGCACCTACGCCCGGTACGGCGGCCCACTGAGGGACGAGGACGGGACGGCCAATATCGACCGGCGCACGGTGGTGGTGGTCGATCCGGACGGAAACGTGGCCGGCGTCATCCCCACGTTCCGGCAGGTGGACCCGACGGCCTACGAGGAGTTGGCCGAGATCATCGACCGGGTGACGCCGGAAGCGGAGGACGTGGAGCCGTGAACCCGGCGGGTCCCGGCCGCGGGCCGCTCCCGCCTCTGCATCAGTTCGCCAGCAACCGCTCCACCGCCCCGACGAGATCCTGGTCGGAGCCCACCCCGGTGTAGGCCACGCGTCCTTCTGCGTCGAGCATCACGACCACGGCGGTCGTCGGCGCCTGATACGCTCGGACCGCGGCGCCTCCGGCATCATACAGGAACGGATAGTCGTGCCCAGCGCCGGCGACATGCCTCTGAACGCGCCGCACCGACTGCGCGACGGCCACGGCGACCGCGACGACCTGCACCTGGTCTCCGTACGTCGCCTGGATCCTGTCGATCTGCGGCTGCAATGCCTCGCACTGCTCGCACCATGTCGCCCAGAACTCGATGAGCGCCGGCCGTCCGTCCACCAGCCGCAGGAGATCGACTTCGTTCCCTTCCAGGTCCTGCAGCATCGCCGAGGGCGCCGCGGTTCCGACGGGAAGCGACACCGACCCTTCGCCGGAGGTTTGGGCCCGGAGCTCGGGCGCGGAGACGAGCAGCGTCAACACGGCGAGAGCGATGGCGAATTTGGCACGCATGTCTGGGTTCCTGTCGAGGCTTCGGTAGCTGGAGCTAGAGATTGTATCCGGCGCTGACGAAGTAATACTCCGCCATGCCGATCATGATCACCGCGGCGATCCGCTTGACCCACACCATCCACGCTCCGGAGCGCGGAAGCAGCGTCAGCGTGCCCGAAAAAAGTCCCACCCCCACGAGGAGCGCGGTCATCCCGAGCGAGAAGACGAAGAGGTAGACGAAGCCCATGAGACCGGCCTGCGTCGCCGCCACCCAGGTGAGCACGACGGCGAACGCGGGCGCCCCGCAGGGCGCGGCGACCACGCCCGACATGGCCCCCATCAGGAACACCGACCCGTAGGAGCCGCCTTCGGTGCGCGAAGCGTACGCGAGGAGCCGGCGCGGCACCGGGACCGGGAACACGTCGAGCATGGCCAACGCGAACAGGACGAGCAGGTTGCCGATGGCGAGACGGGCCCAGGGGCTCGCGCTCACGGCGCCGAAGAGCTGACCGGAGACGCCCGCGATCGCGCCGAGCAGCGCGTACAGGGTCGCGAGCCCGACGGCGTACGTGAGGGTGAGCCCGACCGTGCGCGACTTGGGCTGACCCTCCCTCGACGTACCGGCGATGACCGCGGCCGTGATGGGAATCATCGGATAGACGCACGGCGTCAGGCTCGTGAGCAGACCGGCCCCGAACATCGCGCCGAGCGCGAGGAGCGGGCTCGAAGAAAGCGCCTGGGACAGGCCCCCCGCGGGTTCGATCTGGAGAAGGGCGAAGAGTTCCACGGAGTCCGGGTCGGGAGGAGCGGATCGACGGAGCAGAACACCACGGCGCGAGGCCGAGTTCCCGCCAACATCCCATCGATGGGCCGTCCGCGCCACCGTTGGACCGGATTATATTGGAGCGCTCCCGCCCCCGCTCCACTCCGGATCCCGTCCATGGACGCTGCCGAAACGCATTCATCGAACCGCGGCCGCCGCTTCCGAACGCGGATGGCCTCGGGACTGGTCGTGCTGATACCGCTCGTGGTGACGGTGGGGGTGGTCCGTTTCCTGTTCGGCTTCACATCAGGCATCCTGTTGCCCATCGTGGATCCGGCCGTGGCCGACTGGCCTGCGCTGTGGCGGGCGATCCTGTCGCTGGGCGTCCTGCTCGTGGCGGTCTACCTGCTGGGCGAGATCGCGCACCACGTGGTCGGGCGGCGCGCGCTCTCTCTCGGTGAGGGCATCGTCATGCGCGTGCCGCTCGTGAAGGTCGTGTACTCCGCTTCGAAGCAAGTGGTCGCGGCCTTCCAGGGACGAGGGACGCGTGCTTTCCAGTCCGTCGTCTATCTCGAGTTCCCACGCGAGGGCATGCGCGCGATCGGCTTCGTGACGTCGACCACCCGGCGTGAGGACGGAAATCTATGGAGCACGGTCTTCGTCCCCACCACGCCCAACCCGACGACCGGCTTCCTTCAACTGGTGAGGGACGACGACATCATCCGGACGAGCTACACGGTCGAGGAGGGCATCAAGATGGTGATGTCTCTCGGCGTGCTCGTGCCCCGCGCCGGCGAAACCGGTCCGCGGCCGACCCCGTAGGGGACGCCGACGCTCACGTACTCCGTCCGCCACCCCGGGTTGGCGTGCGCTCCCCGTTTCTGCACCTTCGGAAATGCACAAAACGATGCTGATCACGACGATGCTCGTCGCGGCCTGCGGCACGTCCGATCCACCGGCGGTCACGGTCGGCGACGTCTCGTTCTCCGAGGACCAGCTCCTCGGCTTGGCCCCGGAGCGACGCCGGACGCTCGCCCATCTAACCGCGTTCGGCCTGGCCGTCGCGGATTCGTCGACCGCGGAGCTCGGAGCACCGCGCGTGGAGAGATGGATCGACGACCGGAGGCTGGAGAAGCTGGCCGCGGATCTCACACTCGAGAAGCACGACGTCTCGGACGAAGTGCTGGAATCCCGGTATCTCACGAACCCGGAGTGGGAGCTCACGGTCCGCCACATCCTCTTCTTCAGTGAGCGCTGGCGGTCCCCGGATCACCGGGCGGAGGCGCTGGCCAAGGCGGAGCGCGCGATGGAGATGCTGCGGGACGGCGCCGACTTCGCGCAGACGGCTGCCAGCCTCTCCGAGGAGCCCGGGGCGGAGGGACGGGAGGGACTGCTGACTCCCGGCCGGGAGGGCGCGTGGGTGCCCGAGTTCTGGGCGGCGGCGGTGGCGCTCGAACCCGGACAGGTGAGCGGGGTGACCGAGACCCAATACGGTTACCATATCCTGCGCCTGGAGGACCGCGAGGTCGTGCCGTTCTCCGACGCGCGCACCGCGGTGGCGCGCGAAGTGGCACGCCAGATCGAAGACCCGGCTGCCGTGCTCGACGACTGGCTCGACGAGCGCGGGGTCGAGGACGCAGAGCGGCGCGACACGGCGCTGTCCGAAGCCGACCGGCGGGGCCTCGAGGTCTCGGAAGCGGAACGCGCGGAGCTCGAGCGGCGGTGGGGGGACCAGGTCTACCGCTGGACCACCGCGTTCGGCTTCCTTTACGGACTCACGCCCGCGCAGGTCGCCGAGGCGGCCCTCCGGGCGCTCGCCTCGCCGAACCAGAACGCGCGGATCGCCCGGTCCGAGATCGACGCGCATCGTGACCTGTTCGAACGGCGATACGACATCCGGCTCGCGGACGAGACGGGCTGAGCCCCTCCGCATGAAAGCCAAGACCAAGCGGCAACTCCGCTTCATCCTCGGATTCACGGCCTTCTTCACGGCGCTCTGGTTCCTGTGGAACACGCCCGTGGTCTATCCGCTCAAGATCTTCGTCGTGTTGCTGCACGAGGTCAGCCACGCGGCGGCTTCCCTAGCGACCGGAGGCTCGGTCCTACGTATCGAGCTCGATCCCTATCAGGGTGGTGCCTGCTATTGCCCCGGAGGCAACGCGTTCCTCGTTCTGAGCGCGGGATACCTGGGAAGCCTCGCATGGGGCGGCGCCATGTTCGCCGCGGCCCGTTCCCGGCGGGTGCGCATCGATCGGGTCAACACGGCCATCGCCCTCCTGGTCGTGGTGATCACCCTGTTGTACGTGCGAACCGGGTTCGGGCTGACATTCGGGATCGTATTCGGGGTGGCGCTCCTGTGGACCGCGGCGCGCGCCGGGTTCGGAGCCAACCGGGCGATCCTGCTCGCGCTCGGACTCACGAGCAGCTTGTACGCCATTCTGGACATCAAGAGCGACATCCTCGACCGGCCCCACCTGCGTTCCGATGCCCGGATGCTGGCGGAGATCACGGGCGTACCCACGGTCGTCTGGGGCGTGGCATGGATCGGGCTGGCGCTCGGGTTCAGTGCCTGGCTGCTTCGTCGCGCCTACCGCGACGCGTAAGCTACGGGTGCGGCTACCCTACCGGATGTTGTGGTTTGGGGGAGGCAGGACCACCATGGATCGTGTCCTCACATAAGGGCCTTGTTCCGGGTCCCTCGGGGTTTTAGGTTGGCTGTGTCCGGAACCAAACGTCTCCGGATGGGCCCCGGCCGAGGTCCCGCTGGGATCGCGGTCGGTGGATCGAGGGCCTCACGGCCCGCCGGTGCTCCGCCCGATGTCGACCCGAAAACAGGAGGTGATCCTTGTCTAGTCCGAGTACCCTGTCCAGCCTGGCACGGGCAAGCGATCGCCGGATCGGCTTCTAAGCCGAACCGTAGATTCAAGTAGCACGCTGTTCGCGCCGTACCTGGCCATCGCGCTGGGCTGCGACAGTCGGACGCCGCCGGGGCACCACGCCCGGCGGCGTTCTTTTTTTTGTACCTGGATCACGCGCCGAACCACTCCGGTGCGTTCCCAGGCCGCCACTTGATGTTGCATCCGACGCTCGGGGTCTGCTCGGCGGAGGGCGCGCGGCCCTCGAGAACCGCGTCGCACGCCCCTCTCAGGTCCGCCCCCGTCACCGGGACGTCGAGCGACGGACGGCTGGCATCGAACTGGCCGCGGTACGCGAGGCGCAGATCGCCATCGAACAGGAAGAAATCGGGCGTGCACGCGGCGCCGTACGCCTTGGCCACCTCCTGGGTCTCGTCGAACAGATAGGGGAAGTCGTAGCCGCGTAGCTCCACCTCGTCCACCATCCGTTCCGGACTGTCGTCGGGGTACTTCTCGACGTCGTTGGCATTGATCCCCACCACCTTCACGCCCCGCGCCGCGTACTCCCGGGCGAATTCCGCCAGGCCGTCCGCGATGTGCTTCACGAACGGGCAGTGGTTCGAGAGGAAGACGACGACCAGCGCTTGCGCGCCACGGAAGTCCTCGAGCGACACGGTGCCGCCCGTGCTCGGATCCGTGAGCGCGAAATCGGGGGCCGGCGTCCCAAGAGGAACCATCGTCGAAGGAACTCGGACCATCGGGAACTCCCGGGAAGGTCGGACAGGTGTCGGAGAAGCGGGCCGGGTCGCGTTCGGCGCGCCACAGCCCCAGATCGGCCGCTCGTCGGCTCTTCGAACGGTCGCGTGTTCCCCGGCGGGGGGTCAAGCGCGCCGAGCGATCCACAGAACCATTCCAAAGACGACGGGTAGGGGCCCACATGCGCATCGTATCGCTCGCTTGCTCGAACACGGAAATCGTCTGCGCCCTGGGTCGCGCGGACCTCCTCGTCGGCGTCGACGACCACTCGGACTATCCCCCGGAGGTCGTGGATCGGCTTCCGAAGGTGGGACCGGACCTCGACATCGACGTCGAGCGCGTGGCCGCCCTGAAGCCCGACCTGGTCCTCGCCACGCTCACGGTTCCGGGGCACGAGAAGGTGGTGGAGCGGCTCGAAGCCGCCGGGCTGCCCTACATCGCGCCCGAGCCGGTCTCGATCGAGGACGTCTACGGGGACATCCGTGATATCGGGGGCAGGATCGGCGCCGCCGACCGGGCCGAGGAGCTCGTGGCCGAGATGCGCGCGGCGCTGGGGCCGGACCCGAGCGCGACGAATGGCGACACGGGCGGACCGAGCATCCTGATCCAGTGGTGGCCGAAGCCGGTGATCACTCCCGGGAAGCAGAGCTGGGCCACCGACGTGGTCCGCGCGGCCGGCGGACGCGCGGTGCTCGCCGAAGAGGATCTGAAGAGTCGGCCGATGACGGACGAAGAGGTGGCCGAGCTCGCGCCGGACGCGGTAGTCCTGTCGTGGTGCGGCGTGCACCCGGACAAGTACCGTCCCGACGTCGTGCTCCGGAACGAAGCCTGGGCCGGGCTCCCCTTCGTGCGTGAAGGCCGCGTGTTCTGCGTGGGCGAGCCCTACCTGGGTCGACCCGGACCGCGCCTGATCGAGGGCGTACGCAGGATGCGGGAGGTCGTACGGTCCGTAAGCCACCAGACGCGGAGTGGATCATGACGCTCAAGCCGACTGCCGGTTTCCATCACATCACGATGGTCTCCACCGATGCCCGGCGCACGCTCGACTTCTACGGCAACCTCCTCGGTCTCGGATTGGTGAAGAAGACGGTCAACTTCGACGATCCGGGCGCGTATCACCTGTACTTCGGGGATGAGTGGGGCCGGCCCGGCACGCTGCTCACCTTCTTCGAGTGGAACCGCGGCCGGCGCGGCGGATGGGGGGTGGGCGGCATCCACCATCTGGCATTGGGCGTGGCCACCCCCGAGGCGCAGCTCAAGTGGAAGCGCCGGCTCACCGATCACGGTGTCTCTGTGAGCGGCCCAATCGACCGGGGCTATTTCACCAGCCTGTATTTCAACGACCCCGACGGCCAGATCCTGGAGATCGCAACGGCCGGACCCGGCTATGCCATCGACGAGCCCGCGGACGCGCTCGGGCTGGAGTTCGTGCACCCTCCTTCCGAACGACTCCCGGAGGGCCGGGACGAGGCGGCCATCGCCCGCGCGACCCACCCGGAACCGGTCCCCGAGGTGACCCCGGACATGGTGCTCGACGGGATCCATCACATCACCGGCATCACCGACGACCTCGAGCGCGCCGACACGTTCTACCGGGACGCGCTGGGCCTGGAGCTGGTCAAGAAGACGTACAATCAGGACGACGCCAAGACGCGCCACTACTTCTGGGCGAATTACGATGGTGAGAAGGTGGCGCCCCACTCGGCCCTGACGCTGTTCGATTGGCAGGGCTCGACGTACAGGGCGCGTGAGGGCGCGGGCCAGACCCATCACATCGCCTTCCGTGCCCGCGACGCGCAGGAGCAGGCCGCCTGGCGAGACCACCTGCTCTCCCTGGGCGTCGACGTGACGGACATCAAGGACCGTCAATACTTCGAGAGCATCTACTTCCGGGCGCCGGACGGGCTGCTGCTGGAGATCGCCACGGACGGGCCGGGCTTCGCCATCGACGAGGACCCCGACACGCTCGGCTCTTCCCTCATGCTCCCCGCCTGGCTGGAGCCACAGCGCGGCCGGATCGAGGAGCGCCTCACGCCGCTCGGCTGAAGCCGGACGGCCAGGATCACGGACACGGCATGACGGAAGCCCGGGCTCACATGATCGAGCACTTCGAGGTCAGCGGACCGCGCCCTCCTTCGGGAGACGGGACCGTGGCTTTGCTGCTGCACGGTCGCGGGAGCGACGAGCACGACCTGCAGGGGCTCCGCCGGCTCCTTCCGGAGTCGTGGACGCTGGTCACGCCCCGCGCCATCCATCCGGGCGCGCCATGGGGATACGGCCCGGGGTGGGCGTGGTACCGGTATGTGGCGCAGGACCGCGTGGCCGAGGAGACCCTCGACCAGACGCTCTCGGCCCTCGATGTCTTCATCGAGAGCCTTCCCGACCACCTGGGCGGCCCCGTCGATCGACTCGTCCTCGGTGGCTTTTCCCAAGGTGGAACGTCCAGCCTGGCATATGCCCTGTCCCGTCCGGGCGCCGTCGTGGCCGCGCTCAACTTCTCGGGCTTTCTGGCAGACGGCATCGACATTCCCGATCCGGACGCCGTTCCGCCGATCTTCTGGGGACACGGGCTGCACGACGAAGCCATCCCGCACGCCCTGGCCGTGCGTGGGCGGGCCCGGCTCAACGAGGCCGGCGTCGAGCCCGTGGTCTCGGATCATCCGATCGGGCACGGGATCGTGCCGGAAGAGGTCGCGGCCGCGGTCCGGGTGGTGTTGGAAGCGGTCTGAACGAGCCTGTGGGCGTCGCGCGGCCCTCGACGGCGGCGCGCGTACCGGTCACCGCGCCCGTCGCTCACCCGCGTAACCGGTGAGCTCCACGTATCCCACCCCGTCGACCGGGGCGCCGCCCACGCCCGTCCCGGTCACGTGCACCGCTCCTTCCCAGTAGCGGAACGCGAGGTCGAGCTCCTGATCGTCCAGCACGGGCTCGATCGACAACGCCAAGCCGTGCGGCGGTGACGTGAGGCGCCAGCCGGACGGGTAGCGGGCCCCGTCCAGTGGGGACGTCCACGTGCCGGTCGCCTCCAGCGTCACGTCGTCGCCCCACTCGAGCGGGATCTTCAGACCGTCCGGAGCGATCAAGGCGCCGTCGCTGAGCGGGTCGGGCGAGCCGTCACGGAGACGTAACTGGTAGACCATGACGTCCCAGCCGTCGTCGAGCTGGAGCGAGAACCAGTCCCAGCCGACCTGCTCGCCGGAGAGCGCCGACGTGCTCCACTCGCGGTCCATCCAGGCGAGCCCGCCGACCTCGAACGTGTCGCCCTGGACGACCACCGTGCCGGACGCGGGGAGTCGGGTGTGCGCATAGTAGAAGGATGCGTTCCCCGGCTCAGGGCCCTTCTGGCTGAGTCCGCGGTCACCCTGGAGCACCACCGGCTTGCCCTCCTCGAGCCGAAGATCCAAGGCGGCACCCTCCTGCGCGGCACGCAGCCGCATGGGAAAGCCCTGCCCTTCGGCGGATCCGGTCAGCGACCAGTCCTCGACCCAGACGTGGAAGGTGGCGGGCGCGCCGTCCGGTCCGGTGGTGTCAGCGCCCGCCAATCCGCCGGCGCCGCGCGCGAACCGCTCGAACGCGCGAAACTCGCCCGCCGCCATGTCCGTGAGGGTGAAGTGTCCCATGTACGCCTGGTTGGTCGCCCAGTCCGAGGCGACGTCAGGCGCGGTGGGCGCGAGGGCGCTCCGGAAGAGCGTGAGTTGGAACCCGAACGCGCGATCCTCCTCGTCCGTAAGATTGCCGGTCACGTACCACCACTCCGTCCGGAACCCCGGGTGGGGCCCGTGATCGGCGGGGAACACGAACTCCCGGACTTCCATCGCGCGCTCGTAGCCGGCCGTGTCGCCGCCCGCGAGCGTCTCCGACAGGGAGAGGCGCGCCGTCTCGTCGAAGGCGCCTTCCCCTCCGCACGCGCCCGGGACCCCGGCCGCGAGCGCGAGGGCCAGGGCGGACATGCGCCGCGGAATCATTCGCCCCTCAACGCGAGCGCCGGCGCGGAGCGCGCCATGCGCCACGCCGGGTAGAGCCCGGCCACGAACGCCCCCGCGACGGCGAGGGCCACGGCCTGGAAGAGCACCTCAGGTCCGATCTCCATGCGCAGCGTCCATCCGAACGATCGCTTGTTCACGACGTGGATCATCACCCAGGACAGGACCAGCCCCACCGGGAGCGCGAGCACACCCGAGACGACGCCCAGCAGCCCCGTCTGGGTGAGCACGAGCGTTCGCACCTGACCGGGTGTCAGCCCGATCGCGCGCAGCACGCCGAGTTCGCGCGCGCGCTCGAGCTCGAGGGCCATGAGGGCGCTAAGCACACCCACGAACGCCACGATGAAGGCCAACATGCGGAGCACGCCCGTCACGCGAAACGTCCGGTCGAAGACCTCGAGCGATGCCTCCCGCAGCGCGCGATTCGTCCGCACCGTCACGAACCTCCCTTCGGATACCCGCTCGAGCAGCTCCGCGACCACGGCCTCCTCGTCCGCGTCCTCCTCGAGGAAGAGCGCGAGTGACGTGATCCCCGCGTCGTCGTAGAGGCGATCGTACAGGCCGCGCGCAATCATGATGGTCCCCTGCTCCGCCCCGTAGTCGTAGAACACGCCCGCGATGGCGATGCGGCGGGTTCCGGCCGGTGTGGACAGCTCGACGGAGTCGCCGGGCGAGAGCCCGCGACGGAACGCGTACGGCTCCGAAACGATGACGCCCCGCTCCTCGCGGAACGCCGCCATGGCCGCGGCGGGGGACCCTTCGAGGAAGTCGAACGCCCGTTCGCCGTGCGGATCGAGGTCGAGCGCGACCAGCCTGTACGGGCCCTCGGGTCCGACGACGTCCACACCGCGGTAGGTGCTGTGGCCGACCACGTCCGGGTGCGCGACGAAGGCATCGATGAGCTCGGGCCAGAGCGTGCCGCTCGCGCGAGAGCTCTGCGGACCAGGTAGCGATACGTAGACATCCGCTTGCAGCGTGCCGTCGAGCCAGCGCACGAGGGTGCCGCGGAAGCTCTCGATCATGACGCCCAGGCCGACCGTGACCGACACGGCGACCACCAGCGCCGCGACCGCGGGCGCCGTCCTGCTCAGCGCGGTCACCACGCCGCGGGCCGCCATGCCCCCCAGGAGCCCGGAGGCGCGCGAAAGCAGCGGCCGTGCGGCCGTCACGAGGACCACTGTGCCCCAGGGCGTCATCAGCGCCATCCCCAGGATGATCAGGAACAGGGCCCCGAAGCTCAGAAGGAGGCTGCGCGACGGGACGGCCAGGAGCCCCGTTCCGAGCACGAACAACCCGACCCCCGCCCTCGCCGCCCTCGGGACGGACCGCCGTGCGCGCTCCTCCGAGGCAGATCGCAGCGTGGCGAGCCGAGGTGATACCGATGCCGCCTCGAGCGCGGGAGGGAGCGAGGCCAGCACGGTGGCTCCGACGCCGAGCAGCGCGCCCTTGAGGAGCACCCCGGGATCCAGCGTGAGTCCCTCGACCGAGACGGTGAAGTAGAGATCGTTGATGGTGCGCGTCACCAGCCGCACGAGGCCGCGCCCCAGCAAGGCGCCGATCCCGAGTCCGAGCAGAGAGCCGACCGCTCCGATCCACAGCGCCTCGCGGAGGATCATCGAGACGATCTCGCCTCGTCGCACCCCGAGCGCCCTCAGCCGCCCGAGCAGACCCCGTCGTTGAACGACCGAGAACGTCATCGCGTTGTAGATCAGGAACATCCCGAAGATCAACGCCAGCAGGCTGAGCGCCGTCAGGTTCAGGTCGAAGGCCGCGATCATTCCGGCCATGGTGTCGCTTCGGGTGCCGGCGGCCTCCAGGCGCGCGTCCGGTGGGAGCGCGTCGCGGATGCGCGCGGCGGCTGCCTCCCCTTCGGCCTCGTCGGGCAGCCTGACATCGATGCGACTCAGCCGGCCGCGCATGTCCAGGAGGTCCTGCGCGCTCGCGATGTCCATGAGGAGCACGTCGCTCAGCCCGATGCGCGACAGCTCGTCGGTGGGCGCGAGCGTGCCGGCCACGGGCAGCGCCCAGGCGCGCCCCTCGTGCCGAAAGCTCAGGGTGTCGCCCGGCGCTACACCGGCCGTCTCGGCGGTCCCGGCGGAAAGCAGGACGGCGAAAGGCGTGGTGACGAACTCGGAGACGTCGACCCCCCCGGTGGCGCCCGCGACGTAGGGCCGAAACGGCCCCTCCGAGAACGGATCGACACCGAGCACCGTGAGCGCCCGCCCCGCGAGGAGATCGGAGGCACCTACTCCTTCCACCACGGGCGCCGCGTCACGCACGCCGAGGTCGATCCTGAGCGTGCGGAGGAGCGCCTCGTCGACCGTGCCGAGATCGCCGACGACCTGATGGGTCGCCCGACCGGACACCGTCTCGGAGGAGATCCGGAAGCCGGTGCGCGCGCTCTGAATGGCCAGATCGATAGCGACCACCACCCCAACGCCGAGCGCCACGCCGAGCACGGAGAGGACCAGCTGCGTGCGATGTCTCGCGAGATGGCGCAGGCTGGACTTCGTGAGGAGCCTCACGAGGGGTCCGGCACCACCTGGCCGTGCCGGACACGGAGCACCCGGTCCATGCGTCCCGCCAGCTCACGCGAGTGCGTGACCACCACCAGGGTGAGGCCGTCCTGCACCACGAGCTCCTCGAGGAGCGCGACGACCCGCCCGCCCGTGTCCTCGTCGAGATTGCCGGTGGGCTCGTCCGCCAGGACGACGCTGGGCCGGTGCACGATCGCCCTGGCCACCGCGACCCGCTGCTGCTCGCCTCCCGAAAGGCGATCCGGATACGTCCCGGCCCGGTCGGCCAGCCCCACGGCCTCGAGGAGCCCCCTCGCCCGCCCCACGCGATCCACATCCCTCGACCCGTTGAGCTCGAGCGGAAGCAGGAGGTTCTCGAGGACGGTGAGGGTCGGGAGCAGGTTGAAGAACTGGAACACGAAGCCGAGGTGCGATCGCCGGAACATCGTGCGGTCGCGCTCGGTCAGCCCGGTGAGCTCCACGCCCCCGACCCGGACAGTCCCCCGGTCCGGCAGGTCGATGCCGCTGATGAGGTTGAGCAGCGTCGACTTCCCTGAGCCGGACGGCCCGAGGACCGCCACGCGCTCGCCCTTCGCGACGGTCGCGTCCACGCCGTCGAGCACCACGTGATCGACATCGCCTTCCCTGTAGCCCTTATGGACCCCGCGGAGCTCGATCGCGAGTGACGTCATGGAACCGTAAGGCGCTTCAGCCGCCGCCCGGGCTTCCCTCGAGCTGCTGGGGAAGCGTCTTGAGCTTCAGGACCCTGTACTGACGGTCGCCCACGGGAAGCTTGACTGTGACCTCTTCTCCTTCA
>Ga0326597_10010252_pt1 | contig 12503 bp, 11 predicted proteins | sample RVTome_12_FD_203789 | JGI IMG/M metagenome (GOLD analysis project Ga0326597, IMG submission 203789) | Soil microbial communities from uranium-contaminated site in the Upper Colorado River Basin, Wyoming, United States - RVT100D185 | ecosystem: Environmental > Terrestrial > Soil > Contaminated >... | reverse complement strand
CGTGGTGCTGGCGGCCGGGGGAATTGACCTGGATCTGTACAAGGAACGCTTCCTCCTCCGCCGGATCACCATCCGCCAGCGGGCCTGCGGCGCGTCGACGCTTCGGGCCTACCTCAAACTGGTCGGCCAGAACCCAGTCGAACGAGGGCGGCTGGTCCGGGCCCTCACGATCCACGTCTCCCAGTTCTTTCGCAACCCGAGCACCTTCCGCGCCATCCAGGGAGAGGTCCTGCCGGCCCTCCTGACACGGCGGCAGGCCGGGGGCCGTCCCCTGCGTCTCTGGAGCGTCGGGTGCGCCTGCGGGGAAGAACCGTACTCCCTGGCCATCCTGCTGCTCGAGGATGGGACGGAAAGCCGGCAAACGCATTCCAGCACGATCTACGCCACGGACATCGACCCGACCAGCCTGCATCAGGCCAGGGAAGGCCGGTACCCCGCCGCGAGCCTGGCGACGCTTCCAGCTCCCTGGCGGAAGCGATATTTCACGCGGGAGGCAGATCGTTATCTGGTCGGGCCCGAGGCGCGCCGTCTCGTCTTCCTGAAGCTCCACAACATCCTGGAGCCCGTGCCCTTCGGCCGGATCGACCTCATCCTCTGCCGGAACGTCCTGATCTACATGAACGAGGTGCTGCAGGGGCGGGTCCTGCAGGCCCTGGTTGAGGCCCTCAATCCCGGCGGCTTCCTGGTGCTGGGGAAAGTGGAGGGCCTGACCGGGCCGGCCCGGGATCTCCTGGAGCTGGTCAATGTCCCCGAGCGGATCTACCGCAAGCCCGAGTGGCGACTGCGCTAGGGCTCGCCGACCTGCTCCGGCAGCGTCGGGGACACGTTCGCCCCCCGGCCCGCCGCGTGGCGGGCCTTTCTGCTTGACTTGGGGAGGGGGGATCGCTATGGTACGACCCACGTAACCACTGGCGACGAAACGGCCGCGGCACCCCGCTTCTGCGGCGGGGTTCCCGGCCACTGCGGCTGGGCACCCAACCCACCGGGTTGAGCATCAACCGTGGGTTGGGTCCCCGGACGCCATCCCCGCGGGGAGGGGTGGTCATGGAAGCCTCGACGACGATCGGCAAGAAGCTCTATGCCGGTTTCCTGCTGGTAGTCTTTGCCACGGTCGTACTATCCGCCGTGCTCCCCATGCTGCTCCAGCGGGTCCTGGCCCAGGAACAGCTCCTCATCATCACGGTGCCTGCGGCCCTGGTGACCGGGATGATCCTGGCGTTCGTGATGTCCAGGGGCCTGACGACCGAGATCCGGTCCCTGGCCATAACGGCGCGCACCGTGGCGGAGGGGGATCTGACCCGCGACGTGCCGGTCAACACGACGGACGAGGTGGGGGAGCTGGCCGCGGCCTTCAACCAGATGGTGGGGAGCCTGCGGGACGTCGTCCGCGAGGTCAAGACAACGTCCGGCCAGGTCACCACGTCGGCGGTGGCGCTGTCTGCCTCGGCGGAGGAGATGAACGGCGCCACCGAGGAGATCGCGGCCACCGTCGAACAGATCGCCAAGGGCGCGGAGCACCAGGCGAGCCTGGTGGAGCAGACCTCCAAGGTCATGCGGCAGATGGCGGGCGCCATCAGCGAGATCGCCGCCCGGGCCAAGTCGGCGGCTGAGGCGGCGGCCGAGGCGGGGTATACGGCCCAGACCGGGGGCAAGTCCGCCCGCGAGGCCATGGACAAGATGAAAGGCGTCTTCAGCATCATCGAGGGCGCTGCATCCGGGGTCAAGGGCTTCAGCGAGAAGACCCATCAGATCGGCACCATCGTGGATGTCATCACCAAGATTGCCCAGCAAACGCACCTCCTGGCCCTGAATGCCACCATCGAGGCAGCGCGCGCGGGCGAGGCGGGCCGGGGCTTCGCCGTGGTGGCGGAAGAGGTGCGCAAGCTCGCCACCGAGGCCGCCAGCTCCGCGGAGAAGATCGCGGAGCTCATCAAGCAGATCCAAGGGGAGAACAACAAGGTGGCCGGTTCCATCGAGGTGGCGACGCGGGAGATCAGCTCGGGCCGGGAGGTCCTGACCTACACGGGCGACGCCCTGGAGGACATCGTGCGGGTGGTGGTGGAGGAAGTGAAAAAAGTCCAGGAGATCTCCGCCCTCACCCAGCAGCAGACCCAAGGGGCGCAGGAGATGGTCAAGACCATCGACGAGATCGCCAAGGTGGCGGAGGACAACGCCGCCTCCACGGAGGAGGCCTCGGCGGCGACGACGGAGCAGACAGCCTCCATGGAGCAAATGGCCCAGAACGCCCAGCAGTTGAGTCGGTTGGCCGACAAGCTGAAGACCCTGGTGACGAGGTTCAATGTCGGAGACTGAGGCGCAGGGGCTGGTTCCCCTCCATGTGGAGCAGGCAACAGATGAGGCGCCGGAGGAGCTCCGACGCCTCATTCTCTTCCAGGCCTGCGACGAGTGGTTCGGCCTGCCCATCGAGTGGGTCCGCGAGATCCATCCGCTGGACCGGCTGACGCGGGTGCCCAACGCCCCGGCGGAGATCCTGGGGATCCTGAATCTCCGCGGCCGGGTCCTCACGCTCCTGGATCTCGGCGGGTGCCTGGGGATCCCGCCCGGGACGCGTCCGAACATCCATGCGGTGGTCCTGGACGTTGCGGACCCGGACCTGTGCATCGGGCTGGCGGCACAGCAGATCGCCCCCGTGCGCCCGATTCCGGCCTCGGCCGTGGAACCCCCACCGCGGGAGGGGGGCGTGGCCGGCCTGGAGGGGATCTTCCAACTGGAGGGGCGGGTGGCGGGCCTCCTGGACCTGGCGCGGCTCCTGGCCCGGGCGTTGCCGGATTCGGGGGTCACGGTCGAGGGGCGGGGGCCCAGGTAATCCCCCGGTCGCGCGATGGACGCGAAGACGTCTTTCACCATCCTAGTGGTCGACGACGCGGCCTTCATGCGGAGCATGATCCGGGACATCTTTGCCCGCGGGCCGTTCGTCGTGGCCGGTGAGGCCGACAACGGGGTGGAAGCGGTCCGCCTGTACCGGGAACTCCGGCCAGACCTGACCACCATGGATATCGTCATGCCCCTGATGGACGGGATCACGGCCCTCAAGGAGATCGTGGGCATCGATCCGGCCGCCAGGGTGGTCATGGTGAGCGCGCTGGGCCAGGAGGCCCTGATCGCCGAGGCCATCGAATCCGGGGCCAGCGACTTCATCGTCAAGCCGTTTCAGGCGAGCCGCGTCCTCAAGGTGGCGCGGAGCGTGCTCGGACTGGATGACCAGTTCCTCCCGCTGGTTCTGCCTGGGGCCGGAGGGCTGCCGCGATGACCGGCAGCCACGGCCGCAAGCGGCGACTCCCTCACCTTCGGGAGGTGGTTCGCCCGGCGCTGGCCATCGGCGCATCCACCGGCGGCCCCAAGGCCTTACTCACGCTGCTCAGCGCCTTGGACCTGCCCATCCCGACCTTCGTCCTCCTGGTCCAGCACATCCACCCGAAGTTCACCCGGATCCTGACGCGACGGCTCGGGGAGGTGTCGCGCCTCCCGGTCCAGGAGGCCGAGGAGAGGGCGCTTCTCCAGCCGGGACGGATCTACCTGGCCCCGGGCTGGCGCCACCTCAAGGTGGAGCGGGTGGGCCCGGGCCTCTACCGGTCCCGGCTCACCGATGAGCCGCCCCGCCACGGGGTCCGTCCCTCGGTGGACGAGCTGTTCACCTCGGTGGCGCAGGCCTTCGGGTCCCGGGCGGTCGGGGTGGTGTTGACCGGGATGGGGCGCGACGGGCTGGCCGGCGCAGGCGCCATCAAGGCTGGGGGCGGGATGATCCTGGCCGAGGCGGAGGAGTCGTGCGTCGTGTACGGGATGCCGCGGGTGCTGGCCGAGGCGGCGCTGACGGATCGCCTGGTGCCCATCGGCGGGATGGCCGCCGCCATCCGCGAGGCCTGCCTCAGTCTGGCGGGGCTCTCGGAGGCGGTCCTGGCCCGCAGCCCGGAGTAAGTGCCCCATGGACATGTCGAAGTACATCAAGATGTTCGTCAGCGAGTCGCAGGAGCATCTGCAGAAGATGGACGGGCTCCTGCTGGCGCTGGAGCAGAATTGCGAGGACCGGGGGGCCATCGATACGCTTTTCCGCGAAGCGCACTCCCTCAAGGGCATGTCAGCGTCCATGGGCTATGAGGAGCTGGCCAAGGTCTCGCACCGGATGGAGGACTACCTGGACCGGTTCCGCGGCGGCAAAGGGGCCCTGGAGCGGTACGGCGTGGACGTGCTCTTCGAGGGGGTGGACCTGCTGCGGAAAGCAGTGGAGGAGATCGCCGAGGGCCGGGAGCCCACCCTCACGGCAGAGCCGTACGTGGTCAAGATGGCGGCCCTGCTGGTCACCGGTCCCGCTGCAGCGGGATCGGCGTCGGGCGATCGGGCGGAGATCGTGGCGGCCCAAGAGCGGGCCCAGGCCAAGGGTCTCGCCCTCCTGGCGGTGGAGCTCCAGATTGCGCCGGATGCCCCGTTACCCTCGGCCCGCGCCTACATCACGCTGCGGCGTGCGCGGGACCTGGGGGAGCTGGTGCGTTCCGTTCCCTCGGTGGCCCAGGTGCAGGCCGGCGAATTCTCCGGGACCCTCTCGATCCTCCTGGCGACGTCCCGGACTTCCGCGGAGATCCAGGCCTTCCTGACCACTCTGCCGGACGTGGCCTCCGTCCTCGTTCGTCCTGCGCACTCCGGGGAGGCCGCGGCGCGACCGGTTCCCCCCCCTGCCGCAGTCGAGGTTTCCCGTCCGGTCGGGGGAGTTCGGCCCCCTGCCCAGGTCACCCTGCCCCCGCCCCCCGCCCCGCCGGGACCGGTCGCCGCGGGACCCGCCGTGCCCCCGGCTCGCGCGGCGAGCATGATTCGGGTGGACACCCGGCTGCTGGACGACCTGATGGATCATGTGGGCGAACTGGTCACGGCGAAGGGGAGCCTCTTGGAGGTGGGCCAGGCCGTCGCCTCCCGCGCCCTCACCGAAACCATCGACCGGGTGGACAGCCTGGTGAAGGGTCTCCAGCAGCAGGCCATGAAACTCCGCATGATGCCGCTGGAGCTGATCGCCGATCGCTTCCCGCGGGCCGTGCGGGACTTGGCCCGCAAGCGCGGGAAGGAGATCCAGTTCGAGATCGTGGGGAAGGAGATCGAACTGGACCGGGCGATCCTGGAAGAGCTGCCGGATCCGCTGCTCCACATCTTCCGGAACTCCATCGACCACGGCATCGAGCCGCCGGAGGAGCGGGTGCGGAAGGGGAAGTCCCCGACTGGCACGGTCCGCCTGGAGGCCACCAAGGAGCGGGAGAGTGTCGTCATCCGGGTGAGCGACGACGGGCGGGGCATGGATCCCGCGGTCATCCGGCGGATCGCCCTGGAGCGCGGGGTCATCACGCGGGAGTTGCATGACAGTCTCACGGACGACGAGGTCCTGAACCTCATCACGGTGCCGGGGTTCAGCACCGCCAAGGAGGTCACCGAGGTCTCCGGCCGCGGGGTGGGGATGGACGTGGTGAAGGCCACCATCGAGTCGCTCCGCGGGGGTGTGGTCATCGAGTCCGTGGTGGGCCAGGGGAGCACCTTCACCCTGAAGCTTCCCCTGACGCTGGCGGTGGTGGCGGTCCTGCTGGTCGACGTGGGCGGGGAGCGCTACGCGCTGCCCGTGTCCTATGTGGAGCAGATTCTGGAGATCCCTGCGGACGACGTCCAGCGCTCCCAGGGACAGGAGCTGATTGCGCGGGACGGGATTCTGCTGCCGCTGGTGCGGTTGGGTCGGATCCTGGGTTGCCCCCAGAAGGCGTCCCGCACCAATCCCCTGGTGGTCCTGTGCATGATGCGGGGCCGCCTGGTGGGGGTGGCGGTGGATCGGATGGTCGGCTACCGCGAGGTCGTGGTCAAGTCCCTGGGGAAGGCCCTGAAAGGGATGCGCGGGTTTGCCGGGGTGACGATCCTCGGGGACGGCAGTACCGTGCTCATCCTGGACCTCAACACATTGTGATTCCCCTGGGCGGCGAGCCCACCTCCGTCCGTGGAACCATTCACCAGATTTGGCCCAGCCTCTCCGCTGACCGGAGAAATCCTTCCCAACGGGCAGGAGGGGAGTCGTGAGTCAGCGGGGAAGATGGCGAGCGGATGATGACGGGTAGCGAGGACACGCCGGATCTCGCCCTGACGCGCTTCCGGGCCGTGAGCGAGGAAAGCCTCCGCCGGGCCGGCGAGTCGCTGTCTGGGCTGTTAGGGCACCCGGTGCGCCTCACGGTTTCGGCCATCAGCACGGTACCGGTCGGTGCCCTGCCCGACCTCACGGCCGAGGCCGTGTCCGGGCCGATGGCCGGCCTCCTGATCCGGTTCAGCGGCGAGGCCGCAGGCCAGATCGTCATCCTGTTTCCGCTGGCGACGGTCTTCCGGATGCTGGGGGTGCTCCTGAAGGGGCAGGTACGGCTGCTGTCCCTCTCCGAGACGGAGCGGTCGGCGGTGCAGGAGGTGGGGAACATCCTGGCCTCGGCGTTTCTGAGTGGCCTCGCCGATCTGCTGGGAAAACGCCTGATGCCCTCGCCGCCCCAACTGCACGTCGACGACTTTCCCGGGCTGATCCAGCAGGTGATGGCGGATCTGGAAGAGGAAGCGTCAGAGGTCCTGGTGGTGGAAGCACTTTTCGAGGACCCGGGCCAGCGGATCGAGGGGAGATTCTACGTCCTGCCGGAGGCGGCCTCGCTGACTGCCCTGCTCCAGGCCGCCCGGGGTGAGGGCGGGAGGTGACGGCGTGACGCCTCCCCTCACGGCATCGCTGGCGCCGCAACTGACGACGCGCTACGAGACGCTGCGGGCTCTGCTCCGGGGCATGGGACGGGTCCTGGTCGCGTTCTCGGGCGGGGTGGACAGCAGCTTTCTCCTGGCGGGGGCCATGGAGTGCCTGGGGGAGAATGTCCTGGCCGTGACGGGCCTTTCGCCCAGCGTGCCGGCAGCCGAGCGGGACGAGGCCGCTCAACTGGCGCGGCGCCTCGGGGCACGGCATGTGTGCATCGAGACCGCAGAACTCGACCGGCCCGGCTATGTCGCCAACGCACCGGACCGCTGCTACCACTGCAAGACGGATCTGTATGAGCGCCTCGAGGCCATGGCGCGGACGGAGGGCTACGCCTGGGTGCTGGACGGGGCCAATCTGGACGATCTGGGGGACGTCCGCCCGGGCCGCGAGGCGGCCCGCCAGCACGGAATCCGGAGCCCCCTGGTGGAAGCGGGACTCGGGAAGGCGGACATTCGCGAGCTCTCCCGCGCCCTGGGGCTGCCGACGTGGGACAAGCCCGCCATGGCCTGCTTGGCCTCCCGGATCCCCCACGGCATTCCCGTGACCATCGAGCGGCTGGGACAGGTGGAGGCGGCCGAAGCGGCGTTGCGGGCCTTGGGGTTCCGCCAGGTGCGCGTGCGACACCACGAGGCCATCGCCCGCATCGAGCTGCCACCCGAGGAGCGCACACGCCTCCTGGACCCCGCCCTGGCCGCCGAGGTCGTGCGGCAGGTCAAGGCCGCCGGCTACCAGTACGTCCTCCTGGATCTGGAAGGCTACCGCCCGGGCGGCCGCCCCAAGGCCTGATCAAGGACCGAGTGCCTCCACACCGGTCGCATACTTTCTATCCCCACCCCAGCTTGCGGTATCCACAGGAACCTCAAAACCTGGCCCGGACACGTCAGCCACATGGAACCTCGGCGAGGGCCGCTGGGTGTCCCCAAACCTCTCCAGCAATCTCTGCGCATTGGTGAGTGCGAAGTGTCTTTCCCGTAGGTTGGTTTCTGGTAGGCCCATCAAGCCCCCCAATGCGTTGAGGGCAATCATAGGCATCTGGTATCGGCCAGTCAAGGAACCCAAGACGTTGCGATAGATCCGCGCAATGTGGGCCCACAAGCACTTGACACTTGACGCGCGGTTGACTCATTGTTACGCGATGGTTATGCTCCGGCTCCAAGAGGGGCTAACGCATCTGCCAGCATGGTTGAAGAACCGCACACACAGGATCTGACCGCTGCCCTTCTCCGGCAGCTCGATGAAGCCCGGGAGGAATGTGTCAGGCTGCGCGAGGAGAATGCTCGCCTGCGTCGCGCGCTGAACCTTCCCGACACCCCCGAAGGCCTGAGAGTCCGCGAACCTACCCCCCAGCTCTTCCCGCCAGCCGATCCCCTTCCACAAGTCGGTGCCGGTTCTTCGACGAAGGACAAGATCACTCTGTTCCGGAAACTCTTTCGTGGCCGAGAGGACGTGTATCCCGTCCTATGGGTCAACGAGCGAACCGGCAAGAAGGGTTACGCACCGGCCTGCAAGCCCTCGGCTGATTTCAAAAGGAAAATGCAAGAGGGCGGGAAAAGGGCTGCGAAGGATTATTTGCCGTTAAACGACGAGGTCATCGCGGCCCATCTTTCAGGGGAGAAGACGATCGGTGTGTACCCGCTTCTCCGGGATGATACGTGCTGTTTCCTCGCCTGTGATTTTGATAAAGGCGGGTGGGCTTTGGATGCTCTGGAGTTTATCGCAGTTTGCGCAAGATATGGGGTCCCGCCATATCTGGAAAGGTCCAGATCTGGCAACGGGGGCCATGTCTGGATCTTCTTTTCGGCTCCGGTGCCGGCCACCTCCACGAGGCGGATGGGAGCCTTCCTGCTCCGGGAAACGATGGTTGCTCGGGCGGAAATGGATCTCGCCACTTATGATCGTTTCTTCCCTAGCCAGGATTTTCTCCCGAAGGGCGGCTTTGGAAACCTGATTGCACTACCGCTCCAGAAGAAGTGTCGAGCTCTGGGCAACACGGAATTCCTCGACCCCGACCTTCGTCCCTGGCCCGACCAATGGGCGCTTCTCAGCCAAGTGAAGCGCCTTACTCCGTCGCAAGTTGAAGCTTTCCTTGTCGGGGTCTCGGATGCGGGCGTAGCCGTCGGCCCCGGCTCAGTTGGGCTTGCGCCTAGCCCACAGCGGGAGCAGCGCCGCCCACCTCCCCGCATGGCGTGTATCCTGGGTGCGGGGATCAGCCTTGAGAAGTCCGGCCTGCCGCCGTCACTTCTCTCCACGATCAAGCACCTCGTATCTCTGCACAATCCTGTGTTCTACGAAAGGCAGAAGCTTCGGCTTTCGACCCATCGCATACCGCGTTTCATCAGGTGTTATGAAGAGGATGTGACCCACCTTCATCTGCCTCGAGGCATCCTGGCTGATCTTTCGGAGGCGGTAGAAAAGGCGGGAAGCAAGCTGGCCATCGTAGATCAGCGGAGTTCCCCGAAGCGGGTAGATATGGAGTTCAGGGGGGCGCTCACTCCTCTCCAGGAGCAGGCAGCGAGTAACTTGTTGCGTCACGAACAGGGGGTGCTGGTTGCTCCGCCAGGCACCGGGAAGACCGTCATCGGCTGCTACGTGATTGCCGCCAGAAAAGTGCCTGCATTAGTCTTGCTGCATAGGAAACCCCTGCTTGAACAATGGCGGCTACAGCTCATAAGTCTGCTTGGGCTCTCATCGCGCGACATCGGTCAAGTCGGCTCCGGCAGGCGTAAGAGGACGGCGGTGGTTGACCTCGCAATGATCCAAAGCCTGAGGGGAATGGAGGATGCCGAGCATTTCTTCGCCGACTACGGCCTGATCGTCGTGGACGAGTGCCACCATTTGCCTGCCTTCTCATTCGAGGCGGTGGTCAAGCGCGCCTCGGTTCGATACTTCCTGGGGCTTACCGCGACACCGTACCGCAGGGATGGGCTCCAGGACATCATGACCATGCAATGTGGTCCCATTCGGTATACCATGACGATCCGTCAGGCGGGCGCGATGAGCAGACTTGCCCTCGAGCTCGTGGTTCGCGAGACAGCGTTCGCATTTCAAAGTACCGAGGGAGCATCCATCCAGCAGGTCTTTCGCGCGTTGATCAAGGACGACCGACGGACCAGCGCGATCTGCAGGGACATTCTTGAGGCCCTGGCGTCCGGCAGGCGGTGTCTGATCCTGAGCGAGAGGAAAGAACATTGCCGAGCCTTCGCGGAGCGGCTGACGGCTGACGGCCATACCCCAATTCTTTTGGAGGGGGGACTATCCAAGAGAACACGCGAGGAGCTGATGGGGGGCGTCAGGGCCGGAGCTGCTGGTAAATATGTAGGTCCGGACGGGAAAGTGCGGGCGGGAGCGCCCTTGGTTGTGATCGCCACCGGACAGTACCTTGGCGAAGGCTTCGACTGCCCCCAGATTGACACGCTGTTTCTGACCTTCCCAATTTCCTTTAAGGGGAAGCTGATCCAATATGTGGGACGCGCAATGCGAACCGCTGAGGGGAAAAGCGAGGTGCGGGTATATGATTATGCCGACCTGTACGCGCCCGTGCTTAGGAAGATGCACGAAAAGAGGCTCAAGACCTACCAGCGGCTTGGATTTGCTCGGATGGAAGACCGTGCGCTATTCATCGGCGGGTAGACGAAGGGTCACGGCAGGAGGGTGATATTCAGAGGAGCTTCTTGAATTCCTCGATGGTGAGACCGGGCCATCTGTGGCGACGCTACCACCGGCCGCTAGAGGCATCAAGCCGGACACCCGCTGGAGAGAGCGACATCGTCGGCCCCGCTCCGAGCATCCCACCGGGTCGAGTTGCTATCCTGAAAGGAGCGCCAGATCGCCGATCAGGAGTCGGCGGACATTACCCACAGGAAGTTGGAAGGCGAACTCAGGCACCTCACGGGACTGACGACCCCGGTGGTGGCCACGGGGACGGCATTCGGTCACCCCTTCCGAATCCGAATGCCTGCGGAGGATGCGACGACAACGGCGCCGGGGACGGCGGCGAGGTCGAGGGTTTCCAGAGTCCGACGGGCGAGATCGAGATAGGCGCGGCTACTCTCAGGCTCCAGCCGGAAGAGCAACACCCCGGCGTGAGTGCCGGGGGGATATGCCCGGAGGTCTGCGAATCCCTTGTCTGCTGTGATGAGCCAGCGTCCCTCGGCCTGGAGCCTAGCAAAGTTCCTCGTCCGGTAATCCCTGCCAACCTTGCCCAACAACAGTTATCGCCTCGTACCCTTTCTCAGCAAGAAGATCTGCGGTTTGATGGGGCAAGTCCTCGTCGATTTTGACGCGGACGGGCATGAATCACCTGGCCGCCTTCAGGGGTAGGAAATCAGCCCGAGTGACAGCCTCAGCGGCAAAGCGGAGGGCGGCGCGGACATCCTCCTCTGTGAGCGACGGATACGCAGCGAGCACGTCTGCCAGAGTATCGCCATCGGCAATGCTGCCGATGATGACGCTCACGGGCACACGGGTTCCCCTGATGCAAGGATCTCCGTGGTGTATCGCCGGATCGAGCAAGATCCGGTCCCGCCAGTCGGCTTCCCCCATGCTTATCCTTCCTTTCATCCGGAAGTTGTTCCGTGGGAAGAAGAATCGCTGCACAAAATCCCTGACGCACTCAACCTATCAATGGGACCGCATCGTGTCAACCGAATAGACACTTGTGAGGTTTGGAGGAGGCTCCGAACAGACCCCGGAGGGAGACTCCCCGCCATCGGATGAGCGGATCGCCAGCCGAGAATGCCGCCCACCGAAGAGAAGCTGATGCGGCCAACCACAGCCTCATCCGAATCACCTCCCCCCGGAGGGCCGTTGTGGCTTCGGGGGTCCGCGAGGAGCAGGCAGACCCCGGCGAGGGCGATCCATGAGGGAACGCGATGAGCAAGTTAACGGAGGCAAGAACGAAGTACAAATTGCCTAAGTTCGGATCCTCTAACTAAAGCGGCGCGCCGCTGGGCGGGCTTGGGACAACCCCAGCCGATCGGGGGGCACCGGTTCGGCATCGTGAGGGACACCAGCCGCGACCATGCAGGAGGGATAGTCCCCGCGGAAGAGGCGTCAGTTGGCCTGCTCGATATAGTCGATCACGTCCCGGCGGTCGTCGGCGTCCGGCAGGCCCAGCATGGTCATCGTCATGCCGGGGACCATGCCTTGCGAATCGGCGAGAAACGCGTCGAGGGTTCGTCGCGTCCACACGAGCCCACGCGCGGTGCCGGCCTCGAGCATGGCGGGCGAGAACTCGAAGCCGGGCATCGTTCCCGCACGCCGGCCGAGCACGCCGCGCAGGTTCGGCCCGGGAAGAGTGTCCTCGCCGGCGATCACGGAGTGGCAGGCGTAGCAGCGTTGGAACACGCGCTGGCCCCGCAGGAGGTCGGGGCGCGACCCGGGCAGGGCCGCCAGGAAGAGGGCGAGAACGACGGGGAGCAGCCCGGACGGCCCCGTCACTTCACTCGATAGACGACGAGCCGATCGGTGCCGGACTCCGGTGCCCAGACCTCGCCCGGCCGGCCGAGGATCTGGCGCACGTTGGCCCCGGGGCGGTCGCTCGCAAAGGCCTCGAACTTCTCAGTCTGGGGGTCGAAGCGGACCATGGCGTTGGCCCCCCAGTCGCTCACCCACACCATATCCCTGTCGTCAACATAGACGGCGTAGGCGCGTGGCCGCTCGCCGGGCAGCTTCCAGGTCCGCCAGCCCCCGGTCCGGGGGTCGAAGCGGCTGACGTTCCCGGAGTTCCATTCGCTGACCCAGA
>Ga0326597_10010251_pt1 | contig 12505 bp, 10 predicted proteins | sample RVTome_12_FD_203789 | JGI IMG/M metagenome (GOLD analysis project Ga0326597, IMG submission 203789) | Soil microbial communities from uranium-contaminated site in the Upper Colorado River Basin, Wyoming, United States - RVT100D185 | ecosystem: Environmental > Terrestrial > Soil > Contaminated >... | reverse complement strand
CGATTTTCGTGGCCCCGGCTAAATTGATGAATCATCAAGTATCCGGGATTGTCGAGATTCACGGCCCATCCCAATCTGTTCAGGCGCTTGTCGATATATTTTTTGGTTTCGTCCAGGTTCATAAGGATAATTCTCAAAAATATCAAAACCGAGACGTTAGGTGCGTGAGCTCAAACTCGATCGGAAGAATATCAGTCAATCGGTGGACGCCCGAACATCTGGTCGCAACAATTCATACGCCACCCCGGGGTGAACTCGAAAACCTAACCCCCCGTCTAACGAACTGATATTTATATGGATAAACTTTAACATAAGCGTCTTCCCTCATCATCTGCCGCGATAAACGGTCCCACCGGACCAAGCGGAGGATGGTAAACGCCTTTCCTTTCAAGAAGATATTTGCAATATTGAAATGTTGGCACTTATATGTGTGATCAGCGGTTTAAACCATCTGCTGGAGACACACAAGTATGAATATATAAATCTTTAATCAGGTCCTTACCTGAATATATTCACTTTGCAATTAATTTACGAAACTTATTGAAATTGCCAATAATTTCATTCAAAAAGAACATGGTAGGCTCTCAGCAGTTTTGGGACTTCGTGTCTCCACTCCAACTCATTCTCTACACGGTTCCGGCTAAAGCGGCCCATCCTTAGCCTAAGATCTGAATCATCAAGCAACTGTAAGATTTTACGCGCCAGATCAAGTTCATTGTTTTTCTCCGCGTACAATGACGCTTCCTGAGCCGAGTATCGACCTTCGGTTAAATCGAACTGGACGACGGGCTTTCCCAAGGCCATGTACTCCATGACTTTGTTCATGGTGGACTTGTCGTTCATCTCATTGGCCACATCCGGATTCACGCACACATCTGCCGTGTTTAGCATTTCAAGCATTTGCTGATCAGGTACACGCCCGGTAAACGTGATGTAGTCGCTGACGCCTAATGACTGTGCATAGACTTTCATTTCCTCAAGTTCGGTGCCACCGCCTACCAACCCGAAGTGAATATCAGTACGCTTTAATTCCCGGACAATGTGTTGTGCTGCTCGTAGCAGATAATCAATACCCTCCTGTTTACCCATGACCCCGACATATCCCACCATAAATTTGCGCCCTTTCTTGAGCGATTCTACTGGCGGCATAATTTTGATCCGCTGCAAGTCCGGACCGCTACGGACCACAAACACACGGTCGGAATCCATACCACCACGCTCAATGGCGATTCTCTTGTATGACTCGTTCGTGGCAATAGAAACATCCGCAGTTCTAAATGTCCAGCGTTCAAACGCAACCAGTAGTTTGTAAAACATATCGCGCCGACCGAACTTTGCCTCGTACAACTCCGGATTGATATCGTGATGATCAAAGATAAACTTCTTGCCAAACAGCTTGAAGAAACCGCCGATTAAGAAAATAGTGTCCGGCGGATTGCAGGCGTGAATGACGTCAAACCCGCGTCTGAGCAGCACACGCCAAGCAAGAAAGAACTCCCAGGACAACGCCCACGCGTACTCGATGGCATAACCAAGCGCGCCGGATGCCTCGATGGGCAGAGCGTGACGGTAGATGTAAATACCATCGATGACCTCATGCCCCCGCTCATAGCCCTTGCCTTTCGGGCAGATGATCGAGATCTGGTAACCGGTCTGCTGCAGCGTCGTGGCTTCCTGCCAGACGCGTCGATCAAACGGTACCGGGAGATTCTCGACAATAATCAATACGCGCCGTTGACTAGCCGTCCTTCGTGTTTCGCTCTGCCGTTCGCCCATCTCGTTACTTCATTCCAATAAAATAGACGCTAGGAAAGAGAAACCGTCCCAGACCGGTCTTAGATAAGAATCGAATAAACCTTTTGTGACCTGAGTATATGGTGAGATAATAGATCAACGTTATCTCCTCAACCTCCGTAAAAACACCAGCGAGCTCATTATGTAGTTCGGTAGAAGAAAAACCGGCATGTGCACCTAGTTCATTCCGGAATCTTCCCTGTATACGCGCACGCCAGTCCGAGATATTCCACTGGATTTTATTTCGAAGCGTTGCTTTCTTAGAGCCGATATATCCCACTAACCGATCGCGGTTTGGCGTGCCAATGAAGTATGTACCAGTGTCTGTCAGAACGCGGTGCATTTCTGCCAGCGCCTGGCGATAATCCGGTATGTGCTCGAGCGCGTGGTAGGAGTAAACGATATCGAACGACCGATCTTCGAAATCGAGATGCGTGGCGTCTCCCTTTCTCAGCTGAACCAGCGAAGCTGCTCGTGGATCGAAATTACCTCGGAGATCGATACCAACAACCTCAATCATAAGCTCTTGGGATAAAATAGCGGCCTCCAGGCCAGATCCACACCCGACAACGAGGAGCCTACGGGAGTCAGGCGCTGCTTTTTTAATTATTCTGGCAACAGCCTCCGTCTTGCCATCGCCAAACAATTTTTCCAATTGGTTCTTACCAGCAAATGCCGTCATATTTGTTATTGCTCACGCAGTCTGTCACTCGAACGAGGTCGATCACGCTCTGACCGTCACGCAGTCGTCCGGGAACGGCACGGAACTCCTTGTCCCCGTTGCCGATCACAATGGTTTCGGCAAAACCTAATACATCGTCAATCGATTCGACCATCAATCGCGATATATGGGGAATACGATGGAGAATATATTCGCGATTGGCGCCAACCAGGCCGGCGAGCTTGACGTTGCGATCGTAAATCCGTAGCTCATGTCCTTTTCCGAGCAACCGCTCAATCACTTCGACCATCGGGCTCTCGCGTAGATCGTCGGTCCCGGCCTTGAAACTGAAACCCAGAATCCCGATGCGCTTGCTGCCCTTATCCAGGATCATGCGCAGCCCGCGTTCAATCTGCCGCTCGTTGCTCGGCAGAATGGCATTCAAGATGGGCAAGTCCAAATCCAGGCTGCGCGCCTTGTAGGCGAGTGCACGCACGTCCTTGGGCAAGCATGATCCGCCGAAGGCGAAGCCGGGCTTGAGATAGTACGGCGAGAGGTTGAGCTTGGTGTCGTGACAGAAAATGTCCATCACCTTATGGCCGTCAATTCCGAGCGCCTTGCAAATATTGCCGATTTCGTTGGCAAAACCCACTTTCAGCGCGTGCCACACATTGTCGGTGTACTTCACCATCTCGGCAGTTTCAATAGAAGTGCGAATCAGCAGCGCATCGAGATGCGCGTAGATCTGCGCCATGGTATCGCCACTGCGCGTATCGATCTCTCCAATGACGGTTTTGGGTGGATGGTAGAAATCGAATACTGCCGTTCCCTCACGCAGGAACTCGGGGTTGATGCAAACGCCGAAGTCCTTGCCTGCTGTCTTGCCAGAAAACTTCTCAAGCGTGGGTATTACTACCCCACGCATGGAGCCGGGCAACATGGTGCTGCGAACAACCACGATATGAAACGTCTTTTTATTTCGGAGCTGCTCGCCAATTTGCTCGCACACGCGTTGCACATAACCGAGATCAAGTCCACCGTTCGCCAGACTCGGCGTGCCGACACAGATAATCGAAAGATCCGAGTTGTTGAACGCGGCCGCAATATCAGTGGTCGCCCGGAGGCGTTTATCTTTGACGGTGCGCTCGATGATCTCGCCGATATCGCTTTCAATGATGGGCGTCTGGCCTCGATTGATGAGCTCCACCTTCGCGCTGGCAGGATCGACACCGACTACCTCATGCCCATCCTTCGCCAGACACCCGGCAGAGACCGTACCGACATATCCCAGCCCGAAGATACTTACTCTCATGCCGTTTTCACTACTCTTGAAACCGCTGGTTGACGGGACCTAGTAATCAAAGATCTCACAGCTGCTGAAAGATTAAATGAGCGGGATCTATCTTGTCGGCTGAAGTATGGCAAGGAACATACGAACCAGGAGACTACCTGCGTCGTAGGCGACATGCAAACGAATGGGCGACCACGCTGACATTGGAATCTTCTTTCTATTCCACTATTATCCCGATTTATTTGGTTCATTATTTTCTTTTTACACTATATTTTTCTCTGTTTTTTCTTTCTAGTTTTTCTTTGTGGTTTCTTTCCTTGCTTGTTGTAGCTATTTATATTGCTTTCGTTGGTGACTACTGTACAAGTTGGCCTAGCGTTAGGTGCAGTTGATGCACCCAGGGCTTCGAGTGCACCCATGGTTGGGCATGGCTTGGCACGGCACTCGCCAGCCAGGTCCTGCGCCACCAGGCCCGGTCCGCATTGTGACGGTGAGGACCGGTTGGCAATACTAGTGACGGCTGACTTCGAACGTACCGCCTTTTCCTGACGAGGATCTGCGACCACGGGTGGAGAAGTGATCACCTTACCCGTTTGAGAATCTGTTGCGACGAGGCGCGGCGATTGCGCCAGCTTTTCCCTATCGGAATCTATCATCACCGGCGGCAGGGATCTGTCGGCAACAGTGGCCCCCGGCAAGGCCGGTGGCCCCACTCTACTCATGTAAGGATACATCGCACCGTAGGTCTGGGTCCAAAGCGCAACGGAGACGATTGAGCATCCTATAATGAACGAGCGCATCTTTCGATTATACGTCAGACCGACGTGCTCAAATATGCATGTTGTCACTCTCGCGCGTCCTCTAGATGCTCGGAGTGCTAGTCGTAAGACGTTAATGCTATGTCACGCACTCTAGCGTTGCGCGCAACTGCGTTGCTCCTTTGACCGGGCTAGTCCATACGACGGTAGTCGTTGGCACTTTAATACCGAAGCGTCGCGACACCCAACCCCAAGGTGGCGTGCTTTCCCCGTGGTATACTTTCGACTGCACAGAGCTTTCCTCAGGCTGTAACCGCAGCCTATGGACACCCACTTGTGCATCAATAGAGCCATCCGGCGCAACTGTCACATCCACCGTCTCCGCAAAGTGCCAGCAGCGTTCGGCCATGTGGTCCCCTGCACAGTGCAAGGTATCGATGACCTCCAAGCGCCTCGTCCTTTTATCGAAAACCATCTCACGCTCATGTTCCACGGGATCGGGCAGCCGTTTATACCCGTCGTGCACGCCTACAAACCGATCCGATCTATCATGACTTTCCCAAACACGGCACGCGCTATGGGCATGTCGTAGCCACATGAAGTTGCCTCCCTTGACGGACTGGTCTTGCCCGTCTACGCGCACCGTGTTATGTGCGGCAGTGCCTCGGAAGTAGTCCCGCCAGACACGTTCTGTGTGATAGGCATACGTGCCGGGGTCGATCAAGACCTCGTTGCCTGCGAGTGAGAGCGTAAACGCCAGTGCATCGGCATGGCCATGGGCTGCAATGCTGAGGTAGCCGAGTGGTCCTGCATCAATGACTATGCGAATTTCCTTGTCCGTATCGAAGTCGCAACCCATGATGTAATAGCCGCCTTCAGGAAAGTGCTGCCGTACTGCTGTTGGAGCGGTATTCGCCAAGTTCCGGTACATCTCTTCGCCTTCCCTTCCGAGGAACCAGCGGCTTTTGTCGTCGAAACGGCCGGCCTTGTGCTTGAAGTCATCCCTGCCGAACAAGACTGCACCGGTCGCGAGCAATGAGCGATAGGGACAGAAATCGGGATCCTGCGACAGGCGTACGACGTAGCCGTCGTCCGCATCACCGATCATTGGTATGTTGCCTCTGACATCCATAACAGATGCGACAAACTCAAGCATGGCCTCGATTCGTTTCCAGTACTCAGGTGAAAATTCTGCGTCGCTTGCGCGCCCAGATAGACCTGCGATGAGCAGAAAATCGACAACAAACTGCTGGTAGGAAATCGCTTGTTCACGATTCACCCCGTCCTTTGTATTCTGTAACAATGCTTCTCGCGTAAGTTCTTTTTGTGCCTCCCGCTGCCACCCCGCGGTTTCCGGCCAAAAAGGCCACGTCACGCTGCCGACAAAGATTCCTGCCAGCTCGCCGATCAAGTGATTATTGGCAGAAGAGAAACGTGAGTAATACCCACGAATAAAATGCATATGTTGATAAATCGTTTCAAGCCAGCGTTCCCGGAATTTCTTTCCTTTTTCTCCCGAAAACATGAGCGAATTAACCCCGCCAATCAGCTGCCATGTGATACTCCAATTAATCAACCGGATGGCGAGCTCGAGCGAGCTGGTCCAGTTAGGGCCCTTCAGATAAGGGCACTGGTCGAACCAGGACTCCAGATGATTTCGTATACCGTCCACATAGCCCCGCTCGCCAGTCAAACGATAAGCCTGCGCCAGCGTCACCAGATGGAGGTGCCGGTTTGGCTCCCAAAGATACTTGATGTCGCCGACGAGCGCTTCATTGCGATAATCGAGAGTCTTAGCAAAGATCAGTGGTGCTACCGTTCCCGTTTTGGGGTCTTGATTCCACCGCGGTACAGGACTGGAAACATGATCCAGTGCTAAGACCCGAAGTCGTCCTTGCAGAATTTCATCCGCGGCATTGATGTACGGCTGAGGCGGAATACCGGTCCTCGCTTCCATGAAATTAGGAGACGAGACCGACAAATCCGGTTGAGGCACCGTGCGTACCTTGGCCAGTCCGACACGTTGTAGCAATGACACAAATTTCTCGCGGAGACGATGCCCCATCTCTGCCGGTGACATGCACTTCAGGCGATTCCAATACCACGCGAGGGTTGATAGGAAATTAGGGCCTGCTGTCATCTACAGCGACCTGCTGCAACCTTACTAATCTGTCTACACCTGCAATAGCCCATCTTCTTGGCTGCTTTAACTCTTGATTGCCATAATTGACTTCGTCATTCCAAGCAGCTTCTCTTTCTCAATCACAGCATCAGGAAATAGTACCCGCATATCGTCCACTGTTAATAAGCGCCAATCTGGGCTTGTTCGCTTGACCCAAAAACGATTGGTCATACGAAGCAAAGGCACCAGTATTCGCCTCGGCAGATAGCCTACGAATGGTAACCAAGTATAGCTCTCAACCAGAAACCATTTGTTAGGCGTTTGCACGAAATATCGTTTTCCCAGCCGGCGTATCTCTTTTGCAATACCCGCATGCCGCAGGGCGGCAAGATGCGAGAACTCACGACCTGATGCAATTGCCCACACTTGCTCCTTCGATACTGTCACATGCTCGATAACCGACGAACAGTAAACAATATCAAAAAACTGATCTTCAAATGGTAGATTGCCTGACTCAGTTATTAGTACTGGTACGAAACCATATCTTGCCCGACCTTCCTCCAGCGGTTCTGGATTTATGTCTGCAATGAAAACATTTTTCGGAAGTGCTTCCGTACACTGTAAAACGGCAGCAATAGAGGAGCCATCCTCTGATCCGATATCCAGGATTTTTGTGTCAGCGGTTATGAAATAATTCTGTAAGAAAATCTGCGCGCGCTTTGCACGCGCATGTATTCTGGCAAAATTTACAATTTTCGCGATTACGCTCACAAAAGATCACTCTTGCTTGCAAAATCAGTTAGTCGTGCAACTTGTAAGTCGCGCCTACGAGTCGCACAAGTTGAAAGTAGCGAACACATAATTTCAAGATTAGGAATGAAGATGTGGTAAAAATACAGTTTAGTATCTATTTTGCAACAATATTCGAACTACAATTTCTCCTTGACACACTTCTCTGCATATAGATAGTATGCGGCGCCGCCGGGGTCGGTATTGATGATTTGTTAATGAATTTCGTCAGCTTTTTTGTCTGCTCTTTTCCAGCAAAGATAAATACCTGGCAAATAAATTCAGCGGTTGGTTGGTTTGAGCTTCTCTCCGTTAAGCAGGGAGATCAATGTATCTAGTTTTTGTTACATTCCCCCATAGCTATATTTATTTTATTGAGTATCCATGCCTTGCCGGGCCTCGAAACCTTGGCTTCAGGAATGCTAACCGTTAATCCGTGATTTCACCGCATGCATCGTAAATAGTTTGGCAATTGATACCTGGTTACGATACTTATGCTTAAAGTACCAAATTGATGACAGCTGGCCGGGTCCATTAGTGACAAAAGATCAAGTTCAGCAGCCCAACCCGTGCTTCCAGTGGTTTACAGAGTAAAGAACTTAATTTTTGTAGTTGAGATGGATTGATAGAGGAATTTATTTAAATAAGCTAGATAGTTAGATAAGGAGTTGTTATTTGACCACCCGCATGGAGGAAAACACATTGCTCGATTACTCAGCAATGGTCAAAGGCCGCGGCATTTTAAATGCAAAAAAGGGTGTTACCAAGACAAAGGATTGTCACGTGCCATCGCTTACAAAAGTATTAAATAACACAAGCAAAATAGTCATAACCTGCTTAAGTACACTACTTATAGCATGTGAACCGCTTATTTTTGGCGGAATTTCCGGTCGAGGCGGATCAACCTCTGTTGCCGTGGCTCAATGTGCAAGCGGCCCGGCGGATCTATCCGGAGCGTGCCGCAACATGGCCGCGCTAACCCCGGGAGCCCTTGAGCCCATTGAGCCGGGAACATCAGCAGTGGCGTTATACGTAGCTTCCACCGCACAGCCGGTACAGACTGGATCAATACTTAATATCGCCTGGTCACCCTACCCAGGGAGCGCGACCGGTTACTATGTTTATTATGGTCCAACCTCCGATACCGCCACCAACCTTGCATCTGACTTGCCTATCGGCGTGTCTAATCTTAATACTTCTGCCCCCTCGGTAAGCTACCAGCCGGCGTTGGATCTGGGCCTGAACACGGGTGATTCTGTCTGCTTCCGGATCCTGGCCTATGATACAGCGCGCGTGCCATACACTTGGTCCGAAGTCCAATGCACCGTCGTGTAACGCATCTAATGCAATCGACTATCTTCAGGCGTTGTTTGTAGAGCTTAATCGCTTGTCTAATCTTTCGTGGAATCACTCGAGGAAGTTGTTATGACAAAATATTTCGCTGCTCTGCTAATGCTTTTTGTTGCATGGCCTTCTTTTGCCGCCGATCCTAACGGTTATACCGCTCAGTATGAGTGCCGGGCTGGCGGGCAGTACTGTAATGTGGATGTGACAGCACTTGGCTCTCGTGCCGATTTGTGCGAGAGGCGTCACCCTTGTGGCGCCCCAACGGTAAACTCGACTCTTCCGCTGCAGGACAAAGCGTGGTATCGCAATCTGCCGTCTCTCCCTCTGTGGGGAATCACATCGAGCTTTTCGTACGTTAACTGGAATCAACAACAGGAGTCGTCATCATGAAGAAGCTGTTTGCCTGCACCCTAATGCTTCTTGCCGTATCACCCTCTTTCGCAGCCGACGCGAACGGGTACCAGTCAAAGTACGAATTTCCGGTTGGGAACCCGCCCGCTTGCCAGCAGACGATCACGGTCACGGACGCCTGGTCAGCCATTAACTGGAATGCCGACGTTATCTGCATCGCTCCAGGCGATCATCGCAGCAAAGGGACTCTGACTCTGAAATCCAGCGGCACTAGCACAAAAAAGAAGTGGCTCAGGCTGGCCGGGTCCGACAGCATCCACCCCGTCAAGCTACAGTTCAGTCAGATGGCCGCGCTCTCCCGGCTCACCGCTTACGACGCGCAGCACTGGATCGTCGACCGTCTCACGTTCTATCCGTCAGGTGGGATCGAAGCCCTCCATCTCGGTAACTGCGACTACTGCGTCGTGAATCGCGTTCTGATTGACGGACAAGACTCCAACAATGTTCAAATAGTTCGCTACAAGTATTCGGGATCAAATCAAACTGAGCACAGCACGCTTCAGAACAGCGTTATCCGAAACACCGGCAAGGCCGCGGCAAAGGATGTCACATGCCTCAATTTTGGAGGCACGGATAACCGCATCGTTAACAACGAAATCTACAACTGCGGTGGCGACGGCATCGTCCTCAACATAGGTTCTCGGCCGTTCCAGACCAAAGTCGAAAACAATGACATTTACCAAACGAGCGCCTATCTCATCGGTTGCGACGGAAAGCCTGGTACAACGTGCAATTGTGGGGAAGACGGCATCGACGTAAAAGATCATGACACCACTGATCCTGCCAATGCGAGCGAGATCATTCACAACCGTTTTTGGGGTTGGCGGAGAACTTACCCAGCCTGCTCAGGAACCGGAAGTGAGGGGTTTGCCGTAAACGTTGGTGGTGATGTGGCAAAACGCTTCGTCCTCGTAAAGGACAATATCATTGCCAGCGTGTCTAACGGCGTGAACCTACGCAGCAATACCTCTGACTGGTCAATTATCGGAAACCTTTTCTACGACGTGAATCACGCGGATGGAACGTATTCCGATGCGGTGCGCTTTGCCCACTCTGGCAACCATCAGATGTACCTGAACAGCGTCGTGGACGCCAGACACGGATTGTGGGTTGAAGGCGATGGGATGAATAACGATCTTCGCTGCAATGTTTTCGTAAATGTGCAGCATATAACTCACACGAGCTCGCCCGTCTGGGGTGCAGGGTCGACTGCCGACTACAACGCATTCTACAATACGAGTCCGTTCCGTTGGGCGAGCAATCCGGACCACAGTCTCGTTTATCAACGCGCAAGCGATGCACAGGCCTTGCCGTACTGCTATTATCGGAAGTTACTTACCGGCCGCGAACAGGTATGTGTCCCGAATGTCCGCCCGACCGCCAGTAGCCCTCACCATAAACAGTGCAACACGGAACTGCGGGGTTTATAACTGGAGATCCTGAGCCTATCTCGTAGAGCCCGCTCGCGGCGGCGCATAGGGTGGGGCGAATGGCGCTGGGTGGACGAGTACTCTTTTGCCGCCTCGAAGCACCGCCTACGTAACCTAGGAATCTGCACGGGTTTCCAATGCTTCTAGCCAGTGATGTGCGAAAACTGCAGCCCAGATGAACCAGTAAGTCTGACCCGGAAGAGGTGTCCGAGATCTAACCCTATCGCGCAGTCTCCTCAGCGCGAAGAGATCAACGAACTCCGTTAGGGCAGTTTTGTGTTCCAAAACTCGGTCAAGCGCCGTTACGAACTCTGATCGTGAAAATATTGTCTTGTATGGGCCTACGAATCCGCTCTTCGGTCTATAGACCATTTCCGAAGGAACATGAGACGCGAGTATCGCCTTGAGAACTCTCTTTGGTTCTTCGCGTCCGGGCCAGTGACGCGCTCGTTGTACCGCAAGTCCTATCATTCGGCTATCCAGAAACGGGTACGCGACTTTGCGATTGTAAGCGTCGAAGACCGACTTTGTTTTCTGCGCTAAGACTCTGCTGCAATTGATTGCGAGATCTGCTGCGGGCAGCTGGGCGTTCACGCTTCTCGACGGTACTATTGAATTTACCCACATACCAGCGAGCTCAAGCACTTCACGCTTAACATCTGGCCTAACACGGTAGGCGATATTCGCCAACGGATTTCGTGCAATGGCGGCTAAGACAATCGGCAACTGTGACGAGCGACTAAGTACCCTGCCAATTCGCTCGATCCGGGAATCGGTCATCCAGGATCCCGAAACCCCATAGAGGTATTCAACTGCCTTTCGAATCGAATGCGGAATTCGATAAAGGTTCCTATAGAACGACGTCTTCGAAAAGAGCCCAAAAGCACCGTCAGCGCCTGTCCCATCCAGAATGACTCGAGACGAAGCAAAACGGTCTATTACGGCACGGGCAAGCGCGTAAGTTGGTGATAACGAGGGATCCCCGAAGGGGCGTGCGTATATCCTGCCGATATCCTTGAGCACTTCGAGGTTGGAGTAGTCCCCATCACTAATCCTTACGAAACCCAGGCCGAGCTGTTTTGCTATCCTTTCGGCCAACATCGACTCTGTATCGTCATTCCCAAAGCAATAGTTGACCAACGTTGCGTCCTTCCAACCCATCGCCGCAGCGCGCGCAGCCAGCACTCCTGAGTCAACACCTCCACTAAATAGGATTACGGGGTCTTTGGTCGGGCACGCCTCAGTCAGAATCTGATCGATCAAACCAGTCAGGATGTCTACCTGACCCTGCAACGCCAATGAATGGTCAGAAGGCTCACTGTTGGGCCACTGGATTGCAGGCTCCTGCTCAACGCAAATGTTGCCGTCAGCATTGACTGTCACGTGTCGACCGGGGATAAACTCTGCAATGTCCTTCCAAAGTGTCAATGGTGGAACCGTGGTCCCGAACTGAAGGAGAGAGTAGAAACCCCGCGGATCGACCTCACACTTTTTGTCAAACAGTACCCTCAGGTCATTCGAAATCCGTAACTTGTCGGAATCTCGACGGTAGTATAGTTGATCCGCTGTCGTGAACGGGACATTGACCTTGAGCGCTCCGGAACGGCTAGACCAGACCACACGAATTTGCCCAATAGCGAAAACCGTCTCTGATGGGTCATTGCGGACAATATGGGACAGAGATTGATCGCCGATCGGCCCTTGACGGCCAATTGGCAGGTCGACTTGAAAAACGGCGCTCATGCGTTCGCGGATCTCTGATTAGTCCAATAGGTCACCGATCAGTCTCGAAACCGGCGGCTATCAAGGTAGTTGTCGCCGAGGGCCGCGGTCTCGGCCAGCGCCTTGTCCTTGCGGTGCAGTTCGCGTTCGAGCTCCTTCATGCGTTTCTTCCCGGCGCAC